>Ga0163144_10003341_pt1 | contig 36570 bp, 27 predicted proteins | sample OliLak19BULKMAT1_FD_123175 | JGI IMG/M metagenome (GOLD analysis project Ga0163144, IMG submission 123175) | Freshwater microbial mat bacterial communities from Lake Vanda, McMurdo Dry Valleys, Antarctica - Oligotrophic Lake LV.19.BULKMAT1 | ecosystem: Environmental > Aquatic > Freshwater >...
GCTGATTGCCCGTCGCCCAGAAGTCATCAACGTCATAATTCGCAACGCCCCGCGTCCCCGTCGGCCGCGCCACACTCGGGTCCGCCAGATCAAAACGCCCGCCGATGAACAGCGCGCTGCCCGCGCCGTCGCTGTCGCCGGCGTAGTCGCTCAGCATGTCGACCGGCGCTGTGAACTTGAAGATGTCCGTGTCGGCGGCGGTGTGAATTCGCCCCTCGCCGGTGGCGCGCGTCCGCACGCCGCGATCCCTGACCAGATTTCCGTCCCCATCAAACGTCTCGAAAGGGTCATTGAACACGATCGCGGTGGCCTGCAGGAGCGTCCGCCGCTCGGCGTCGGTCAGCGGATCGGTGTCCGGGTCCCGCACCAGTGTGTTGATATGGTCGTCGATCGGCTGTGTATCGTCGAACGTGTTGTTCGCATCGATGAACAACTGGTACTGCACCAGGCTGCTCACCTCGAACCCGTCGATAATAACGTAGTAGTCGTTGCCGCCCTGCAACCGGACCTGCAACTGCGCGGACGCCCCGGCGAAGTCATCGTTGAACGCGATCCGCACGCCGCTCGCATCATACAACGAGAGCGCCGGATCATTCACCGGAGCCAAGCCCGTCGGGATACCGGTGATAAATGACAACCCATTCCCTAGCGCCGTGAAGCGGAATAAGGCGCTCTGGAACGTGGGAGCCGGCACTTCCGGGAAGGGCGCCGGAGGCGGCGCGCTCGGATCACCGAAGCCGACAAACGCACCGCCACCGATTCCACCGCGACGGGTCACCGTTGAAAGCGGGATCTCAGTAGCCGCGGCATCGAGCACAAGATAGAACGTTCCGGTGCCGAAGTTCGCCCGGCCCACGTTCACTTCGTCGGAACGAACGCGGATGAAGAAGGTGTCGCCGGGTGCAGCCAGGACCGTCGCGAAGGCGTCGTTGAGCCGGCCCGCATCGCTGTCGAACGCCACCCGCGTCACCGCGCCGGTGCTGCCGCTGGCCTGGTAGACGTCAAGGCGGGAATCCAGACGGATCGAGAGGTTGGGTTGGGTGACTTGAGCGTTGATCGAAACCAGACTCGCGAACTGCGTTTCCGCGGGAACGTCGTAGCGGTACACAATGTCCTGCTGCAACCGTGTGAGCGTGTCGATGATGGGCGTGATCGGCACCGGGGGAGGGCCGATCTCGGGGGGCGGGGCACCTTCTTCACCGCCGATGCCCTCATCGCCCGAGAAGGGCTCGGTGACCAAGTCGAAGGTGGTGGTCCTGGCATCGACCCGAAGCGTGTACGAGTTGTTCGTCGCGCCGCCGCCGGCGTCGCGCGATACGACGATGAAGTACGTTTGCCCGGCCGTGGCCACAAACCCGGCCCATCCGTCCCGTGCCAAGCCTGTCGTCAGAGTGCCGTTGTCAGCCCCCACCACGATCTGCTGCTGCGCTGCGTTGAACACCGTGACACGCGTATCCAGAGTGCTCGACGCGATCTCGTTCTTGGTGTCTGCCAGAACTGTCACAAAGTCGGACGCGGGCGCCACGAATTGATAGAAATCGTTGTCGCTGGTCGTGATCGCGGGGTTGATCGTCCCGCCCGCGCTGCCGCGCCCCGAAACGTCCAGTGCGATCAGTGTCGCGGCCGAGAAACTGCCATCCAAAAACTTGCGCTCTTCCAGCAACTCGACGCCGCTGATAAGGCCGCCGAAGGCCGAACCGGATCGCCCATTGACGCCAACCGCGGCACCGGCCGCCCGCATCAACCCCGCCACCAATCCCCCGCGCCGTCCTCCCTCGACCAAGGCCATCGAGGTACGGGCCATCAACGCACGAAAATCCCATCTGGTCATCGCGGGCTCCAAGCAGGTCTGTCGCAACTACAACACGGGTTCCAAGAAGATCAAGTTCACGTCCGGCACCGACCATCAAAAACCGATCCGACGCCGTTCGACCTCGTCGGCCGCTGATTATCCCAGCCCGTCCGCCCCCAGCATACCGCGGCTTGGGCCATCCGGCTAGTTCACCAACCGACGGCGCCGCCATTTCATCGCTTTACACGACTACCAAAAACGTCTACCGAGAACGGGGGCGTCCGACGCCTTCGTATTCGGTTCGGTGCGGGGAACGGTCGGTTCCGTGTGCGCTCGACCTGAAAAACCCCGGACAAGTGGATATTTATGCTTTGACCACCGCGAAATCCGGCAATCGCTTGATGGCCTGAGCCGCCAAGATGTCAGATGCATCCAATACTGGGAGCCGCGACGTGCTTCCATCAAGCAGCAACGGTGCTTCGGATAAGGCCACAATTACCGCATCGCAGCCGCGATCCGCAAACTTGTTGGTGAGTCCGGCCACAAACAGGCGCGACTCGTCCCGGATCTGGCCGTAGATCAACTCATCGAAAATGATTCGGTCGAGTCGCTCGGAGTCAGCGGCATCCGGTGGAACCACCTTCGCTCCACGAAGTCCCAAGTGAGTCTGGTAGGCAGAACCCCCCGTTACCAACTTCGTCCCGATCAGCCCCACCTTCTTATGGGCACCCTCGGCGACGACCTCCGCCACGATTTCGGTCGTCGTCAACCAAGGAACCGGGCTGCCAACCTCCGCCAGCGATACCGCGTGCTGGATAGCATTATCGGGCGTCACGCACAACTGGGCACCACACCGGTGCAATAAGTCCGCCGACCGCCGCAGCAGCCTCCCCACCGCGTGCCAGTCGTCTCGCCGAATCGCGTCAATATAAAGCCCTAGCGGCTCGTTATGGACGGAAATCCGCGGCTGGCGATCAGGCCCCAGCATCCGACCGCTCGCCCGGGTCAACTGGCGATAAAACAGCGCCGTCCCCTCAGGACTGACTCCAACGATTCCGATGTGGGTCGTCACCTTTCCGGCCTCCAGTCCTCTCTCGCCATCCCCGTCCCATTATGGTGACGTTATCCTGCCGCCGCGTCAACGAGGGGCGGTCTTCGGGGCCTTCGTATCGTTCGCCATGCCCGACCCGTTCCAACTCCTCGGGCTTCCGCCCTCATTCGATCTTACCAACAGGCAAATCGAAGCCGCTTACTTGGCACGCGTTGCGACGCTGCATCCTGACTCGGCCGACGAGACTGCGGAGGGGATCGCCGCCCTGAACGATGCCCGGGCGGCCCTGCTGAACGCCGAGGTTCGCGGTCAGGCGCTGCTCGAGACGCTCGGCGGCCCGGATGCCAAAACCTGCCCGGATCTCCCCCCGACCTACCTCGTCGAGATCATGGAGCACCGGACGGAAATCGAGGACGATCTCGCATCAAACGCCGATTCCGCGCGCCCGAAGTGGACCGCGTGGGCGGTCGCCGAGCGGGCCCGAATCGTCGAAGGGTTGCGACCGCTTTTCGCGCAGGCAACTCGCGAATCGAGCTCGCTCCGCCGCCAGATCCGGGTTGATCTGAACACCCTGCGGTACATCGAACGGCTGATTGAGCAACTGAAGCCGGATGATGAGCACCCCGGCAGTGCGTAACCGACCCGGCGTGAATCCGGCCGCTTTCCCGTTCGGTTTTGTGGCGTAAAAAAAGCCCGGACCGTGCTGGACCGGGCTTCCAAAATTGCAAGATTCTGCCGCGATTTCTGCGGACCGCGGGCTTACCAGCCGCCGCGGCTTCCGCCGCCACCGCCGCCGCCGCCACCGCCGCCGCTCCAACCGCCACCGCCGCCACCGCTGCTGCGACCGCCGCCGCCGCCACCGCTGCGGCCGCCGCCGCCACCACCGCCACCCCAGCCGCCACCACCGCCGCCTCGGCTGCCGCCGCCGCCACCAAAGCCACCTTCGGTCTTGGGACGGGCTTCATTGACAGTCAGGTCGCGGCCGCCGTTTTGCTGGCCGTGAAGGGCGGTGATGGCCGCGCGGGCCTCGTCGTCACTCGCCATCTCAATGAATCCGAAGCCGCGCGAGCGGCCCGTCTCGCGGTCCATCACAATGGACGACGAGGTGACCTGGCCGTACGGCTCGAACATGCCGCGAAGGTCGGAGTCGGTGGTCTGGAACGGAAGGTTTCCAACGTACAATTTCATACTGACACTCACTTGCAAAGGCAGCCCGAGATTCTTGGAACATGTACCGGTGCAGAAACCTCGGGCGGTCTTTGAGCGTCGGTCGCCGGGTCCAACCCCGGGTCTGGGAATGATACGCGCCGGTCGGAGTCGAATTCTCGCTCCGGAAAAACGGCCGTTCCGCGCCACGGGGCGGCACGCCAGCGTGTCGGACTTCCGTGTTGATCCGGACCGCGAGCCGCGATAACCTAGATCGGGCCAAAAGGGGGTGTTCCTCTTTTTCCCGGAGTTGGAAAGCCATGCACATGGTCAACGACTATGCCCTTTGAGACGAAGCCATCCATGAGCGTTTGCTCTTGGCGGTTGTCGTTCCGGGCGATCCGGAGTGGTCCGGCGAGTCCCCATCTTGGGGCTCCCAAGCCGTAGAGGTTCCCGAAAAAACGGGATCTCCATTTGGCTTGGGAAACCGGGCCATGTCAGGGAGAACCCGTTTTCGGTTCGAACGGCGTTGCCGACTCGAAACTGAAAAGCGGTTGGCGTTGATCGGCGCGGGACTTTCCCTCCGTTCGGTGGTCTGTTCGTGCCCCGTCCGACATTCCGACATCCCGTGACTTTGCCTCTCCTTGGAGCAGTGTTTATGAAGACCGACGACATGATGAGGATTCTCGACTCGATCAGCCGCGATCGCAATATCGATCGTTCCATTCTGGTGAAAGATCTCGAGCAGGCGATGGTGTCGGCGGCCCGCAAGCATTTCAGCACGCTCGACGTCGAAGAGTTCCTCTGCAAGTTCGACCCCATCTCCGGGAAGATGGAACTCACCCGCCACGGTGAGCCGATGGAGATGCCCCCCGAGGCCTTCGGCCGGATCGCCGCCCAGACCTTTAAACAGGTGATGATTCAGCGCTTCCGCGACGACGAACGCACCAGCATCCTCGATGAATACAGCAAGCGGATGGGCGAGATTGTCACGGGCGTAGCCCAGCGATACGAGGGCGGCGCACTCGTCGTCACGATCGACCGGGCCGAGGCGTTCATGCCCCGGGGCGAGCAGATTCCCGGGGAACAGTTTACCGCGGGCGATCGCGTCCGCTGCATGATCCTGGACGTCCGCGATGCCGGCAGCCAAGTGAAGATCGTCCTCTCCCGCAGCAACCCCGACTTCATCAAGCGTCTCTTTGAGGTCGAAGTCCCCGAGGTCGCCGAACGCATCATCGAGATTAAGGCCATGGCCCGCGAGGCCGGGTACCGCACCAAACTCGCCGTCTCCAGCATCGACGCCAAGGTTGACGCGGTCGGAGCGTGCGTCGGCGTTCGCGGCAGCCGAATCAAGAACATCGTCGATGAACTCAACGGCGAAAAAATCGACATTGTCCGCTGGAACGAATCCAGCCAGATTCTCATTCAGAACTCCCTCAAGCCGGCCGAGGTCGCCGAGATCAGCCTTTGCTTCGAGTTAGGCCGGGCCACGGTCGTCGTCCGCGACGATCAACTGAGCCTCGCCATCGGCAAACGTGGGCAGAACGTCCGGCTCGCTGCCCGTCTCACCGGTTGGGATATCGACATCCTGACGCCGGCCGAGTTCGCGAAGGGGGTCGAGACGATGTACGCGACCGTCCAGACAATCGAGGGAATCACCGAGGCCAAGGCCGACAAACTCGCCGCCTTGGGCATGGTCAGCGTCTTCGATATCGAGGAGGTCGGCATCGAGGTTCTGATGACCGAGCTGGAAATCGACGAGGCCGTCGCGAAGTCAATCGTCGAAACCTGCGCCGTCAAGTCCAAGGAAGTTTCGCAGCAGCAGGCCAAGGACAAGGAAGAAAAGGAACGCAAGACCCGCGAGGACGCCGACGTCGCGCAGCGGCTCTTTGGTGAAGGCGGGGCGGTGCCCGAGGGGACGACGGACGTGCCGGCGGCCGGCGGCGACGCCGACAGCCGCGCTGCGGACATCCTCGGCCAAGGATGATCGGATATCGACTCTTGAGTAGTCCGCCGCGGGCCAAATCGGCCCCCGGCGGGATTTGACAGGTTCTTATTCGGTCGTTTTGGTTCGGGCGACAGGCACGGAACGGGCGGATGGTTATTTCACCGGTTGGATTTGGAGCACGCGGTCTTGGCCAAGCAAAAGAAGATCTTTGAACTCGCGAAAGAACTCAGCGTCGACTCGAAGACCATCATCGAGAAGTGTCACGCCGAGGGCGTTTCCAAAGAGGTGGTCAAAACCCACATGTCGCCCATCAGTTTCGGGCTTGAGGCCTCGATCCGGGATTGGTTCACGGCCAGCCCGGAGGCGGCCCACACCGCCGTCGAGACCGCTTCGAAGGTTGATCTCGAGCACTTGAAACGCCCTTCGGCGCGGAAAAAAGTTGTCGGGAAAGCCGATGCCGAGACACACGCGGCGGACTCCGCCACGGCCGTCCTCGAGCGTACCGCTCCTTCGGACTCTCAGTCCGTCACCGCCGCCGTGCCGCCCGCGCCGGAAAACGATGCCTCATCGCCAGCCTCCGCAGCGGCCGCGACCTCTCCCGCCCACGCCGACGCCCGCAACAGCAGGATCGGCAAACAGGAAACCGCCGAAACAAATCGGACGGGCACCGTTTCCGACGACACGGTCGAACCCAAGCCGCTTCCGCGCCCGGCCGTCGTTCCGCCCGTCGCCCGCGCTGGGACGTCCGCCACCGAATCCTCGACATCGCCCGAAACGGAGTCGTATTCGACTCCGTCCCGCGATGCCGAGGGCCCCGGAACGGCGGAGCGACCGGAAGCCGCCGCCGAACCCGATGCCGGCCCGGCCGATGCGGGCGAACCGGTTCCGCATTCCGCCACGCGGCCGGGGACGTCCGGCACGTTACCGCACCATCGGCCTGGTTCCACCGGACGCCCGGCCAATCGGCCCGCGACGATGAACGTCCCGACCCGACCAACTGTGGTGGCGCCCGCCGGTCAGCGGATGGGTATCCCGACGGCGGCCAAGATGGCCGGCCCCAAGGTAGTCCGGGTCGAAGCGCCGGAGCCCGATCAGGCACCGCGCCCCCGTCGACCGATGGGCGCGAGCGGCCCCACCGGCACCACCGGACCGCGCGGTCCTCGTCCCGCCGGACCCGGCGGTACAACAACGTCCGACGACAGCAGCAGAAGCCCCCGCCGCAAGCCGGGCATGGGTGCCAGTACGGGCACGGGGGCCGGTGCCGCCGCCGCCGCCGCGAAACGCTCCAGCGGCGTGGGCGTTCCGCCCCGCCGGAGGGCCAACAGCGGGGAGGAATGGGTCGGCGGTCAGATCTTCTCCGAGCAGGACATGATCGAGCGCGAGGCCCGCCTCCTGAAGGCCGGCGGCTTCCTCAAGAAGCGCAAGCAGGATCTTTCCAAGGGTAACGCCACCGGCGAGCGGGCCCCCACCGCCGCCGAAGTCGGTGGCTTGGTCCGCATCTCGGCTCCGTTCACGATCAAGGATTTGTCGGCCGCCACCGGCATCAAGGGCGCCGACATCGTCAAGAAGTTGTTCCTTCAGAGCGTCATGGCCACGATCAACTCCGGCATCGATCCCGCCAAAGCGGCCGAGATCATGCTCGACTTTGATATCGAGCTCGAAGTCGTCGAGGCCCGAAGCGCTGAAGAGGTGGTTTCCGCCGACTTCGAGAAGCGTGAGTCCAACGATCTGCGGTCGCGCGGCCCGGTCGTCACCATTCTTGGGCACGTCGATCACGGCAAAACCAGCCTGCTCGATAAAATCCGCAATGCCAACGTCGCCGCAGGCGAGGCCGGCGGAATCACCCAGAAGACCAGTGCCTTCGTCGCCGAAGTCGAGGTCGAAAACGTCAAGAAGCAGGTGGTTTTCCTCGATACGCCGGGCCACGAGGCATTCACGAGCATGCGTGCCCGCGGCGCCAAGATGACAGACGTCGTGGTCCTGGTCGTTTCGGCCCCCGAAGGCGTCATGCCCCAGACGATCGAGAGCATCAATCACGCCAAGGCCGCGAAGGTGCCGATCGTGGTGGCGCTCAACAAGATCGACCGTCCCGACGCGACGGACGGCCAGGTTCAAAAGACCTTGGGCGAACTCGCGAAGGCCGGTCTTAACCCGGTAGAGTGGGGCGGCGACACCGAAGTCATCCGGACCAGCGCAACGTCCGGACAGGGCATCAAGGAACTTCTTGAAACCCTCGATTACCAGTCCCAACTCCTGGACCTCAAGGCCGACTTCAGCGGTGCCGCCCAAGGCACCGTGATCGAGGCCAAAGTCGAGGAAGGCCGCGGCGCGGTCGCCAACCTGCTCATGCAGCAGGGGCAACTCAAGGTCGGCGACTTCATCGTCATGGGCCGCTCGTTCGGGCGTGTCCGTGATATCACCGACGACAAGGGAAAACGCATCAAGATCGCCACGCCGCCGACGCCGGTGCAGGTTTCGGGTATCGACGAAGTGTGCGATGCGGGTGACAAGTTCTACGTGGTCGACTCCTTGAAGAAGGCCTTGGAAGCGGCCGAACAACGCCGCAGCCGCGAGCGTCAGACGACCCTCGCCCAGCCGAAACTCACGCTCGACAACCTCTTCAACCAGATGTCGGTCGCGAGCGGCGAGTCGGAAGTCAAAGAGATCAAGATCGTTCTCAAGACAGACCAGCAGGGCACGGTCGACGTGCTGCGGGCCGAGTGCGAAAAGGTCAAGACCGCCGAGGTCAAGGTCCGGGTGCTCGACGCCGCCGTTGGCGGCATCACCGAAAGCAACGTCCTTCTGGCCGATGCCAGCCGGGCGATCATCATCGGCTTCAACGTCATCCCCAGCGGCAAGGCCCGTGCCTTGGCCGAGCAGAAGGGTGTCGAAATCCGGACCTACCAGGTCATCTACGACATCACCGACGATCTCAAGAAGGCCGCGGAGGGCATGCTGGCCCCGGAACTCCGCGAGGACATCCTCGGCCACGCCGACGTCCGTCAGGTCTTCCGTATCTCCAAGGTCGGCGCCATCGCCGGCTGCTATGTCACCGACGGCACCGTGCAGCGCGACGCCCTTATCCGCGTCACCCGCAACGGCGTGGTCATCGAGAGCGACCGCAAACTGGCGCAGCTCAAGCGTGTCAAGGACGACGCGAAGGAAGTTCGCTCCGGCCTCGAGTGCGGCATGAAGATCGACGGCTACGACGACATCAAGGAGGGTGACGTTCTCGAGTGCTATCGCAAGACCGAGGTCAAGCGGACGCTGTGAGGCATTAGGCATCAGGAACTCCGTATTCGGCCCGACTTCTTCAGTTGACCACGTTGTCCGCCCCCATGCTCATCGGAATCCTCCAGTTTGAACTGCACATCCACGGGGCCGAGTCGCTCAAGGACAAGCGCCGCGTTCTGCTCAGCGTAAAGGACCGCCTGCACCGCGAGCACCTGGTCTCGGTGGCGGAGGTGGCCATGCAGGATTCCTTCCGTGTGGGCGTGCTCGGCCTCGCGCTCGTCGGGTCCGATGGCAAGCACCTGGGGGCCGTCTTGGACTCCATCCTCGCCAAACTCCGGGGTCTTCACGACGCCGAACTCGGTGAGGTCGCGCGCGAGATCCTCCACGGCAGCCAACTCTTCACCTCGGTGAGCGACGAGGGCGACCCGCTCGACGAAGAATCGCTCGCCGCCGAAATGCTTCGCCGCGCCTCCGACCCCCCATACGGAACCCCAGACGGACTTACAGACGGACCCACACCATGAACGAACACAAACCCGAGCAAATGGCTGCTTCGCTCCAGCGGGCGGTTCAGCAGGTGATCGCCAAGGGGCTTCAAGATCCGCGGGTGTCGGGCCTTATCACGGTCACCAGCGTCAAGGTCACCTCCGACCTCGCCGAAGCCTTCATCCACGTCTCGATCTACCCCGAGGAAAAGGAAAAACTCACGCTCCACGGGCTCGAATCCGCGAAGTCCTTCATCCGAAGGGCCGCGGGAGACCTCGTCCGCAGCCGCTCCCTCCCCGCCTTCTTCTTCAAGCTCGACCGCTCGCTCAAGAAACAGGCGAAGATCCTTCAAGAGATCAATCGCGCCATGGAAGAGACGAAAGATCGTTCATTCAGTTCTTCCTCGCCGGGATCGGACGCGCTCCCAAATCCGCCCGAGCACGACCTTCCAACCGCAACGCCGCCCGCCGCATCCCCTCATCCGGACGAACCCCGGTGACGGGCGACCCCTCCAAAAAACTGGCCACGCTCCTCAAGCGGCTTCGCCATGCCCATCCTCCCGGCCACGGCGAGCCTCAGCACCCGACGCCCCCCGATGAGATGCTCGAACTCGACGCACCGACGCGCCATCTTGTATTTTCTCTGATGCTCTGGGAAACCAACACCTCGCACGCCCGGGCCGCGTGCCGCAAACTCAGCGAGTCTTTCGTCGACGCCAACGAACTCCGCGTCGCCTTCGAGGATGAGATCGCGCACGTCATCGGTGACAAGTACCCGCTGGGCCTCGATCGCGCCCGCCGTCTCCGGGCCACGCTCGCCGATCTGTTCCGCAGATTCCACGCCATCAGCATTGCACCGCTCCTCGAACTCAACAAGCGCGACGCTCGCCATCAGGTCGAGTCTCTCGAGGGGCTGCCCCCGTTTGTCTCCGCCCGAATCGCGTCCTTTGTCTTCGGAGCCCACGCCCTCCCGGTCGACGAGCGCCTCCGCGCTCTCCTCGCCGATGAAGGCATCGCCGATGAAGTCACCAGCGTCGAGAGCGTCCAGAACTGGCTCGAGCGGACCATCCCCGCCGAAGAGAGCCACTCCGTGGCGATTCTCTTCCAAGTTTGGTCAGACGAAGTCGGCCATGTGATCCGCAAAGATCCGCGATCCGCGGCCACCACGCTGAAGCCCCCCAAGCCCGACAAGGCGAGTCCCAAACCCCGTCCCGAGAAAAGCAGCGCCCCGAAGGCTGATCGCGGCAAACCCGACACCGCCACATCTGACAGCGCCAAATCTGACAGCGCCAAGCCGGGCGGCCGCAAGTCTTCGGCTCGCGGCAAGGCCTGAACCCATATGCCCGCCCATCCGTCATTCTCGCTCGCCCCGCTCCTCGTCGCGCTCGCGGTCGCCCATCCGGTATTGGTCTCGTGTACTCCCCGCCAACCGAACTCGGACACCCCGGCATCCCGGATGGTGGGCGCGGGCGCTGCCAGATTAGGCCTCACACTCGACCAACTCGCGGCCCGAGAGGATGCCGCTCCGCGCCACCCCGTCGGCTCCGAGGCCGAAGAATTTACGCCCGACTGGGTTGAGGGGCACGCCATCGCCCCGCTCCCGCCCGATGGCTTGGGCCCGGATGCGCCATCTCGTCAGTCGTTCGCGACGCTCCTCGCCGCTCTTCTGCCGCCCAGCACGGCCCATCCTGATGCGGCCGCAACGTCAGCAACCATCCCGGCGTCGCTCCGTCTCTATGCATCGGGCCGGCTGAAGGCCGCTGACAACGACCACGCCGCGGCCGCGCAGGACTTCGCCGAGGCCGCTCGGCTCGATCCCCATTCCGCCGAACCGCTCCGCCACCTCGCGCAATCTCAAGCCGCCCAAGGACAGCGCGCAAGTTCGATGGCGACGCTCCGCCGCGCCGTCTCGCGCGGCCTGACCGATCCAAACGCGCTCTGGTTGCTCGGCCGCGACGACCTCCGGCTGGGCAAGCCCGACGAATCCCTCGCGACCCTGCTGCGCGCCGCAGATGCGAGCATGACCTCGTTCGCGGTCGAGGGAAACGACCAATCCGCGTCCCCGGTTCCCCGCTCCGACCTCCAGCGGCTCATCGCGGCCGACCTCTTCGCGGCCCTCTCACAATCCGGACGCCTGAGCGCAGCCCGCGAGGTCGCCGCGTACGCCGCGAGCCCCATTGACCCCGCCACCGGCAATTCCCGCTTCCGGGCCGAAGCGCTCGAACTCGACCGCCGCTCCGCAGAACTTTGGATCAGCCGCGGCGACCTCGCGCTCCGACTCCGGCTGCCGGATGAAGCCATCGGCGACTACGCCCGCGCGGCAAACTGCGAACCCGACGATCCCACGGCTCTGGGCCTCCGCCTCGCTGTTGCGTTCGTCCGCTCCGGTCGGCCGGCTTCGGCCGCCCAGGCGATTGTTAAGCTCATCGCGGCATCGGGTGGTTCACCCGACGCTCGCCACCTCGCTGCACTCGCCCAACTGGCCTCCTCGCCGGAGGTCGCCGCCGCCGTCCTGACGCAGGTCACCTCTCTCTCCCAGCACGGTTCGTCCGGCGTTCGCGCCACGGGCCGCGTCACCCGTGCGCTCGCGGCGGGGCTCGATCGCGGCCAAGCCCAAGACGTCCTCCGAAAACGGCTCGCGATCATCCCCGACGAGCCCCAGACGCTGGTCGCGCTGCTCGAACTGCACGCGCCCGCCGACACCGCCGCCCGAGCCGACGACCTCCGTTCGTTTGCCCGCGACCACCCGCTAGCAATACTCGAAGCCGCTTCCGCCGTCACGACGCTCGGACGAAATCTGGAGTCGCTTCTCTCCCAATTCCGCGGCAGCGCAGACCCGACTGACCTTCGCTTGCTCGCCGCCCTGACCGCGACGTCCGGCGACGCCGCTTCCGGGGCCGCGCTCCTCGCATTCCGCTCAAACAACCCCGCTCCGGACCCGGCCACCGACCTTCTGCTGGCTCGTCTCGCGGCCTCGCGCGGCGACTGGCCCACGATCGAAGCCACCATCGACCGCCTCAACCGTTCCGCAAGCCTCGCTGAAGACGGCGGCCCGCTCGCCCGGCTGCTCGCCACTCACGTCGGACAGCGCTTTCAACTCGCCGCCGATCTCAGCCGATCGCGCATCGATGGGCTCGGCACGGGCGCCGCCGCCGCCGACCTGCTGCTGGCCGCGGACGTCGCGAGGGACGCGGGACGCTTTGATGAATCCGCGGTCTTCGCCGATCGCGGACTCACCCTAGACCCCTCCGACGAGCGCTTATTCGCCGTCGCCTCGTCGCTCGCGGCCCCCGACGGACCAACACCAGATGCGGCCCGGTTTGTCGCGCTCGGGCGGGCCGCCCGCGCCAACGTTCCCGGCAGCGGCGTCATCCGCCTCTATCAATTCCGCGATCTGCTGGCCCGCCGGCAATTGGTCCAGGCGGAATCGATGCTCCGCACCACCGTCGAACCCCGCTCCGAGGACCGCGGCATGCTCGATGCCCTGGCGGACGTGTGGAAGTTGCTCGGAGAAAACAATCCCGCTCAACTCGCACCGGCGCTCGATTGGATAACCGCCCGCCGCGCCGGCCGCGAAGACTCTCCGGCCCTGCTGATCGCACACGCCCGGCTGCTCGCCGCCCTGAACCGCGCCCCGGAAGCCGAATCGCTTTTGGTGACCGCCCTCGGGCGACGACCCCATCCCGGCATGGAATCGACCCTCGTTGATCTCCTCGTCGGCCCCTTGGGCCGGCTCGCCGAGGGAATGGAACTCCTGCAACGCTCGATCGGCTCCCCGCCGCGACAGATTGAGGACGCTTTCATCTGGGCCAATTCTCGCATCGCCCTCAACGACCCCGCCGCGGCCGCCCTCGCCATCGCCGAAATCCCCGTCGGGGTCGAACTTTCTCCGCCACAGGCAGCGTCGCTGGGCCAAGTGCTGTCCCGCATGGCCGCGCGTTTCCCCACGTCCGTGCCCGCGCCGCTCGCCGAAGCCGTACTCGCCGCGCTCGATTCGGCGGTGCAGCGGGGCGTCCCCCTTCCCCGCCCGCTGCACGCGTTCCGCCTCCGCACGCTCTGCACACAAAGTCCGCCCGATCCGGTGCGCATCGTTTCGGCCGTGGCCGATGCGTCAACACTGGGCGGCGACGCCCGGCGGGCCGCGCTCGGCGAAACCCTCGACCTGCTTCTCGCACGCGACCAAGCCGGCGTGGCCCTGAGGGTCATGGAAAGGATCGTCGGCGCCGACGAGATCGCCGATCCGGACCTGGTGGGCATCTGGCTGCAACTCACGCTCACCAAGGGAACGTCGGCCGATGCCGAACGCCTGGTCCGGGCGTTCCCGACCGCCGCCCCCCTCCGCGCGATCCTCGAACAACTCGACAACCTGCTGAGTCCGACACCCACGACCGATCCCGAAACCCGCGCCGAACTCGCGTTTGTCATCGGCAACGAGTGGACGTCTATGGGCAGGGAGGCTGATGCCCTTTCGATGTTCCGGTTGGCCCTGCTGCTGAACGCCGATCACGGCTGGGCCGCGAACAATCTGGGATACGCGCTCCTTGAATCCGGCCGCGCGTTGCCCGAGGCCGAACGCTGGATCGAGCACGCCGCCCGCCTCCTGCCCGGCGAGGCCAGCGTCGTCGACTCGCTCGCGTGGCTCCGATTCAAGCAGGGTCGGCTTGTCGACGACGCCGGGCCGGGAGCCGTCACGCTCCTTCGGCGGGCGATCGCGCTCCCGGGCGGCGGTGACAATTCAGACCTCCACGACCATCTGGGCGATGCGCTCTTCCAATCCGGCCACCGGGCCGACGCCATCGCTTCCTGGCGGACCGCGCTCGACCTGATCTCTACCGACATCACCCGTGCCCAAACGTTCGGAGCGCCGCCCGCGACCACCGCGAGATTGCTCGAATCGGCCAAGGTGACCCGCGATAAACTCGCGGCGGCGACGGCGCAACAGCCGCCCACGAACCCGGCGCCTGTGAAATAGGGCTCCGTCGGCGAAGCGGGCCCGGCGAACATCACCACGCGAGGAACTACTTTGGCTGGACACAACAAATGGAGCAAGATTCGCCACCGCAAGGCGGTCGTCGACAAACGCCGCAGCAAAGTCTGGTCAAAGGTCAGCCGCGCCATGATCGTCGCCGCCAAGCACGGCGGTCCCGATCCGGCCTTTAACCTCGCCCTCCGCTACCAACTCGATGAGGCGCGGTACGCCAACATGCCGCGCGACTTGGTGGAGCGCGCGATCAAAAAAGGCGCGGGCGGCGGGCTTCAGGAAAACTACGAAACCATCCGCTACGAGGGGTACGGCCCGGGCGGAGCCGCGATCATCATCGACGCCCTCACCGACAACCGGACCCGCACCATCAACGAAATCCGCCTGGCCTTCACCGACCATGACAGTGCGATCGGCAATTCGGGCTGCGTCGCCTACATGTTCCAATCCCGCGGCCAGATTCTCGTGGACGGCAAGGGTGTTGCAGAAGAAACGCTCATGGAAACCGCGATCGGCGCGGGGGCCGTTGACGTCGAACCCCCGGACTCGGCCGACGACGAGCCCGCCTGGATCGTTCTGACGGACGTTGCGGGGTTCAACACGGTGAAAGACGCGATCGAGAAAGCGGGTCTCAAGATCAACCTCGCCGAACTCACCATGATCCCCGAAACCAGCGTGGCCGTCTCCGGTGAATCCGCCAAAACCCTCGTTGAACTCATCGATGCGCTCGAAGACCTCGACGACGTCCAGAAGGTCTACACCAATGCCGATATCGGAGTGTGAGGAAGCGGTCGAGTGCTGAAGCGGTCGAACGGTGCCGTGGCCGAACAATTCCTGCCCTTCATCGGCCGTCCGGCAACTCGCATCGGCTCCCAACCTCCACCCAGCTCGTTTCCGTGTGCCGCACGATCGCCCCCGTGGTCAGGTAGATCAACTGCTCGGCGATGTTGGTGCAGTGGTCCGCCATCAACTCACACTGGCTCGCCAGTTCGTGCAGGCGGAACGCCATGTCAACGCTCATCCGACCCTTGGCGATCTGTTCTTCGGCGTCACGCAGCAGCGCGCTCTTGAAGGCCGCCACCGCGTGCTGGCTCTGCAGCACCACCTTGGCCAGTTGCGGGTTGCTGTTCTGGATCGAGGTGTTGGCGTCCCGCAAAATCCCAACAACGCTGTTCGCCATCACCCGAAAGGTCGGCGGAAAGTTCCCCGCCGCGGCCTTCAGTAACGGAACCATTTCTGCAACGTCCACCGCCGCGTCCGCGATCCGCTCCAACTCGTTGTTCACCTTGACGATGGTCAGAACCGTCCGCAGATGCATCGGTTCGAGTTCCGCACCCGCCCTGGTCGCGTCCACCAGCAACTGCACGCACGCCTGCTCCATCGCGACGTCCGCCGTGTCGATCACGTCGTCCTGCTTCAAGACGGCCCGGGCCGCCTCGTCACTTCCGCTAAAGAGTGCATCGAAGGCCGCTTCCAGCATCGCCTGCACCCGCCGCCCCTGATCCACAAGGTCGGCCCGCAAGCGGTCCGTGCGCTTCACAAGTCCTTCGGTCGCTGTCGCCATGTCCCGTATCCGCCTGTAAAAAAACGCCCCGCTTTCGCCGCTTGAAGGCCACTGTATCCACGTTCAGCCCCGCTCACGCCCCACTGCCTCACGCCCCAATGCCGCCCACCTTCTTCAATCCCACACCGCCTGCATCCTCCCGGGCTCCGCAACAAGCCACGCCGCCCTCGCTGCCTACCTTCTTGTCCCGCACGATGCCCACGAACACCAGACCACCCCGCCAGGAACGCTTTTCTCATGTCATTTGAAATCCAATCCATCCACGCCCGGCAGATTCTCGACAGCCGCGGCAACCCCACGCTCGAGGTCGACGTCACGCTCGATTCCGGGTACACCGGGCGGGCCGCGGTTCCCAGCGGCGCCTCCACCGGCGAGAACGAGGCCGTTGAACTCCGGGATAACGACAAGACCCGATACATGGGCAAGAGCGTGATGAGCGCCGTCAACAACGTTAACCGACGCATCGCCCCGGAACTCCTCGGCCTCGACGCCCGCGCACAGGAAGCGATCGATGGCGCGATGCTCAAAATGGACGGGACGCCCAACAAGGCCCAATTGGGCGCGAACGGGATTCTCGGCATCTCAATGGCCGTCGCCAAGGCCGCCGCCGAGGCCAGCGGCCTGCCGCTGTACCGCTACTTGGGCGGCAGCGCCGCCAAAACCCTGCCCTGCCCCATGCTCAACATCCTGAATGGCGGCAAGCACGCCGACAACACCGTCGATTTTCAGGAGTTCATGATCCAGCCCTGGGGCTTCGACGATTTCGGCGAAGCCATGCGGGCCGGTGTCGAAATCTACCACACGCTCAAAAAGGTCCTGCATTCCCGTGGCATGTCCACCGCCGTCGGAGATGAGGGCGGCTTCGCCCCCAACCTCAAGAACAACGAAGAGGCTCTCAAGATCATCGAAGAGGCCGTCGACAAGGCCGGTTACAAGTGGGGCCACCAGATTTTCGTCGCCCTCGATCCCGCCACCAGCGAACTCTGGAACGAGGCCAAGGAAGACGGCAAGACCGGCTACAAGTTCTTTAAAAGCACCAAGGAGATCATGTCGAGCGACGGCATGATCCAGATGTGGACCGACTGGGCTCAGAAGTACCCGATCCGATCCATGGAAGACTGCCTCGGCGAGGCCGATTGGGACGGTTGGAAGAAGATGACCGATGCCCTCGGCGATAAGGTCCAATTGGTGGGCGACGACCTCTTCGTCACCAACAAGAAGTTCCTCCAGAAAGGCCTCGACACCGGGTGCGGCAACGCCATCCTCGTCAAGGTCAACCAGATCGGCACCCTCAGCGAAACCTTCGACGCCGTCAACCTCGCCATGCGCAACCGCTACGCCGCCATTCTCTCGCATCGTTCCGGCGAGACCGAGGACAGCACCATCGCCGACATCGCCGTCGCGACCAACTGCGGTCAGATCAAGACCGGCGCACCCTGTCGATCCGACCGCAACGCCAAGTACAACCAGCTCCTGAGGATCGCGGAAGAACTCGGGTCCGAAGCCGTTTACGGCGGCAAAACCTGGTGGCGACGCTAAGACCGATTGCCCGGCCCGCAGAACTGGCCTGAATGCGGCTCATGCCGCGCGGCTCCCGTCCGCGTATCAGCCGACATACCGGGCCATGAGCACCCGTGCCTCTTCGACTTCGCGCGTGTTCCCCACGACGCAGCGTCCATCCGCGAACATCGTGATCGTCACGGCCCGACCGCGTTCCACGAACTCCCCCCGCGCTAAGTGCGGTGTGACTCGGACGGTGCCCACCGTTCGCCATCGCGCGGCCAGCGCTTCAAGGTCCGGACGCGCCGCAACGCCAGCCACCCGGGCCCCAAGCGAGGCCGCAATCTGCACGCTGTCCTGCCCGCAAAGCACGGTCGCGCGGCTTCCGTTGCCACCCTCCAGCCAGTCAAATCGCCGCAGCCCGCAGCACGGGCAGCCGTTATTCTTTGCCTCGCCCAGTGGCAACCGACGTTGAGTCCCGTTCCACGGATCGAACGCCACCAGCGTGGTTGGCGATGCCTCGCCCGTGACGATCAGTCTGACGACGTCGGTCACCTGATGGGCCGCCGCGATCACGACCACCGCGTTCAACACACCCGCCGTGTCGCAGGTGGGTGTCGAGCCCGGCGGCGGCGGTTCCGGAAACACACACCGCAGACACGCGCCCGCAGGCGGTACAAACGTCGCCTGCATCCCGCCCGTCCCCACCACACCGGCGTACGCCAGCGGCAGCCCGATCTTCACCGACACATCGTTGAGAAGATACCGCGTCTCAAAGTTATCCGTTCCGTCGAGAATCGCGGCAGCACCATCGCCCACCAACCGAGACGCGTTCGACTTCGAGAGGTCCTCCACCTCCGCCCGCACCGCCACGCCGGGATTGATCGCCCGCAAACGGGCCGCGGCAGCCACGGCCTTCGGCATCATCTCATCGGCGTCCGCCTGAACAAAGAGGGTCTGCCGGTGGAGGTTGCTTTCCTCCACAACATCGCGGTCGATGAGAGTGAGGCTTCCCACGCCGGCGCGGCAGAGCAGATCGGCGCTTGCGCACCCCAGCGCCCCCACCCCCACGATCACGACGTGGGCCTCGCCGAGCCGACGCTGACCCTCGGCACCAATGCCGGGGAGAAGCATCTGCCGCTGATACCGAGAGGTGGTGGTTCGCGGCCGTTCGATCTTCAACCGTACGGAGCGTGCAAGACCGCAGCCGATCCAACGTCTACTCAAAAAAATGGCCCGCGCCGGGCGGGCCGTTGAACGTCAGTTTTCCATCACCAGACGGGTGTGGTCAGGCCGCGAAGTGCGCGAACGCGCGGTTGGCTTCCGCCATCTTGTGCGTCTGATCGCGCATCATCATCGCCTTGCCTTGGCCTTGCGCCGCCAAGTACAACTCGTCGGCCAGCCGCTGCGAGATGGGCCGGCCCTTTTCGCTTCGGGCCGCATCCAGCAGCCAGCGGAAGGCGAGACTTTGCTGGCGGGTGCGGTTGACCTGCATCGGCACCTGATAATTGGCGCCGCCGATACGCTTGCTCCGGACTTCCACGTAAGGCTTGACGTTATCGAGTGCCTTCCGGAACACCTCGATGGCCTCCTTCGGGGCCTCGGGAGCGGTTTCCTTCGCCAACTTCAACTGGATGATGTCAAGGGCGTCGTACATCACCCGCTGCGCGACCGCCTTCTTCCCGTCCGACATGATGCAGTTGATGAAACGCGACATCGTCACGTCGCCGAAACGGGGGTCCGGCTTTAACTGTGCTTCCGCGTTCGTGAAACTCTTGCGACCCATCTTCGTGAAACTCCTGTGGCTGTCGAACCGGTTTTTCACCGGTTTCGTGTCGTTCACCGGTCGCCCGAAGCGATCCGATTACTGCCGAACGAACAGAACGGACGATCGATTTACTTCTTGCCGACCTTGGCGCCGTACTTGGAGCGACTCTGCTTGCGGTTCTCGACGCCGAGGCAGTCGAGCGTTCCGCGGACGATGTGGTAGCGCACGCCCGGAAGATCGCGCACGCGGCCGCCGCGGACCAGCACGATCGAGTGTTCCTGCAAGTTATGCCCTTCGCCGCCGATGTACGCCGTGACTTCACGCCCGTTAGAGAGGCGAACCTTCGCGACCTTGCGGAGCGCGGAGTTCGGCTTCTTGGGGGTGGTGGTCTTGACCACGAGGCAGACGCCCCGCTTCTGCGGGCAGGACACAAGGTCCTTGACCTTGTTGGTCTTGGTCATCGGACGACGGGGTTTGCGCACCAACTGATTGATCGTGGGCATGAGAAACTCAGGCGAGGCTTTACCAAACCGCTGAACCGGGACGCCCGGTCTGGGTAGGGCCGGAATACTAGCGGCTGCCCGAACAGAAGCAAGGGCAGAGGAGCCGCCCCACCGGCCAGTAGACTAGGGATTGCCCGCTGGCAGCCCGCTAGCCTTCGGATATGCTCACCTTCGCCGCCTTTCAGCAACTGATCCGTGAACGCTATTTCGCCACCGATTCGGCTCGGGGCACACCGGGAACGTTCATGTGGCTCATCGAGGAAGTCGGGGAACTGGCGACCAGTCTTCAAGAGAACGGCCCGGGGAAAACTCCTAGCGCCGACCAGCGGGCAAATCTGGAAGAAGAGTTCGCCGACGTGATCGCGTGGCTAACCACTCTTGCCAACATCCACGATGTCGACCTGGACCGAGCCCTGACGAAGTACACCGATCCGAAGCGCGTGGAAGGCGTGAAGAGTTGAACGACCGGCCGGATCACCCGCGTGAAGGTCAAACGTTGAAGTACTTGGCCTCGGGGTGATGCACGATGAGCGCGCTCGTGCTCTGTTCCGGATCAATCTGCCAGTTCTCGGTGAGGTGGCACCCGATCCGCTCCGGCTCCAACAACTCAAAAAGTTTCTTCTGGTCGCTCATCTCGGGGCACGCCGGATACCCAAAACTGTACCGGCTGCCCCGGTAATGCTGGGTGAAAAGGTCGCGGATCTTGGGCGAGTCCTCGTTGCCCAGCCCAAGTTCCTGACGCATGCGCTTGTGCCAGAACTCGGCGAGGGCTTCGGCGGTCTCGACGCCGAGGCCGTGGAGATAGAGATAATCCTTGTATTCATTGCGGTCGAAGAGGCGTTTGGCCTCCTCGCTCGCGGCCGGGCCCATGGTCACACAGTGCAGGCCGAGGACGTCGACCTCGCCCGAATCGACCGGGCGGAAGAAGTCGGAGATGCAGAGCCGCTGCTTGTCGACCTGCCGCGGGAAGCTGAAACGGAGAAGTTCGCGCGGGACGGAGGCGGCGGGTGATCGAGAGACCGTGGGGGCCGGGAAAGACGTCGGGTCCCAGACGATAAGGTCGTTGCCCTCGCTGTTGACGGGGTAGTAGCCGTACACGACGCCGGGCCGGAGAATTCGGCGGGCTTTGGCGTCCGCCTTGAGCGTCTCGAAGAGCGGTGTGATGACGTCCGCGATCTGGGCCTCGTAGTCCGCGTCGCTCAGGGCACCCTTCTTCAGTTGCCATTGGCCCCGGAACAGGGCCACGGGGTTAATAAAGGGATAGATGTCCGCAAGATCAAGGCCATCGACCACACGCGAGCCATAAAAGGGGGCGAGCGGGACGGCGTTCGCTATCGAAACCGCGGATCGAACGGCCGGGCCCGACATCGCCGCCGCCGACGACGCGGTCGATCCGGCGTTGGCGGCCGCGAGCTTCGCAACCCGCGACTGCGTGATGACCTCTTCGGCTCTGCTGCGTTTGCTCAGCCGGTCTTTCACCTCCGCCGCCAGCGTGGCAGCGCCCCCGGAAACCAGGAGGTCCATGGTCCGGAGACCCTCGAAGGCATCTTTCCCGTAAAAGCATTCACCTGAATAGACCGACCGGAGGTGGCTTTCGCAATAGTGGCGGGTGAGCGCTGCGCCGCCCAGAATCACCGGCGGGTTCACTCCGCCGCTATTCATCTCCTTCAGGTTGTCCTCCATCACGTTCACGCTCTTGACCAAGAGGCCGCTCATGCCGATGGCGTCGGCGTTGTTGTCTTTCCACGCCTTCAGGATGTCGGCGATCGGCTGCTTGATCCCCAGATTGATCACGCGGTAGCCGTTGTTCGTCAGGATGATGTCCACCAAATTCTTGCCGATGTCGTGGACATCGCCCTTGACGGTGGCGAGCACGATGACGCCCTTGGCGCTCCCCGCGACGCGGTCCATCTTGGGCTCGAGGTACGCCACGGCCATCTTCATCACTTCTGCGGATTGCAGGACGAACGGCAGTTGCATCTGCCCGCTGCCGAAGAGTTCACCCACGGTCTTCATGCCGTCGAGCAGGTGGTCGTTGATGAGATCGAGCGGCGGGTACTTCAGCAGCGCTTCTTCAAGCGTCGCCGCGACCCCCTCCTTTTCCCCCTCGATAATGTGGGTCCGCAGCCGCTCTTCCAGAGTCTGGAGTCTCTTTTCTTTCTTCGCCGTGCCGGTTCCCTCGACATCCCTGAAGAGTTCGATAAACACCTGGAGCGGGTCGAAGCCCTCGCGCCGCCGGTCATACACAAGGTCGAGGCCCGCGGCCCACTGGTCGTCAGGGATCTTGTTCTTGGGCAGGATTTTGCTGAAATGCAGGATCGCGCTCGTGAGGCCCGCGGCCGTCAGTTCATGCAGAAACACCGAATTCAGCACCACCCGGGCGGCCGGTTTCAGCCCGAAACTCACGTTGGAGAGCCCCGCCGTGGTCTGACACTCCGGGAACTCCGCGGCGATCCGGCGGACGCCCTCGATCGTTTCCAACGCGCTGCGGCGGTCGGTCTCCATCCCCGTCGAAATCGGGAGAACGAGCGGATCAAACAGCACATCCGCGGGCGCCAGGCCGTGATGCGTCACCGCCCGTTCGAGAGCGCGGGCCGCGATTGACACCTTGCGGTCGGCGGTCCGGGCCATCGACGCCTCTTTATCCTCATCGATCGACCCGATCACCAACGCCGCGCCGTACCGCTTCGCGAGCCCGCAGATTTCATCGAACTTGTGCTCGCCGTCCTCGAAGTTGCCGGAATTGATGATGCACTTGCCGCCCGCGTGCTTGAGCCCCGCCTCGATCGTGTTGATCTGGGTCGAATCCAGCATCAGCGGGATATTGACCTGGCGAACCACCCGACGCACCACCTCGGCCATGTCGGCCGCGTTATCGCGGCCCGCGTAATCGACGTTGATATCCAGGACGTGCGCGCCGTCGTGCCGAACTTGCTCGCGCGCCAACGAGACGATCCCGTCCCAATCCTCGGCTTCAAGCAGCTTCTTGAAGGCCCGCGATCCCGACGCGTTCATGCGCTCGCCCACGATCAGGATCGAGTTGTCCTGCCGATAATCCTGCGGCGAATACAGACTCGTGACCGCCGGTGCCGGGGTGCTGACAACCCGGTTCGTGTTCGCAGGCCGCGTGCGGACCATCTCGGCGAGCAATCGGATGTGTTCCGGAGTCGTGCCGCAGCAGCCCCCGACCAGCCCGACGCCGTCGCCCTCGACAAACCGCTGCATCGCCTCCACGAACGGCTGCGGCTTGAGCGGATACTCCGTCCGGCCTTCGACGAGAACGGGAAGCCCGGCGTTCGGCATCACCGAAACCACCCTCCGCCCCCCATCCGCGCCCCGCCCCATGCTCCCCCAGTTCCCTCCCAGCCACTTCACATGATCCACCATCTCCGCCGGACCCGTAGCGCAGTTCAGCCCCAGCGAGGCGATCGGATACCCCGCCAACGCGTGCGCCGCGGCCGCGATCTCTGTCCCCATCAACATCGTCCCGGTCTGCTCGATCGTCACCGAGACAAGAATCGGAATGTCGGCGGGCGTCTTACCCCGCTGCCCCAGGGCATCGACCACCGAGTTGATCGCGCACTTGACCTGCAGCAAGTCCTGGCACGTCTCGATGATCACCGCATCGACCCCGCCATCGATCAGCCCGCGCGCCTGCTCCGCATAACTCCCCAGCATGATGTCCCATGACGTGTTGCCCAACGTCAACAACTTTGTCCCCGGTCCCATCGACCCCAGAACGAACCGAGGCTTGTCCTTCGTCGAGTGCCGATCGCACGCCGCCCGCGCGATCTCCGCGGCCATCTTGTTCAACGAGTAGGTCTCGGGCGTCAAATCGAACTCGCCGAGCACGAGTTGATTGGCCCCGAACGTGTCCGTTTCCACACAATCGGCTCCGGCCGCCAGAAACTCCTCGTGGATTTCCTGAATCACGTCCGGGCGGGTGCGAACCAAAATGTCCGTGCAGTTCTCGCACCCGCAGTAATCACCGTCGACCGTGAGCGGACGGGCGTAGATGGAAGTTCCCATGGCCCCGTCACAGACCAGTACGCGTCGGTCCAATTCGCTCAAAAAATTTCCGGCCATGGCACTCCTCGCCGCAATTCTCGGACCACCGGAGCAATTACCGTTCATCCGGCTAAACGGATGAATGGTAGCCCTCGGTTTGGTCCTCGCAAACGATCTGACCGGATCGCACGAAGTCCTGAAGGGTGAATATCCGAAACCACAAAAAACCCGGGCGAGGCCGGGTCAGGGGAACCAAACGAGTTTCGAGCCTCGGTCATTTCTTCTTCGCGAAGTAATTGCCGGCGAACTTCTTCTGGAACTTTTCCACGCGACCCGCGGCATCCACAAAGGTTTGCTTGCCGGTGAAAAACGGGTGCGACCCGGACCACACTTCGACGTGCATTTCGGGAACAGTCGCGCCGACGGTCATCACCACTTGGCCGTTGTGGTGGATCTTGCAGTTCGGGTAGTACTTGGGATGGATGCCAGCCTTCATTGAAACCTCCGGACGGACGATTGCGGCGCGAATGGTCGCCGCGTGGTTTTTGGGAGGGGAGTGTAGGCGTCAATCCGTGACCGCCGACCGACGTATGCGTTCAGAAGCTGGGTGGTCCAACATCCCGCCTCGAATGGTCACCCGCCCGCGCAGACCTCGCGCCCGCCACGCTTGAACTCGGCTGGGTAACCCCGGCCTCTGCACCCAACCCAAGCCCGTCCCGCGCCGTCGCTACACTGCCGCACCAATGTCCCTCGGATCGCCAGGATTCTCGGTCGCCCGCTCCCGCGGGTTCTGCGCGGCTACCGGCCTCGCCATCGCCCCCGGCGAACGTTTCATCACCGCGCTGGTCGAGCGGGAGGGCATCGCGGGGCTTGAGCGGGTCGATTACTCCGAAGCCGCGTGGGATGACGGTGCCCGCCCGGGCCAAAGAACAACCCCCGCCCGTGACCCATCTGCAACCACCGACCCCCTGCCGCCCGAACGTCTCTTCGGCTTTTGGCGAGCCCACTTCAACCCCGCGGAAACCAAGAAACAGCCCCTCCTTTCCGACGAGGAACTCCTGGATCTTTTCACCGAGCTCTCTGAAGCCACCGAAGAGCGCCGCATCGCCTTCCGCTATCTCCTCGCGCTCCACCTCGTCCGCCGCCGCGTCCTCCGCTGCGTCGCCACCACCCGGGCCGGGATGTCGGTGACGCCCAAGGGCGCGGACGCGTCCGTGATCATCGAGGTCAAGGACCCGGGCATGAGCGACCTCATGATCGCCGAAGCCATCGAGCAACTCGGCGAGATCATCCCCGCGGAGACTCAGAGCGCGTGACGCAGCCGCCCATCAAAATTTCGCGACCCCTCTCCGCCAGTGCCGCCCTCGCCGCCTTGGGCTTGATCGCCACTCTCATGGGCCCGGGGTGCGAAACCGAGCAACGCATCGTCGAGCCCGAAACCGTCCTTCGGTCATCCCCGCCGCCGGCCTACGCCTCCGTCGCGACCCGCTACAACGCACGCGTCCTCAAACTCGACCGCGTCCGTTCCACCGCCGGGCTCATTGTCACCCGCCCCGACGGCGAGGGCGGCACCACCAGCGACCAGGTGGAGGGCAATCTCCAGTTTCAGCGACCCCGCAATCTGAATCTCCGCATCGACAAGGTCGGCCAGACGGTCTTCGTGCTCGGCTCCAACAACGAACGCTATTGGTGGTTCGATCTTGCGGACGAAAACCGCGCCCGGATCGGCACCCACGAAAAGGCCACCCGACACTCGGTCGAAAAGTTCGGCGTCCCCGTCCAGCCCGCCGACCTCGCCGAACTCATGGGCGTCCTCCCGCTCGATCCCGCCGCCGACGCCAAGACTAACTGGTCCAGCGATGGTCGGCATGTGGTCGCCCAATTCGCCACGCCCCGCGGCGCCCGTTGGATGTGGCTCGACCCCACCACCCTCGAACCCGTTCGCATCGACCTCATCAACCGCTTCGGCGAGCGCAGCCTGACCGCCGAACTCTCGAAGTACGCGGTCGTGCCGGTCACAGGCGATGCGCTCTCCAAACCCCGGATGGCGACCCTCGTCCTGATCGACCTGCCCTCGCAAAAGACCACCATCAAACTCACGCTCTCGGAGCCCACCAACCCCGCGAACGCGATGAAGCCCAGAGCATTCGACCTCGCCGCCCTCACCGACGCCTACGGCATCGAAGCGATCGAAGACCTCGACGCCGCCTTGCCCCCCCCGCCCTTGCTCGCGGTTCCCACAGTCCTCACGCCCAAACCCACGCCTGATCCCGCTCAATCCGAAGTCACCGAACCCAAGCCCACTCCGCCCCAGACGAAAACCCCGCCCACAAAGCCCGCCCCAAACCCGGCCGCATCGCCCGCCACAAGGCCCGCCGCCTCTCCGGCCGCTCGCCCCGAAACCCGCACCCCGCGCCCGGCGCCGCCGGCGCTCGTGCCGCGCCGGGAGCCGCCCAAGTGATGCACGGCCTTCGCTCGTTCGTTCTCGCATTCGCCCTCTCGGTCTTCGCCGCCCTCTCGATCGCCCAACCCACGCCCCTCGCCGCAGCCGGCTCCGTCCAACCCTCCGGCCCCGACGGTTCGCCCGATTCTTCGCACGGCTGGGCCGTCATCCGCGCCGACAACCTCGTGCCGTGGGCACTCATCCACATCCCGCCGCGCATGGCCAGCAACCCGGCTCAATCCGGCGGCCCGGCCCAGGACGGCTCGGCCCGCATCGCCGCCGCACTGGGTTCCGAGCCCCTCGCCATCGCGGCGGTCGGGAATCGAGTCTACATGGCCTTCGCCGTCGACACCCCCGGGGGCAACGACATGCGCCGCGTGCTCAGTGTCGCCGCCATCCGAAGCCCCGTCTCCCAGCTCTGGCTTACAGAACCCCCGGGCCGCTTCGAAGCCTTCCCGTCACTCCCCGCCGCGGGCGAGCTGCACAGTCTGGCCGGCCTCGCCGACGGCCCGATGGCACTGATGACGTCCCCAACTCCCGGCGGCCAGACGCTCTCGCTCCGCCTGCTATTAGGATCCCGCTGGATCAGCGTCGAGCCGCCCGTCGACGCATCGCCTCCGCGTGACGGCATTCGGTGGTCCGCGTTCGCCTCGGGCAGCGGCTGCACCTTGATCGCTCGACGCGGGGCCACGATCGAGTTATGGCGGTGCACGCTCCTCGTCCCCCGTGCCGAACCGCTCCCGCCGTCCGACACTCCCAACGCAGTCTCCACCATCAACAATGCCCCGCTCACCTCCATCGCGCCAGTATGGAGCCACCGCGAAATCATTTCCGTCCCCGCCGCCTTCAAAGCCGACTCGGCCAGCGACGGGCCGATGCTCTGGCACGCCGATGAACTCGTGTGCGCCCATCAGTCCGAGGGCGTCCTCCGCTTCGCGGCTTGGGCCAAGGAGCGCGGCTGGCGCGACGTCGCACAAATCGACGGCGTGGCCGAACGGGCCGCCGTGCTGCCGCTCCACGATTGCGGACGCGTCCTGACCCTCTGGACAACGCCGCACAAAGGCGTCACCTCGGGCGTTTCAGGCCGGGTGCCTTTGGACCGCTCGATCCACGAGATCAGCCTTTCAACCGGTCGCCTGATGTACGGCGGCGCCCTCAAACTTGCCGGCCCGGTGTCTACCTCCGACTACCGATTCGTCATGCTCTCCCTCCTCATGGTCTCCGCGACCGTCCTCCTCTTTGTGCTCCGGCCCGACGAAGCCGTCGCCTTCCAACTCCCCCCCGGTTTCGCCCTCGCCGAAACGCCCCGCCGCATCCTCGCCACAATCGTGGATTTCGCCGTCGTGTACTTCGCGGTCTGGCAGGTCATGGGCCACTCGGCTTCCGACTTAGGTTCTTCGCTCGCTTGGCGTTCCCACGGGTCGTCGGTCTTCTTCACGGCGCTCGCCGCGTCCTGCCTCCTCAACACGCTGCTTGAGGGTCTCACCGGTCGGACTCTGGGCAAGCGGCTCATGGGCTGCCGCGTTGTGCGGGGGTACACGCTCGCCCAGGGCTCGCCTCTCCCGCCGGACGCTGCCGATTCCCCCAACCCACCCCCCAACCCACAACGAGACCCCGAACGCGACCCGCCGCCACCCCCGCCCGGGCTCGGCCCCGCGATGATCCGCAACGCCGTCAAATGGGGGTTGCCGCCTCTGGCCTTCATGGGCCTGATCGACCCCGAAGGTCGAGGCAGGGGCGACCAACTCGCCCGCACCGGCGTCGCCGTCGAAATCCCCGACGAAACCGCGGCGGAATAAACCGCACTTCGCCCCCTTCAGCCCGCAACGTCAAGCCGCGTTGACGGATTCGGGCTTGGGCCGGGTGGCGTCGCACCTGATGCCGCTTTCCCTGTCGAGAGATCCGCAGAGTCGGCCGCCCGCACGTGTCCCTTCGCCGCAGATTCGTCCGCAGCGGCGGATCCTCCGGCCCCGGACCGCGAACCCTTCTTGCGTTCCTTCCCCGGCGGCCGTTCCCGCCCGGATTCCGCAGCCCCCGAAACCGGCCGCCCCGCTTGACCGCCGAAAACGCTCATTTTCAACCTATCGGTCAACCGGGCCGGTGTTCGTGAACCCGGCCAGCGACCCCTGACGCGGTCGGGGCGACCGACCTTGCCCTCCACGGCCGCGATATCCTGCGTCATGCTCCTCAACGGAAAAACCGGACTCATCGTCGGGATCGCCAACGAGCGGTCCTACGCCTGGCACATCGCGAAAAGCCTCACCGAGCACGGGGCCACCTGCGCCTTCACCCACCTCCCCGGCGACCGCAACGAGCACCGCGTCAAACGCAGCGTTACCGAACTCGGCCTGAAGGACGCGTGGATGACGCCCATGGACGCCTCCAAAGACGAAGACATCGAGCAGGCGTTCACTCGCTACGCCGAGAAATTCGACCGCCTCGATTTTCTTGTCCACTCGATCGCCTTCGCCGAGCGCGAATACCTCCAGACCGGCAAGTTCCTCGCCACCCCCCGCGCCGCCTACCTCCAGGCCATCGACATCTCCAGTTACACCCTGCTGGGCCTCGCCGCCCGCGCCCACCCCATGATGGCCCGCACCGGCGGCAGCATCCTCAGCATGTCCTACTACGGCGCCGAAAAAGTCGTCCCCGGCTACAACATCATGGGCGTCGCCAAGGCCGCCCTCGAAGCCACCTCGCGCTACCTCGCCAGCGAAATGGGCCCCGACAAAATCCGCGTCAACAGCATCTCCGGCGGCTACCTCCGCACCCTCGCCAGTTCCGCCGTCGGCGGGGCAGAGGCCATCAGCAAGCAGGTCGAGGAAAAAGCCCCGCTCCGCCGCAACGTCGAGGGCGCCGACGTCGGCAACACCGCGGTCTACCTCGTCTCCGATCTCTCGGCCGGCGTCACCGGCGAAACCATTTACGTCGATTGCGGCATCAACATCATGGGCGGCTGAAATTCGCTCCCGGCCCTTTTGCCGGTTCCAAACCTTGTTCATCGGGGGGCTTTGCAATGGCGGACGACGCAGGAAACATCGACGAAACTCACGATCCCGAAGCCCGCAGCTGGGTCGAGTCCGCGAACGACCTTAACACCGACTTCCCCATCCAAAACCTCCCCTACGCACGGGTCTGGGACGAAGAAGCCGAAACCGAACACTTCGGCGTCATGATCGGCGATTCGCTCCTGGCCTTCGATGAACTCTTGATGACGCGCGAAAGCGACCTCCTCGCGGAAGCGTTTTACAGCGAGTTCTATGTCGCCGGATCCTCCGCCGAAGAACGCACGTCCGTCCGCCGCCACCTCTTCAAAATGCTCCGCACAGGGTCCGGCCGCGATTCCGCCAAAGACCGCGCCGCCATCCAAGCCAGCCTCATCCCCATCGGCCCCAACCACACGCTCCTCCCCGCCTTCGACATCCTCAACTACACCGACTTCTACGCCTCCATCCACCACGCCACCAACGTCGGCGGCATGTTCCGGCCCGACAACCCGCTCCTCCCCAATTACAAATGGGTCCCCATTGGCTACCACGGCCGGGCCTCCTCCATCGTGCCCACCGAGGCCGCCATCGTCCGCCCCAACGGCCAGACCAAGGCCGACGATGCCGCCGCCCCCTCCTTCGGCCCCTGCAAAATGCTCGACCACGAACTCGAGGTCGGTGTCATCGTTGCAGAAGGCGAAGAACTCGGCACCCCGGTCCACATCTCCCGCGCCCGCGAACGCATGGTCGGCCTCACCCTCGTCAACGATTGGTCCGCCCGCGACATGCAGAAGTGGGAATACCAACCCCTGGGCCCCTTCCTCGCCAAAAACTTCGCCACCACCGTGGGCGGCGTCGTCGTCTCGATCGACGCCCTCGAACCCTTCCGCTGCCCCGCCTTCCGCCGCCCCGAGGGCGACCCCCGCCCCCTCCCCCACCTCTTCGACGAAACCGACCAATCCCGCGGCGGGTTCGACATCACCCTCGAAGTCCGACTCCAATCCGCAAAGATGGCCGCCGCCAACATCCCCCCTATCGCCATCAGCCGCTCCAACGCCTTCAAAGACATGTACTGGACCTTCGCCCAGATGATCACCCACCACACCAGCAACGGCTGCAACCTCGACGCCGGCGACCTCCTCGCCAGCGGCACCGTCTCCGGCCCCGAAGCCACCTCGCGCGGCTGCATGCTTGAACTCACCTGGGACGGTGCCACCCCCGACGGCAAGCCCAAGCCGCGGAAACCCATCACGCTCCCCACCGGCGAAACCCGCACCTTCCTCGCCGATGGCGACACCGTCGAGATCGCCGGCTGGTGCGAGAAACCCGGCTTCCGAAAAATCGGTTTCGGCTCCTGCCGCGGCACGGTACAGGCCGCCCCGCCCATTCGCGATTAGTTCGCCTGTCGTTCTCGTGCCCATGCTCGGATGCCCCGAGTGTCTTTGTGCTTTCTTCGTCGTTGTAAGCAAGCATCGCCGCACGCCCCGCCCGAACATCCGCCCATCTCACGAAGCCCTCCGTCCCTCACTCATGTCTCTTGCGCTCCTTATTCTGTTCGGACTGGGCACGCTGGACGCGCTGTGGTCGGCGTTTGAGGTCAAACAGGTTGGAGACACCCTCCTTAACATCTGCGCGACGCGTGATTATGACCTCAAGGGCCTCGACGCCGTAGCGCCTGCCCCGAGTGCGGCGGGCGCATCCTCAAATGCGCGCCCAACGGCCTCCGATGGGTTTACGTTCCGCCCAATTTCGCGATTCTCGCCACCACCGCGACCTTGATTGTGGTCTTCTCGGCGCCGGTGCATCCGATCACCGTTCGGCTGCTCATGGAGTCACACTACGCCGATGGTTTTAGCGAGATCACCGCCCGCCATATGGCGGAGCATCACGACATCGGCTCATCGTCCGGCTTTCACGCGATGTTCTTCAACTGGCCTCTCTCGACCTTTCTCGGAGTTGCCTCATTCGTGGGGGGCGTGACGCCGCGGCGCGACCCATGGCGATGGTGGGTCTGCGGGTTGGCGGCCGCGCTTCTGGAAACGGGGGTTTACTGGACGCTCCGAACCGGCGCTACCCCGTCGTGATCCTCGTCTCGGTCGTGTACTGGGTCATGCTCCTGCCCGCGGTCGGCCGCGTGGTCCGCACCTGCGCCCGCATGCTCGATCGATGCCAGGCTTGCAACTATTCCATGAGCGCTCGGCGGGTTCCTCGTGTTCTCGCCCTTGCTGGCGATGGTGCACGATCGTGGCACGGCTTGGATGCACTGGGCATCCTGTGGGCCTCTTCGTGCCTGCGTTCCATCGTGTCGACCACCGACGTCTTGCGGCATTTCTGAATCGCCGTACCCTGCCCCACCATGCCGGTACCGATCGACCACACACCCACCAGGCATGCGCCATGAGCCCCTTCGTGTTCGTCACGTTCGTATTCGTCCTCGTCCCCACGTTCTTCACGCTTCAGCGCAAACGCAGCCGGATGCTCAACGAATGCGCCCAGTGCCGCTACGACCTCTCCGGCCACGACCTGGGCGCCGCCTGCCCCGAGTGCGCCTGCACCACCCGCGCGTTCTCCGTCGAGCCAGGGTCCCTGGTGCCACGGCGCGATGCCAACACCTGGCTGGTCGCCGCCACCCTCGCCGCTCTGATCCTCCTCTCCTTTACCGCCCAGACCATCGCGACCCACCTGCTCATCTCCGCATACATCCTCGACGGCTTCACCGAATCCGCCGCCCGCAAATCCATTCCCATCCGAGAGCTTCGCGAAGGTCACGAAGCTGCCCTCATGCTCCTCTGGCCGATCGTTCTGGTCCTCGTCTTCGCCCCGCTCCTCGCCATATCCCGCCAGCGCGCCGCCGCCTGGAAACTCTGGATCACCCTGCTCCTTTGCTCAACGCTCCTTTCCATCACCCTCACCACCGAAGTCCTCCGACACTTCTGAATCCCCTCCAATTCCGCCAACCCTTTCCCTATGCCCCTCACTGTCTGGTCTCCCGTTCGTCTCTTCTCCCGTTCGTCTCTTCTCCCGTTCGTCTCTTCTCCCGTCCGTCTCTTCTCCTGCCTCTCTCCTCCTTCCTGATCTCTTTTCCTCTTCCTGCGCCTCTGCGTTTCGTTCTCTGTGCTCTCTGCGTTCGATCCCTTCCGGTTCCTCCTCGTCTCTTCTCGTCCCCATCGCTTCCCCCCACCTTACCCTCGCCCGATGTCGCATCCCAACCTCAACACGCTCGCCCTCCCAAACCTCTACGCGGCACTCACGGCCACCGGCCTCGTCACCCGTCTTCTCGCACTCGCCTTCGAGGAAGACCTCGGCCCATACACCGAGCCGCTCGACCACGAGGGCCACAGCCAACCCATCGGCGACATCACCACCGAGTGCTGCATCCCGCCCTCCCGCATGGCCGGCGCCCATCTCGTCGCCCGCAAAGGCGGCGTTGTTTCCGGCCTCGCCGTCGCCGATGAAACCGCCCGCCTCTTCGCGCCCGGCTGCCGCGTAACCACACTCGTCTCCGATGGCGCCACCGTCCCGCCTCTCACCACCATCGCTGTCATCGAGGGCCCGCTCGATGAACTCCTCGCCCTCGAACGCACCCTCCTCAATCTCATCGGCCGTCTCTCCGGCATCGCCACCCGCACCGCCCAATTCGTCGCCCGCATCCCCCCCGCATCCCGGGCCCGCCTCTTCGACACCCGCAAAACCACCCCCGGCCTCCGCGTCCTCGAGAAATACGCCGTCCGCTGCGGCGGCGGCTTCTGTCACCGCATCGGCCTCTACGACGCCGTCCTCATCAAAGACAATCACATCGCCGGCACCCCCCTCGCCGCTCTCCCCTCCGTTATCACTTCCGCGGCGGCCCGCGCCCGCGCCCTGGGCGCTTCCCGAGGCCATCCACCCTCCTTCATCGAGGTCGAAGTCGATTCGCTCCCGCAGTTTGAAGCCCTCCTGTCCCTCCCTCCCGGAACCATCGACATCGTGCTCCTCGATAACATGGGCCCCGACCTTCTCCACGCTGCCTCCGCCCGCCGCGACGCGGTGAACACCTCCCTCCAGCTCGAATCCTCTGGTGGTGTAACTCTCGAAACGCTCCCGGCCCTGGCCGCCACCGGCGTCGATCGCATCAGTGTCGGCGGCCTCACGCACTCCGCCGTCTCGCTCGATGTCGCCCTCGATGTCGTGGAGACCCACGAGGCGGCAACCCGGCCATGAGCACCCCGGCCGACCTCCGGGCCCAACTGCACGCCACGCTCGATCTCGCTATCACGTTCAGCAACGGCCTCTTCAACCGCGTCGTGGTGCTCGATGAAGCCGCCTCGACCCAGGACGAGGCCCGTGCGCGCCATCAAGGAAAAGCCGGTCTCGTCGTGGCCGCGATCCGTCAAACTGCGGGCCGCGGCACGCGCGGCCGCACCTGGGCCGATACCGGTGAAAAAGGGCTCGCGATCACCTTTGTCCTCCAAACATCGAGGCGCTCGCAGGGCGCTGTTTCGCTCGCCGCGGGGGTGGCCGCCGCGTTTGCCAGCACGATCGCCGCCGGCGAAGGGCCGCATCGCGCCTCGATCGGAATCAAGTGGCCCAACGACATCGTGGCCGAGCAGGGCGGACGCCTGCGAAAACTGGGAGGAGTGCTCATCGAAGCCCACGACAAAGTTCTATTGGTGGGCATCGGGTTAAATGTCTTGCAAGTGGCGGCAGACTTCCCGCCCGAGTTGCGAGAGAGCGCGATCTCGCTCTGCCAACTGCAATCCCGCACCCCCGTCAACAAGGTCGCCGGCCGCCTCACCTGGAGCCTTGCGCACGGCGTTTCCCGCGACGATGCCGACTTGGTCGCGTTCTGGAAAAAGCTTGACAAACTCACCGGCCGCACCGCCCGCTTCATGCACGACTTCGCCGTCTATGAGGGCGTCGTCGAGCACATCGACCCGCTCGTCGAAATCCACCTCCGGACCGCGAAGGGCGCCGCAGTCCGGCTCCCCGCACGATCAACCAGCCTCGTGAAAGACTGAGACCGCGGCTTCGTCCCCCCGTTGCCCATTCGACCACTCGACCCCTGCTTTATGGCTCATCGTGGCCGATGTGTGGCCCCCGTAATCCCCCGCACCAATCCCGGCTTGCGGTCATACCCCGGGTCTCCGGGCTTCAAACCATCAACCTCGGGTGTCCGCCAGATCAGCATCACGCCCCCCGCACCCATCAAGAGGGTCGCCACAAACGCGATCCCCATCTGCGCGGCCAGCCCCGCCGTCCAATAGACGGGTGCCGCATGCCGCACGATCGCCGCCCCGGCATCACCCGCTCCGGTCGCCAGAAAACTCCCCAGCGGCATCAGCCCTAGGGCCGCCGTGTTCAGCACCGACATCACCCGCCCCCGCATCGAATCCTCAACCAGCAACTGCATCGCCGCCATCGAGGTGTTGAACGACCACATCCAAAAGACGCCCACGAAGAACATGAACACACCGGCCACATACGCGTTGTCCTCAATCGCGAACAGCAGTATCCACAACCCCCCCATCGTCACCGAGAGCGGGATCAGGTGATGCTTCGGGTACCACTTGGGCACCTTGCGCAGCAGCAGCCCCCCGGTCACAGCGCCCGCCCCCATAATCCCTGTCATGATGCCGAAGGTCTTTTCCTGAAGCCCGTACACATTCTTTACAAACAACGGCAGGAAGCGCAGCACCGGCGTCGCCAGCAGCCCGAACACCACCGACGCCAGGAACGCCGCCCGCGGCCCGCGCGATAGAAACACAAAGCGGATGGCTTCCTTGGTGTCGCTCCACACCTTTTGAAGGTCCCACAATCCCTTGCCGTCGCTCACCGGCGCGGGGGCATCGGGCGTGCGCAGCACCGCGATCATCACCCCGATAAAACTCGCCGCGTTGATCGCGAACAGCGCGGTAGCGTTCGTCGCCCCCATGATGACCCCGCCCAAGGAGGGACCGATGGCCCGGGCCACGTTAAACGAGATCCCCTGCAGCGTGATCGCCGCCACCAGGTCCGCCCGCGGCACCAGCCGCGGCGTCAGCACCTGCCACGCCGGCATGTTGAAGGCAATCGCGATTCCCTGCGCCAGCGACAACAGCAAAAGCACCCAGGGCTCGGCGACGTCGAGGTACACCACCGCCGCAAAGCCGATGGCGATCAGCATCATCGCCACCTGCGTCACGATCAGCAGTTTTTTGCGATTCACCCGGTCGGCCACCACCCCCCCGAAGAGGCCAAACAGCAGGCACGGGAACAACTGGGCCGCCCCGATCCAACTCATCCATAAGAGCGAGTCGGTCTTGGACGCCACAATCCACTGCGTCCCCACATACTCAAACCAACCCCCCATGTACGACCCGAACGAAGCGATCCAGATCGTCCGGAAGTGTGTGTGACGCAACACCCCCCAGCGGCTGGCCGAAGCCCCCCCGCCACCCTCTTCAACGGTCGCCGCCGGCGTCACCCCTGCGGGCGGTTCCGGTCGCGCATCAGTAGAGGGTTCTGTGGTGCTCACGAGTGCCCAAGGCTAGAGAGGGTTCGGTTCCGACGCGGCGTGCCGACCCCGGCAGTCCCCTATTCGACCCATCGGACCGAACCGACCTATTCCCCACACCTTGGTCCCCCACCACCTGACCCCCTGTTGGCAAAGTACCAGGACCGAGACACGACATTGTGAACCGGTGCGTTGACATCGCGCAACGCCGCTGCGCAATACATACTGGCACCACTCCTCTCCCCCAAGGGGAGGGGCCGGGGGTGGGGCTCCCTGACCTACTCCATCCTCAAACGATCAACCGCGTCAGCCGTACCGCTGTGCCTCCACCAACTGCCCACCAGTCGCGGCGGTCCGACCGCATCCCCCCGAAACTTCGTATCTTCTTCTGGCATTCCCCCCAAAATGGCGCATACTTACCTCGGTCCCCGATACCGAAAGGCTCTCCATGCGCCCGCTCCCCGCTCTCCGTGCCTTCATTTGCCCATCTGCCCATCTGCCCATCTGGTCATCTGCCCATTTGCCGCCGCCCAGCCCGACCCCTCCGGCATCGACTTTGTCACCCTCTCCGACCCCGGCAACCCCAACTGGACCGGCGGCGGGACCAATAACAACCGCGGCGGTGTGGACTACGAGTTCAAGATCGGCCGCTTCGACGTCACTACTGCCCAGTGGGTCGAGTTCATGA
>Ga0163144_10003343_pt1 | contig 36552 bp, 32 predicted proteins | sample OliLak19BULKMAT1_FD_123175 | JGI IMG/M metagenome (GOLD analysis project Ga0163144, IMG submission 123175) | Freshwater microbial mat bacterial communities from Lake Vanda, McMurdo Dry Valleys, Antarctica - Oligotrophic Lake LV.19.BULKMAT1 | ecosystem: Environmental > Aquatic > Freshwater >...
CGAAGCGGAGGCGAGTTACGGGTCGAAGCGGGATCTTCGGCGACTTTCCTGGGTACGGTTGCGCAGGTGAATGGCGTTCTGTTCATGGGCGGGGGCGACAAGCGCTACGAGGGCGGCTTTTCTGTTGGGGACTCGCCAGGCGCCGGGCGGGATGAAGGAAACGTGACCTTCGGCAACGCCAATGTTTACGTGGCGGAGATCGGCGGTGTCCAGCGAGGCCAGCAGCATGACTTTTACGAAGTTGATGGGGCTCTGACCCTGGGTGGTAAGTTGTCGCTGGTGTCCTGGCAGGGCTTCGTCGCCCAGCGCGGGCAGCGTTACGACCTGTTGGACTGGGCCATGCCAGCTGGCAAGTTCGACACCATTGATGCAAGTGGTCTCCTGCTTGCGGCAGGAACTACCCTCGATTTTTCGCGCCTCCATAAGGATAGGAGGGAACACAAATGTCGAAACAAGCTATTCGAAAACTCACCGTCGCGGCGATTTTCACGTGCAGCCTCGGCACTGCACATGCGTTCGCCAAACTCGAGGTCAATGGTCGCGCCGATACCAATGCAGACTTTACTTCAGACTCTTTTTTGCAGGATTCCGAAATCGGAGATCCGCTCGGGCGCACGATCATTTCCGTCAGCGACTCGAATTCGGTCTTCAGTTATTTCGCCCTTTCTGACTTCTCGACCCCAAAGATGCAAATCAAGGGGACTTGGAATAACGGGGCTACGCCGCTTGGGAACGGGGAGTCGGCGATACTCGCGGCCAAGCCGAGTATTCGAGAAACGTTCACCGTCGATGTTCCGATCCCCACAGACTACCGGGTGACCGCCTAGTTGAAGGTGACCGGTCCGATGGACTTGGACGGCAGCGACGGCATCACGTGCGTGCCGGGACACCCACTCTCTGAACCGGCTGTCGTGCCGCAGCATGCAAAAAAAGTGGGTGTCCCTGAACCTCTGAATCTCCCCTGAACCTCTGCCGCTCCTGAACCTGCCTCTGAACCTGCGCCCCACCGCTGCCCTCAGGCACCGGCGGGCGCTCGCGGGCTGGTGTGTCAGGCCAAGGTCACCCTGACCAGGGTCGAGTGAACGCTGGTGCTCGCGCCCATGTCGGCGCTGCGGGCGTTGTGCACGAAGTTGACGTTCAGTTGATTGCCTTCCAGCGTCGGCCAGCGGCCCTTGTACGACAGCACGGTGCCAGGCAAGACGCCATCATCGAGCCGTGCGATCAATGGCAGGCTGCCGGTGTCGTTGGAAACCACCACCATCGCACCTTCGCGCACGCCGATGCGCACCGCGTCGCCGGGATTCACATGGAGCGCGGCCGGGCCGCTGCGCTCGATGATATGGGGGTCGTTGGCGTAGGAGTCGTTCATGCGCCATTTGGAAGCCGGCGTCAGGAAGCGGAACTGGCCTTCCGGTGGCGGCGCGTCGGCCCACGGCTGTGGGGTGCGCGGCAGGCCCATGGCCTGCGCCTGAGCGGAAGCGATTTCGATGCGGCCGCTGGGCGTTTCGAATTTCTGATCGGCATACCAGCTTGCAGCGCTGTCGCCGAGCGTGAAGTGACCGCGCCGTTTCAATTCATCGAAATCATAGCCGGTATTCATCTGCGCCATCATGGCGTCGAGCATCGCGCGATCTGTCGCCAGCAGCGCCGGCTCGCGCAAACCCAGCGCATCGGCCAGACGACGGAATATTTCGGCATTGGGCAGGGCTTCGCCCAGCGGTTCGCAGGCTTTGGCCTGCGCGCCCATGATCAAATGAAAATAGCTGAACGTCAGATCGTCGTACTCCAAAAAGCTTGCGGCGGGCAGTACGATGTCTGCAAAGCGCGCGCTGTCGGTCATGAACAGGTCTGATACCACCGTGAACAAATCCGGACGTTGCAACGCGGCGCGCAGACGCGCCTGATCGGGCGCGGAAGCGAGCGGGTTGGTATTCCAGGAGAAGAACACCTTGAATTCGTCGGGCCCCTCGAGGCGCGCCGCGAGCTCCATATGGCTGACCTTCTTGATCTCGCGCGTCGCGAGCGCCGTACCGCTCAACCACGCCAGATCGACACCGGCGAACACCGGCGTGATGTTCAGGTAACAGAAGCCCGCGCCCGGTTTGCCAATGTTGCCGGTCAGGGCTGGCAGCAGGCCGATGGCGCGCATGATATTGCCGCCGGTGGCCTGACGCTGCAGGCCCTGGCCACACCACAGCAGTGACGGACCCGCGCCATACAGCGCGGCGGCAAGGCGGATGTCGTCGGCCGGTACGCCAGTCTGCGCTTCGCCCCAGGCCGGTGTGGCGCGCTCGATATCCGCTTCGATCTCGACGTAACCGAGAGTATGGGCCGCGATGTAAGCCTCGTCGAAGCGGCCCGTCTGTTTCAGACAATGCAGCAGGCTGAAGGCCAGGGCCGCATCGGTGCCCGGTCTCGGCTGCAGATGCAGATCGGCCGCCGCTGCGGTCTCAGTGCGCAGCGGATCGACCACGATGATTTTGCCCGGTGCTTCGGTGAGCCAATGCTCATGGGCATGGGGCGCCGAGTGCGACGGATTCGCACCCCACACCAGAATGCAGTTCGTGTCGCGCGCCGTACGCGGATCAAAACCCTGAATCGAACTGCCGTAGAGCAGGCTCCAGGCCACGTGACCGGCAGCGTTGCAGATGCTGTCAGGATCAACCTCGGAGGCGCCGAGAAAGTTGAACAGTCGATTGGGGAACATGAAGCCGAGCAGGGACAAGGTGCCCGAGTAGTGAGTGTGCAGGATGGACTGCGGCCCGTGGCTCGCTATCGCGTCCTGCAGACGGGCGGCGACGGTGCTGAGTGCCTCCGCCCAGGAGATTCGCACGAAATCCGTGCCCCCTTTGGCGCCGACGCGCTTGAGCGGAAATGTCAGACGCGCGTTGGCATCCTGCCATACACCGTTGTAGGCCACCGCGCATTTGCTGCACAGCTTGCCGCGCGCTACAGGATGATCGGGATCACCCAGTACACGGTGACGGCCGTGGTCCCGAATTTCGACCACGATGCCGCAGCCGTCGTAGCAATCCCGTGGGCAATTGGTCTTGATCAGCAACGTCATGGCTGGCCTCTCCACGATTTCTGTTGAGCCATGGAAGCACAGCACGGCAGTGCCAGCAATTATGAGCACGCAAAGGCCAGCAAAGGGGACACCCATGCGTTCGATTCACGGCCGTGCCGCAGCATGCGGTAAGCAGTGTATGTCCGGGAAGTGCGGGTGCCCCAAGGAAAAGTGGGTGTCCCAGACTTCAGACTTTACATCTCGCCATCGCGCCTTGCGGCAGGCTGCTATCCCTTTTATCCTTCCTGTAGTGCCCAACGTGCGTCGACACCCCTGGCCCGGTGGAAGTCGCCAAGGCGGGTCACGCCTCACTCCACGAACGCCTCGCATGAGAGACCGGCGGTGGCGCTGACGGGCGAACCGGGCTGGCAGGACAAAAAGCGATGACACCAAACGGACAGCGTCAACTTCGCCTCGGCGCCTTCATGCGCCCGGCGAGCATTCACACCGCGGCCTGGCGCTATCCCGGCGCCTTTGCGGATGCGAACTTCAACTTCGACCACCTGAAGCGTTTCGCGCAGACGCTGGAGCGCGGCTGCTTCGATGCGTTTTTCATGGCGGATCATCTCGCCTTGCTGAACATGCCGATCGAGGCGCTCAAGCGCAGCGCGACTGTGACCTCCTTCGACCCGCTGACCCTGCTGCCCGCGCTCGCGGTGGTGACTGAGCACATCGGGCTTATCGCGACTGCCTCAACGAGCTACAACGACCCCTTCCACATTGCGCGCAAGTTCGCGTCGCTGGACCACCTCAGCAAGGGGCGCGCGGGCTGGAACGTGGTGACCTCGCAGAACCCGCTCGAGGCCAAGAACTTCGGACGCGACGAGCACCTCGAACACGCGGCGCGCTATCGCCGGGCGCGTGAGTTTTACGACGTGGTGACCGGCCTGTGGGACAGCTGGGCGGACGACGCCTTCGTACGCGACCAGGCAAGCGGCGTGTTCTTCGACCCCGACAAACTCCACCTGCTGAACCATGAAGGTCCCGAGTTCAAGGTGCGCGGGCCCCTGAATGTGGCGCGACCCGTCCAGGGCTGGCCGGTGATCGTGCAGGCCGGCGCCTCCGACGCCGGACGGCAACTGGCCGCGGAAACGGCCGAGGCCATCTTCGGCTCCGCGAGTTCGATTGCCGCGGCGCGCGAGTTCTACGGTGACGTGAAGGCAAGAACGCGTGCGGCGGGGCGCAATCCGGACCAGCTGAAGATACTGCCCGGCGTGTTCGTGGTGATTGGCGACAGCGTGGCCGACGCGCGCGCGACCAAGCGCCGGCTCGACTCGCTCGTGTACCCCGCGAGCGCCATCTCCTCGCTCAACGTGCTGCTCGGCTTTGATGTGTCCGCCTATCCACTCGACGGGCCGCTGCCAGAGATCCCGGAAACGAACGCGAGTAAGAGTTCGCGCGAAAAGCTCGTGGCCTTATCGCGCGACGACGGCATGAGCATTCGCGAACTCGCACAGTTCGTCGGCGGCAGTTACGGGCTGATGGAGATGGTGGGCAGCGCCGAGACCATCGCGGACGAAATGGAGGAATGGCTGATGACCGACGCGTGCGACGGCTTCAACATCATGTTCCCGTTCCTGCCGCAGGGCCTCGATGACTTCGTGAACCTCGTCGTGCCCGAACTGCAGCGGCGCGGCATCTTCCGCTCGCGCTACGAAGGCAGCACGCTGCGCGAGAATCTCGGTCTGCCGCGCATTCCGAACCGCCATTTCAGCTGATCCGGCCGCAGGCCAGCGGGACAGATCCCGCCCGGAGAAACGTTCACAGTGGGCGCTTCGGCATCCATGATCCGGACGCCATCAGTCCCGGCGTCGGTGCGCGCCACGTGCGGGGACACCCACCATTTTGGTCCAATAGCCATGCCGCAGCTTGCCGGGAAAATGTGTGTCCCGGACTGTGATGCAGGCTTGCGGCCGTATCGATACCAACCCCGCCAGCCATTCAGAGCACGAGCGTTGGCCGCGCTTTGCCTTGCGTCACGAGCGCCAGGCCGCCGTGCTCGCAACGCAGATGCGTGATAGAGCCGTAATCGGGCTCGAAACACACCAGTCGTTCGTCGCCGGTCGCGAGTGCGACGAGCGCGTTGATCACCATGAAATGCGTGAACACCAGCGTGTCGCTGCCATAAGCGGCCACTGCACTGGCTGCATTCGCACGCCAGGCGTGCAGGCCGGCGTCAACGTCGGGCCAGCGTGAGGCCATGATCTGCCTGAGCCACGCCGGACGTTCGGCCATTGAAACCGATGACGGAATTTCGCGCACGCGTGGTTCGATGCTCACCTCTGCGCGCCACTGCGCGGCCAGCGGCGCGGCGGTTTCCTGGGCGCGCAACAACGGGCTCGACACCAGCCGGCACGGCGCGTGCCCGGCAAAATGCACAGCGACGGCGTGCGCGTGGCCTCGACCGTCGGCGCTCAGGCCGGGGTCCAGCGCTTCGGTCCAGGCGGCAGCGGCGGCACCGTGGCGGATCAGGAAAATGTCGTGGGACATGTCGGCTCTCTCAGCTTGAACAGGGGGCACGGTGACGACGGACCGTGCGCGATAAGAGCGAGCTGCCCGTCAGCGCGCCGTGCGGCCCGTGTCGCCAGCCAAGCCAGGGCTGCCGCCGCCGATCAACGGCATGAAGTGGATTTCGCTGTCGGGCCGGAGCGGCTCATGCAGGGGATCCTGAAAGATCTCGCCATCGATCGCCACTGCCGTGCGCACCCCGATGGCGGCGACGAGGTCGGGATAGCGACGGGCGAGTTCGGCAAGGAGGGCGCTGTAATCGTCGGCCTCGAGTTCGAGTATGGCTTGCCCGCCGGTATATCGGCGGGCAAGCTCGCGCTGCAGGATGACGGTCGCCAAAGGCTCAGGCCTTGCGGGCTCCGTCGATAGCCTTCAGCAGCCGCGGCGGCGAAATCGGCAGCGCGTCCATGCGGATGCCGGCCGCCCGTGACACCGCATTCGCGACCGCCGCCAGCGGCGGCACGATTGGCACTTCGCCGACGCCGCGCACGCCGAACGGATGCCCCGGGTTCGGCACTTCGACCAGCACCGTGTCGATCATCGGCAGATCGGAGGCCACGGGCATGCGGTAGTCGAGAAAGCCCGGGTTCTGCAGCCGGCCCTTGTCGTCGTAGATATATTCCTCGTTCAGCGCCCAACCGATGCCCTGCACCGCGCCGCCCTGCAACTGCCCTTCGACATAAGCCGGATGGATTGCGCAGCCGACGTCCTGGATGGCCGTGTAGCGGATGACTTTCACCGCGCCGGTTTCGGGATCGATTTCGACATCGCAGATGTGCGTGCCGAAACCCGGGCCCGCGCCGGCGGCGTTGATCGACACGTTGCCGCTGATCGGGCCGCCGGTCTTGCCGGCGCTGTGCGCGATTTTCGCCAGCGACAGCGGCGCGCGATCGGTGCCGTCGTCGAGCGTGCTCCAGGCCTGGCCGTCACGCCATTGGACGTTCGCGGCGTCTATCTTCCACAGCTTCGCGGCCCGCGTCTTCAGCTGCGCGATCACCGCATCGGCGGCCTCGCAGACCGCCTTGCCGGTCGCAAAGGTCACGCGGCTGCCGCCGGTCAGGAAGCTGTAGGCAATCTGCCCGGTGTCGCCGATCATCGGCTTCACCTTCGCGAGATCGATACCGAGCACTTCGGCCGCCATCATCGCCATCGACGCGCGCGAGCCGCCGATGTCCGGGTTGCCGGTGACGACTTCAGCCGAGCCGTCTTCGTTGATGTGGATCGACGCGCTCGACGGCCCGCCGACGTTGAACCAGAAACCGGACGCGATGCCGCGGCCCTGGTTCGGCCCGAGCGGCGCCGACCAGTGTGGATGCGACTTCGCGGCGATGAGTGTTTCGGCATAGCCGATCTCAAGGAACTTCGGCCCGTAGAGCGTGCGGGTGCCGGCCTTGGCCGCGTTGCGCAGGCGCAGGTCGATCGGATCCATGCCGAGCTTCTGCGCGAGTTCATCAAGCGCGGATTCGACGCCGAAGGCCGCCATCGGCGCGCCGGGCGCGCGATAGGCCGCGCACTTTGGCCGGTTGCTGACGACATCCCAGCATTCCGCTGTCGCGTTCTCCATGTCGTACGGCGCGAAACCCGTCATGCCGCCGAGTGTTGCGGGCGACCCCGGAAACGCGCCAGCCTGATACTTCAGCACCATCTCGCCGGCGGTGAGCTTGCCGTCGCGCGTCGCGCCGATCTTCACCCACACGTGCGTGCCGGAGGTCGGGCCGGTGGCCTTGAACACCTCGGCGCGCGTCATCACGAGCTTCACCGGCCGCCCTGACTGCCGCGCGAGCGCGACCGCCAGCGGTTCGAGATAGACGGTGGTCTTGCCGCCGAAGCCGCCGCCGATTTCGGCCGGAATCACGCGGATGTTCGAAATCTCCATCGCGAGCAGCTTGGCGGTGAACTCACGCACCATGAATTGGCCCTGGCTCGAGCACCAGATCGTCGCCATGCCGTCGGCCGCCATTGCAGCGATCACCGCATGGGGTTCGATGTAACCCTGATGCACCGCTTGCGTCGTGTATGCGCGTTCAACGATGACGTCCGCTTCGGCAAAACCCTTCGCCGTGTCGCCGAGCGTGAAGCCCGAGCGGGCGGCGATGTTCGTGGGCTGCGTTGGCGCCGGTTCGACGCCGGCGGTGAAGAGATCGTCATGCAGCACCGGCGCGTCCGGCAGCATGGCCTCGAGCACGTCGATTACATGCGGCAACACGTCGTAGTCGACCTTGATCAACGCCAGCGCTGCGGCGGCGATGGCCGTCGAGGTGGCCGCGACGGCGGCGACGGCGTGCCCTTCGTAGAGCACCTTGTCGCGCGCGATCACGTTCAGCGACACGTGGCGGAAGTTGACGGGGGCTTCGCCGCCGGTGGCGACTTCGGACGGCAGATTAGGGAAGTCCTGACCGGTGACGATCGCGAGCACGCCCGGCAGTTTGCGCGCGGCGCTGACGTCGATCGACTTGATCCGCGCATGCGCATGCGGGCTGCGCAGGACCGCGCCGCTCAGCATGCCGGGCAGCTGGTAGTCCGCGCCGAAGGCCGCGCGGCCGGTGACCTTGTCGACACCGTCCGGCCGCACCGGCCGCGTGCCCACCCACTTGTACTGCTGCTTGAAGATTTTCGGTTCGTTACCCATCTCAGGCCTCCTCACGCATCTTCGCGGCGGCGTTCATCACCGCGCGGATGATTTTGTCGTAACCGGTGCACCGGCACAGATTGCCGGCGAGCCAGAAACGGACTTCGGTTTCTGTCGGGTCCGGGTTCTGATCGAGCAGCGCTTTCGCCGCCACAATGAAGCCCGGGGTGCAGATGCCGCACTGGAGCGCGGCGTCGTCAAGGAACTGCTGCTGGATCGGGTGCAGCTCGCCGCCCTTCGCCACGCCTTCGATCGTGGTGATCGCGTGGCCCTGGGCCTCGACGCCGAGCACGAGGCAGGCGCAGACGAGGCGGCCGTCGAGCAGCACGCTGCAGGCGCCGCAGTCGCCGGTGCCGCACCCCTCCTTGCTGCCGGTGAGGTCGAGTTCGTCGCGCAGCACGTCGAGCAGGGTGTGCTGCGTTTCACACAGAAATTCAACCGGCTCGTGGTTGACGGTCGTCGATACGTGATGCTTGGCCATCAGTTTCCCCTTGCGCGCGCGAGCGCCGCCACGGCCGCACGGCGTGCAAGCACGCCAGCCACCTTCGTTCTGTATTCAATCGTGCCGCGTTTGTCGTCGATCGGGCTGCAGGCCGCGCTGGCCGCCGCCGCCAGCTGTGCCAGCGCCGCGTCGTCGACGCGCGTGCCGACGAGGGCCGCACCGGCTGCCGGCACCAGCAGCGCCCGCGGCGCAACGGCACCGAGACAGACACGGGCGGCGGTGCACACGCCGGCGCTGTCGAGTGTCAGGCACACGCTGGCGCCGACGACCGCGATGTCCATTTCGGAACGTGGGATGAAGCGCAGATAGGCGTCGCCGGTGTGGGCCGGCGGCGTCGGGAACAGGAAATCAACGATGAATTCGCCGACGGCGAGCGTCGTTTTGCCCGGCGCCGTGCAGATGTCCTCCACGGCCGCTTCGCGCTGGCCGCCGGGGCCGGCGATCGTGCAGTGCGCGCCGGCCGCGATCAGGGCGGGCACGCTGTCGGCCGCAGGCGACGCATTGCAGAGATTGCCGCCGAGGCTCGCGCGGCCCTGGATCTGGGTGGAGCCGATCAGCTGGAAGGCCTCGACTACGCCGGGCCAGCGCTGCGCGAAGGACTGATGCGCGCCGAGCTCGGCGCCGGCGACGGCCGCGCCAACGCGGAAGCCGCGCGCGGTCTGCTCGACGCGGCAGAGTTCGGCAATGCCTTTGATGTCGACGATCAGGGCGGGGCGGGTGTATCCGCCGCGCAGTTGCACCAGCAGATCGGTGCCACCGGCCAGCACGCGCGCGCCGGCAGCCGTCAGGCTGCGCACGGCGTCGTCTATCGTGCTCGGCCGTGTATATTCAATTGCTTCCATGGAGTCCCTCACAGGCTCGGACGTGGATGAGAGCGCTGCATCTTACACGCTGCATCCTGCCCGCGAAGCCTCCAGACGACGGAAGCGCCGTGCCTGTTTTCCCCGCTCGCGGGCCGCCTGGCCGTCGGCCCGGAGTTCTCTAAGGCCGCCGCACCGGCGCGCCGAACGCAGGGTCCGACGATACCCGATACGCGACGCTGCCTTGCGGCGCGTCGTACCAGCCCGGATCGCGGTAGTCGCCGGGCGTGAGGTCGTCGCGGACTTTCAGCACGCTGAACATGCCGCCCATTTCGAGCGCGCCGTAAGGGCCTTTGCCTGTCATCATCGGCAGCGTGTTCGGCGGGCCCTGCATATTTTGCATGCCCATCGCGACATGGCCGGCGTGTTCGGACATGCCGGCCTTGCCCATCGGCATATAGCCCGGCAGCAGCCCGCGCAGGCGCGCTTCGACGTCACCCTGATCGACACCGAGCAGGTTCGGGATCGCGTGGCCCATCGCGTTCATCGTGTGATGCGCCATGTGACAGTGGAAGGCCCAGTCGCCGGGGATCGCGTTGAACTCGATGTCGCGCAGCTGACCGACCGGCACGAGCACCGTGACCTCGCGCTGCCACTGTGCACGCGGCCAGCGTCCGCCATCGCCACCGGTGACCTCGAACTGCACGCCGTGCAGATGCAGCGGGTGATTCCACATCGACAGATTGCCGATGCGAATCCGCACGCGCTCGCCGCTGCGCGCAACCAACGGCGCGATCGCCGGAAAGACCTTCGAATTGAAGGTCCACAGATCGAAGTCGAGCATGATCGACGGATCGGGGCGGTAGGTACCCGGGTGCAACGCCCAGTTGTGCAGCAGCATTGCGTAGTCGCGATCGACGCGCTGGCTGCCATCGCGCGGATGAATGATGAACAGGCCCATCATGCCGCAGGCAATCTGCACCAGCTCGTCCGCGTGCGGGTGATACATGTGCGTGCCGTGCTGCTGCAGCGTGAACTCGTAGGCGAAGGTTTCGCCGGGCCCGATGCCGGGCTGGTTCAGGCCTGCGATGCCGTCCATGCCGCTCGGCAGGTAAATCCCGTGCCAGTGGACCGACGTCGGCTCGCGCAGCCGGTTGGTGACCAGGATGCGCACGCGGTCACCTTCGACCGCTTCGAGCGTCGGGCCCGGCGTCGATCCGTTATAGCCCCAGCACTTCGCGACGCAGCCGGGGGCGAACTCGTGTTCGATTTCTTCCGCGACGAGATGAAACACCTTGACGCCGTCCTGCAACGTGTAGGGCAGCGTCCAGCCGTTCGGCGTGTGGACAGGCGTGTACCGCGAATCACCCGCGGCCCCGGCGGCGGCCGGCGTGCCGTGCGGCTCGCCTGCGGGATCGGCAACGGCGTTGGCGGCGATCAGCGCAGCGGAGCCCGTGCCGAGATGGGACAGAAAATCGCGACGATTGCTCATGTCGGAAACTCCGGATCAGTGCGCGTGAGGCGCAGAAGGTGGGGGCGTGGGCGCGCCGATCAGCGCGGCGGGGTCGACCGCCGAACCGGAAGCCGCGGTGCTCGGCAGTGGTGCACCCGTAGCGCGGGACAGACGGGCACGCGCAACCCAGTAGTCGCCGAGTGCGCGCAGATAGGCTTCGTAGGCGCCGTACAGCGCGAGCTTGTCCTGCAGCACATCGAACTGGCCGATCAACATGTAGTTCTGCATCGCGCGCGAGCCGGCCACGATGCGCTCGCGCAGCGGCAGCAGATCGGTCCGATAGCGCTCCACGATGTTGCGCGCAGCGACGACTGCAGCCTGCGCCTGTGCAACGTCGTTGCCGACGTCGATCGCGCTGGCCTGCGCGATTGCGCGCGCCGCGTCGAGCCGCGCAGCGGCGCGCGTGACGCGGCCCTGGCCCTGGTTGAACAGCGGGATCTGGAACTGGAAAGTCGGCCCCAGCAAGCGTCCGCCGTCGGCCTCACGCTCGTGTTCGACCCCGACCTCGAGATCGCCCAGCCAGCGAAAACTGCGGGCCAGTCCCAGCGCCTCCTCGAGCAGCACCACGGCGCGTTGCGCCGCCAGCAGATCGAGCCGGCCGGCGCCGGCAACGCGTTGCAGCTCATCGGTCGCATCTTCGGTCGCCGCCGGCAGCGGCAGTGCGGTAGCGCTCTGCCAGTCGATCCCGGGCCCGATGCCCATCAGGCGGGCAAGTGCCGCGCGCGTCGCGGCGACTTCAACGTCGGCCTGTGTCGCATCAAGCCCGAGGTCCGCCGCGGCCGCGCCCTCGCGATCGAGCGCGAGCTGATTGAGGTTCCCGGCCCTGAACAGGGCTGCGGCGAACTCGGCGTTCAGCGTGCCGACGTCGCCAATCGCGCGCTTCAGGTCGCGTACGGCGAGTGCCGTCACGTGGCGGTAGTAAGCGGCTTCCGTGTCCGCCGCGAGTGCGAGCAGCGCCGCGCCGGCTTGCCACTGCGCGCGCGCGACTTCGCCGTCTGCAATCCGTTTGCGCGGCGACAGCGTCAGTAACTCAGCCACGTTCTGCGCGAGGCCGAGCGTCACTTGACTGCCGCTGCCGGCGTCGAGCCAGGCCAGCGAGAAGCGGGGATTGCTGAGGCGGGCGGCATCGAAGGCGTCCGCCTGTGCGATGCCGAGCGCCGCGAACTGCGCGAGCAGCGTCGGGTTATGGCTCAACGCGATGCGCTGGGCGGTCTCGAGGCTCAGCGGCGCGGCGAGCCAGTCGGCTGGCACCGCCTGGATGGTATCGACCGTGGCCGTTGGCGCGGCTGCGAGGCCGTGCGCGTCGAGCACCTGGGCAACGGCTGTGTAACCGCGATCGGGCGGCATGCCGGCACAGCCGGCGGCCAGCAGCGCAACGGCCAGCAGCATGCCGGGCGGGGCAAATGAACGAATGATCACAAGACGATTCTCCTGCCATGCGACGAACGCGTGATGTGCGCCGGCGCGCAGACACCCGTCCGATAGCCCGCGCACTTGGCGCGGACACGACGACTCAGCAGTGATCTGGAATGGGCGGTCGGAAGCTTGGCGGTGCCGTGGCGAGCGCGGCATGCTCAGGCGGTGCGAGGAAGCTCAGCGCTGCTGGTGGCCGCGACGGCAGCGGTGGCACCAGGCTCGTCAGCGCTGGCGCGTGCGCGCAGTGCAGGGCGCAGAGCTGGTCGGCGCAGTCCTGGTCGGCCAGATCCGTGGTTTGCGACTGATGAGCGTCATGTGCGTGATGGTGTTCGCCGCCGGCCGCAGCGGTGCCCGCAGGTCCGGTCACGGTGGCGTGCGGACAGCAGTCGAACGTCGCGGCGATGCCCGCCAGCGGCAGGGCCACGAGCAGACAGCAGATTACAAGATAGCGAAGCGCGCGCATGCACGGAGTATGGCACGCGCCCAGCAAATGTCGTGCATTCCGTGACCGCCTCGGGCATATTCCGGCGCCATGACGTCACGCAATTTTCTGTTCGTTTCCTGGTCCGCGCTCATCACCGACATTGCCTGGCAGGTCGCCAAGGAAGGGCACGGGGTCAAGTACTACATCCGCGCCGAGCACGAGCGTGACATCGGCGACGGCTTCGTGACCAAAGTCGATGACTGGACCCGCGAGATCGACTGGGCGGACGTGATCGTCTTTGACGACACGCTCGGCCAGGGCGAACAGGCGGCGGCGCTGCGCGCGCGCGGCAAGCTGGTGGTTGGCGGCACGGCCTACACCGATGCACTCGAAGACGACCGTTCCTTCGGCCAGGAAGAACTGAAGAAGGCGGGTGTCAACATCCTGCCATATCGCCAGTTCGACGACTTCGACGAAGCCATCGCGTATGTCCGGGAGAATCCCGAACGTTATGTGATCAAGCCGTCCGGCGAGTCGGGCAATGTCAAACGCCGCCTGTTCGTCGGCGACGAGGAAGACGGCCAGGATGTCGTGCACGTGCTCGAGGCCTACAAGAAATCCTTTCCGGACGAGATCAGGCTGTTCCAGCTCCAGCGTCGGGTGACCGGCGTTGAAGTGGCCGTGGGTGCGTTCTTCAACGGCCGTGAGTTCGTGTATCCGATCAACGTCAACTTCGAAAACAAGAAGCTCTTCCCTGGCAACATCGGGCCATCGACCGGCGAGATGGGCACGAGCATGTTCTGGAGCGGCCCGAACCGGCTGTTCACGTCCACGCTGAAGAAGATGGTGCCGGTGCTCGCACAGGAAGGCTATGTCGGTTATGTCGATCTGAACTGCATCGTCAACGGCCAGGGTATTTATCCGCTCGAGTTCACCTCGCGCTTTGGCTACCCGACAATCATGATCCAGCAGGAAGGCATGACGACGCCGATCGGCGAGTTCCTGTACGAACTCGCCGCCGGCACCATCACGAAGTTCAAGGTCAAGAGTGGCTTCCAGATTGGCGTGCGCGTGGTGGTGTCGCCGTTTCCGTTCGACGATGTAGCCACCTTCAACTCGGTGTCGAAGAACGCCGCGATCATGTTCAAGAAGGGCATCCCCGAAGAAGTGCACATCGAGGACGTCAAACAGGTCAACGGCCAGTGGTATGTCGCCGGCACCTCGGGTGTCGTGCTGGTGGTCTGCGGCCTCGGGTCGACCATGCGTCAGGCCCAGGCGCAGGCCTACACGCGCATCCGCAACATCATGATCCCGGACATGTACTATCGCGATGACATCGGCGAGCGCTGGTTCGAGGATCATGACAGGCTCCACACCTGGGGCTATCTGCGAGAGGTCTGATGAGCACGATTGACGACACTGGCCGCGCGCTGCTCGCCCGCCATCAGCACCGTAAAATCGAACTCGAAGGCATTTGCAACTGCCGTGACTTCGGTGGGCTGCCCACCCTCGGCGGTGGCCGCACGCGGCCGGGCCGGGTGTTTCGCTCCGACGCGCTGGCGACATTGACGGACGCCGACCGCGCCACCCTCGCGTCGCTCGGCGTGCGCTCGGTCTTTGACCTGCGGACAGAGGAGGAGCGACAGCGGGCGCCGAACCGGCTGCCGGGCCCACTGCCTGTGCAGCATGCGCTCGGTTTCATTCCGCGTGGCAATCCGGAGATGTTTGCGGCGGTCAACGCCGGCAAGCTCACGGCCGCCGCGGCGCGCGCGCAAATGTGCGCGCAGTACGAGCGGCTCGCGCTGGATCACACCGACGTGCTCGGCACGATGTACCGCCTGATGCTCGCGGCCGGTGGCGCCCCGGCGCTGCTGCACTGTGCGAGCGGCAAGGACCGCACCGGCATCGGCAGTGCATTTCTGCTGCTGATGATCGGCGTGGGGCGCGATGAAGTCTTCGAGGATTATCTGATCTCACATTACCAGCGGCGGCACATTGACCTCTTCACCCGTGATGCGCCGAATGCAGCGGTCAACGAGATCATGTCCGCCCACGAGGAGTATCTCGCCGCCGGTCTCGCGGCGATCGATCGCGAGTTTGGTCGCTTTGGCGCGTTTGCTGAACGCCGCCTCGGCCTGACGCCCGCGTTGCGCGAGGCCCTGATTGCACTGCTCGTCGAATAAACCACGATTCAGCTTACGTTCAAGTCCCGCTGTGCAGCATCCCTCTACCAGCCGGCGCTTGGCTTGCGTCCGGGCTCCAGGTGGCGATGGTGGCGCATTCAGGAATGTCAGCGAGTGTTACGCCGCCAACCGACCGCCGGCTGGCCAAATTCGAAGGCGATAGAATCGACGTCATGATGAGAAGCCTGATTCTGTCGCTGCTGCTGGCGGTGATGCTGCCGGTCTTTGCCGATGCCGTGGCGCTGCCGGGCAAGGCGGATTTCTCCGCCGGCATGCGGGATTACGACGCCGGCAAGTTCAAATCCGCGGTGGCGGCCTTCGGCCGCGCAGCCGCGCTGGAACCCGAAAACGATGTCTTCGCCTACTGGGTCGGCAAGGCCTGCGGCCGTGTCGCCGAACGGGCGGGTCCGATTTCGGCGATCAAATGGGCCGGCCGCACGCGGGACGCCCTTGAGCGCGCCGTGGAACTGAACCCCGAGAATCTTGATGCCGTCGGCGCGCTGGCCCAGTACTACGAGGACGCGCCGGGTTTTCTGGGCGGTGATGCGGCAAAGGCCCGCGACTTGCGGGCACGTCTGTCTGCGCTGGCTCAGGCGGCGTTACCGGCATCGACGCCAGGCACGGGACCTGTCGCGGCGAAGCCGTCCGCACGCTGACAGGCGCGGCTCAGCCGTCGATTGCGTTCAGCGCCGCTGCAATCGCGGCGGTTTCCAGCGGCCGCACCAGCCGCGAGACCTTCGCGCCGTGCCTGAAGAAGATCAGCGTCGGCCACAACTTCACCCCGAATGAACGCCCGAGCGGCAGACCCCGACCGTCGAATACCTTGAGATGCAGAAGCGTCGGATGCGCGGCCATCGCGTCGGCGATCAGCGGCTGTGCGCGGCGGCAATGGCCGCAGTCCGGGCTGCCTATTTCAAGCAGGGCGGGGCCAGCCAGCGCGTCGATGTCGGCGCGCTGGGGCTCGATGGCGGCGTAGGTTTCATTCATCCGAAAAGCTTAGCAGGCTGGTGAAAAACGGCTACGAGTACCGCCTACGCCGCTGGGCCCGCCTGCGGTGTTCATTTATCGCTGAATAAACTGCGCTCCTCGACGGGCCCGCGCCTTGCAGGCGGCGCTCTCGCGCGTTTTTCACCAACCTGCTAGCGCATCCATGGCGCCGACGGGCACCGGGCGTTGCGGTCAGCTTGCGGTGAGCAGCCAGCCACATGCACCATGCGGGGCATAGGGCCCCTGGTCGACACGATCTTTACATTCGGCTGCACCTGAGCAGCGGCGACGGTGTTGACAAGATAATGTCGACCAGAGTCCTAACCCTGTGCAACCGAACCCCGCAAGAAAGGATGGCTCGCCATGACAGTGCCCGCCCTGACACCTGACCAGTTACTTGAAGCCGCTGACCGCGTGGGGCTGTCGCTCTCACCGGCCGATGTCGATTCCTATCTCGGGCTCCTTGCGCCCTATATCAGCGCCTACAACCTCGTCGATGCGCTGCCGGACAACCTGCCGGTGGTGAAATACCCGCGCACCCCCGGCGAGTTTCCGTCGCCCGCGGACAACACGCACAACGCGTGGTATGTGAAGACGTCGATCAAGGGCGCCGCGCAGGGGCCGCTCGCCGGCAAGCGGATCGCCGTCAAGGACAACGTGATGGTGGCCGGCGTGCCGATGATGAACGGCAACGCGATCCTCGAAGGCTATGTACCGGATGTCGACGCGACGCTCGTCACGCGCATCCTCGACGCCGGCGGCGAAATCGCTGGCAAGACGCACTGCGAGAACTACTGCATTTCCGGCGGCAGTCACACCAATGCGAAGGGCCCGGTGCACAACCCGCACAAGTTCGGCTATTCGTCGGGCGGGTCGTCCTCCGGCAGCGGTGTGGTGGTGTCGCGGGGCGAAGCGGACATGGCGATCGGCGGCGATCAGGGCGGCTCGATACGCATGCCTTCGTCGTGGTGCGGCATCGTCGGCATGAAGCCGACGCACGGGCTCGTGCCGTATACCGGCATCATGCCGATAGAGATCATGGTCGATCACACCGGCCCGATGACGGCCAGGGTACGCGACAACGCCGTGCTGCTCGAAGTGATTGCCGGCGTCGACGGCTACGATCCGCGCCAGTTTCACGAGAAGCAGCCCGGCACGCTCGACTACACCACCGGCCTCGACGCCGGCGTGAAAGGCCTGCGCATCGGCGTGGTCAAGGAAGGCTTCGGCCAGGCGAATTCGGAGGCCGACGTCGACGCCTGCGTGCGCCGCGCGGCCGAGCGGCTGCGTGAGTTGGAGGCGACGGTCGAGGAAGTCTCGATACCCGAGCACCTGATCGCGCCCGCCATCTGGGTGCCAATCGGCGTGGAAGGCATTACGCAGACGATGATGTTTGGCGATGGCTACGGCGTCTCGCGGCGCGATCTGTACGTCACCAGCCTCATCGACAAACTGCACGGGTGGGAGCTGCGCGCCGATCAGCTGTCCGAAACCACCAAGCTGCTGACGGTGCTCGGCGTGCACATGAAGAAGCACTACGGCACGCGTTTTTACGGCAAGGCGACGAACATCGCGCGCCGCATCACCGCGGCCTATGACGCCGCGCTCGCGCAATACGACGTGCTGCTGATGCCGACGATGGTGATGAAGGCGACGCCGATCCCGCCGCCGGACGCTTCGCGCGAACTCTATGTGCAGCGCGCGCTCGAGATGATCGGCAACACCTCGCCGTTCGACATCACCCATCATCCGGCGCTGACCGTGCCTTGCGGCATGTCTGAGGGTCTGCCGATCGGCATGATGCTGGTTGGACGTCATTTCGACGAAGCGAAGGTCTATCGGGTGGGTTACGCCTTCGAGCAGTCAGGGGACTGGAAAGGGATGTAGCGCGGCCGCCGGGAAGTATGCTCCAGGGCGGCTTTCCGGCACGTGGAAGAGGGGCGCTCCCATCCGGGAACTGCCCCTTGGCTACACTGGCGAAGCCGCCTCAGGCGCTTGCCGGCGCCGGCGTGCGGATCAGGTGATCGAACGCCGACAGCGCGGCCTTCGATCCTTCACCGGCCGCGATGATGATCTGCTTGTAGGGCACGGTCGTCACGTCGCCTGCGGCATAGATGCCCGGCAAGCTGGCCGCGCAGCGGGCATCAATGATGATCTCGCCAAATTTCGAGAGTTCGAGCGTGCCTTGCAGGAACTCCGTGTTGGGCACGAGCCCGATCTGCACGAACACGCCGGCGAGGTCGACGGTCCGCTCTTCGCCTGACGTGCGGTCCTGATAGCGCAGACCATTCACCTTCTGGCCGTCGCCGGTGATTTCCGTGGTCTGCGCGTTAACGTGGACGCGCACGTTCGGGAGGCTGCGCAGCTTGTCGACGAGAACCTGATCTGCACGCAGCGCGTCCGCGAATTCGAGCAGCGTCACGCTGCCAACCACGCCGGCGAGATCGATGGCCGCTTCAACGCCTGAGTTGCCACCGCCGATCACCGCAACATCCTTGCCCTTGAACAGCGGCCCGTCGCAGTGCGGGCAGTAGGCCACGCCTTTCGTCTTGTACTCATGCTCACCGGGCACGTTGATATGGCGCCAGCGCGCGCCGGTGGCGAGGATCACGGTGCGACTCTTCAGCACGGCGCCGTTCTTGAGCGTCACCTTTGCGTAACCGGCGTCCGCCGCCGGCTCGAGTTTCGCCACGCGCTGGAGCGTCATGATGTCCACACCGTAGTGACGCACGTGCGCTTCGAGCGCCGTGGCGAACTTCGGGCCTTCGGTCTCGAGCACGGAGATGAAGTTCTCGATGCCAAGCGTGTCCATCGTCTGGCCGCCGAAGCGCTCGGCCACGATGCCGGTGCGGATGCCTTTGCGCGCGGCGTACACCGCGGCGGCGGCGCCGGCCGGGCCGCCACCGACGATCAGCACGTCATAGGGCGGCTTCTCGTTCAGTCTGGCGGCGTCGCGGGCCGCGGCGCCAGTGTCGATCTTCGACAGAATTTCACCAAGCTCGATGCGCCCGCTCGCGAAGTCCTGATCGTTCAGGGTGGTCTTCGGCACGGCCATGATCTGGCGCTCCTCGACCTCCTGCTGGAACAGGCCGCCGTCGATCGCGACGTGCCGCACGCGGGGATTGAACACCGCCATCAGGTTCAGTGCCTGCACCACGTCCGGGCAGTTGTGGCAGGTCAGGCTCATCCAGGTCGTGAAGTCGAAATTGCCGTCCAGCGCCCGGATCTGCGCGATCTGATCCGCGTCGACCTTGGGCGGATGGCCGCCCGCCCACAGGATCGCGAGCAGCAGTGACGTGAACTCATGGCCCATCGGCAGCGCCGCAAAATGCACGCCCATGTGCTCGCGCGCGCGGGTGACCTGGAACGAGGGGCGGCGCGCGAACTGGCCGTCAAAGCGGGCGCTGATCTTGCCCGGCGCGATCACCGCGATTTCGGTCAGCAGTTCCCGGATGTCGCCCGCGGTGGGGGAATCATCGAGGCTCGCGATCAGTTCGACCGGTTGCGTGATCCGTTCGAAGTAGGCGGCAAGCTGGCCTTGGGTGGCTTGGTCCAACATGGTCGGGTCCTCTCTCGTGCGGTGGTGCCAGGATCTGGCGTCGATTCAGTCGTGATCGTCCGCGCGGCACGCGCTGCGGGGCCTGTCGTTCGGGACTGGTCGGGGCGGTGGCGCGGCTTGCGCCACCGCGGAGAACATGGCGGGCATTGACGCCTGCCCGCATCAGCGTCGGCTCAGATCTTGCCGACCAGGTCCAGCGACGGGGTCAGAGTCTTCGCGCCTTCGTTCCACTTGGCCGGACACACCTGGCCGGGGTTCTTGGCGACGTACTGCGCGGCCTTCAGCTTGCGCAGGGTTTCCCTGACGTCGCGGGCGATCGCGTTGTCGTGGATTTCGGCCGTCTTGATCACGCCTTCCGGGTTGATCACGAAGGTGCCGCGCAGCGCCAGACCGGCTTCGGGAATGTGCACGCCGAACATGTTCGTCAGCGTGTGGGTCGGGTCGCCGACCAGCGGAAACTTCGCCTTGCCGACGGCCGGGCTGGTCTCATGCCACACTTTGTGCGAGAAGTGAGTGTCGGTGGTGACGACGTAGACCTCGGCTTCGGCCTTCTGGAACTCGGCGTAGTTGTCGGCCGCGTCTTCCACTTCGGTCGGGCAGTTGAAGGTAAAGGCGGCCGGCATGAAAATCACGACCGACCACTTGCCTTTCAGGGTGTCGTCGGTGACTTCGATGAACTTGCCATTGTGAAACGCCTGCGCCTTGAACGGCTGGACCTGGGTGTTGATGATCGACATGGTGCTGTCCTCTTGTGTGGGGTTGGAAGTGACGATGTGCGACACCCTAGTTGCGTTGCAGCATGCCGTGAAGTTGATTGTTTCTATGGGGTCGATTGACTGAGGCTATTGTCCGGTCGCCGGGCCCGGCAGGGCGCGACGAGTCGGATCGGACGAGGGAGGCTTCAGGCCGCGCTCGGCGCTTGGGTGTCCCCTGATGAAAGCGGCACCGGTACACCGCGAAGGCCATCCCGGAGGCGGCATAGATCACGCTCAGCAGGCCGCCGGCTACCCCTGGCGACACGCCAAAGAACAGCAGGCCAGGCAGGGCCGCGGGCGTCCCGGAGCACAAGCCACCAGCGGTGCAGTCGGATGCCGTCGCAACCAGCCGAGTGTCACCACGAGCAGGGCGAGCCACGCATATGGGGCGCCGATGTCGGCCATCCGCATCGGGGCGATGGCCCAGACGCCCGGTGTCGCCGCTGGCGCCTCCGCCCGGGCTCGCCACTGACACGCCTGATGGCTTCGACGCCGGCGCCGATCGCCATGCTCAGCGACAACACTAGCGCCGGGACTCACAGCGCTCTCGGCAGCATCACAGTGCGGCCGACCAGCACGCGGCACCAATCCGGCAGGCGCATCAAGTGACGCCGTGTAGTGCGATCAAACGCGGGCCGCCGTAGGGCCCGGCAGCCGTGGTACCAGCCCTGATTGGCGGGATTGGCGGCAGGAGCGGCGCTTTGACTCACTGTCGGCGATGCCTGCCGGTTGGCCGCGCCCGGTGGGTCAATGGGGCGAATCCGGCTGCGCTTGTCTTGCCTCAGTCAGCGGCGCCCCGGACAATGCCCGGATGAACGAACAAGCCACCCAGCCCCCCATCCGCCCGGTCAAAGCCCGCCACGAATTCGGCAAGTTGCAGCAGCGGCTGCGGCGCAATGTCGGCAAGGCGATTGCGGACTTCAATATGATCGAAGAGGGCGACCGTGTGATGGTTTGCCTGTCGGGCGGTAAAGATTCGTTCGCGATGCTCGACATCCTGCTCTCGCTGCAGAAGAAGGCGCCGATCGATTTCGAGATCCTCGCTGTCAATCTCGACCAGAAGCAGCCGGACTTTCCCGAGCACGTCCTGCCCGCCTACCTGACCTCGCTCGGCGTCCCGTTTCACATTCTCGAACAGGACACCTACAGCGTCGTCAAACGCGTGGTGCCCGAAGGCAAGACGCTGTGCGGGCTGTGCTCGCGGCTGCGTCGCGGCAGCTTGTACACCTTCGCGAAGGCACGCAGCATGACGAAGATCGCGCTCGGCCATCATCGAGACGACATCGTCGAAACGCTGTTCCTCAACATGTTTTTCGGTTCGAAGCTGAAGAGCATGCCGCCGAAGCTGCAGTCGGATGACGGCGACAACATCGTGATCCGGCCGCTGGCTTACTGCCGCGAAACGGATCTGACGGCCTACGCCGACGCGCGCCAGTTTCCGATCATCCCGTGCAATCTCTGCGGCAGCCAGGAGCATCTGCAGCGCAAGCAGATCAAACAGATGCTGGGCGACTGGGAGAAGAAGCATCCCGGGCGAGTAGAGAACGTGTTTCGCAGCCTGCAGAACGTGGTGCCCTCGCATCTCGCCGATCCCGTGCTCTACGACTTCGCGAACCTCGGCGCGCGCGAAGGCGGGAAACGGCCGAATGTCGTGCAGTGGCTCATTGAAGGGGAGTAAAGGCCGAAGTGTGTCGCTGCGGCGCAATTCCTGGCCGCGTCAGGCAGTGCGAGATCCCTCACGCAGTTCGCGGCGCAGGATCTTCCCGACATTCGACTTCGGCAGTGCGTCGGCGAACACGATCTGGCGTGGCAGTTTGTAGCCGGTCAGGTGCCCGCGACAGTGGGCGACGAGATCCCCGGCGGTGACGGTGCGATCGCTGACAACCACGAACGCTTGCACTGCCTCGCCTGATTTTGCGTCCGGCACGCCGATCGCCGCGCTTTCGAGCACGGCCGGGTGCATGGCCAGCACTTCCTCGATTTCGTTCGAGAACACATTGAAGCCCGAAACGAGGATCATGTCTTTCTTGCGGTCAACTATTTCGAAGTAACCGTTGTCGTGCATCACGCCGATGTCGCCGGTTTTGAGCCAGCCGTCGTCGGTCAGGACGTCAGCGGTGTCGAGCGGCCGTTGCCAATAGCCCTGCATCAGCTGCGGCCCGCGGGCCCAGATCTCGCCGGGCGTGCCCGGCGGCAACAGGGCGCCGGCAGCGTCGCGGATCGTGCATTCGGTCGATGGCAGGGGAACGCCGATGGTGCCGCTGAAATCCGCCCGGTTCACCGGGTTCACGGTCAGTGCACCGCTGGACTCCGTGAGGCCGTAACCTTCGATGATCTGCGCGCCGGTGAGTTCGTGCCAGCGCTCGGCAATGGGCCGTTGCACCGCGTTGCCGCCGCCGCCGGACATGCGCAGCGTCGAGAAATCGAGCGCCCTGAATTCAGGCGCGTTCAGCAGGGAGGCGTACAGCGTGTTCACACCGAAGAAGCCGGTGAACGGGACGCGAGCCATCTCGCGCACGAACTGGTCGACGTTGCGTGGATTGGTGATCAGATAGTTCACACCGCCCAGGATCATCAGGCTGAAGCAGTTCAGCGACAGCGCGAGCACGTGATAGAGCGGCAGCGCCGTGATGGCGATCTCCTCCCCGGCGCGGGCGGCGTTGTTCATCCACGCGTTGGTCTGCAGCGCGTTTGCGATCATGCTGCGATGGGTCAACATCGCGCCTTTCGACACGCCGGTAGTGCCGCCGGTGTACTGCAGGAAAGCGATATCGCCGGCCTGAATATCGACGGGCCGATGTTCGAGTGTCCGTCCGTGCGACATCACCTCACGAAACGACACTCTCCCGGGCAAGCTTGGCAGGCTGTGGCCGCGGCGGCGCGCACTGACGAAGTTGTACAGCGTGCGCTTGACGGGTGGAAACAGGTCGCCGATGCGGGCGAGGACCACGGTGTCGACAGGCGTTTCGTCGATCACCGACGCGAGCGTATGCAGCATTGCGTCGAACACCACGATGACCCGCGCGCCGGCATCGTTGAGCTGATGTCTCAGCTCACGCGGCGTGTACAGCGGATTGACGTTGACGACCACGGCCCCGGCCCGCAAGGCGCCGAGCATTGCCACCGGATACTGCAGCACGTTGGGCAACATCAGGGCGATGCGCTCGCCCGGTGCGACGTGCAGGGTCTGTTGCAGATAGGCGGCAAAGGAGCGGGTACGGGCCTGCAAGCGCGCGTAGCTCATGAACACGCCGAAATTGCCGAAGGCCGGACGATCCGGATAGGTCGCGCAGGTTTCGTCGAACATCGCGATCAGCGAGGCGTAGCGCGCGGGGTCGATCTCGGTGGGCACGCCGGGCGGGTAATGCGCGTGCCAGGGGCGATCCAAAAGCGTGCGGGAGATCATCCCCCGCAGCATAGACAGGCGCGGCAGCTGCCACAAACCGCCGCCGCCCAGGCCGCGTGCCCTGCGCTCAGACGTCGAGGCTGTGCAGCAGTGCGCTGGTGCGGTGGACGTGGTTGTTGTAAATGCGCTTGAGGCCCGTGAAATCGAGCGGATCGATCTGATCGAGTTCGGCCAGCTTGCCGCGGTAGAAGATGAGGTCGCGTGCGAGCTGGATGCGGCGATCGTCGATGCGCTGGGCATACAAGCTCACCACGCGCGCCAACGAGCCGACGGCATCGGGGTCGGCCGGCATGGCGGACTGGCGCTCGAGCGGTGAAGAAAGCGGACGATTCATGGGTGACACCTCTGAAGTGGCTGTAGCAGGGACCGTGCCAGTCAGGGCGTTCTTTATAAATCATTAACTTGCGGAAATGGCCCCGTGCCAGACCGAAGCGTCCGGGCGCTTTCTGTCACCGCCCGGCGACAGCCCGCTCAGTCTGCCTTCAGGAGCCCGCGCAGATGCGCGAGCGTCGAGTTGCCGCGGGTGCGGTTCGCGTCGGCGTCTTCGGGGGCGCCGTCGAAGCGCAAATCTTCGCGTGGCAGTTCGTCAAGGAAGCGGCTCGGCGTACAGGCTTCGAGCTTGCCGAAGCGCCGCCGCGACTTCGTGTACGAAATGCCGAGCGTCTGCTGGGCGCGAGTGATGCCGACATAGGCGAGTCGCCGCTCCTCCTCGATGGTGTCGGCCTCGATGCTCGAGCGGTGCGGCAGCAGGTTCTCCTCGAATCCCACGAGAAACACATGCGGAAACTCCAGACCCTTCGCCGCATGCAGGGTCATCAGCGCCACGCAGTCACGTTCATCTTCGCTTTCCTGCCGGTCCATGATGTCGTAAAGCGTCAGTGCGGCAACGATGTCGGAGAGAGTCTTCGCTTCGTCCTGTTTGGCAATGCGCTCGACCCAGCCGAGCAGTTCGCAGACATTGCCCCAGCGCCGCATCGCATCCTGCTCGTTGTCGCTGGTCTGCAGCAGCCAGTCTTCGTAGCCGATGTCGCTCAGCAGCACCTTCAGCAGGTCTGCCGGCGCATCGTCTTCGGAGCGGTGATGCAGGCCCGCGATCCACTGCGCGAAGTCGCGCGCCGGCTTCAGGCTGCGCGGGGGTACCGCCGAGCTGAACGCGATGCTGTCGATGGCGTCGAGCAGCGTGCTCTCGGTAGTCGACGCGGCTTTCACCAGCGCCTCGATCGTGGCCGTGCCGATGCCGCGCCGCGGGCTGTTAATCACGCGCAGCAGGGCGTTGTCGTCATTCGGGTTGGCGAGCAGCCGCATGTAGCACACGGCATCCTTCACTTCGGTCGAATCGAAAAACGAACGCGCGCCGGACAGAATGTAAGGAATGTCGCGTTCGCGCAGCGCGTGTTCGAAAGCGCGCGCCTGATAGTTGCTGCGGAAGAGGATTGCGTATTCCTTGTAGGGCCGGCCAGACACCAGTTTGTCGTGCCCGATCTGGTTCGCGACGGCCTCGGCCTCGGCGAGTTCATCGTTGAGGGCGCGGATCCGGATTTTGTCGCCGAAGCCCTTTTCGCTCCACAAGCGCTTGTCGAACAAGTGCGGGTTGTTGGCGATCAGCTTGTTCGCAGCTTTCAGGATCACGCCCATCGAGCGGTAGTTCTGCTCGAGCTTGATCACTTTCAGGCCGGGAAAGTCGCGCGTGAGCGTGGCGAGATTCTCCGGCCGCGCGCCGCGCCAGGCGTAGATCGACTGGTCGTCATCGCCAACCACCGTGAGCCGCCCGCTGTCCCAGGCGAGCAGTTTCACCAGTTCGTACTGCGCGAGGTTGGTGTCCTGGTATTCGTCGACGAGCAGCCAGCGCAGCTGTGCCTGCCAGCGCAGCAACACTTCACTGTGCTCGCGAAACAGCTGCACGGGTAGGCAGATCAGGTCGTCGAAATCGAACGCGTTGTAGGCGCGCAGCGCCTGCGCATAGTGCTTGAAGCAGGCCGCGGCCGCTTTTGCCGACGGATCAATCGCCTCGCCGAGCGCCGCGCGCGGATCCATCAGGGCGTTCTTCCAGTTCGAGATGCGGGACTGGATGGCGCGGCCGTCGAAGTTCGTCGAACCGAGTTCACGCCGCGCGATCTCTGCAATCACACCTTCAGAGTCACGCGCGTCGAACAGCGTGAAACGCGGGCGATAGCCGATGGCCGCGAACTCTTCTTTGAGAATGCGCAGGCCCAGCGTGTGGAAGGTTGAAATCCACGGTTTTGCCTTGTTGCCCTTCGGCAGCAGCGGGCCTACCCGCTCTTTCATCTCGCGCGAGGCCTTGTTGGTGAAGGTGATGGCAGCGATGCGATCGGGCGCGACGCTGTTGTGCGAGATCAGGTGTGCGATCTTCTGCGCGATCACGCGCGTCTTGCCGCTGCCGGCGCCCGCCAGCACGAGCAACGGACCTTCGGTATAGCGCACCGCTTCGCGTTGCGCAGGATTGAGCTGGTTCTGATTCACATTCTTCCTGGCGCGGCCGTGAGGCCAGGGCATGAGCGGCGCAGCGGCGCTGCGAGGGCCTGCGGCGGTGCGCCGCGGGTGGCAGGATTCTACGGGAGCAGCCCCCCGCCGCGCCATGCGCAGCGGAGGGCTAGGCAAAGGCCGGCGGGGGTGCGGGTTTGGAGACCGCGTCCCCGCCCGGGAGACGGGATCAGTCGGAGAAGTACAGCGAGAAGCCGCTGCGCGGGCCGCGGCCGTAGCCGCCGCCATAGGGGCCGCCGTGCCATCCGTTATCACGGCCGCGGTAGTCCTGCCAGCCGTGTTGGCGGCGATAGTGGTGGCGCGGCGGCGCGTAGTATTCACCACCGCCGTAGCGGCGGTCATGCCCATAGGCGTAGGGCTGCACGAAAAACGGGCGCGGCCCGTAAGGCGAGCGGTAGGCCGGCGGCGGCGGATAGTAGCCATAAGCCGGCGGTGGCGCATAGTAGCCATACCCATCGTGCGCAGCGCTCACCAGCGGCAGGCCCAGCAGGACTGATGTGAATACCAGCAACGAGACTTTCAGGGCTTTCATGGTCAACCTCCTGGGTATGACGCGGAACCAATCCTCCGCCGGCCGTGCTTAACGCGTCCTGAATCCAGCGCGTTGCTGCCCCTATACTGACGCTCCTCTTCTGCCGGCAATGTCAGCCATGTCCGAAAGTGTCCAGGCCCAACCGTTTCGCGATCTCGCACTCAACGATGCGCAGGTGCGTCTGCTCGGCACGGCGCATGTGTCGAAAGCCAGCGCCGAAGCCGTCACGCGCGAAATCGCCGACGGTGACTACGACTGCGTGGCGGTGGAACTGTGCGCCGGCCGCTACCGCGCGCTCGCCGATCCTACTGCCTTCGCGAAAATGGATCTGTTTCAGGTGATCCGTCGGGGCCAGGCGCCGATGATCACCGCCATGCTCGCGCTGGGCGCGTTTCAGAATCGGCTTGCGGAACAGCTAGGCACCGAACCTGGCGCCGAAATGCGCGCCGCGATTGAGGGCGCCGAGGCGCGCGGCACTGAACTTGCGCTCGTCGATCGCGACGTCGGCGTCACGCTGAAGCGCATCTATCGCAATGTGCCGTGGTGGAAGCGCGCGTATCTGTTCTCCGGCCTGCTTGGCAGCGTCTTCGCGCCTGAGGACATCGATGAAGCCGGGGTCGAACGGCTCAAACAGGACGACCTGCTCGAAGCCACGTTTGCGCAGTTCGCCGAGCGCGCACCGGCGATCTACGAGCCGCTGGTCGCCGAGCGCGATGCCTACATGGCGGCGAAGATCGAGCAACTCGTGGCCGAGGGCCGCCAGCGGATTCTGGTCGTCATCGGCGCCGCCCATCTGCTCGGTACCGCGGCGATTCTGCAGGCGCGCGATCCGGCACCCGCGGCCACCCTGACGCGGCTCTCGAGCGTGCCGCCACCGGCGCGCTGGGTCAGCGCGTTGCCGTGGCTGTTCGCGGTATTCATCGTCGCCGGCATCGGCGTCGGCTTTGCGCGCAGCCCGGCGATCGGCTGGGAGATGGTGCGCGACTGGATTCTCTACACCGGCGGCCTGTCCGCGATCGGCACGCTCGTCGCGGGCGGCCATGTGCTCACGATCATCTCCGCCGTGTTAGGCGCGCCGTTGACGACGCTCCACCCGGCGATCGGCATCGGGTTCATCACGGCGCTCGTCGAGGCCTGGATCCGACGCCCGACGGTCGGTGATTTTTCCTGTCTCCGCGCCGACACCGCGCACTGGCGCGGCTGGTGGCGCAACCGCGTCGCGCGCACCCTGCTGGTGTTCGTGCTCAGTTCGCTCGGCGCTGCGGCCGGCGCCTACACGATGGGTTTCAGGATCGGGAGCCAGCTGCTGCAGTGAGCGGCTGCACGCGATGCAGATAGGCGAGCCGCGCATAGGCGATCGCCAGACCAACATGCGCGAGGAGTATCAGCACCGCCTCGTCCGGCCGGATCCACGGCATCGGGGTCACCAGCCGGCCAATCACGCTCGCGCCGGCGAGCGTGAGAATCCCCGGCAGCAGCCAATACACCAGCGCGAGATAGATCAGCGACACGAGTTCGGTACGCCCGGCGCGCACCGTGCAGCCGAGCCCGAACAGCACCACCAGATCGCGTACCCCATACAGGAATATCGGCAGCGCGCCGGCCGGTGCCTGAAACCACAGATCGAGTGGCAAGGGCATGTCGACATTGGCGAACGCGAGGCGGGCAAGCAGCGCGCAGACCCCGGCAAACGCGAGTGACACCAGCCATACCGGCAACGCCGCGCCGACCCGCGCCCAGTCGCGACGCCGTGCATCAACCGCGAGCCGACGCGGCAGCAGCGGATCGCCGCGCAGCGCGAAGGCACTGAAGTAGGCGGTGAGCAGCGCGACGCCGAGGCCGCAGGCGGCCGTCAGCAGCACGCGCGTGGCGGGCGCCGTGCCGGCCCCGACGACGAAGCCGGCCGCGAGGCCGGTCGCGAACACGAGGAAGGCAAGCAGCGCGAACGGCCGCGTGCGCAACTGGAGTGCCTCGCACATCAGGCGTTCACTCCCGTAGACGATCCACGCGGCGAGCAGGCAGACCACGCTGGCGGTGAATGCGAGTAGCGGATAGCGCGTGCCGAACCACTCGACGACGCCCGTTTCGCTGCGCACGAACGCCAGCGCGGCCCAGGCCACGACGAGGCCGCCGACGAGGCGCAGCACCATCGACGAGCGACCGGCCGGCCCACGTTGCAGCAGCAGCAGCGCGCCGAACAGCGACATGCCGTGAATCAGCACCGCGCCGCTGAGCAGCAGTAGCAGCTTCCACAGCAGCTCGGCGCCGTGGGCCCCGCCAAGTGCATAGGCGGCCAGGGCAATCAGCCCCGCCAGCCAGGCCATGGCGCTGGCGCCGGCGAGCTTGCCCCAGGTCATCGTCCACGGGGACAGCGCTGACATGCGCTGCTGATCCCAGGTACGGCCGCGGATTTCCTCGAGCAGTGACTGTCCGACCTGGTTCGCGCCCCACGCGACGGTGACAATCGCGAATGCGGCGAGCGCGAAGCTCGCGGTTTTGGTGCCGATGGTCTGATCATCGATCAGCCAGCCGAGGCCGAGCACGGCGAACAGCGCCACGAGCACCGAGGCCACGCGCGATGGTGTGAACTCGAGCCACAACAGACGGGTCAGTTCCGGATTCATGGCGGTGATCCCCGCTGGCCGACCGTGGCGAGATAGCGCTCCTGCAGGTCGCTGGCTGCGAGGCCGAAGTTGATGACCTCGACACCGCCGCTGACGAGTTCGCGCAGCAGCGCGGCCTGGGCACGATCGTCACCCTCGAAGCCGAACAGCGCGCGCTGAGCCTTGAGGTCCAGATCGTGCACGCCGTCGTGCGCCTTCAGGCGCGCGGCGAGTGCAGCGCCGTCACCGTCGAACCCGATTGACAGCGTGCGGCGCGTGCCCGTCATGCCGGTCAGCGCCCGATGCTCGAGCAGGCGTCCGCCGTCGAGCACGAGCATGTGGGTGGCGTATTGCTCGAGCTCGCTGAGGATGTGCGAAGACACGAGCAGCGTCATGCCGGTGGCCTGCAGCGCACGAAACAGGGCCGCCAGGGAATGACGCGCCTCGGGGTCCAGGCCCGCCGCCGGTTCATCGAGCACCAGCACGCGCGGTGCGTGAATCATCGCCTGAGCAATCGCGACGCGCTGGCGCAGGCCGCGCGAGAGGTCGCCGGCACGCTGCTGCAGACGATCCTCGAGACCGAGCCGCGCGGCCGTGTCCCGCACCGGCCCGTCGAGCGCCCCGCGCAGGCCGTGGGCCAGCGCGGCGTGCCGCAGACAGCGATCGACCGTCAGATCTTCATAGAGGCCGAAGAAGTCCGACAGGTAACCGAGCCGCTCATGACTGCGGCGCGGTTCAGCGATGACGTCGATGCCATCGACCCTGATCTGCCCGGCCAGGGGTTGCTCGAGGCCGCACAGACAGCGCATCAGGGTGGTCTTGCCGGCGCCGTTGGGGCCAACGAGCGCCGTGATACTGCCGGCCTCGATGCGGCAGGAAACGGCGTCGAGCGCGCGCAGTCCGGGGTAGTCGAAAGTGAGTTCGCTGATCTCGATCATGGCGCGCATTGTGCGCGTGCGCGCCGCGGCCGGGTAGGGTGATGTGCAGCGCGCGCGCCGCAGCGCGTACACTGGCGCTGCATGAAGCACACCGATTCGTCATCGCCGTCCGCCGCGCCGCTGCCGCGGAGCGGGCTGGCGCGCGCCCTGAGCAAACGCGGCTATTGCTCGCGGCGCGCCGCCGTCGGGATCATCAAGGCCGGGCGCGTCAGCGTGGACGGCAACATCGAGCACAACCCGGAAGCGCCGACCACCGCGGCCTCGCAGATTGCGGTCGACGGGCGATCGCTGGCGGCGATGGCGGCCGTCTACCTGATGCTGAACAAACCGCGCGGACTGGTGACCACAACCGCCGACGAGCACGCGCGCGATACCGTCTATCGCTGCCTCGAAGGAGCGGCCCTGCCCTGGCTCGCGCCGGTGGGGCGCCTCGACAAGGCGAGTGAAGGCCTGCTGCTGATGACGAACGACACCGCCTGGGCGGCGCGGATCACCGCACCCGAAGCCGGCGTGCGCAAGATCTATCATCTGCAAATTGATCGCGTACCGGACGAGGCATTGATCAAATCGGTCCTTGCCGGCGTAGACCTTGAAGACGCCACACGCCTGAGTGTCCTCGACGCGGGCGTGCTGCGGGTCGGTGAGCGTCGCGGCTGGATTGAGGTCACGCTCGACGAAGGCCGCAACCGCCACTTGCGACGCCTGCTGGCGGCGCTGCGCATCGAAGTCATCCGGCTCGTGCGCGTCGCGATAGGCCCGCTCACGCTCGGTGATCTGGCCAAGGGGGCGTGGCGGCCGCTGTCGGCGGACGAAGTGGCCGCGCTGGGAGCGCAGTCGCCGGCGGCGTGAGCGCGTCGCCTGCAGTGCGCAGGTTTCTCGATTGCCGGGGGAGCATGAATTGAATCCGATATCGCCGGCCGCGGCTGTGCAGCGCATGAGTGGGCACTGTGTCGCGCCTTCGACGCTGCAAATCGGCGTGTGCGTGCTGGCGACCGATCGGGGTCTTGCCCCCACCAGGCTGGCGCGCGAGGTTGAAGCACGCGGCCTCGATATGTTGTTTCTGCCCGAGAACAGCCATATTCCGCGTGACCGCAACCGCGACTGGCCGCCGGTCGAAGGCCTGCTCGACCCGCTGTCGCGGCTCTACGATCCGTTCGTCGCCCTGGCCGCCGCCGCGGCCGTGACCGAGCGGCTGCTGCTCGGTTTTGCGGTCTGTCTGTTGACGCATCGCGACCCGATCAACACCGCGAAGGCCGTCGCGTCGCTCGATCTGCTGTCGGCCGGACGCGTGATCCTCGGCGTCGCTGGCGGCGCGCTCGACGTCGCGATGCGCAATCACGGCACCGAGTTCAAGAGCCGCTGGAAGGTCGTGCGCGAACGGGTGCTAGCGATGCAGACGATCTGGCAGCAGGAAGAAGCGGCGTACAGCGGCGAGTTCGTGGAATTCGGCCCGATGTGGTGCTACCCGAAACCGCTGCAGCCGGTGGGGCCGCCGATCTGGATCGGTTCGAACTCGAAGTGGGTACCGGGCCGCGTGGCCGACTATGCCGATGGCTGGATCGTCTACCGCGGTCGCTATGAGGGCGATGCCATCGCCGATCTGCGCGCTGCCTGCGACAAGCGGGAACGCGCTTTCGAGGACCTCAGCGTCGCGCTGATGGACGCACCCTGGGACGCTGCCGAAGGCAGCGAAGCCGTCGCCAGCGGCTACCGCAAACTCATCTTCCTGATCCCGCCCGCCGACGACACGCTGAGCGCGCTGGACCGCGTCGCAGCCCTGGCGGCCGACATCCGCGAACGCGCGGGTGCCTGATTTCTGCGCTGTGCCGTTCAGCGGAAGTCGTCTTTGCGGGCACGGGTGGCGCCGAAGATCTCGTGCAATGGTTGGCCAACGACGGCGAGGGACTGCTGCAGTTCGGCGCTTTCCGGGCGCAGGAAGGGGTTCGTCGCGCGTTCTTCGCCGATCGTCGACGGCACCGTCGGCAGGCCGTCGCGGCGGCGGACGTCGACTTCGCGCATGCGCGCCTGGAGCGCCGCATTGCCGGGTTCGACGCTCAGCGCGAAGCGCCCGTTCGACTGCGTGTACTCGTGCGCACAGTAGATGAGCGTGTCGTCCGGCAATTCGCGCAGGCGTTCGAGCGAGTGCCACATTTGCGGCGGCGTACCTTCGAACATGCGCCCGCAGCCGAGCGCGAACAGCGTGTCGCCGCAAAACAGCGCATGATCACGGGCGAAGTGATACGCGATATGGCCGCTTGTGTGCCCGGGTACGTCATAGACGATCGCCGTGCTGCCGCCGAAGCGGAAGATGTCGCCGTCGCCCAATTCGACCTCGATGCCCGGGATGCGCCCGCGATCGGCGCGTGGGCCGACGATCGTGCAGCCCGTGGCAGCTTTCAACTCGAGATTGCCGCCGACGTGATCGTGATGGTGATGGGTGTTCAGAATATGCGTCAGTCGCCAGCCGCGGCCTTCGAGCGCCGCCAGCACCGGCGCTGTCACCGCCGGGTCGACCACCGCCGTCAGGCCTGCGTCGGGTTCGTGCACGAGATAGACGTAATTGTCCGAAAGGACGGGAAGCTGTTCGATCACGAGCATGTCGGCCGGCCCTGCGCTGCGATGGGGTCATGATTATACCGCCGCGGCGTCCCGCCGACCCAGCGCTATCGGCCGCCGCTCGGCGGGTGCCGCACTACCGCTCGCCCCCCGTGGGCTTGCCTGATTGACAGCCAGGCGGCGATGCTGGGCGTACTGTCAGCTTACGATAGGGAGCGTGAGAACGATGCCAGTCTACGAATACCGCTGCGAGGAAAACGGTCAGACGGTGCAGGTCAGGCACGGCATCGACGTCGAGCTGACGACCTGGGGCGAGCTCTGTTATGCGGGGCAAGTCGACATGGGTGACACCGATTTCCTCGCGCCGGTGCGCAAGGTGCTGTCGCCGCCTGCGATTGCGATTCCGGTCAGTAACTCGGATCTGCGCAGCAAAGGCTTCACCAAGCTCGTCAAACGCGACAACGGCGTTTACGAGAACGTCACTCGCAGCGGGGACGAAGCGCGTTACATGCGCGCCGGCCAGAACGACACCGTGCCTCATCTGCACAAGAAGGTCAGCGATTGATTCGTCGGGCGCCCGCGCCATATTTTGCGCCGGACCACGTGATGGCAGCCATGCGGTCTCAGAACCCGTTGCCACGCCAGCCATTCCACGCTCAACTGAGCGCCAGTATCCGTTTGATTTTCTGATTTTCCGTCATGCGGTAGAAACCGCGCAGTTCGCGCACGAACGACGCCTGGTGATGATGACCGGGAAAGCGTCTGCGCAGTGCGTGGCAATAGCGCGCCGCCAGCCGGTTCGCTGCGGCGTAGCGCGAATGCTCAGCGGCCGGTAACTGCTCGTCGATGCGAATGTCCTCGAACAGTCGCGCATGCAGGGCCGTTGGAATGTGGCCGTTACCCTGGCTGCTCAGCAATTCGGCGGACGCCACATACTTGTCGACTTCAGCCTGTAGCTCGAGTTCGAGCAGCGACACCGGTTGAGCCTGTCCGGCATGAAAGATCAGGTACTGGAGATGGCTCACGCCCTCGAGCGCAATCAGGAAATCGTTCAGATTCCCGTCGTGCAGGGAGACCGTCGGATCGTCGTCGCGCAGCGTAGCGAGCACCGCGGCGTCGATGAACAGCGACAGCTCGAGATCGTCCTCGCAGTCACGTACCAACAGGCGCTCCTGGTTGTCAGTGGTCGCCCCGGGCGGCGTCAACGCTGCCGCCGTGTCGCGATCGGTGATCAGGAAGTCATAGATGTCGTACGGGATCGGCGCGGCGTAGAAGCCCGCGATCCGCGACTGGATTCGGGTCAGCAGCATCGCCACGTCCTCAGTGCGCGACGCGAATGCTGGCCTGCGGTGTCGGATGGATGCCACTGCGCTGCAGTTTGCCCAGCGCGCGACGACTGCCCGTCCGCAACCACAGTTCGTACTGGCGCAGAAGGTCGTTCTGCACGCCGAGGTGTGATTCCTCGCTGACGTCGGCCAGCACGTCGACGAGCTGCGGGAACTTGCGCGAGAGTTCTCCGAACACGTCACCACCTCGCACCGACAGCCGCGTGCTGATGAAGTCGTGCAGGTCCCGATAGGCACCGCAGCCCATCGCGATGTAGTAGTCGACGTCGACGAGTCGGCGGTTCAGATAGCCGGAGAACACGCCCGAGATGAACAAGGCTAGGTCGCCGAGCGTTTTCAGTGCGTGCTTGCGCTGTTCTGCGCCTTCAGCGTGCGCCGCATCGGCATAATGGCTGGCGAGGGTGCGCAGTTCGAGCCCTTCTGGACTGTCGCTGAACAGCCGGTGAGGGTCGGTAAAAGTAGTCAGCAGATCGACCAGATAGCCGGCGGTATGGTCCTGCACCGACACCTGTTGCCGGCTCAATGAACACAGCACCTGATCGCGAAAATGGTCGCGAATTCCAATCGTGGTCACGAGCAGAGTAGGTTCCTGCGGCATCATCGCACCTCGGTTTTCGAGTTACGCCACTGAAGGGCATATCGGCACCGGGTCGCCTTACCTTGAAAGGCGAGGGGGCGCCGTTTCTCTTGATCGCTCGCAAGGAGCTTGCCACCCAGGATGGGTGCGCTTTAAACGACTAGCGCTCGTTGCCTGCTGCTGCCTGAAAAACGGTTCCCAAAAGAAAAGCCCCGCTGAGCGGGGCTTTTCGGGGCGCAACGTCTGGAAGACGTTTACATCATGTCCATGCCGCCCATGCCACCCATACCGCCCATGCCACCGCCACCACCGCCGCCATGACCGTGTTCATCCTTCTTCGGCGCGTCCGCGATCATGCATTCGGTCGTGAGGATCAGGCCGGCCACGGAAGCTGCGTTCTGCAGCGCGAAGCGCGAGACCTTGGTCGGGTCCAGAATCCCCATCGCGATCATGTCGCCGTATTCTCCGGTCTGGGCGTTGTAACCGAAGTTACCCGTGCCTTCATTGACCTTGTTAACGACGACCGACGGCTCTTCACCAGCGTTGGCGACGATCTGGCGAATCGGCTCTTCGAGCGCGCGCACCAGGATGTCGACGCCGATCTGCTGGTCGTGGTTGTCACCCTTGACCGCGCGGGCCTTCGCCTGCGCACGCAGCAGCGACACGCCACCGCCAGGCACCACGCCTTCTTCAACCGCCGCGCGGGTGGAGTGCAGCGCGTCTTCTACGCGGGCCTTCTTTTCCTTCATTTCGACTTCCGTCGCGGCACCGACCTTGATGACGGCAACGCCGCCGGCCAGCTTCGCCACGCGTTCTTGCAGTTTCTCGCGGTCGTAGTCCGAAGTGGTTTCTTCGATCTGCGTGCGGATCTGCTGGACGCGGCCTTCGATCGCTTTCTGATCGCCAGCGCCGTCGATGATCGTGGTGTTCTCTTTCGAGATCTGGATCTTCTTCGCGCGGCCCAGATCCTTCAGATCAGCCTTTTCGAGTGACAGGCCGACTTCGTCAGAGATCACGGTGCCACCGGTCAGAATCGCGATGTCTTCGAGCATCGCCTTGCGCCGATCGCCGAAGCCCGGGGCCTTGACGGCTGCAACCTTCACGATGCCGCGCATGTTGTTGACGACCAGGGTCGCCAGCGCTTCGCCTTCGACGTCTTCGGCGATGATCAGCAGCGAACGGCCTGACTTGGCGACGGCTTCGAGCACCGGCAGCATGTCACGGATGCTGGAGACCTTCTTGTCGTGAAGCAGGACCAGCGGCTCTTCGAGTTCGACGCTCATGCTTTCCTGGTTGTTGATGAAGTACGGCGACAGGTAGCCGCGGTCGAACTGCATGCCTTCGACGATGTCGAGCTCATTGTCGAGCCCCGTGCCTTCCTCGACGGTGATCACGCCTTCCTTGCCGACCTTGTCCATCGCCTTGGCGATGATGTCGCCAATGTTGGAGTCGCTGTTGGCGGAAATCGTGCCGACCTGGGCAATTGCCTTGGTGTCGGTGCAGGGCTTGGACATCTTGCCCAGCTCTTCAACTGCCGCGATGACGGCCTTGTCGATACCGCGCTTGATGTCCATCGGGTTGTTGCCCGCGGACACGGCTTTCATGCCTTCACGCACGATCGCCTGTGCGAGCACGGTCGCGGTGGTGGTGCCGTCGCCAGCGACGTCGGACGTCTTGGACGCGACTTCCTTCACCATCTGCGCGCCCATGTTCTCGAACTTGTCTTCGAGTTCGATTTCCTTGGCGACG
>Ga0163144_10003344_pt1 | contig 36546 bp, 32 predicted proteins | sample OliLak19BULKMAT1_FD_123175 | JGI IMG/M metagenome (GOLD analysis project Ga0163144, IMG submission 123175) | Freshwater microbial mat bacterial communities from Lake Vanda, McMurdo Dry Valleys, Antarctica - Oligotrophic Lake LV.19.BULKMAT1 | ecosystem: Environmental > Aquatic > Freshwater >...
ACGGTCGCCGTCTGGTCGGCACGATACTTCCGCAGCTTCTCGCGCAACTCGGGTCGTGTGTTGGACAGTATTGCCACCGCGAGCAGCGCGGCGTTTTTAGCGCCGGCTTCGCCGATGGCCAGTGTGCCGACGGGAATGCCTGCGGGCATCTGCACGATCGAGAGCAGCGAGTCCATCCCGCTCAGCGCCTTGGATTGCACCGGGACGCCTAGCACCGGCACCGCCGTCTGCGCTGCGACCATGCCGGGCAGGTGGGCCGCGCCCCCCGCGCCGGCGATGATCACCTGCACACCGCGCGACTCGGCGGACTTGGCAAACTCGGCTAACAAGTCGGGCGTCCGATGCGCGGATACGATCTTGCACTCGTGCGCAACATCGAATTGCGTCAGAATCGCGTCGGCGTGCTGCATCGTCTCCCAGTCGCTTTTGCTCCCCATCACGAGAGCGACAAGCGGTGACGAATGATTGTTGGCCGGTGGCATGAGGGCGTTCCTAATTGGATTAAACTGGCGTCAAACTATCGCTTTCAACCCGATGAATCCGATCCTACCATAACGTGCCGATGCCCCCAATCGCCGCCATTCTTGACCACAGCCTCGACTTCGATCCGACTGCGGATTTTGAAGCGTTTGTGCGGGCTGCGCCGGCGAAATGGGTGGTTTACCTGCTCTGCGACGCAGCCGACCAGCCCGTGCAGTTGCTGTGCGTCAAAAATCTCCGCTACAGCCTCAAGCGTCGGTTGGGGGGTGATGAGACGATTGGGTTGTCGAAGCGGGTGAACTACAAGGAGCTGGTTCGCCGTGTTGACTACAAACGCGTCGATAGCGCCTTCGAGGCCGACTGGATCTATTACGAAGCCGCCCGCCTGGCCTTCCCGAAAACCTACGGCGGTATGGTCGGCTTTCGACCGGCGTGGTTCGTCCACGTCGACCCCGCTGCCAATTTCCCGCGCTTCGTGAAGACGATCGATCTATCCGACACCACTGGCCAGTACATCGGCCCCGTTGAAGACAAGCACTCGGCGCAGCGGCTGATCGAACTCGCCGAGGACTCGTTCGACCTCTGTCGTTACTACAACATTCTCGTCGAGGCCCCGCACGGCCGGGCGTGCGCGTACAAGGAGATGGGCAAGTGCCCCGCGCCCTGCGATGGGACGATCAGCATGGACGTCTACCGCGAGATGGTCACGCAGGCCGCTGCAACGCTGGTCGAGCCCGTGCGCGAACTGGAGCGTCAGACGGCTCGCATGAAACTCGCCGCTGCGTCATTGCAGTTTGAGGTGGCGGGGCGGATCAAGCAGTTGATCGGCAAGTTGAGCGACCTTGGCAAGGGTCCGTTCCGCCACGTCGCTTCCCTGACCGATTTCGCGTTCGTCGCGCTGCAGCAAGGCCCGTCGCGGGGTGACGTCAACGTCTTCCTCATCACCCCGGGCCGCATCGAACCGATCGCATGTCTGATCGACGTCCCCGAACGTCCCGCCGACCTTTTACGGACACTATTGGCGACCGCGGTCGAGCGCACGACCGACCGCGTCGACGCGATCGCCGCCGAGCGGGTCGGCATCGTCGCACACCACCTGTTTTCGCCAAAAGGAACCCAAGGCGCTTTCCTAAAAGTCCCAGTGATCGACGAGTGTTCGCTCGTCAAAGCGTACAAGGACGTCTTGAAGCAAAAGCTCACTGCCGAGGACGCGGATGACGAAGGGGTGATGAAGGAATTGCAGGCGATATAAGAGGTTCTAGTTCACTGGATCGGTAATGAAAGAGTTTTTAAAACGAACAGGCGTTCGTTGAGCAAACGCAAAAGCAGCAGGCCCCGCCGAACCATCGGTGGGAAGAGCGATACCGGGCAAGCAGGCCCATCGCGCCGATAGCGGCCAAAGCGGTCGTGGTCGGTTCGGGGACGCAGATGGGGACGATCTGGACAAAATTGAGAAAGCGCAGGGTCGGAGATGAAGGCAGATTCCGTCGTTAACATAAGCGACAGATGGAACAGACGATTAACCAATATGCGATTTTCGTTATGAACTTGCGCAAATCCAACCGCTGAAAGGAGTGGGCGGATTCTAACTTCCGATAATTGCTGCCACTGTGCTCGGTGGTGGCGTAAGTAGTCCCCCGACTGTTGCGCCGCGAGGTCCTTAGCCGATAAGGATCGACGGGGATCAACGGAAGAGAGACGCATGAAGGCACGTCATCAATGTCCGTTTGTGAACCGCCCGGACGGGCGGTGCAGTCAGAAGTTGAGCATCGATCGGCTGGACCACGCGTTCGAGTTCTGTTTCGATGCATACAACGTTTGTCCCGTCTACCTCGAACGCCTCGTCGAACGGCGGGCGCGGGTGACACGGGACACGGTCCTCGTGAAACGCGAGAACGAGTATGGGTCGTCCTACATCCAGCTGCGCACGCCCCTTGCTGCCCGAGCAACCGCTGGTGCGTAGCTTTCTTGTCCACCTCGCCAGTGAGCGCGGGTTGTCACCGAACACCATCGTGGCGTATCGGCGGGACCTCGAAGACCTCCATCGCCATTTCGAACGTGACAAGAAGACCCCGACCGACGCGTCCGCCGACGACTATCGCTACTACCTGCAGGACCAGACCCGCAAGGGTCAGTCGACCAAGACCGTTTCGCGACGGCTCGCAGCCATCCGCGTGTTCCTGCGATTCCTGTCGGGTGAGGGGCACGAGACCGAATCCATCCTGCGACAGTTGGAGCGACCCAAGCCCGAACACAACCTGCCCCACGTGCTCGGCCGGGCGCAGGTGCTGGCACTGATCAACGCCGTCGACCCACGGTCAGCCTTGTTTGCGCGCGATGTCGCGATTTTGGAACTGCTCTACGCCAGCGGGCTGCGCGCGTCGGAACTCTGTTCACTCAAACAGCGCGACGTGAACCTGAGCGTCGGTGTGGTGCGCGTGCTGGGCAAGGGGATGAAAGAACGCATCATCCCCTTCGGAAAGGCAGCGGGGGAAGCGATGAGTCGCTACTTGACCGAGAGTCGCGCCGACTTGATGAAGGGCCGACCGGGGGTCGAGGAGATGTTCGTCAGCCGCACGGGCAAACGGTTGGACCGTGTGGCGCTCTGGATGATCGTCCAGAAGTACGGCAAACGGGCCGGTGATAAGGAGGGCGGCACCTTCATGAAAACCTGGCCACACCTGCTAAGACACTGCTTCGCCAGCCACCTGCTCGGCGGTGGGGCGGATTTACGCGTCGTCCAGGAACTGCTCGGCCACAGTGATATCGGTACGACGCAGATCTACACGCACGTAGACCAGCAGCGGTTGAAGTCGATCCACAAGCAGTTTCATCCGAGGAGATAGCGGCGACCTCCGCGTCCGCCCGTATCGCAGGGGTGACACCTGTGTTGCCTGAATCGGTGGAACGTGACGAAGAAGGCCAAACATGTCTCGCCCGTAAGGGGCAAAGAGATCGGACGCGTAGGTAAGCCCTCCACGCGAATCAGGCGATGTCACTATTCCCAACCATGCTCGCCGGCATGCCGTCGTTCGCGTTGACGGACACAGCGTCATGCCGCCATCGCCGGTTCGTCGCTGAGGACGGGCAAGCGTTTGGACTGCAGGCAGACGGCCAGCAGGATGTGACGCAACCGGTCGATGGGTTGCGTCTCGAGAAACTCGGGGGTGAAGTCGATGGGGAAGGTCGCGCGGTAGGTTTGGAACTGCTTGACGAGCATCGGTCGGTCGAGGCTCGCGACCAGGCAGATCAACGCTTCGACTTGCTGTGAACCCAACATGCGACACTCCTTCGTCACCTGATACGTCGCCGGGCGGTCTTCGGATCGACTTCACAGGTAGAAGTCGATCAGCTTCCCGGTATTCACTACATCGGGTGGTTTTACGACGACCTTAACGACTGGCCGAGCCGGCATCGGATCGTGCCAGGGGACTTTGCTCCAGGGGGGTTGAATCGTATGTTTTGCGGGACGAGATCCATACTCGCACGCGCACGCGTTCGTCCCGGTTTCCTCAGGCAAAACGGGCTGCAGCGCCAGGCGCTGCGGAGCTGGTGTTAAAAGGAGGACGGGGTCTTCGTATTCGGGCTCGGGCGTGATGACCCGTCGGCGTTCGTAGCGATCGTCGGGATGGAAAACCAACCCCGGTTCATACCGGTCGTGGAGCGCCTTACCGATCGCAGCAGCGCCTGACAGGTCGGCGACGCGGATGGCCGTGATAACGCTCTGGACCGCTTTCAGGTCCATGGTCGCTATCACGAGGCTGGCGATGTCACCGAGGCTCACGCACTTTGCGTCGCAAACCGCGCGCGACGGCAAAGTGAATCGACTCGGACGTGCGTTCTTGAGCCCAAATCACGCAAGAAAAGAAATCTGCAACGGTTTTCGCGGACGTGCCGGAAGAGGGTCCGTTTTTGCCGGATGATGCGCCGACGCCACATCATGCCCACCGTGGCGTTGCGTTCGCGAAACAGCTACGCTGCCACGGTTATGCGCAGCGACGAGCTGGACTTCGTTTTGCCCCACGAACTGATCGCCCAGGAACCGGCCAGCGAGCGGTCCGCGTCACGCCTGCTGCACTACCGGCGGGATGATCGGACGGTCGTCCATCGCACATTCTCGGACCTTCCGACACTGCTGCGGCGAGGTGACCTGCTCGTGATGAATGATGCCCGCGTCATTCCGGCGCGATTCACACTGCGCAAAGCGCCCGGTGGGCGCATCGAGGGTCTGTTCATCGCTGAAGAATCGCCAGGCGTGTGGCAGACCATGTTGCGCAACCTTGGCCCGATCGAGGGGCCGGTCGAGCTGGCGTTTGGCGACGACGAATCGCTGCTCGCGACCGCAATCGGGCGAACGACAGAGGGGAACTATCGATTACAGGTGCATACCACCGAGCCCGCGATCGCGGTGCTGAATCGAATCGGCCGGATGCCGCTACCACCCTACATTCGCAGGGACAAGGACCACGATGCGCGCGACGACGCCGATCGCCAGCGCTACCAGACAGTTTTCGCCAAGGCCGCCACCGCGGTCGCGGCGCCGACCGCGGCGCTGCATTTCACCCAGGCGATCTTTGACACGTTGGACGCGAAAGGCGTCGAGCGGACGTTCGTCACGCTCGACGTCGGGTTGGGCACGTTCAAGCCACTGAGCGCCGACACGCTCGACGGTCACGTCATGCATCGAGAGAGCTACACGATCCCCCCCGACGCCGCGACCGTGATCAATCGTGCCAAGGTTGAAGGTCGGCGTGTCATCGCCGTCGGCACCACTGCGGCGCGTGTGCTCGAATCGCAACCGGCGGGTGAGCCAATCGTTGCCAGGACCGACTCGACCGCGATCTTCATCTACCCACCCTATAAGTGGCGGTTTGTCGACGCGCTGATGACGAATTTCCACCTTCCCAAAAGCACACTTATCGCGCTCGTCGCAGCGTTAGTTGGCCTGGACGAACAACGCCGGATCTACACGGAAGCAATCACCAAACAGTATCGATTCTTCAGCTACGGCGACGCGATGCTGATAGAATAATGTCCGGTGAACACCACCCGCCATCCTCGCAGGACTTGTCGATCGTCATGGATCGTGTAGCGCGCGGGCGGGCCATGCAGAAGGCGCTGCTGATGGAACCATCGAACGAGCCAACCACGCAACCACTGTTGGACGCCGTCGCGTTGTTTGAACGGCTCGGTATTCGTTACGCGCTAATCGAAGGAATCGCAGCGATGTACTACGGGCGGGCGCGGTTCACGGAAGACGTCGACTTCGTCGCCGAATCTTTGCACGACAGCATCCTGGCGGACAACCCAACTGCGATGGTTGAACATCGCTTCGATCCTGCTTGCACGTACAAGCTCTATCACACCAGCGGGGTCGACATCGATCTGTGGAAGGACGAGTTCGTCCACAGATCGATCGCGCTCGCGATGTCACGCTCGCGGGCCACGTCGTGAAGATTGTGGAACCGAACGATCTGGTCGCGATGAAGTTGCGGGCCGGTCGACCGCAGGATGACTACGACATTTCAGAGTTGATCAGATCGGGCATGGCCGAAGTCGCGATCGTCAAATCTCGCGTGACAAGCGAACAGTTTGAACGATTCGTCACCCTCCAGCAACGCACGAAGTAACACTCATTCCACCGGCGTGGCGGCGGTCGCGGTCGGCTTTTCGGCCTTTGGCTTCGGCTTGGCGTACTGCTTGGCGTTGTAGTTGTACAACACACTGGCGACATCGGGCGACGGCAGCGGCAAGTCGGGGCTCGCGGGGATGTTCAGATAGGCCAAACTGCGTTCTAACGTCTGTACGGCGCCCGGGGCGGCGACGGCACCACCGTAATAGCTCATGCCTTGCTTGACGGCGTAGGCGCGGTCGGGCTCGTGGATGATGAACGCGATCACAAGCTTGGGGTTCTCGGCCGGGGCGCCACCGATGAAGCTGCTCGTGTACTTGTCGGCGGCATAACCGGCCTTGCCCTGGCTGATGTGGGCTGTGCCGGTCTTGCCGAACACGTTCCACGTTGCGCTGCGCGCGCCCTGGCCCGTTCCGCGGATCAGTACGTCACAGAGCACGCGCTTCATGTCGGCAGCGGTCATCGGGTCGATCGCCTGCGGCGTCAGGCTCGCGACGTTGCCCTGGCCCGGGCGGGCGACGATGTTGCCCTCGGCGTCGAGCACGCCTTTGACCAGGCGCGGTGCGACGAGCCGGCCACCGTTGGCATAGGCGCAGAACGCGCGGGCCAACTGCATCGGTGTCACCATCACTTCGTAGCCCTGCGCGACTGAGTCGGTGCTGAACTTCGTCCACTTGTTGAGAGGATGGATAACGCCACCATCCTCACCGGGAAGCTCGATGCCGGTCGGTCGACCGAAACCGAAGCCGGTGATGCCGCGGTACAGCGTGGTGTTCCCCATGCGCTGCGCGAGCATTGCCATGCCGATGTTGCTCGACTTCACGAGCACATCCCACATCGCCAGTGAGTCGTACCCGTGCACGTCGGTGATCGTGCGGCCGTACGGGGTGCGCCAGCGCGGACCGCGGATCGGGAAAACCTCATTCACGCGCGTCTGCCGACTGGCTAAGGCGGGGCCGGCGATGAACGGCTTAAAGGTCGAGCCGGGTTCGTAGGGGTCGGTCAGCACGCGGTTGCGGCGCGTCGCGGTGGCCGAGTCACCCAGGTTCTGCGGGTTGAACGTCGGCCAGTTGGCCAGTGCCAGCACCTCACCCGTCGTCGGGTTCATGACGACCGCTTCCCCACGAACGGCTTTGTACTTGTCGCAGGTGTCAGCCAGTTGCTGCTCGACGATCATCTGAATGTTCGCGTCGAGCGTGAGCACGATGTGCCGGCCGTGCAGTGGGGGCAGGTAGTCGTCGGCGGCCGTTGCGATGGCGCGGCGCTTGGCGTCCTTCAGGACGCGGATCATGCCGTCTTTGCCCTGAAGGAGCTTATCGAACTTCATCTCGATGCCTTCGAGGCCGTGCCCGTCCTTTCCACTGCCACCCAGCACGTGGGCCGCGATGGAGCCCATCGGGTAGGTGCGGTCGCTTTCGGGGATGAGGCCCACGCCGGGCAGGTTCAGTTCGACGATCGCGTCGCAGGTCGGCTCGTCGAGTTTCTCGGCGAGCTTCACAAACCGGCTGGTCGCGCGGTCACTGAGGATCTGGCTGATCTCGAACGAGTCGCGGTCGATGATCGTCGCGAGCTTCTCGATGTCCTCGTCCATCTGGATGAGGCTGCGGCCCTCACCCTCGTAGACCTGCTGCATGAACTTGGGGTCGACGTAGAGCGTCTGCGTCTGGACGGTGCCCGCCATCAGGATCGAGTTGGCGTCAAAGATGCTGCCTCTGCGGGCGCGCAGGACCTGGTCCTGGTGCTGCTGACGTTCGGCCCGACCGATCGTCTGCTGGCGGTTGTAGGTCTGCAGGTAGGCGACGCGCGCGCCCAGCGCTACAAATGCGATGCAGAACAGCGAGATGACAAACGCCGCTCGGGCAAGTGAGAAGGTGCGCATCGGGTACGGTCCTTGGGACAAAGACGGGTCCGATAACTATCGGCAGGAGGGGGCTGCGACCTTCATTCGAATGAGTGGAATGGCCCCCGATTGGCGTCAATTGGCAGTGCCCGGACCATCGGCGCGGGCAATGTCCTGGGTTTTGGGGCTGAGCATGAGCTGGCCGACGCGCTTCTGTTGGACGTTGACGACGCGGGCGGTGTAGTTGCCGATGTCGACGCTGTCCCCCGTGCGCGGTAGGCGTCCGAGCTCCTGGGTGACGTAGCCACCGACGGTGTCGACGCCGTCCGCGTCGAGGTCGATCAGGTTCAGGCGTTCGCGCAGTGTGTGGAGGGGGAACAGACCATTGACGCGGAAGTTCTCACCTTCCATTACGAACTGGTCGGGCGCGACGGCGTCGAACTCGTCTTCGATCTCGCCGACGATTTCCTCCAGCACGTCCTCGAGCGTCACGATGCCCTGCGTCGCGCCGTACTCGTCGACCACGACGGCCATGTGAACATGACCGGTCTGGAACTGGCGCAGCAGTTTGGGGACGGGCAGAAGCTCGGGCACGAACAGCACGTCACGCTTAATGTGCCGTAAATCGATGTCACCGGCGCCGATGACGTGGACGGCCGAGCCCGGCAACCCGTCAGCGATCGCAATGGCCTCACCGTCGGGCGTCTTTTCGTCTGTGAAACGCAGCTTTCCAGGGGTGAGCTTCAGGTGAGTGAAGAGGTCCTTCATGTGAACCAGACCGATGACGTGGTCGATGTCCCCCTCGCACAGTGGTAATCGCGTGTAGGCGGATTTTTGCACGGTTCGCAGGACCTGACCGACCGGTTGGTCGAGCAGCAGGAAGTCGACCTGCGTGCGCGGCTGCATGATCTGACGGACCTTGAGATCTCCGAACTCGAACGCCTTGGTCAAAACTGACTCGTTTCCCTTGGCGATAGTGCCCGACGACACCGCCTGGGCCAGCAGGCCGCGCAGCTCGTCCTCGTTATGCGGCATGTGCCCGTGACTACCGTGGCTGACGTTGATGCCGAAGAGCCTCAGGAGGTGGTTGCTGGATGAGTTCAGCACCCAGATGAGCGGGTAAAACAGGTACGTGAACGCGACCAGTGGCAATGCCAGAATGGGCAGAAGCTTGTCCGGGTAGAAAATCGCCCAATTTTTCGGGGCCACCTCACCGACGACGACGTGCAAAACCGTGCTGATTGACAGCGCGATGGTGATCGCCAGCGAAGTGTGCGCCCCGTCGTGCGGACCGGCCCATCCCAAGGACGCCAACAGCGGGTCGATCAGCGGCGCGATCGCCGGCTTAGTTGCGGCACCAAGGCCGAGGCTGGCGATCGTGATGCCAAGCTGGCAGGTGGAGAGGTAGAGGTCGAGACGCTTCTTGATATCCAGCGACAACCGGGCCAGCAGGCTCGTGGACGCGCGCTGTTCCAATCGACTGGCCCGTGCGCCTACGGCGGCAAACTCGGCGGCGACGAAGTACCCGTTCAGCGCCACCAACGCCAGGGCGAGCAATATCCACCAGACCGTGTACACGCTGGGAACGGTAACCGTTGGGTATTCGAATGTCGATTGTGGACCGTCGCGCGTCGCAACTGCGTGCACGACCCTCCCCAATCGGTCCCCAACGATCGACATTCGATCCACTATCGCTACATTGGTCGCGCGACACAGAAGGAGCATCATGGCGAGCGTTTCCGACTTTCCCGCGCGTGGTAAGGTGACCGCAAGTCAGCCTGACCGCATCACGTTTGCGCCCAGTGGCACGAACTACCAGTTGCATCTGGACACCGGTGGCGTCCCCTACGCCGGGCCGTTGAACGTTCCCGTCAATCTCCTCATCCGAGTGCAGGCGCGCAAGCTCTGGACGGTGTCGAGTGGGGGTGGGTTTGTCTCACCGATCTTCGGGCCACCCAGGACGATCCAGGGACGCGTGAAATTCGTCGGTGAGGGTGGCGCGATGGCCGTGCAGGCCGGGACGCACTTCATCATCGCGCTGCCGAACAAGGACGAGGCGTACGATCTGACCAGCGGTGACATCGCGATCGGGTCGATGGTGAACGTGGTCGCCCAACCGGGTGCCCTGTTCGAATGGCTCCAGACCCCGGTTGGCGTCGCGGTCCCGGTGACAGAGTAAGTGTTGTGAAGTAGAGGACGTGCGTCGTGGCGATCCTTCGCGTAAGTCAGATCGATATTGCAAGCGCCGAACAGTTGGCCGCCTGGCCGATCGGTGGTCCTGCGGCCATTGGTGCGGCTTGGCCGGGTGGGTTTAGTGCGTATGAGTTGCGGATCGTCCAGCAAGACGGTGAACCGGTCGCGAGCGAATCGGATCTGCGCCAGCGGTTGCGTCGGTTGATCTGTGAAGCGGTCAGCGCGTTTACACCGATCGACCAGACGATCGTCGCGCGACTCGACGGGCCGCTTGACGGTGTTGTGCCCGCGCTGGCATGGGGCCTCGATAAGAGGGTCGGCATGTCACCGGTTCGCCGCTGGAGCACGAATGATCCGCAAGCGGCAGTCAGTCTGCGCGTCGCTGACGGGGTGGATAGCGCCGCGAGCCTATGCGACGCCGTCGGCCCCGCGCTCGGTCGCGACGTGCGCTTGCGCGTGTTCGCGGTCGCGGCTGATCTGGTCGGTCCTCTGTTGGACATGGACGAGATGGACGACGAACGCTGGCGAGAGATTCTCGAGTCGTCGACGTACGTGATCGACACCGTCGCGGGCCTGCGGGGGTTGATCGTTGTCACGCGCATTCCCGCCGACGATGTAACCACGTCCCTTGCGACTCGCCTGTCACGTTAAACACCGCTGCCACTTTAGTAGCCACCCGTGACCACTTGCTGTGCGTTAACTGCGCACCCGGCGCTTTCAGGTGATTATAATTACTTCCTTCCATGTGTTTGCGCCAGGTTAGCCAGCCTATAGGTTTTTATGGGCGGCGAGGAAAAATAATCTTTCCTAAATTGACATTGGCACGGTCGGCAAACATCGAAATTTTGTCGCACCGGCTTTTTCAGTGCCTAAACAGCGTTTCAACGTTCAAAATACTGTTGAGGACCGTCGTGGAAATCCCCATACTCTACCTGCCCGAATAATGAGCAGTAGACCGGGGGTGGACTGATGACGGATACGGGCAATGCAGGCTGAGCCGTGGAGGGAACGGCTCAGCCACAAAATATCGTTGGGACCGCAGTTCGCTGCGGTGATCGACAAAGAAGGCTCTGGTCCTCATGTGGGTGAGATCAGAGCCTTCTTCATTTTGTGGTCAGCTTGATGGACTTGCCACGTCAGTTCTTGGTCCAGCTTTAGAAACGCCTGCCTTTCCGACTCGTCAGCACTTTATCCAGCGACATCTCCAGCACGTCGCAGACACGATCGACATCGCGATCGGTCATCTGGCCGAAGAAGGGCAGCGCCAGTGTGCGTGCCGAGACGTATTCACAGACGGGGAAATCACCGTCCTTATGCCCGGTGATCTCAGCCATGTAGGGTTGGAGGTGGATAGGTGGGAAGTAATTGTTGCAACCAATGCCCTCGGCCCGCAGGACTCGCATTACGTCGTCGCGGTCACCCACCTCGAACAGGTCGTTCAGACGAACGACGAAGACAAACCAGGACATGTGCGTCTCGTCGTCAAGCGTGGGCAGGATGAGGTATTTGTTGGTCATCAACCGCTGCATGTACGCATGGGCGACGTGTCTGCGGTTCTCCAGGATCTCCTCAAGCCGCTCGGTCTGGGCCACACCGAGGGCCGCGTTGATCTCACTGAGGCGGTAGTTGTAGCCTAGCCGTTGGTGGGCCAGCCAGGCCATGCCTTCACGACCCTGGTTGCGCAGCGCCCGGCACGTGGCTGCAAAGCGGTCGTCGTCGGTGACGATCATGCCACCTTCACCCGTCGTAATCTGCTTGTTCGGGTAAAACGCGAACACACCGGCCCGGCCGAACGAACCGATGGGGCGCTCACCACTGTGTCCACCGAAGCCCTCGCAACAGTCCTCGATCAGCGTCAACTTATGTCGGCGGGCGAGTTGCTCGACCTCGACCATCCCCCCGGGGTGCCCGAAACACTCGACCGCGACGATCGCCTTGGTTTTGGGCGTGATCGCGGCTTCCAGTTTCTCGACGTCAACGTTCATCGACAGCGGGTCAATGTCGGCAAACACCGGTTTGGCGCCGACGAACAAAATGCAGTTGGCCGACGCGACGAACGAAAAGGGCGTCGTCACCACTTCGTCACCGGGCCCAATGTTGGCTGCGAGCATCGCCAGGTGCAGCCCGCTTGTGCCACTGTTCACACCGATGCCATGACGTCGACCAGCGATCTTGGCGCAGGCGCGCTCGAACTCTTCGATCTTCGGACCGATCGACAATGTATTTGTGTGCAGGACCTCGACGACGGCGTCGATTTCCTTCTGGGTGATGTCAGGTCGCGACAGTGGGATGGGCGTGGGCATGGCGGTCTTTCGTACGACGGGTGGCCCACCCGTGTTCTGGAGGATAATTTCGAGCCAATGCACGGGCGGGCCGCCCGTGGTACGAAGGGAAGATTCGACTATACTCGCCGGTTTCCCTCGTCCGATAACATCCATGTTATCGACTGAAAGGTCTGTTTCGCATGAGTCGTGACCCGAACCGCAAGAAGGACAAATCGCTCAGGAACTTCTGGCGGGCAAGCCGATTTCTCTGGCCGTACCGCCGGACGGTGATCGTGTCGATCCTGTGCGCTGTGTTTGTAGGGGCGGCCACGACCGGTGGCATTGCGGCGTTCACGCCGATCATGAAGGTCCTGTTGAACAACCAGACCGTCTCCGAATGGGCCAACAGTCAGATCGTCGCCAAACGGCTTGGCGTCTCGTTTGCCGATGAGACCGCCGAGGTCCGTGTCGCCCGTGTGGAAGACCACAGCCCAGCGGACCGCGCAGGCATTGAGAAGCTTTATATCCTCATTCCTGACGTGACCTCCGCAGAGGAACGCCGGGGACAACTCAAGCGGTTAGCCGACCCTGCGACGACAAACGCCACGCTGACCGCCCCGTTCACCGACGGCGTTGCGCCACCGGCGACGAAGACCGTATCCCTGGGGCCCATTCCGACATACCTGCGACTCGGTGGCCGGGTCGCCGGTCACGTGCCGGACAACCCGCTTTACGCGATCGCGATCGCATTCGGCGTCATCGCGACGATCACGACGGTCGGCAACGTTGTACGCTTCTTCCAGGAGTATCTCTCCGACCGCGCCGCCATCCTCGCCGTCAACGACATTCGCCGGCATCTGTACGACCACGTTCTGCACGTTCCCATGTCCTTCTTTGGTCAGAAGGGGACCAGCGACGTCACGAGCCGATTGGTTCAAGACGCTTCGGGCCTGCAGGAAGGCTTCAAGATGCTGCTCGGCCAAAGTGTGCAGGAGCCGATCAAGATTCTCTTCGCTTTTGGCCTGGCGATGTTCCTCAGTTGGAAGCTGACGCTCTTCATCGTGCTGTTCGGACCGATCATGTTTGCGGTCATCAAGAGGTTCGGCAAGAAGATGCGCCGAGCGAGCAAGGAAGCGATGCAGAAGTCGTCGCACATGCTCGGGCAGATTGAGGGGACGCTGATCGGCATCCGCGTCGTGAAGGGTGCCAACGCCGAGCGATTCGAACGGCGGCGCTACGCGAGCATCATGCGCGGGCTGAGCGTTCAGCAACTGCGCATGACGCGCATTGACGCCATGAGCTCACCGATTATCGAGACGATGTCTCTTTTTGTCATCGGCACGATCGTGATGTACGCGTCGTACATGATGCTGGTGCAGGAACGACTGGACAAGACGACGTTCTTCCTCGTCATGATCTGTTTGGGCGGAATCGGCGAGAGCCTGCGTCGGGCGAGCAAGATCAACAACGTGCTGGCCAAGTCCAACGCCGCTGCGACGCGGGTGTTTGAAGCGATCGACCTGCCAAGCGAAAAGGCGCGCACAAATGAAGAAAAGGCCCTGCCGCGCGTGAGGCTGGCGCCGATCCAGTCGGTCGTGCGATTCGAGAACATTTCATTCACCTATCCCGGTGCCTCCAGCCCCGCATTGATCGACGTCAGCCTGACGGTTCAGAAGGGCAAGAGCGTAGCCGTCGTTGGTCGCAACGGCAGTGGTAAGACGACCCTGTTGGCACTGCTGCCACGATTTTACGACCCAACGCTGGGGCGCGTGACGATCGACGGTGTCGACGTGCGAAACGTCACACTGAAAAGTCTGCGCGATCAGATCAGTCTTGTAACGCAGGACAGCGTGCTGTTCCCCGGGTCGATCGCAGAGAACATTGCATATGGCCATCCACTGGCCCATCTACTGGCATCGACCGATCCGAAGGACATTGACAGTACGCGTGACCTTCGTCAGCAGATTGAGCACGCCGCCAAGAAGGCGTTTGCACACGAGTTCATTCTGGAAAAGGCCGGTGGTTACGACCACCCACTCGACGGGCTTGGGGGTGGGCTGTCAGGCGGTCAGAAACAGCGCATCAACATTGCTCGGGCGATTGTGCGCCAGTCACCCATCCTGATTCTCGATGAAGCGACCAGCCAGGTTGACGCCGAGAGTGAGCACCTGATTCAACAGGCGATCGAAAGCCTGATGCACGAGCGGACCACGTTCGTCATCGCCCACCGCTTCAGCACGATCCTGTCCGCTGATACGATCGTCGTAATGGATCGCGGTCGCGTGGTGGGGCAGGGCAAGCACGAGGAACTGCTGCAGACCTGTGAGACCTACGCGCAGCTGTACGAGCGGCAATTGGTCGCAACGCCAGGCTAACCTTCACCCAGCCGAAGCCAACGAGAAACGCTTGCGACCGATACAGGGTCGTAAGGTCGCAAGCGTTTGGATTGTCACTTACGCTTATCAATCGGTAACCCGATGTGTTACGCCGCGCCCACCGACGTCGAACGAGCCGGGGGGTCACTGGCCGGGAACGATTCCATCGCGGCCTCATCCACACTGTCGGAGGGTGCCTGATTGGAATTGCTCTTCAAATCGTGCTGGTGCGACGGAGTATCGGACACCGAGCCTTTCTTCGACTTGCCGCAACTGCCACAAGTCAAACGCTCGACCAGACTTCGTCCGGTGGCGGCTCGATAAGCGAGGCAGGCGGAAAGGCCTAGCGCACCCAGGCCAATCAGTCCACGATGTCGCAAGCCCCACAGGCCGGTCATGACACCTGCTGCTGCAAGCATTGCGGACTGGCCACTATCCTTCTTGTCCTGACGCATCGGAATGAACTGATCTCCAACTTTTTGCACTACGTATCGGGGGGTCGTTGCCATGGTGATATCCTTTCGATAATCGCTTGTATGATACACCGGGCAAACCGCGGGCCAACGAACGGAAAGCCGAACTCAACCGCTCAGACAGAGGTGATCGCGACGCTTTGACCTGTCATGCCAACCCGATTTGACACTGTAGGACTCTTATCAGGTGCCTTGTCGCGGTGCGGCACGACCGATAGAATCGTACCTCAGATGCTCCAATCGGGGGCAGCCGAGACCTATTTGACGCAATTCGAGCATTCATGACCGACAAGGCAGAACACCCCCCCATTCCCGAAGCTTTCGCCGCCCTTGGAATCCGCCCGTCGCTCTTGCGCGGGTTGGCCGAGGCCAAGTTTGTGACCCCGTCGGAGATCCAGGCGCTGTTGATCCCCGAGGCGCTCAAAGGCGCCGATATCCTCGGACAGGCGCGCACCGGTACGGGCAAAACCGCAGCATTTGGCCTGCCGGTCCTGCAAAAAGCTGAAAAAGGTCTGTCGACCCAGGCGCTGATCCTTGTTCCCACCCGCGAGTTGGCCGTGCAGGTGGAAGAGGAGATCAAACGGCTTGGTCAGTTTACCCCGATCCGCACCGCAGCCGTCTACGGTGGGCAGAAGATTGCGGCGCAGATGAAGCATTTGAAGCATGGGCCCGAGGTCATCGTCGGTACGCCCGGGCGGGTGATCGACCTGCTCGACCGGCGTATCCTGACCGTCGAGAACATCCGTTTCGTCGTCCTCGACGAGGTCGACCGTATGCTCGACATCGGGTTTAGAGACGACATCCGCAACATCCTCTCGCGCGTGAAGGGAATGCGCGGCCGGGTGCCCAGTGTGCGCGATGGAGAACAGGAACAACCCGCTGCCGAGTCGTCCGAACCGCAACAGCAGACGGGACATCAGACGATCTTCGTCAGCGCGACCATTTCCGATGAGATCGACAAGCTCGCTCGTCGCTACATGCGCGAGCCGGTCAGCAAACTGATCGCGCCCGGTGCTGACGACAAGCCGACCGTGGAGAAGGTTGAACAGTATTACCTCAGCGTTCAACCGTGGGACAAATACCGATTAATGCGCCAGTTGCTGGAAAAGGAAAACCCGGACCTGGCGATCATCTTCTGCCGCACAAAGCGTGGAGCAGAAAAGCTCGCCAAGAAACTTCACGCCGACGGCATCGAGTGCCGCGAGATTCACGGCAATTTGGCGCAGAACAAACGCGACCACGTGATGAAAGGTTTCAGGGGGGGCAAGTTCGATGTGCTGATCGCGACCGACCTCGCCAGCCGTGGCATCGACGTCGCGGACATCAGTCACATCATCAATTACGACATTCCCGAAGACCCAGAGGTTTACGTCCATCGCGTGGGTCGCACGGCGCGCATGGGCAAGGGTGGCAAGGCCTTCACGTTCGTCGGCAAAGAGCAAGGCGACGAACTGACCAAGGTCGAGAACCTGATCAACATGGTCATCCCCGTCGCGACGGTCGAAGGGTTTGAGCCGCGACCCGCACCGGCGGATTGGACCGACTACAAACCGGGTGAAGGTCCGACGGGCATCCCCGCAGCGCCTCCGGTCGTGAACCGCTACCTGCGCCCGTACGGTGCCACCGCGACACCGTCCACGCCCGTGCCGTCGGTCGATGGGTCAGTGGTTGAACAACCCGCAGCAATGAAAGCCCCACCGCGCACGATCGGGTCAAAGATCCCGATCAATCGCCGTCACAAGCGCCGGAGATGAGTGTTATGTCCAATCTTGAACTTTCGGCGTAATTTGCCATACTAAGCTCTCTTTCGCCGATCCAGCGGGTTCGGTGAAGCGTAAGTCCAACGAGACAGCCACGGGCGCGGCCACATGACCACGAAGACGACGACGAAAACGACGACCACGACGAAGTAACCCACGGATTCACTTCGCTGGTTTCGTTTAAGTCTGCGTTCTGAAGTTGGTCGAGCCGCATTCGTGGCTGAATGTTTTTCGGGAGCCAAGTTATGTCCGCCAATGTTGCCGTCGTCGGAGTCACCGGGGCCGTGGGTCAGGAATTTTTGAATGTCCTGGCCGAGCGCAACTTCCCCATCAAGAACCTCAAGCTGCTCGCCAGCGCTCGCAGCGCGGGCAAGACCGTGTCGTTCAAGGGGACGGACTTCACGATCGAGGAATTGACCAAAGACAGCTTCAAGGGCGTTGACATCGCGCTGTTTAGCGCCGGTGGCAGCATCAGCAAAGAGTTCGGCCCGATCGCCGTCGCTGCGGGCGCGGTGGTCGTCGACAACTCGTCGGCGTTTCGCATGAAGGAGGGCGTACCGCTCGTGGTTCCGGAAGTGAACCCCGAGGCGATCAAGAAGCACATCGGGCTGATCGCCAACCCCAACTGCAGCACGATCATCATGAACGTGCCGGTCTGGCCGCTGCACAAGGTTAACCGCGTGAGGCGCATGGTTGTCAGCACCTACCAGGCGGTCAGTGGCGCAGGCGCGTGGGGCCTGTATGAGTTGGAACAGCAGCAGCGAGCGTTCGCTGCGGGTCAGCCGATCGGGAAAGAAAAGTTTCCGCACCAGATCTTCAACAACGTTTTCAGCCACAACACAACCATCGCGGCCAACGGGTACAACGAAGAAGAGAACAAGATGGTCAACGAGACCCGCAAGATATTCGCCGACCCGCGGATCATGGTCTCGGCAACCTGCATCCGTGTGCCGATCCCACGGGCGCACTGCGAATCGATCAACATCGAGTTCGAACGGCCGATGACGCCCGCACAGGTCCGGCAGATCTTGTCGAAGGCTCCCGGCGTGAAGATCGTCGACGACATCGCCGCCAACCACTTCCCAATGCCGCTGGAAGCCAGTGGGCAGGACGATGTGCTCGTCGGTCGCATCCGTCAGGACATCTCGCGCGAAGATGGTCGTGGCATCGACCTGTTCGTCGCCGGTGACCAGATTCGCAAGGGCGCCGCGACCAACGCGGTGCAGATTGCCGAGAAGCTGCTGTAGAGGACGAAGGTGCCTCGTATTCATCGGTTTGAGCGCGAGTATCAAGCGCGAAATCGCATTGCTCAGGAATAGCGTTCTTCCCGCCACGGGTCGGCGGTGTTTGCGTTGCCGCGCAGTTCCCAGAAGCCTTTGGCGTCATGGGTCGGGAAGACGATCTCGCGGATAAACTTGGCGCCTGCCAAGGCATATCGCTTGGCAATGATGACCCTTGCCGGCCCGCCGTAGTCTGTGCTTGAGCACGGGTGGCAGTTGAGTTGCGCCTGACGCGCTACGCACGTGCAAAGTTCCTGACGAGGGTCGCCCGTTTCCCAATCGTCATTCCGGCCCTACAATCCCGCACGCATGTTTCTCCCGATCCGCACTGACAGTCCGCTGCGTTCGACGCCTTACATGAACTGGGCGATTATTGCGGCCAATGTGCTCGCGTATGTCGTTCAGACGCAGATGGGGCCGTATCGCGCCAATGCCTACGTGTTGAACCCCCAGGTCCCACAATGGCACGATTTTCTCTCTTACGCGTTCCTGCACGCGGGGTTGATGCACCTCGTGTCGAACATGCTGTTCCTGTACATCTTCGGGAACAACGTCAACGACAAGATGGGAAACTTCGGCTACCTCGGCTTCTATCTGTCGTCGGCGGTGATGTCGGGCGTGGGGTATTCGCTGGTCAGTGATTCACCGGTCGTCGGTGCCAGTGGGGCCATCAGCGCGGTGACCGGGGCGTACCTCGTGCTCTTCCCGAGGTCGAGCATCACGATCATCTACTTCTTTTTCCTGATCGGATCGATCGAGCTTCCTTCGTTTTACTTCATCGCGATCTACTTTCTTAAGGATCTTGTCGGTTTCTCGGGACAAACCGGGCAAGTTGCCTACGCATGCCATTTGGCGGGAACGGTGTACGGGTTTGGGCTCTGTTTCATCCTGCTGATGCTGCACCTGTTGCCGCGCGACCAGTTTGACGTGCTGGCCCTCTTCAAAAGGTGGAACAAACGGCGGGAATACCGGGACATGGTCGCGGGGGGCTTTGACCCTTACCAATATTCCCCCAGCCAAGGTCGTGGTGGGCCACCGGCACCACTCGATCCCAAAACCCAGCGCATCGCCGAGCTGCGCAGTGCGATCTCCCAAGCCATCTCACTTCACGACCTCCCCAAAGCCGCCGGGATTTACCTGGAGATGAAGAAGCTCGACCCGGCCCAGGTACTGGCGCGGCAGGCCCAATTGGACATGGCCAACCAATTGACCAGCCAGCAGTTGTTCAACGAGGCTGCGGACGCGTACGAGCGGTTTCTGGAGACCTATCCCAACTTCGAGCAGATCGAACAGGTCGAACTGATGCTGGGCCTGATCTACGCCCGCTATCTGGACCGTTACGACCGGGCCAAGCAGTTCCTGGTTCGCGCCGTGGCTCGACTGCACGGTGAGCGGGAACTATCCATGGCCCGTCAGGAACTGGCCCGCATCGAACCCCTCGCCGCTGCGATGCGGTAATGATTCGGCTCGGCACATCGATTGCAGACTCTGCTGGTCAGGAGCAGAGCTATGAAATTCGGCGAAATCTGGGCCCTTCTTAAACAAACTGTGACGGAATGGCTGGACGACAAGGCCCCTAAACTGGCTGCGGCGTTAGCGCTGTATACGATGCTGTCCCTCGGGCCACTGCTCGTGATCGTGCTGAAGATCATCGGCGTCGTCTACCAGGATACCGCCCAAGACAAGGCCCGCGCGGTCCTTTCGGGCATCTTACCGAGCGAGGCGACCGTCGACTTTGCAGTCGAGGCCGCAAAGAACGCATCGGACCCCAACCAGGGTGTCTTGGCCACAATATTGAGCGTGGCATTACTGGCATTCACCGCAACAGGCGTTTTCGGAGAACTGCAGGATTCGCTGAACACGATTTGGGAAGTAAAGCCGAAGCCCAATCAGGGGATTATGGGCTTCCTTCGGACCCGCCTGTTTTCGTTTGCAGCCGTTTTGGGCATCGCGTTTCTGTTCATGGTGTCGACGGTCGGCACAACCGTGGTCGGCGCCATGGGATCTTACATTTTTGGTGAGAACAAGGTCATTGCGTTTATCATCACGACGACGTTGTCGTTGGTCATCATGACCGCTTTGTTCGCAATGATTTTCAAACTGTTGCCGGACGTGAGGATTAAGTGGAAGGATGTCTTCCTCGGCGCGGTCCTGACGGGTGTCCTGTTTGAAATCGGCAAGGCAGGATTGACGTGGTATCTCGGCCGTGAACAGACGAAGGGTGTGTACGGTACCGCTGGCGCGCTGGCGGTCCTGTTGCTCTACATTTACTACTCAGCACAGATTCTGTTCTTCGGTGCTGAATTCACGCAGGTCTATTCGCGCAAGTACGGCAGTGGCATTCGACCGGCATCAAACGCCGAAGCGGTAACAACAGGCGAGCGCGCCAACCTGGGCTTGTCACCCGGTGTGCGGGCAGTGGAAGCCAGGCCGCAGTTTGTGCCTCGTATGGTCGTCCGGAATGTGCAAGCGCCAAGCGATTCGCGCAAGCGCGTCATTTTTGGCATGTCGGGCCTTTCCGTCGGCGCGATTGCGGGATTGGCCGGGATGTACGTCTACCAGCGGTCGATGCCGCGCGGTGCGAAAAACCAACTGGCCGCTGAGGTGCATCGACGAATTGATCGGTTGGAAAACGAAGCGATCGAAGTCGACCGCGCATTTCACCAGCTGCGGCGCGGGCAGTTGGTTGAACGTCGGCAAGTGAAACACGAGCCAGAACGAACATTGCCGACGTTCGGCGAATCAATGGTTCGATTCATCGACAGCGTTCGCCGGGGGTATGCCGCCAATACCAAAGCGAACGGCCGGACTCGTTAGAAACGAGCCCGGCCGTCGGAAATCTGCGCAACCTGTTCACCCAATCCTCGCAAGTGAGGGATTGGTGACAGGTAGAACCTACTTGATCAACACTTCCTTACCACCGGCCGCTGCCGAGCGGTAGACACCGTCGAGGATCTTCTGGACGGCCAAGCCTGCCTCGCCTGGGGCAGTCAGTGGCGTGTTCTTCAAGCAGCCATCCACGAAGTTGCGGAGCTTCTTGCTGAACAGGCCTTGAAAGCCGTTCTGACTAGGCAGGAACGCGGGCGTCTCGTTGACCATGGTGCCCGCGCGGTCGGTGAAGGTCATCGGTGGGTCCCAGTTGGCGCCACCTTTGTCACCGGTCATGCTGAAGTTCCAGATGTCCTTCTCGATGTGACCTGCGAACATGGCTTCGATCTGCAGGATCGCGCCGTTCTCAAACCGAACCTGTCCGACGGCCAGATCTTCGACGGTGTAGGTCTTGTAGTCCCAGTTGGGCCACTGGCTGGTGACATTGCTCGGCTTGTTGCCAAGAAACGTCCAGGTGTTGCCCGTGGCCGCGACTGGATTGGGGCTGCCCATGACGTAGTGGGCCATTTCGATCACGTGGACACCGATGTCGATCATCGGTCCACCCCCTTGAAGTTCCTTCTGACCGAAGACGCCCCAGTTCGGAATGCCACGGCGGCGCAGCGCCTGGCACTTCACGAACATGATGTTGCCGAAGCGACCATCTTCCCGGGCGCGGACGAGGTATTCACTGTTGGGGTGGTAACGGTACTGGAAGCCGACAACGAGCTTCTTGTTGGCCTTCTTGGCCGTGTCGATCATCTTCTGGCACTGGGCCGGGTCGAGCGCCATGGGCTTCTCGACGACGACGTGAGCGCCGGCGTTGAGGGCATCAATGGTCGGTTGGAAGTGGACGCCGTTGGGCGTGCAGACGCTGACCGCGTCCGGCTTCACTTCCTTGAGCATCTTCTTCCAGTCCGAGTAGACCGCCGAGACGCCCCATTTGTTTTTCACGACCTCAAGGCGTTCGGGAAGGATATCGACACCCGCGACGATTTCGACGTCGGGCATCTCCTTGAAGGCCTGCTGGTGCGTCTGTGAGATGCCACCGCAACCGATGAAGGCCAAGCGAAGCTTCTTGCCTTTGTATTCCTGCTTCGTTTCCATCGCCAGCGAGTCGGTCGATACGCTCTTTTCCGCCATTGCAACTGTCCTTTAATAGGGTTTGTGAACCTGTGTGGGCGAATAGTGTGCAGAGCAATGGCCAAAAACGCAATGCTTCTGGACAGTGAAAGTTGGGGGGTAAAGCCTTGCCGGGGGTGCGACTGTACCGTAGGCTCCGGTGATGGCATGGGTATCTCTTTGTGAGATCGGGGAGGTCCCGGTGGACGGGGGGAAATACGTCGAGATTGACGGTTTTCAGTTAGCGGTGTTTGTGAAGGACGGTAAGCCTTTTGTGATGGACAACTATTGCCCCCACGCCGGCGGCAACATGTCCGCCGGTTTCGTCGACGAAGGGTGCGCCGTCTGCCCCTGGCATGGCTGGGCGTTTCACCTGGAAAACGGGGAGCTGCGGAACTCACCTATGGTGAAAATCCCCACTTATCCCGTTCGCCTGTTCCCGCGCGAGGGCAAGGTGGACCTGATCCAGGCCGAGCTGCCGATTGCTTGAGTTTTTGAAATGTGACCATCATGAGCATCGACGGAACCATCTCCCGCATCGCTGGTGACTCGGTCGAACTGCGGCACCGGTTGCATCGCATCCCTGAATTGGGCTACGAGGAGTTCAAGACCGCTGCTGTAATTCGAGCGGAACTGGATCGGTTGAAGATCGCGCACGTCGATGGCGTCCCCGAGGCCGAGACCGCGACGATCGCATGGATTGGAGACACATCCAAACCCTGCATCGCGTTGCGGGCAGACATCGATGCGCTCCCGATCACCGAGCGCACCAATCTGCCGTATGCCAGTACGCACGATGGTCGAATGCACGCATGTGGGCATGACGGTCACACCGCGACACTGCTTGGCACCGCTGCGGTGTTGAAATCGATCGAAAAAGAGCTGCCCGTCTGCGTAAAGTTTTTGTGGCAACCGGCCGAAGAAGGGGGTGGCGGTGGTGAAATCCTATGCAACGCCGGCGTGTTGGATGGTCGAGTCGGGCCCAAAGTCTCGGCGATCTTTGGCCTGCATGGGTGGCCGGGCCTGAAGGTCGGCACGGTTGCGACCAAACCGGGCGCGCTGCTTGCCGCGACGGATAGTTTTCGCGCTATGTTTCATGGCCGGGGGTGTCACGGCGCGTTTCCGCACCTGGGTCGCGACCCAATCGTGACGGCGTGCGAGGTGGTGCTGAACCTGCAGAACTTCGTCAGCCGTGAAACCGACCCCGGTGAATCCGCCGTCGTCACCATCGGTATGATCCACGCAGGCACCGCGACCAACATCATTCCGGACATTGCGACCATCGAGGGCACCGCGCGCACATTGCTGCCCGAACAACGCGTTACCATCCGAAAGTCGATCGAGCGCCGCTGCCAGGGGATCGCGTCCGCCGGTGAATGCACACTGAAGTTCGAGTGGATCGAAGGCTATCCCTCAACGATCAACGACCCGGTGATGGCCGACTATGTCGCGACGATCGCCCGCGCCACAGTCGGCAACGACCGCTATCTGCCCGTCGGCCGGCCCAGCATGGGTGGTGAAGACTTCGCGTACTACCTGCAAGCCGTCCCGGGCTGTTTTTTCCTTATCGGCGTCGAACCCCTGACCGCCAACGGCTATTTCCCGCTGCACAACGACCGCTTCGACTTCACCGACGATGCGATCGAAGTGGGGATCAAAATGTTCGTCGAACTGACGCGGAACTACCGGACGTGAAATCGTAACGCCTCCCCCATGTAATCACGGGGGTGACGCGATCGAGAGCGTGATCTCGCGTAAGACGACCATCCACTCCCTCTCCCCCGCGTACTTGCGGTACGCCCGGAAGAGGGGCCCAGAGCTCCCTCGTCGAGTGTCGTTCGTCACTCACCGGCGCGAACGGCAGAACGCATCACGCGTTCATGGTGGTTGGTTGTCCCGCCATCGGTGATGTCACCGCGTCGTTCACCCACCACGCCGAGACTTGCTCGACCGATGCGTGCGTGTTGATGCCCAGCCACGCCGCGCACACTGCGATCGCGTGGTGGGCCTGGGCGCGGTTGTCGAACACGCGTTCGATGCTCGCGTGGTTCTTCGGGTTGCGCCAGGCGCGCAACAGGCTGCCGACGGTGTAGAGGTTGAGAACGTATTGTAGCGGGAGCGCGATCTCCGATCGCATGAACTCGCTGAGGGGAAGGTCCAACACAGGATTTCGTGCCATGACGTGCGTCTACCCTGACTGACCCCCGCGGATCATCCATGATCCGACGCGACAAACCATCCGCCACATCCCTGTGACGACGTTCATCGAAACCTGCGCCGAAGACCCAGTAGGCCAGTCAAAAATTCGGGGTAGCGAGCCGAGCAAGGCGAACCGCGCCCCGAAGCCCATTCGATCTGAATCGATCGCGTTTGACATCCCTGTCGCGATCGATCCTGCCCAATCGTCCTGCATCACGGGGAGCCCGCTTTGCACGACAAAACACACACTACTTTTTTTATGATTGATGTCAATCAAATTCCGCGCCCGAAACAGGTTTGCTTTGCCCGGCGACTTGCGTGGTGGGACGACGCGCCGATACTGCGCGTCACGCATGACGAAACTACGCCTCATCTTCGCCGGTAGTGGTGAGTTTGGACTGCCGACCCTGAAGCAGCTAATCACCGATGGTCACGAGATCGTGCGCGTCTTCACGCAGCCCGACCGACCGGCCGGCCGGGGGCGAAAACTCACACCGACGCCGATCACGGTATACGCGACGACCATCGGGTTGTCCGTCACACCGACCACCGACATCAACACCGAGCCCGCGATAGACGCCGATGCGATGGTTGTCATCGCGTTTGGTCAGAAGATCGGGCAAACCGTCGTCGACCGCCAGCGACTGGGAAGCCTCAATCTCCACGCGTCGCTGCTGCCCAAGTACCGAGGGGCGGCACCGATCCACTGGGCGATCCTGCGGGGTGAGACGATCACCGGCAATAGCGTCATCCGCCTGGCCAACCGCATGGACGCCGGCGCAGTGCTCGGTCAGTCCGTCACTCCGATCGGTGAACTGGAAACGACCGGCGAACTACACGACCGCTTGTCACAAATGGGCGCGCCGCTGGTGACTAAGGTGCTCGCCGAGCTGAACGACGGGACGAATGTCGCAACACTTCAGGACGAATCGCTCGCGACGATCGCGCCAAAACTGTCTCGCGAGACCGCAGCGATCGACTTCACCCAACCCGCCGAGGTCGTCGCCCGCACCATTCGCGGTCTGTCTCCCTGGCCCGGTTGCCGCGTGAAACTGATCGACGCCACGGAAAAGGAGATCGCGACGGTGACGCTCGTTCGTGCCCGCGCCCACGCCGGCACCAACGCAGCGCCCGGCACGATCGACACCGATGGTCGAATTGGGGCAGGCGACGGTGGGGCGGTCGAGATCGTCGAACTGCAACCGGAAGGCAAGCGCCCAATGCCCTTGGCCGATTTTCGCAACGGCCGGCCATGGGAGCGCGGCATGCGCGTGGTGGCAACGTAAGCGGTCACACTGGGTGCACACCACCGGGCTTAAAGAGGCTTTCACGCTCGGCCGATGATTTAATCGCATCGGCGCGCCGGGGGTCAGCGGGTACATGCGAAGGGGGTCAACCGCTGCTAACGCATTACGGGCAGCGAAAATCGATCGTTCTTGATTTTACCCCAACCACTGCCCAGTTCACCGATGGGGTCGGGTGGTTTGATGTCGACCTTAGCGTTCTTCAATTGCGCTTCGCCACGCTGGACCTTGCCAGCGAAGATTTTTACTTCGTCGAACAACGCGTCGAGGATTTTGTCCTCCGGGACCGTCGCGACCTGTTCACCTTGGACGTAGATGACGCCCTTGTGTTTGCCCGCGAAGACTGCGACGTCGCTGCCTTCGGCTTCACCGGGGCCGTTGACGACACAGCCCATGACCGCAATCTTCACCGGCACGGGGATGTCGGCCATGCGCTTGCGCACTTCGGCCATCATCGCGATCAGATCGATCTCGATCCGGCCGCAGGTGGGGCAGGCGATCAGTTCCGGTTCGGTACGCAGGCGCAAGCCTAAGACCTGTAAAAGTTCCTTGCCATCGACCACTTCGTCGATCGGATCGGACGCGTAGCTGATGCGGATCGTGTCACCAATGCCGTCGGCGAGCAGCGCCGACAACGCCGCGATAGAGCGGATGCGGCCGGTCTCGGGTGGGCCGGCGTGGGTGACGCCCAAGTGGAGTGGAAAATCGAACCGTCGCGATGTCTCGCGGTACGCCATCAGCACGATCTGCGGGTCGACGCTCTTGGCGCTGAGCACGACGTCGTAAAAATCATTGTCAGCGAAGATGCGCAGGTACTCCTCCAGCTTGTCGCACATGATCTTGGTCATCTGCCCGCGATAGTCGGTCTCCAGCGCCGCCATCTCCTCGGCACGGGCACTTTTGTCCTTGCGCTCGACGATGCCACCCTCGTTTGCACCGACGCGGATCGGAATGCCGCGCTCTTTGCACGCAGCGATGACTTTCTCGACCTTGGGCCGGTCGGTGATGTTGCCGGGGTTCAGCCTGATCTTGTGCACGCCCGCAGCGATCGACTCCAGCGCCCGCTCGAAGTGAAAGTGCACGTCGGCGGCGATCGGCACCTTCACCTGGTTCAGGATTTCCTTGAGCGCTTCTGTGTCCTTCTTGTCCGGCACCGCCACGCGGACGAGGTCAGCGCCACCGGCGTGCAGGGCGTTGATCTGCTTGACCGTCGCGTCGATGTCGTAGGTGTACGTACTCGTCATCGTCTGCAGCGCGACCGGCGCGTCCCCACCGATGGCGACGAAGCCGTGGGCCTTGTCACCCATCATCACTTTGCGCGTCCTGCGACGTTGAATCATGATTACATGGTACGAGAGCGGGATGGACCGTTCAATTTTGCGTCGTCGACCCGGACCACGGAAGTCGCGATGGGGGTCCCGAGGGTGGGCGCGGTAGGCTGTTTGGCACGGGTCGCTTTATAGAGGAGGGTTGCCAGCGTCGCAGCAATCAGCATCAACACGGGGATTCGCCAAGGCCACGGACCGAGCATTTCGATAGGGCGGATGTCCCCGTCCACCTTACCCAGGTAACCGTAGTTGACGCCCAGCAGCATGTTGATCGGCACGATGGTCAAAACGTAAATCACAAGGGCCACGAGCGCCGAGCGAAGGTCGGCGCGGGTGGGTCGATACTGCCGTGCCACGGCGTCGTAAGCCGCTGCCAGCACGATCGCCCCGTGACCACCGAAGTAGGACCAGAACAGGATGTACCACGGACCGGCCGTGATCACTGGCATGACGAACGCGAAAATGCAAAGGCTCCATCCCCACAAAAACGTGATCGCCCGCGCGGGTCGCCATGACGTCGCGATCGCCGCGATGGCGAAGAGTCCGACGACATCGCAGATGTGCAGGGGCAGCGATTGACCAATATCGAACCGCCCGGGCAGGGCGTCGACGACGAAGTTGGCGAGCCATCCCAATGCAACCAGGACCGCCACGACACGGTCGGTCCGCTGGGCAGCTTGGGGCATGGAGCTTCGGCGACGCAGGGAGACGAAGGCAAACGTGACGAGGACGGTCAGCACGACCGCAAACGCGTGCGACGCGTCGTACGGCCGCATGGACTTGGCGAACGATAGGATCATGGTCGCGCGACCTTCGAACATCATGGTGTGCGCGCCAACGACGAGCGCTCTCTAAGTGGATCGGGCAATTAAGGTTACGACTGAAGCAACAATGAGGATGAATCGGCGATTTCTCGGACGTGCGCCACGGCGTCAGGGGCCTTCACCCGAGCTGCAAGATAAATGCCAAGCTGCAGCAGTGGAAGAGCGCTGGAAACGCGGTGGAATTTACTCATTTCGTGCATTGGCATTTGAGTCATCCGAGTTTGTTTCGGATTTCGAATTTCGGATTTCGAGTTTTTCCCCTTAATCTGCTCCCATGTTCGAGCAACCCAGCGACGACCCCGCAGAACCCACACGCGACCCGGCTAACAAGGCCAAGGAAAAGGCCGACGAATTCCGCATGCATGCCGAATTGTTTGCCGTCTTCGAGGCGACGCGAAAATTTGACGCGCAGATCATTCCCGCGCTCGACCCCAACCATGCCCGTGAGGTCCAGCGCGGCATGGCCAAGCTGGAAAAGGCCAAGGCACCCGACAGCCCGCTATTGCCCGAGACGTCGATCGTCGACGCAGCGACGCTACTAAAGTTTGCGGGCAAGCACGACCTGTCGACCAACGACTACCATGTCCACCGTCGGCCGGGCGAGGTGATAATCGTGCGGTGGATCGAGGGGGACCAGGTCGAGACGTTCTACGAACGCCTGCAGGCCCACTTCAACGCCGCGATGGACGGGTTCAAGGAAGACGAGAAGCAGTCCCTGGAATGGAAGCAGGACCCGGAGACGGCAGCGTACCTGAAAGCGCTCGATGCGATCGAAATCAAGATGGCCGAGCGGTATTTGCGCGAACCGATTCAGAAGCTGAACCTGTTCGTGCTGTCGACACAGACCGCCGACGAGCTGAACATCAATTATCTCGCCGACTACGTGATGAGCGTCCCCGCCAGTGAGATTGTCGGTGGTGCGTCGGCGCCACCCGAGGACGGCGCTACCGAACACGATCTGGCCTGGTTCTTCAAACTATTTTCGCTACGTGGCATGAAAAATGGTGTCGAACAGATGTGCTTCTTCGCATTCCTGCAGAAAGCGGAAGATACGTTTGATCTGGAATGAACTCGCCGGCCCCTCTCCCAAGTACTCATGGGAGAGGCGGGGTGAGGGTGATTTCGATGGGTAAGTAAGCCTGCGTTGGCAAAATCCAGATCTTTCGCTGTCCGAAATCACCCTCACCCTGACCTCTCCCGGAGTACCGGGAGAGGAGCCCGACGTCGCATTTCCAATGGGCTCAGCGGGGTGACCGCTTACACCGACAGCACTTGCCCTGCATCCAACAAATCCTTGTTCAGCTTCGCATAATTTACGTCCTGCACCGAGACGTTGTCGTCGATCGCGTGGCACGCTGCTGTCGCGGCGCTTTGGCCCAAGGCCATGAAGACGGGTTCCATGCGCGCGCTACCGTAGGCGATGTGGCTGGACGACAAGCAGATCGGCACGAGCAGGTTCGACGCTTCGCCGCGCTTCGGGACGATGCATTTGTACGAGATGCCATACGGCTTTGCGGGTAACTGCACGTCACCTTCGTTCAGCGTCCACCAGCCATCGGCGCGTTGCTGGGCGAAGCGGCTGCAGTTGTGGGAATCCATGTTGTAGCTGCCCATGCCGACCGGGTCCGGACTAACGCGCTGGCCCGTACAATCGGCCGCGGTGATGACGTGGTCGGAGACCATCCGCCTTGCCTCGCGCACGTAAAGTTGGCAAGGCCAATGTTCGGTCTGTGTGAACTCGTCGTTCGGCAGGCCCCAACGGCCCCACGCGTCACGATACTTCTGCGGGACATCTTCACCGTTGGCGAAATACCAGTAGAGCCCGCGCTGGTAGGTGACGTGGGCCTGGAAGATCTTCTCTCGCGCCTCGTAGCACCCCTGGGGCCACTCGTGGTTGTAGCCGATGAAGTCGCTGGAGACGGCGCCATGGTTGTTCGTGTCGGTCTTGTAATGACCGCCGGGCGTCTTGTTCGGAAAACGGTCGACCTTGCACGGGACCGCGGGGCCGTCGCTGGTGCTTGCGCCGACAATCTCATTGTACTTGTCCTTCTCACCACGGAGCCAGCGACCGGCCAGCAGGTACATGTTCGGGTCGTAACCGGCGGGCTTTTGCCAGGGAATGCGCAACGCCGGGTCGTCCGTCATGCACATGCGGAAGTTGTACGCCTGCACGCGCTGGTCACCTAGGCCAGCCTTTTTCGACAGGTCCTCGTTCAGAATGCCCGGCAACAGGCCACTGGACGGGTCTCCTTCCTTCACGAACGGGTCGACGCGGTGACTGAACTGGTGCGTGGTGCCGACATAGATGCCGTTGATCGTCTCGTTGTAAGTCCCGTTGCTCTCACGGCCGACAGTGAAGCTGACTTTGGCGCCCGCTATCAAGTCGCCTTCGTAAGTCGCATCGATGAACACTTTGGCCGTGACACGAAGGCCACCGAGGAGAGAGATCTCGGTGATCTTGCCGCCGGTCATTTCGACCTTGTCGAGGAACTGCCCGAAGTGAACGGTGATGCCAAACTCGCGCATCAGATCTTCGTAGACTCGCGTTGCGGCGCTCGGTGGGAAGAGGAATTCGTCCTCCTTTCCGTAGAGTTTGCCGACCTGCCGATAAAAGTCCCGGCTAAGGCCACCGATAACCTTTTTCTGACCGTGATCCGTCCACCCGAGCCCACCGGCGGTCAACCCACCGACAAATTTACCGGGATGAACAATGACGACCTTCTTGTTCCGCCGAGTCGCCTCAACCGCAGCGATCAGGCCCGCGGACGTAGCGCCGTAAATGCAGAGGTCGGTCGACAATCGCTCGGTCGACGGTTGAATCCAATCAGGACGAAAATAGTGGAGGTCGCTCATAGGTGATCTTGTTTTAACCGCAAAGTCGTGAAGACGCGAAGATGCGGATTTGCAAATCGTCACGCGCGTCGGCAGACGCACGTTGATGTCTATGATGACCAGCATTTCGACGAGCGTGACGCCTTCCTTGCGACTTGGCTTAACTGTGGTTTGGGACTACTTCTCCATGGGTCGAACAAACTTCGCCAGCAGCTCGTTGCGGCTGTGGACCTTGAACGTTCGGTACAACGACTTCACGTGGACGTGAACCGTATGGCGGGACAGACCGAGCCCGGCGGCGACCTGCTTTTCACTGTCACCGGCGAGCAGGCGGTAAAGCGTCTGCCGCTGGCGGATCGTCAAAGTGGCGAACTCGGGTGGGCCCGAGACCCTCGCCGGGCGGTACATCCAGTCGAGTTCGCCGTGGATCACATGCAACAATTCGCACTGCCTGGCCGTGAAGGGGTCGCGCGCCTGGCGGTACAGGAAGATCCACGCAGCGCGACCGGCCCGACCGAGGGGGAAGATTGATGCCATGCACTCATGCAACCCCCATTGCTCTCGAAACTGACTGACCAGCGGTTGTGAGGTCCAGACGTCATCCTTCGGGAAGACTTCCTTCCTTCGTTGCGTCGTTACCGCCCAACCATTGCGAATGGATTGCCGCACCATCGCGCCGAAAAGAGGGGATGGCTCGGGATGCTCGCGAAAGTGGTGTTCGACCGCGCGTTGTCGGTCGGTGTTGTCCCAACCGACCGACGTGACTGTCGCACGTGCCGTTGATGTTGAAGTGACACTCCCATTGCTGTGGCGAATGACACTGAGCCCGACATCAGCGCCGATCAGGGTGCATAGTCCACTGACCAAGTGCCTGCGGCGTAGCAAGGTATCGTCGGCCAGGTCGTGCAGTTCATTGGCAAGCCGAAGGGCCCCGCGGATATGGGTGGTGTTTGTCGCCATCAGCTGTCTGGTCCCCGCATTCCCTTGCTGTGGCCGTACCGTGACTTACGGCCATCGGGTGTACAGGTGATATCCGCACGGAAGGGTTGTGCAAAAGTCACCTATTCAGGTTAGATGAAGTGTTGACGGGCAGGATCCACCCTGTAAACCGGTCATTTCAAGGGGGCCGGACCGGTCGTGACCCACTTGGCAAGCAGTTCCCCCCGACTGGCGACATTGAACTTGCGGTAAAGCGATTTCACGTAAACGTGGACCGTGTGCGGGCTGATTTCCAGTGACCGCGCGACCTGTTTTTCACTGTCGCCACGCAATAGACCGGCTAGCGTCTGACGCAACCGGGGTGGCAGGGAGTTGACCATCGCCAGATGGGGCGCGTCCGGTACGCTGGACGCGTCGATGGCACCCGGCGTCGGCGCGAGGGCGGGCGGCGCCTTCGGCGCGTCTTCCCCGATCATCCGAATGAACTCGGCGAGCATGCGACGCTTGGCCGCCAGTGTGTCCATCGGCGATTCGACGGGTGCAAGACGACGTTCGGCGCGCAACGCGATAGCGACGTCGCCCATCGCGATGGGTCGCGTCCGCTTCGTTGAGGATCGCTTTATTGGCCCCGGCATTGAGTAAGCAGTCAAAGGTCCCTAACCCATTTAGGCGAATTGATATAACGCCGCAGTTTCTCGACAGTATATCAGGCTGACGACCTGCATCTGATTCGACCACAGAGTACGGCCGGCAGCCTTCACGTAGGGGGGGAGGGCTGCCGGCCTCCCCTATGGGTGGGTAGATTAACTGATAAGACCGTTTGTGGCACGATATTGTGCGTTTGTAGCTGGCACCCACCGCTTCAATGTGACCTGCATTCGAGTTAGCATCCGTTCGCCGCATGAGCAGTGGGTCGCCCGTTCAATCTGATCTGCCCTTTACCGAGGGCGTCCTCGCGCAACTGGATCGGGTTCGGCATTGGATCTTTGGGCTCTTGATCGTCTTTTATATCGCTGGGTTTACGGGTCAGTGGCGTCCCAACGCCGACTCAGCGCTCTACGCGGCCATCGGGCGCAATCTCGCCGAGGGACAAGGGTACGTTTACCAGGGAGAGCCCCACACGTGGGTCGAGCCACTGGTGCCTTGGCTGGTCGCGGGGAGCTTCAAGGCCTTCGGGGTCGAGACATTTTGGCCGGTGCACGTTGTTCTGCTGCTGGTGTCACTGGCGTCACTGGGGTTGGTCTACTGGATGTTCCTGCTTCACACCGGTCGACCGACTGCGGTGCTGATCACGATGCTGGTGGGCATCTGCGAGACGGTCTACGCCTACCCGTTCATTCTTTTCACCGACGTGCCGTTCTTTCTGGGTGTGATGCTGGCGCTGGTCGCGTACGAGCGCATTTACCAGAACCTACCGCGCCGGCGATGGCTGAACTGGGTGATGCTGGTCGCTGGCACGTGCATCATGATCACCGCCAGACCGACGTGGTACGTCTTCGCCGGCGCGATGGTACTGGCGGTGGGGTGGCACGCGTGGCGTGGGCCGGGACGGTTGCGGCACATCGTGATCCTGCTGGTGATCCTCGCGTGCGCCGTGAGCTTCCGACTGACCGACCCCCGGCGGTCGACTCCGGGCAAGGCATCCGTGCCTGAGCAGAAGGTCAGTCATCTGGTCTTCGACCGCCCGGCTTACATGCTGAAGCGCACGCTAACCCTGACACTGCCCCAGACGCTGAACGAAATCACGACCGAAGCCGTGATCGGCATCGGCCTGGGTAAGGTGGTCAGTACGGTCAGCTCACTGGCCATACTTGGATGTGGTGTATGGCTGGCACGCCGTCGACCCCTCTGGGGGATTTACGTCGCAGCGACGGTCGCGCAGCAGATCATCTTCCTGCCGCGCGAACGATATTACCTGCCGGTGATGCCGCTATTGCTGTTCGGCGTGTGGGACGCGATCGACACCCTGCGCCGGCGCATCGGACCCGTCTGGGAACCGCGATTGGTGGTCGCGGTGCTGGTGCTGCTTATTGCGCCGAACATCGTGCTCGTCGTCCGTTTCGCGCTGGGTCAGCATGGCATCGGATCGAGCGCGCGACGGGACTTGCAGAAAGTCGATGCGCTGACGACCTTCGCGAGCGACCTGACGCCGGTCGTCGGTCAGCGGGACGTCGTCCTCGTAGACGACCATGGGCGGCTCCTCCATTATTTCAGTCGGCGGACGATGCTCGACTCACCTTGGATGTCCAAACTGTTGCCCGGACCCAGCGCAGTCGAAGCGTATTACCAGCGATTCGAGTCGGCCGATGCGCTGTGGCTGGTCGTCGATCGCGAGGAACCATCCCGGTGGATGACGCGTATGCTCAACGCGACGGGGCGAACGATCGCCTCAACGCCGGTGGTCGTCAGCGGTCGGTACGAACTTCACCGCGTTACCCCAACCGGTAAAATGACACCACCGGCGCGGTGGTCACCGCCGGAAGACAAAACGGGTGTGCGGTAGGTGGGCTGGGAACCATCGGTCGGCCAACCGTCATCATCTGCCTGTTTCGACTCGTGCATTCGTAACAAACTCGTGCGAACGCTCAAAATGCGGCTATCGGCGCACCGCCGGCCCGCTATCATCATTGGCAGATGACCCCAGTGGTGACCGACGAATTGAAGCAGGACGTCTCTCTTCCCGGCAAGGAGCCCGACTGCGATCCGACGCACCAGGGTGAGGCCGGCACCAGCGCGGGTGTAAACCTCGGTCCTGGCAGCAACGACGATGGCTGGATCGTGCCTCCACCGGTCACACTGCAGGATGGGTCGACTGTTCAGCTCTACAAGGATGGTGAAGCCCTGCACGCGGCTGCCGATGCGATCCGCAATGCGCGATATCGCATCTGTATGGAGTTCTACATCTTCGCCGACGACGACACGGGTCGCGCTTTTGCCGAGTTGCTCATCATCAAGGCACGGCAGGGTGTGAAGGTCTTTGTGATGTACGACTCGTTTGGGTCGTTCGGGCTATCGGTGTTGTGGCGCGAAAAGACGCAGATGTTCAAGCGCATGGCAGACGCCGGTGTGCGGCTGGTCGAGTTCCACCCGTTCCGACCGTGGGAAGGTCGCCACAGTTGGCGACCGTTGAATCGTGATCATCGAAAGATGATCGTCTGCGACGACAACATCGCCGGCATGGGGGGGTTGAACCTCGGGTCGGAATACGCCGGCTCGTGGGTCATTAAAGCCAAGACGCGCTGCGAACCGTGGCGCGACAACGCGATCGGTCTGCGCGGACCGGCGGTGCGGCAACTGCTCCACGCCTTTGCGCGGTCCTGGAATTACTCGATTCATGGTGGGCGCATCCACCGCACCGAGTACCGATGCAACCTGCGCGACGGAGAGTTCGGCATGCTTGCCAGCGCCCCGACGCTTCACAGCCCGCTCAAACCCTTCTTCTGCGACCTCTTGCGCAATGCGCGCAAAAACATCGACATGACGATGGCCTACTTCGCGCCCGACGACGACCTCGTCCACGCGCTACTGAAGGCCGCCCGGCGCGGAGCGAAGGTGCGCCTGATGCTCCCCGGGCGCAGTGACGTGAATGCGTTGATCGTCGCCGCCCGGTCGTTCTACGAGTGCCTGATGGACGAAGGCGTCGAAATCTACGAGCGACAGGGCGCCGTCCTGCACGCCAAAACGATGACGGTCGACGGTTACACGTCGATCATCGGCTCAGCGAACCTCGACACGCGCAGCATCGAATTCAACCTTGAACTGTCGACCATCATCCGCAACGCCACATTCGCCGGGCAGGTCAGTGACCTGTTCGACAACGACGTCCGATATGCCAGCCGAATCGATCCCGACCAATGGCGATCGCGACCCTGGCGCGACCGCGCGACGCAGTGGGCCGTCAGTCGCGCCCGCTACCTCCTGTGATTGCTCGACTTGGGATGGCATTGCCTTCGCTACGAGCAAGGCGTAGTTCACCCGGGAGTTCGTTGATGTCCTTTACCCATACGGCCCGGTCGCTCGCGAGCATGCCGACGATTTTCATCGGTGGCAGGCCAATCGAGCGGGCCGGTGTCGAGCGAATGGCCTGGAACGGGGCGTTCGCCAATGTCCCCGATGAGATGGACGTGGAGGCAGACGGCTTTGGGGTCGGTGCGACCATGCCGGCAAAGTTCACCTCTGAAGGGGACAACTTGTCGCCTGGGCTGAGGTGGATCAACGTCCCCAAGGGCACGCGATCTTTTACAATCTTGTGCGAGGATCCGGATGCGCCAACGCCGGACCCGTTCGTCCACTGGCTCGCGTACAACATTTCCAGCGACTGCCGCGCGCTGCCCGAGTACATCGCTCAGGAGGCCATCGTGTACTTCCCTGTGACAATGCTGCAAGGGAAGAACTCGACGCTGAAGACTGGATACACCGGGCCACAGCCACCCAGGTGTGACGATGCGCACCGGTATTTCTTTCAGGTCTATGCGCTGGACAAGTGCCTGGCGCTTGACGGTGGTGAAGGTCGCGGCGCGGTGATCAGCGCGATGCGCGGTCACGTGCTCGCCAAGGGCGCGACGGTGGGGACGTTCAAGCGGTAGTGTACCCGCCTCATGCGCCCAAGCTAATCCTTTTTGATCAATCTTTTGATCGGGCGCGAGCGTGGTAGAGGACTTCTTCCAGGTACATCCGGTGTCGGTCGAGCATATCGCCGATGAGGCCCATGTAGAGCATCATCAGTCCCAGCACGAAAAGGCCCGCCCCCGTAAATCCCGCCCACTTGTGCGGCGAGAACGCGCCGGTCAGCATGTAGTGACCGACGAAGAACCCTTCGAGTAGCACCGCTGG
>Ga0163144_10003345_pt1 | contig 36538 bp, 33 predicted proteins | sample OliLak19BULKMAT1_FD_123175 | JGI IMG/M metagenome (GOLD analysis project Ga0163144, IMG submission 123175) | Freshwater microbial mat bacterial communities from Lake Vanda, McMurdo Dry Valleys, Antarctica - Oligotrophic Lake LV.19.BULKMAT1 | ecosystem: Environmental > Aquatic > Freshwater >...
AGTCAACTCGCCTGCCGCGTCCCGATTGAACCGCCCGCCCTCGGGGTCGGGTGTCGCGTGCGTGATCCCTGCGGCGCTGAGTGCTGCGGAGTTGACCCAGAGCGAGTGGAAATCGTGCCGGTGCAGGATCACTGGGCGATCCGGAGCCAGTGCGTCGAGCGATGCGCGATCCGGCGCCACGTCCCAATGCGCTTCGTCCCAGCCGCGCCCGACGAGCGGTGCTGGGCCCGGCTCGACCGCAAGCCCTGCTGCGACCCGTGCGAGCGCTTCGGCACGCGTGTGGGAACCCTGCAGATCCGGTTGACGACGCGCTTTCGCCCACGGCACGAAGTGCAGGTGCGCGTCGCACAGACCCGGCGTCACGGTGGCGCCGCGGGCCTCGAGCACGCGCACATCGTGCGCCGCCGGATGCGACTCGAGCGCGCGCCCCACGGCCACGATCCGGCTCTCGGCCAGCAGCACGCTATCGGCGTCGAGCAACCCACCGTTCGTCCACACACGCCCGCCGCGGACCAACAGCGCGCGCGGGCTCATGGCTGCTCCGCCACGACCGTGTTCACGAGGACGCCCACTCCTTCGACTTCGACCTCGACCCGGTCCCCGACTTCAATCGGCGCGATGCCCGCAGGCGTGCCGGTGGCGATCAAGTCGCCGGGCTCCAGCGTCATCACGCGCGACACATGCGAGATCAACCGCGCGATGCCGAAGTGCATCTGCGAAGTACGTCCCTGCTGCCGCGTCTCGCCGTTCACGCGCAGCGAGAAACCCAAGTCGAGCGGCGAGAGCCCCAGCGCGATCACCGGTCCGAAGGGAGCAAAGGTGTCGAACCCTTTGGCACGCGTCCATTGTCCGTCGGTCTTCTGATGGTTGCGCGCCGAGACGTCATTGAAGGCCGTGACGCCGGCCACGAAGCCGAGTGCATCGAGCTCGGCCAAGCGATGCGCGCGTCGGCCGATGACGATCGCGACCTCGCCCTCGGGATCCAATCGCGTCACGCCACCCGGATAGACAATCGCGTCACCACTTCCGACCGCCGCGCTTGGCGGCTTGAGGAAGAACAGCGGCTCCGCCGGCGGCTCCTTGATCTCGCTCGTCACCGACAGACTCTCGCGAACGTGCTCGATGTAGTTGAGCCCGATGCAGATGATCTTCGAGGGTTCACACGGGGCGAGGAAGCGAACCGCAGCGGGGTCGTCCATGTCGCCGGTCGGCTCACCGCCGTGCCAAGGCGCCGCGGAGAGTCTCGCCAAGCCTTGCGGCGTGACCAGACCGTAGGACACTACTTCGCCAAGTCGGTAGCGGGCCAGATGCCGGTGGGTAGGCGAGTTCACGAGGGCGCGAGCGTACGCGAAGGGGGGCTGTCTGAGACAAAAAAGTGAGGCTCCCGTCAGACGCGTGAACCGAACTCCGGGGGTCCCCTGGAACGATGGCACGTCCACTTCGCTTCACAGGGGGGTCGGCGCACGGATGCACGGCGAAGACAGGAGGCCTCTTGGCCGGAAACATTGCAGGCTGGCCGGCGAAGGGGTCAAGGCCGAAAACAGTGCGAGCGATCCACCCACCCCATCCGGTTCCATTCCGGCGACGGCAGCCATTGCCCGGTGAAGCAAGCGCGGCATGGTTTGACGCTTATTCTAAGGCTTTGTTAGCGTGCGAAGCATGAAGAAGACCCCGAAGTCCTCCAGCACGAAGTCCGCCTCCGACGTACTCCTCCAACGTCTCGACAAGCGCACCGCCCGCCTGGCCGTGATCGGTCTGGGCTATGTCGGTCTGCCACTGGCCGTTGAACTGGCCCAGGCCGGTTTCGAGGTGTTCGGCATCGACATCGACGAGCATCGCGTCAAGCAGCTCAACCAAGGCAAGTCCTACATCCAAGACGTCCCGACGGCCGACGTTCGCACGCTCGTCAAGGCTGGCCGCTTCCATGCCAGCACCGACTTCAGTGTCCTCAAGAAGTGCGACACGGTGAACATCTGTGTGCCGACGCCGCTCAGCAAGCAGCGCGATCCCGATGTCTCCTACATCGTCGCCGCCTCGCAGGAAGTCGCGCAGCACCTGCACAAGGGCATGCTCGTGATCCTCGAGAGCACGACGTACCCCGGCACCACGGATGAGCTGGTGCTGCCGATGCTCGCTGAGACGGGGCTCGTCGTGGGCAAGGACTTCTTCTTGGCTTTCTCTCCCGAGCGCGTCGATCCGGGCAACCCGCAGTTCAACACCCGCAACATCCCCAAGGTCGTGGGCGGCGTGACTCCGGCGTGCAGCAAGGTCGCGGTCAAGCTCTACGAGCAGCGCCTCGATCACGTCGTCGCCGTCTCGAGCACGCAGGTGGCCGAGATGGTCAAGTTGCTCGAGAACACGTTCCGCAGCGTGAACATCGGCCTCGTGAACGAACTGGCACTGATGTGTGCGCGGCTCAAGATCGATGTCTGGGAAGTCATCTCCGCGGCTGCCACCAAGCCGTTCGGGTTCATGCCGTTCTATCCCGGCCCGGGACTGGGCGGTCATTGCATCCCGATCGACCCGTTCTATCTGTCGTGGAAGGCGCGCGCGAGCGGTTTTGAAGCGCGGTTCATCGAGTTGGCCGGCCACGTCAACGGCCACATGCCGGACCATGTGGTCGAACTGGTCGCCGAGGCGCTCAACATCAACGGCAAAGCAATCCGCGGAAGCAAGGTGCTGGTGCTCGGTGTGGCCTACAAGGCCGACATCGACGATGTCCGCGAGAGCCCGTCACTCGACATCATGGAGAAGTTGCGCGAGCGCGGTGCCAAGATCGAGTACTCCGATCCGCATGTCGCCAGCATTCGCTTCGCGGGCAGTCTCCTCAAGCACGTTCCCTTCACCGCAACGCAGCTCAAGCGTTTCGACTGCGCGGTCATTGCGACCGCACACAAGGACGTGAGCTACGCGAACGCGCTGCGCTGGAGTAAGGCGATCGTCGACACGCGCAACGCGCTCAAGGGCAAGGTCTCCAAGAAGATCGTGCGGCTGTAAGCGCGGTTCTCTTCAAGACGGCCATAACGCAACGGCCCGTCGCGAGAGCGGCGGGCCGTTCGTGTCTCTCGTCGCGAGGCGCCTGCGACCGAATCACCTGACATCGATTTGGCTTGACGGGTGAATGCGCGCGCTTTGGTGGGACGTGGGAAGCACCCGCGGAATCCGTAGCAATGCGCGATGGCCCTGCGCTGACGCACGTTCGTGCGAGTGCTCGCGATTCGGTGGAAGTCTTGGCGTTCGCGCACTGTCGCTCGACGTGCGGAGCTCTGGAATGCGGGATGTAAAATCCGTTCGCTGCCCCCGCGACTCGCCCCCGCGGAGTGATGAATATGAGCCTCTATTCGTTCGGGAGTCTCCAGGACCACGAACTTGCCGCCGAGGTCGACGCCCATCTCAAGTCCAATCGACGTGATACGGCCATCGTGCTCGCGAAGCTGGGCGAGTTCGACGCGCGCCGCATGTACGAAACGGCGGGCTACAATTCCATGCGCAGCTACTGCGTCGAGAAGTACGGCATGGATGAGGACGAGGCGCATCGCGTCATCCGCGTGGCGCGAACCGCGTACCTGTTCCCGACGATCTTCCCGGCACTGGCCGACGGCCGACTGACGCAGACCGCGGTCGTGACGTTGTCGCCTCAGCTCACCTCGGAGACCGCTCCCGAGACTGCAGCAGAGCTGCTCACCGCTGCCATGAACAAGACCAAGATCCAGATCCAGCGTCTTCTGGCGGATCGTGCGGCGCCCGCTGCCGTGCCCAACGTGTTCGGCAGCGCGCCTTCGGCCATCACTGTCAGGCCCGAGTCAAAAAGAGTGATTCTAGAATCACCCGTGGCCCCATCGCCCACCCCGAATCTGGTCGAAGTGAAGGAGCCACCTTCGCTGCGCGGACGCATCACCCCGCTCTCGCACGGCTATTCCGAACTCTCCGCCACGCTCGACGACGAAGCGACCGCAGCGCTCGAAGACGCGCGGGCACTGCTTGGCCACTCACTCCCATCGGGCAGCATCCCGCTCCTGATCAAGCGTGCACTGCTTCTTCTCGCCCGCGAACTTCGCCGTAAGAAGTTCGCGCAGGTCGACAAGCCACGAGCGCCGAAGCATGCGCTCACGGGACCTCGCATTCCCGCGCATGTCCGTCGAGCGGTGGTCGAACGCGACGGCGAGACCTGCGCATTCGTGAGTGCCGACGGGCATCGCTGTGACTCACGCGAGCGAGTGGAGTTCGATCACATCGAGCCGCTCGCGCGCGGTGGCGAGTCCACCGCGGAGAACGTGCGGCTGCATTGCCGGACCCACAATCAGTATCGAGCGAAGCAGCTGTTCGGGGCGGGATTCATGCAGGAGAAGGTCACTGAGGCTCAGCAGCGCGCAGAGCAGCAGAGAGCCGAGAAAGCGAGGGCCGCCGAACTTGCTGCTGCAGAGTCGGAGCTGATCCCCGTTCTGATCCGACTCGGTTACAACAAGCCACTTGCGAGGCGGGGGGCGTCGGTGTGTGCGTTCATGCCGGGAGCATCACTCGAAGCTCGAGTGCGCGCAGCGCTTCGGGAACTGGCGCTCCCGGTCGTGCGGATTCCTGCGCCGACCGGTCACAGCGAGTCCGCACGGGCTGGCGCCTCATGAGTCCACGTGTTGCGAGCCCCGCGGCGCTGCCCCCACCCAGCCATATCCCGCGATCAACAACGCGAGGAACGGCAGCGCGCGCCATTCGTGACTCGCGGCGGCCCAGCCGAGAAGCACGACGAAGTAGGCTGCCAGAGCAAGTTCCGGCTGGATTGCCATGCGTTTCTGGGCCGCCCCGGCTCGCGCGCGAACCGGGCCCGCGACCGACATCTCGCCTGTCTTGGGCGTCCGCTCGAACACGCCAACCTCGGACCCCAGCGCCTCCCAGACCGCACGCGCGTTGTTCCACGACAGGCCGACGCCCAGAACCAGCGCCGCGAGTGTGTCGCGCACGAGCGCCCATCCCCTTGCGCCCGCCTCGTACTGGCCACCGGCGAGGAAGAGCGTCACGGGCAGCACTCCGGTCACCAGCACCACGGCCTGCATGGCCAACACCACCACCGGAGGTAACACACTGCTGCCCAGCATCACGGGCAGGAGCAGGAGTCCCAGAGCGAGCAGCATGGGATACGCCGCGTTGCTCGTGAGGTGGAAGAACGCCTCGAGCTTCACGCCCCACGGAACGTCACTCGCGAACACGGCCGGCAGGAGCTTGCGCGCCGTCTGGATCGAGCCCTTGGCCCAGCGGTGCTGCTGGGACTTGAACGCCCGCATGCTGCTGGGCAGCTCGGCGGGCACCACGACCGAGCGGTCGAACACGAAGCGCCAACCGGCCAACTGTGCGCGGTAGCTCAGGTCCATATCCTCCGTGAGCGTGTCATGCGACCAGCCGCCCGCCTCCTCGATGCAGCGACAGCGCCAGATCCCGGCGGTGCCGTTGAAGTTGAAGAACAACCCGCGGCTCATCCGTACGGCGTGCTCCAGCAGGAAATGCGCGTCGAGCATCACGGCCTGCGCGGCCGTGAGCAACGATCGCCCACGGTTGAGGTGACCCCAGCGAGCCTGCACCATTCCCACGCCCGGATCCGCGAAGTGCGGCAACATCCGCAGCAGGAAGTCCGGCGCCGGCACGAAGTCCGCGTCGAACACCGCCACGAACTCGCCAGAGGCGAGTGCCAGCCCATGCGCGAGCGCGCCCGCTTTGTAGCCCGCGCGCTCGGCGCGCCGCACGTGCAGTACGTCAGTCCCGCGCGCTCGATGACGCGCGATCGCAGCGGCAGCAATGGCAGTGGTGCCATCGTCGGAATCGTCCAGCAACTGGATCTCGAGTCGATCAGCGGGATACTCGAGCGCGACAGCGGAATCGATCAACCGCTCCACGACCTGAGGCTCGTTGTAGACCGGCAGTTGCACCGTCACCCGGGGCAGCGCGCCGGGCTTCAGCGCCGGCAGCGGCGCGATCGGTCGTGCGAGGCGCATGCGCTGCAGGACCACAAAGCGATGCGAGGAGTAAGTCGCCAGTCCCAACTGAGCGGCCACGTAGAAGCCGACAGCGAGCGCCTGAAGCGCGTCGCGGCACCAGGCGAGGAGTTGGGGCGAGGTGGTCTCGGGGGTCGTGAACAAGGAAGTTCGACTCTAGGTTCGGGCTCTGCGAGCGTCAAACGCCGAAGGCGGCGGAAGGCTTACGCCCCCGCCGCCTCGGTGTGACAGGTTCCTGGATGTCAGTTCACGACTTCGAAGTCCGCATCGACCGCGCCGTCGCCACCCTTCTTGGGCTTCCCTTCGGCCTCCGCCTGCGGCGCGCCATCAGCCGTCTGCGCCTCTGGCGAAGGCGCCTGCTGGTAAAGCGCAGCCGCCGCCTGATGCCACGCCTGCTGCAGATCCTCGGTCGCCGTGGTGATGACCGCGGCGTCCTCGCCCTGCAGCGCCGTCTTCACGGCCTCGACCTTGGTTTCGATCTGGCTCTTCAAACCCGACTCGATCTTCTCCGCGTGCTCCTTGAGGTTCTTCTCCACCTCATAGACCAGCGAATCGCCACGATTGCGCGCCTCGACCGTTTCCTTGCGCTTGCGGTCTTCCTCGGCGTTCGTCTCCGCGTCGCGCACCATCTGCTGGATCTCGGTCTCCTTCAGCCCGCTCGAAGCCTCGATGCGGATGCTCTGTTCCTTGCCCGACGCCTTGTCCTTGGCCGACACGTGCAGGATGCCGTTCGCATCGATATCAAAGGTCACTTCAACCTGAGGGATGCCGCGCGGCGCCGGCGGGATGCCGTCCAAGTGGAACTTACCCAGACTCTTGTTGGCCGCCGCCATCGGACGCTCACCCTGCACCACGTGGATCTCCACGGAGGGCTGGTTGTCCGAAGCGGTCGAGAACGTCTCGCTCTTCTTGGTCGGAATCGTGGTGTTGCGCGTGATCAAGGTGGTCATCACGCCACCCAGCGTCTCGAGGCCAAGCGACAGCGGAGTCACGTCGAGCAACACGACGTCACGCACTTCACCCGCGAGCACTGCACCCTGGATGCCGGCGCCGATGGCGACGACCTCGTCGGGATTGACGCCCTTGTGAGGCTCTTTGCCGAAGATCTCCTTCACCAGATCCTGCACCTTGGGCATGCGCGTGGAGCCACCGACCAACACGACCTCGTCGATCTGCGACGGGGTGAGCCCGGCATCCTTGAGCGCCTGCAGCACCGGTCCACGGCAACGCTCGACGAGTCCACCCACGATCTGCTCGAGCTTGGCCCGCGAAAGCGCGATGTTGAGGTGCTTGGGACCATTCTGGTCCGCAGTGATGAATGGCAGGTTGATGTCGGTCTGCAGCGTGCCGGACAGCTCGCACTTGGCCTTCTCGGCGGCTTCCTTGAGCCGCTGCAGCGCCATGGCGTCCTTCCGCAGGTCGATGCCTTCCTGCTTCTGGAACTCCTCGGCGAGCCAGTCGATGATCGTTTGATCGAAGTCGTCGCCACCCAGATGCGTGTCGCCATTGGTGGAACGCACTTCGAAGACGCCGTCGCCGATCTCGAGGATCGAGATGTCGAACGTACCGCCGCCCAGATCGAACACCGCGACTTTCTCGTCGCCCTTCTTGTCCAGACCATAAGCGAGTGCTGCCGCGGTCGGCTCGTTGACGATGCGCTTCACGTCGAGCCCGGCGATACGACAAGCATCCTTGGTGGCCTGGCGCTGGCTGTCATTGAAGTAGGCCGGCACAGTGACAACGGCCTCGGTCACCTTCTCGCCCAGATACTCCTCGGCGGTTGCCTTCATCTTCTGCAGGATCATGGCCGAGATCTCAGGCGGCGAGAACTCCTCACCATTCGCCTTGATGCGCGCGTCGCCCGCCGGGCCCTTCACGACTTCGTAGGGCACCAGCTTGATCTCGCTGCCGACCTCGCTGAACTGACGGCCCATGAAACGCTTGACCGAATACACCGTGTTCTTCGGATTGGTGACGGCCTGACGGCGCGCCACCAGACCCACGAGCTTCTCGCCGTTCTTGGCGAACGCCACGACCGACGGAGTGGTCCGGAACCCTTCGGCGTTGGCGATGACCTTGGGCTCGCCGCCCTCCATGACCGACACGCACGAGTTCGTGGTGCCCAGATCGATTCCGATGACCTTACCCATGGGACTCCCCCTCTTTCTCATTCCAGTAGGAAGGCCACGCCCGCCAAGCGGCAGGCGTGGCCGATGATGTCTGCGTGTGCCGGCTTCAGCCGACCTTGATCTGGATCTCGCGGGCCTTGGCGGTCTCCGCCTTCGGCACGGTTACTTCGAGTACACCGTCACGGTAGGCCGCGACGATCGCGTCGGCCTGGACCGGGGTGTTGAACGTGAACTGGCGTTCGAACGTCCCGAATGCACGCTCCACACGACGCGTGCTGGCGTCAGTTCCGCTGTGGACTGCACGACGCTCGCCACGCAGCGACAGCGTATCGGCCTCGATGCTGACCTTGACGTCCTCGGGCTTCACACCCGGCAGGTCGGCACGGAAGACGAAACTCTCCTTGGTCTCCTCGATGTCCACGGCAGGAGTCAGGTTCGAGTTCGGCTTGCCGGTGCTCGGAGCGAGAACGCTCTGGAACAAACGGTCCACTTCGTTCTGGAACGTGTCAGCAGATTGCGCACGGGCGGGATTCCAACGGATCAACGTCATGTCATCCTCCGAAAAGTGAGGGTCTGTATGTGAACCACGCGAGCCACATGAGCGTCGTCGCGGGTTGTCTGCTGAGTTCCTATTGCACTCCGCGTGCCACCGAGTTGCGATGCTGCAAGTGCAGCCATGACAACAACGGCGCGAGAAGCGCACTCCCCGAGGGATGACTCGGCGTTCCAGCGTGGAACGAATGGGTGTTCCGCAGTGGAACGAACGTTCCGTTCCGTGACGCCCGCCCTTGGCGTGCGGCCTCACGGCCTGTCTGCTAGCGTCATCGCTCATGCGCATCGCCACCTTCCTTCCCCACGTCGGCGTCTTCGGCGGCGTCCGCCGATTCCTCGAACTCGGCAACGAGTGGGTCGCCCTCGGCCATACGGTCACGCTGTACCACCCCGAGGGCACGCCGCCCGCCTGGCTCGAGTACCACGGGCGCGTCGCGCCGCTCTCCCAGGCTGCCGAGGAGTCGTCCGATGTGGCAATCGGCGCTGACCCGCACACCTACGCCGCGTTTCGCGCGCACGCCGCGCCCATTCACCTTTACTACTGTGTCATCGAGGGAGATCCCGGGCTCGAGATGGCCATGCCCGACTCCGGCGTCACGCTCGCCGCCAACTCGCACGCCCTGATCGACCAAGTGGCGCGGCGCGCAAGGCGGCACGTGCTCGATGGTGTGGGCGGCATCCGTCTTTCCCACTTCCATCCGCCCCCCCTCGAGCGTGCGCCCGCACCGCTGCGCGTGCTCGTGAACGGTCGACGCTCACGCGCCAAGAAGGGCACGGACCTGGTGCTGCGCGCATTGGCGGGACTGAATGGTCGGGTGCCGGAGTTCGAGATCGTGCTGTTCGACAGCGTGGATGAGCACAATCGTCAGGACCCACGCGATGGCGCCCCGCTGCCGCCGAATGCCCGCTTCGTGATCGGACCGAGCCAGGCGGAGCTGGCAAAGCTCTACCAGTCCTCGCATGTGTTCGTCGCGGCCGAGCGCAAGGCCGGCTGGTGCAATACGGCGCTCGAGGCATTGGCGAGCGGCTGCGCAGTGGTCTGCACGCGTAGCGGCACGCGTGACTTCGCGGTGCATGAGCACAATGCGCTCGTGACGTGGCGCCACGAATGGTTCATCCGTGGGGCGGTGAAGCGCCTGCTCACCAACGAGACCCTGCGGCTGCGGCTCTCAGCGGCTGCTCCCGCGAGCGCCGAACCCTGGGCGTGGCCCGCGCTCGCGCGCAAGCTGCTATCCCAGCTCGAGGCCCCGGCTGCTCAACGAGTGGGCAGGTAGCCGCTCTTCTCCATCGGCACCACGAGTTCGTCCTTCGTGTAGATGAACGCGTCGCGGTTGTAATCCGAGAGCTCGTAGTCCTTCTCGAGCCAGATCGCGTCCTCGGGGCAGGCCTCTTCGCACATGCCGCAGAAGATGCAACGCAACATGTTGATCTCGTATCGCTCGGCATAGCGCTCGCCGTGCGAGACCGGGGCCGCCGGATCGTTCTCGGCCGCCTTCACGAAAATGGCATCCGCCGGACACGCCACCGCGCACAACTCGCAACCCACGCAACGCTCGAGCCCATCCTCATGACGCGCGAGGATGTGCAGCCCACGGAAGCGCGGGAACATCTCGAGCTTCTCGTCCGGGTACTGGACGGTGTAGGGCTTCTTGAACATGTTCTCGAACGTGACGCCGAGCCCGGTGGCCAGTTCCTTCAACATGCGCGATTCCTCGGTGAGTGCGGATGGGTGCGAAGATTCCAAGGGAATGTAATCGGCACCCCGGGGTCGCGCAACTCACCCCAAAGCCATCAGCGCAGGCTCACCCGACGAAGTTCCGGCGCTGGCGCCTTCCGATCCTTCGCCAGCTGCTCATCCGCCCCAACGCGGTCCCAGCCGCTCGCATTGATGAACACGAAGTCGTTCCCCACCCGGACTCCATGATTGGGCTCGGCGAAGCCTTTGGTGCCCTGCTCGATCGGTTGCCAACCTTCGACATGCGTGCCGCTCGGATCGAGCGTCAGCCGGACAAGGCGCTGCGGATCGGTGCCGTTCTGCACCGCCAGCAGCGTTCGCGCGTCGATCACGTACAGCCCATCGATCCCCTGAACCGCAATGCCCGGGCCGAACGTGACGCGACGGATCGTGCGGGTGCTGCGGTCCACGACCGCGAGGCCCATGCCGTACTGCGCCACGTAAACGCGCTGCCCGTCGGCTGAGACAGCGGGCGACTGTGCGCCATGCAGCTCATCTGCAGTGAACCACGGCTCGAGTGCGAGCCCGCCCGGCGCCACGCGATAGAGTCCACCCTGGCGCGAGTCGGTGACGAAGACCTCGCCTTTGGCAGTCACAGTCAGGTCACCCAGAACGTGAGGCCGCCCATCGCGCGGCACCTCCAGGGTGCGAACCACTTTGCCGGAGCCGAGGTCGTACGCCTGCATCCAGCTGCGCCCGGAGTCCGCGATCGCGTAGCCACGGCACGTGGGCGTAGCCACAAAGCTCACCCACAGCCAGCGCCGTTTCGAGTCGAATCCGATTGCGAACGCGGCAGCCTTGCCTGGGCTCAGCGCTTCAAGGCGCTGCTCGCTGCGACCGGGCACCACGCGTAGCACCGCACCCGAGGTCACGCTCGTGACGTAGTAGTCACCTGTCTTGGGATCGTGCGCGACGTCTTCGATGAGCAGGTCGTTGGCTGAGAATCGGTGGAGCATCGTGCTCGTGCCCACCGCTCGCCGGTTGCCCATTGCCGCCGCGGCAAGACGGTGGAATGTGGTGTCGGCGAACAAAGCGACGAACGCACTGTCAGCGGCCACGTCGCGGGCCATGCCGGATGCCGCATAGCGCGTGAGAAGCGTGAGCGCCTCCGCCCGATGGCCCAGCTGAGCCTCGGCGCGAGCGAGATGGTACGCAACGCCCGGTTGCTCGCCGATCAACGTGCGCACCTGCAACATCCCATCGCGCGAGCGGGCGAAGTCGCCCGACTCGAACGCCGCGCGCGCGGCTCGGTAGCGATCGGTCCAAGTCGAGTCGGCCGCAGCGACGCCGGGCGAGCAGACGAGTGCCAGTAGAAGGGCGGCGCATACCGCCCGCAGGGTCACGCATACGAAGTTTCGCGGCACTGGGATTCTCCGCCCGGTCTGGACGTGATGCAGGAGTGGCACACGATATCGCCAACGCGGCCCTCGACGTACCCGAATCGGATGAACGCCGTGTTCGCGATGCCCGGTTCGAATCGGTGGCCAACCGGGCGACGCCGCGGGGACCTACAGCTTGGGCAACGTGATCCCCGTCTGGTGCTGGTACTTGCCGCCACGGTCACCGTACGAGACCTCGCAGACCTCGTCGGCTTTGAAGAACAACACCTGCGCGAGACCTTCGTTCGCGTAGATCTTCGCCGGCAACGGCGTGGTGTTACTGATCTCGAGGGTGACGTGCCCCTCCCACTCGGGCTCGAACGGCGTCACGTTCGTGATGATGCCGCAGCGCGCATATGTGCTCTTGCCCACGCACACGCACAGCACGTTACGCGGCACACGGAAGTACTCCACCGTGCGCGCGAGCGCGAAGGAGTTGGGCGGCACGATACAGACGTCACCCTTCACGTCGACCATGTTGCGCGGGTCGAGATGCTTGGGATCGACCACCGTCGAGTTCACGTTGGTGAAGATCTTGAACTCATCGGCCACGCGTACGTCGTAGCCGTAGCTCGAGAGCCCATAGGAGATCACGCCCTGACGGACGAGTTTCTCCTCGAACGGCTCGATCATGCGTTGTTCCTTGCACATCCTGCGGATCCAATGGTCGGGCATGATGCTCATGTCATTCTCCGGGTCAGAATCGTCCAAGCGTGCGCACGGCGTGCACCAACTCGGGCAGAAGCAATTCCTTCAAGGCCAGTTCCACGGCCGCCGTGGAACCCGGCAGCACCACCAACAATCGTCCTCTGGCGACGCCCGCTTCCGCGCGGGAGAACCACGCGGCCGCCCCGATCTGCTTCACCGAGCGCGCGCGGAACTGCTCGCCGAAGCCCGGGAGCGGCTTCTCGTACAGCGACGCCAACGCCTCGGGAGTCACGTCGCGTGGCGCCATCCCCGTGCCGCCGGTGACCAGCACGACGTCGGTATCCTTGCGGCCCAACAGCGTCGTCACCGCGGAACGGATGGCGCGTCGCTCATCACGAGCCCACGCGCGGCGCGTCACCACGTGCCCCGCCTTCTCGAGCAGCTCGTGCATGCGCGCGCCGCTTCGGTCGTCATCGCCGCGGCGCGTGTCGCTGACGGTAAGTATCGCGCAGCCCACCGGGCGAGGCGCCACCAGCCGGTTGGTGTGTTCCTTCGGACGGATCGCCCTGCCCCGGGCCGCGCTCACGCGAGTACTCCGGCCAACGAATCGATGCGCCCGGGAGTGATCGCGAAGCGATGCATCCAGGGCTCGGCTTCGGCCAGACGGTGCTCCGCCAGTTCGTCCAACTCGGGTTCCCAGCGCCCTCCGGGCGCGGCACCGGATCGCGCCGCGAGTTGCGCGAGTTCGGCGAGCGACCACACCTCGGGGCCCGCGACCTCGTACCAGCCGCTCCAGGGCTGCGAGTCCGCGAGCGCGCGGGTCAGCGTCTCGAGTGCATCGGTCTCGAGCACCGGGTTGAGCAGTTGCCGACCGCTGCGAGGCAGCGCCGGGCGCGAAGCCAGCTTCCGCCAGAGCGGCGACTCACGCCCCAGGAGCGGCGCGAGGCGCAGCGTGAGCGTGGGCGCCCCGCCCTTTCGCACGTGTTCCTCGAGTCGCCAGAGTCGCTGCAGCGCCGGGGCTTTGGTATCGGGATGAGCGCCGAGCCGACTCAGCACGAGCACGCGGAAGGGCCGGCTCCCAAGCGCGCGCACGAGTCCTGCGAAGTCGAATACGAACGCGCCAGCGCCCACCGCCAATGTGACGGGCTCCGAGCCCGCGGGCAGCGCATCGGTCCCCACGACCAATCTCTCGCCTCGCGAAGCGAGTGTATTGAGCAGGCGGTCGAACGGTGGCTCGAGTAACCCTGCGGTCATGATCATGCCGGGTCCCCCACCGCGAGCGCGATCTGGCGGCGATGCGAGAGATCATGTTCCACCCACGCACGTACCATTTCGCTGAGCGGGAATGGGCCGCGCACGGAATGCACGGCGACGCGTGCCCAATCCGCACGCCCGAGCGGTGCCAGTCGTGTGATGAGTGCTTCACGAGCCGCGCGCCATGACGCGAGCAGCTCCGTCGCCGTCCGACCGCTCGCGGCAGTCGTGCCGAAACCCGCGGGCATCGCGGCCACATCGATCACGGGGAACGTCTCGGTGAGCATGGTCTCGAGCCGCGGCCGGTGGACCTGCGTGTCAACTTCGAGCAGATGCGCCAGCACGTCCGCCGCGCCCCACTGCCCCTCGTCCGGGCGGGCCGCGAAACGCTCTGCGCCGTGGTACTCGAGCTTCTCGGCCACGAACTCCGGAGACTCGGACAGTGTGGCCAGACACTGGCCCCATTCGGCGAAGCTCATCGGCCCATGCGAGATCGCCGTGACGCCCAACACACTGTCGCGGGCGGGGAACGGACGAGCGAAGCCCTTGCGCAGATAGGCCCGCGAGAGCTCGACGTAGTGCTGCGAGCCGGCGCGGATCGCGTCGCGATGCGCATCGCTCACGGGCCCGAGCACACGCGCAGGCGCCCCCAGCACGAGCGAGCCCGGCGGGATGACCTGATTCTCCTTCACGAGCGCCGCAGCGCCAATCAACGAACCCACCCCGATGCGCGCGCCCGAGAGGACGACCGCGCCCATGCCGATCAAGCAATCGGACTCGATCCGGCAGCCATGCACGATGGCTCGGTGCCCCACGGTCACGCGCTCGCCGATGATCGCCGGGCAGTCGGCATCGACATGCACCGTGGAGTTATCCTGCACGTTGGTGTCCGCACCGATTTCGATGGCCGCCGTGTCGCCCCGCACCACCGTGTTGAACCAGATGCTGGCCCGCGCCCCGAGCGTGACCTCGCCCACCACCACGGCACCTGGCGCAATGAACGCCGTGGGATCGAACTCCAGCCGCGCCGGCCAATCCTGATGACGGTCGCTCATCGCAGTCCCGCCGCCTCGCCCACGTATGGGTTGTGCACCCGTTCGGCGCCGATCGTCGTGCTGGGGCCATGCCCGGGATGACACACCGTGGCATCGGGCAGCGTGAACAGTCGCTCGTGCACACTGCGACGCAGCACCTCGAAATCGCCGCCGGGCAAGTCGGTGCGGCCGACGGAGCCATTGAACAGCACGTCGCCGACCCAGACCTGATCGCCCTGGCGGAACGCGCAATGTCCCGGCGAGTGTCCGGGCGTCAGGATCACCTCGACCGATTCCTGACCGATCGCGAGGCTCTCGCCGTCGGTGAGCCAGTGACCCACTTCGGCGGCACGGGCGGACGGGAAGCCGAACATGCTGCCCTGGATGGTCAGCGCGTCGAGCAGCGGCTTCTCATCGGGATGCAGCGCATACACGCCGCCGACGGCTTGCTGTAGTTCCCGCACGCCTGCTGCGTGGTCATAGTGAGCGTGGGTGCCAAGGATCCACTTCACGTTCAGCCGGTGTTGCGCCGCGAACTCGGCCAGCGCCTCGGGCTCGAAGCAGGCGTCGATGATCGCGGCATCCCGCGTGATCGGATCGACCAGCACGTAGTAGTGATTGTCGAGCGGTCCGAGCTGAATATCGTGCGCGATCAGAGCCATGGTCAGATGACATTCGCTTCGACGATCACCTGCTGCTCGGCGAAGCGCTCGAGGCGCATCTCGGAAAGGTCCATGCTCGGTTGACCGTCCACGATCCACTCGGCCATCAACTGGCCGATACCGGGCGCCTGCATGAACCCATGCCCGCTGAAGCCATTGGCCAGCAGCATTCCGTTCACGCCTCGTGCGGGGCCCAACACGGCGTTGTGATCCGGCGTGGTCTCGTACAGCCCCGCCCAGCCACCAGCGATCTCGGCGGTCTCCAGCGCGGGCAACCGCATCATCGCAGGCTCCACGACCTTCTCGACGAAATCCCAGTTCGTGCTGGTGTCGAAGCTGGGGGCCTCATCCTTGTCGGCCAGACCCATGAGCATGCCGCCGCTTTCGCGGTGCATGTACACGCCGGTCTTCATGTCGACGATCATCGGGAGTTTGTCGTGCACGAACGGCAGCGCATTGGTCGTGAAGCAATGGCGCCGGTAAGGCAGCACGGGCAAGTCGATGCCAGCCCAGCCCGCCACCGCCCGGGCCCACGCACCGGCGGCGTTCACCACGAGCGGCGTATCGATCTCGCCAGCCGAAGTGCGCACACCCGTCACGTTCGTGCCGTCCATGATCAGCCCGGTCACTTCGACGCCGAAGCGGAATGACGCGCCGAGCGCGCGAGCGCGCTGCTCATAGGCCTGCGTGATCTCGTGCGGATTGCCCAGCCCGTCCGTTGGGCAGAACGTGGCGCCGAGCACGCCTTCCATGTTGACCTCGGGAACGATCACGCTCGCCTCGGCGGGCGACAGCGTCTGCACCGGCAGCCCGAGTCCGCGCTGCATCTGCGCCTGCGTCTGGAACGTGCGCCAACGTGCTTCGTCCGAGAGCAGGAACAAATATCCCACCGGGAAGAACACCTCGCCCTCGCACTGCATCTCCTCGCGGAAGCGCTCCAGATGCTGGACGGAGAGCTGCGAGATGCGGCAGTTGAGAGGCGTCGAGAACTGCTGGCGGATACCGCCCGCGCACTTGCCGGTGGAACCAGCGCCGGAGAACAACTCGCGATCGAGCACGACCACGTTCTTCACTCCGCGACGACCCAGATGGTACGCGATCGCAGCGCCAATGCAGCCAGCGCCGATGATGACGACCGGAGCGGTCTCTCGCCCTGCGTTCACTTCAGCCTCCGGTAAGTCCGCTGCAGCAGCAGCGCGTCGTCTTCCATCTCCGGACTCTCGGACACCACCCAACCCGACACGTTCATATCCTTGAGCGCTCGCAGGAGATCCTTCCAGTTGAAGGCCGTCTCCTTGAGCGGTTCGTGCTTGCGTTCGCCCTTGGGGCCGTACTGGATGCCCGAGATATGGATATGCAGCCGCTCGAGTGCCGCCCGTCCCAGCTTGTCCTGGATCGCGGTCAGCGTCGCCGCGAAATCCTCATAGCGATTGTGTGCGCCTTGATCGCGCGCGTACTGGTGAGAGAAATCGATGCACGGATGGATTCCCTCGACCTTTCCACTCCAGGCGAGCAACTCCTCGAGCGATCCCGCTTGTGAAGCCTTGCCGGTCAGTTCCGTCCGGACATCGATGCCCAACCCCATCTGCTTCATCGTGGAAGTGACGTGCGTGAGCCCCGTCAACACCCGTCGGTCCGCTTCCTCGCGTTCGAGCTTGCCATAGAAGCCCGCGTGGAAACAGAACGACTCCGCGCCACAACGCTCTCCCAGGCGTCCCGTCTCCACCAAGCGTGTGAGGCTGCGCTCGATCACATCGGGCTCGCCGCACAGATTGATATAGTACGGACCGTGGGCGGTGAGCGAGACGTCGCACGCCTTCGCTGCGGCCGCGATGCGGTCGGCGGATTCGTCCGCCATGCGCACCCCATTGACCCAGGCCATCTCGAGATGGTCCAGACCCAGCTCGCGCACGCGCCGGATACCATGCTCGGTTCCGGGCTTCGCGCTGCTGCGCGGGATACCGGAAGGACCGAACCTCAGCATGCGACCTCGTCTCGGCTAGGGAGTGAACTGCGGCGGAATCTCGGCGCAGTCTATGTCAGTCGCGAGGGCCGCGCGAGGCCCCGGCGGACCGCTTCATCCGCGCTTGTATCCAATGCGACGGAGGAACTCCTGCCGGGCCTGCCTGCCGGCTGTATCCTCGACACCCTTGGGCGATGAACCATCCACCACGCCCACCACGCCACGGCCCTGATCGGTCTGGACCACAAGCATCTGCACCGGGTTCGCCGTTGCGCAGAATACGTGGCAGACCTCTTGGCACTGGTGGATCGAGGGAAGCAGGTTGATTGGGTAGGCACCGTGCAGAAGCAGGTAGAACGTGTGCCCCGCTCCCACTCGCATCGCATTGTCGACCGCCGCTTGGACCAGCGCCTCGTCGTTGCCTTCGGTTCGAATCAGGCAAGGCCCCGAGGCTTCGCAGAACGCCACCCCGAAGCGCGCGCCCGGCACATGAGTGACGACGATCTCGGCCAAGTCCTCGACCGTCTTGATGAAGTGCGACTGACCCACGATGACATTCGCGTCGGTGGGGATTCTCAGCGGAACGATCTGGATGTCCATCTCGTCTCTCCTCTAGAACGCCTGCGACGATCCGAACGTGAGGACTGGCTCACGACGACCATCGCGGGTCGGCGAGACCGGCCATGCGATATCGAAGCGCGCCACTTCGTTGAGCGAGGAGTGCGGCAACGAGAGCCGCAACCCGAAGCCCACATCGGTGTGCCACGGGCCGTCGCCCGAGCCTGCGCCCCAGGCGCGTGCCGCGTCACCGAACACAGCGCCGCCGATGCTGACCAGGTCCCAGCAGTTGCGGGCAGCGACCCAACGGGTTTCGGCGTTGAGACGCCAGACCTGCGAGCCAGCCAACGCATGCACCGAATAGGCCCGCAGTCCGTTGAGACCACCGATGACCGCTTGGAAATCGCGGCCGGGGTCCTCGGCAGCCACGCCATACGCCGCGGTCACCAGACTCACATCCGGACTCGGCTGTTGAATCCAGCGCCCCTCGAAGCGGGCGACGCTCTCGCGCGGGCCCGAATGCACCCTGGATTCAAAGCGCGTGCTCGCGAAGCCGAATCCGAAACGCCGGGTTGCCAACCCACCCGAGAGCCGGAGCCGGACATAGCCTTCGTTCGTTGTGCCGCCCAGGAACTTGGGGCTGACCGCGCCCATGAGCGCAATGGTGGCGCCGAGGTCGTAGTCCTCGACGCGGTCGAACTGCTCGATGCCACGTCGCTGGGTGAAGCGTGGCTTCCACAGCACGACCTCTGCACCGAGACGGCGCAGGCGAAGGTCCTCTTCGCCGCCTGCGAACTCGGGCGGTGCGCCGGGCTCGAGTCGCGTGGGCTTGAAGTGGCGGTCCCTGACGTTGACCGAATACAGGAGCCGGCGGACCAGCCCTTCCGACCGCTTCTCACCGAAGCCGAATCGGACCTCGGCCTCCTCTTGGCGGCGCGAGACAGTCGCCGCGACGAGTGAGCGATCGAACAACTGCACCTCGGACGAGCCGCGGCTCCATGTGACGCCATAGCTGTGGCGCGCGTCCTCGGCATAGAACGGCTGGCCCACCGAGAACTGATTGCTCTTGCCGCCGGAGCCCGTCGCTGCCTCGAAGTTCGCTCGAACGCGCGACCCGAACACCGCAGGGTCGCTGAGCGAGAGCGAGCGCGAGTTGCCGCTGGGCACTTTGGAGTAGGCGAGCGAGAAACCAAGCCCCCGTCCCAGAAGATTGCGCTCACTGAACGAGAAAGAGCCATACACCTGACCGCCGCCGCTTTCGAAGTTGAGCTCGGGGTTGGTCGTCCAGTGGTCCTGCGTCACCACCGCCACGTCGGTCGACTCTCCGACCGCGAGCGCATGGATCGAAATCGGACTCAGGAAACGCAGCGCCCGCAGCACACGCACGGATTCCGCAGCGCGTTCGGCGCTCCAAGGCTCCCCCTCGCGGAACAGGAGGGCCGAGCGCACCGTACCCTTGCGCGTTTTCACATGCAGGCGGTTGGCCGTGCGGTAGAACCCAGCCAGACGCCCGTGCGGAATCGGATCGTAGATCTCGAGCGTCTGGATGCTGATGTTCCGGATCGGCGTGCCATCCGCGACCGAGACCACATCGGTCGAGTCGGCGGCGGCCGATCGGGCGGCGCCGCTCATGAGAAAGCAGATTGCGACCCGCGCGGCGAAGAGCCACGCGGATCGGGTCAGCCCGTCCGACTCAGCGTTTCGGTTCACTCACCCGGACCCGGGCCAGTTGCGCCTCGCTGGAGTTCGGGAAGCGCTTGAGCAGGTCCTCGAGCGTCTTCTTGGATTCCGCAGCACGGCCGAGGCGTTCCTGACACAAGGAAAGCCGATAGAGCGCTGCGGACGCTTTGTTGCCTTTGGGCCATTGCGCATCCACGCGCGCATACTCGACGACGGCACTGTCATAGGCCGCTTGGGCGAAGAAGCATTCGCCCACTCCGTACTGCGCGTCGTCGCCAAGATCCGCGGTCGGATGCACTCGCAGCAGATCACGATAGCCCTGCAGCGCCATCGCATATCGTCCCTGCGTCAGGTCCGCTGTGGCCTGATCGAACATCTCAGCGGCCCCCGGTGCTGCGGACAGCGGTGGCGACGCGGGTGAGCCAGTCGAGTGACCGCTCGACGTGCTCGCCGGTGGCGGGACCACGGTGGAGCTCGACCCGGAGCGCTCGCTCTGGATCCGGAACTTGGCCATCACGTCGTCGATCTTGCCTTCGAGTCGGTCGAGGACATCGGCCGTCTGGCGCTGCGTGGCGTTCGCTGTGGCCCGGGTCGCGAGCAACGTCTCACGCTGGTCATGCACGTCCTGACGCGTCTCTGCCAGCACGCGGTATGCCACCTCGTTGCGCACCGTGAGTGTGTCGACCGTGGTGCGCAGGCTGTCGAGCCCGGTCTTGAGCAGCGCAAGCTGCGGGGCATAGCAGCCCGCCGTGAATGGCGTCGATGCGAACAACGCCATGACGGCGAGCGCGAGCGCACGCCGGCCACGTCCAGTGGCCGGCGTGTGGACGGTTGCGCGCATCACTTGCGCAGCGAGAACTCGGCGCGGCGATTCTTCGACCACGCCTGCTCGTCGCTTCCTTCGACCGCAGGACGATCCTTGCCATACGAGACCACGGTGATGCGCGAAAGCGCGATCCCCTGATCGGCGAAGTACTGCTGCACGGCCTTGGCACGACGCTCACCCAGCGACTGGTTGTACTCGGCAGTGCCGCGCTCATCGCAGTGACCCTCGATGACGAAATCACCCGTCGTCGACTTGAGCGCGCGCGCGTTCGCATCGAGCGACGACTGTCCACCCTCGTCGATCGCGTCGGAGTCGAGTGCGAAGTACACGACCTGCAACTTCCCGAGCGTCGCCTGATCCAGCGGCAGACCCGTGGTCGGCGCGGTCGGGGTGGGCGTCGGCGTGGGCGTCACGGGCGGCGTGGGGGTCTGGGTGGGCGTCTCGGCCGGCGGTGCCGGCGGGGTCTGCACGGTCTTCTTGGCGCAGCCCGCGGCTGCGACAGCAACCAAGGCCACAAGGACCAGGGCACGGAGCATGTTCATGGGGCGCATCGGGGTACCTCCAACAGTGCGCGGCACCTCAGTGACGAGGCGACCACGCGGGTGAAAGGGCTTTCCGCCCTCCGGTTTCGAGTTTCCTCGGCGGGGTGCCGTCGAGGTCGGTGACATACAGCGCGAGTGCCCCGTCACGATTCGACGAGAACACCAGATGCCGTCCATCCGGAGCCCAGTGGGGATTCTCGTTGCTCCCTCCGCTCACGACGCGCTGGGCGCCGGTGCCGTCGGAGCGGCAGACGTAAAGATCGAACCCCGCGCCGGTGCGCGAGACGAACGCGATGCGATCCCCCTTGGGGGACCACATCGGGGAATCCGTGTAGTCCACATCGTAGGTCAGACGGCGCGGATTGCCACCATCAGAATCCATTACGTAGATCTGGGGATTACCACTGCGACCCGAGGTGAACGTGATCTCCCGGCCCGTGGGCGACCAACAAGGCGAGGTGTCCACCGAGCGATTGTTCGTCAAACGTTGTGGTGAACCGCCCCGTGCATCGAGCACGTAGATCTCGGAATTGCCGTCCTGGCTCAACGTGCAGGCGATGCGCTGGCCGTCGGGCGAATAGATGCCGCTCGTGTTGATGCCGCTGCGGGTCGAGATCGGGAACGGCTTGCGGTTGGCCGGATTCATGACCCACAGTTGCGGGCCCGTGCCGCCTCGGTAGGACGTGAAGATCAGCAATGAGCCATCGGGCGACCAGTTGGGAGAACGCGCGATCGACCGATCGTTCGTGAGTTGCGTGAGCCCGTGGCCGTCGAAGTCCATGACACAGAGCTCCATGTCGCGACCCGCGCGCGAAACGAACGCGATGCGCGTACCGGCGACGCCAGGCTCACCCGTGAGCTGCAGCACGATGTCGTCAGCGAAGCGGTGCACGAGCCCGCGCCAGTCAGCGACCGGACCGCTGTACTCCTTGACGAGGATCGGGCGGCGTCCGGGGAAGTCGCGCAGCTCGCCGGAAAGTTTGAGCTGCGTGCCGCGCACGGTCCATTTACCCCCCGTGACGAATTGCGGCGTGGAGCCCGAGCTGGTCGGGTCCCACGTCTTCACCACCTGGAACACGGCCGAACCCGCGAGATCGGCGGCGAGCACTTCGTCGCCCTGCACACTGGTGGTGCGTGCGTCGCGATCCCCCACGGGGGCGAAGGGCTCACAGCGCAGGGGCAGACGCGCGGTCGAGCCGCTCTTCCATTCAAGCTTCACTTCGGCGGGATCACCCTGCGCGGCACCGATCGAAGCAGGCAGCAGCAAGAGTCCGGCGAACAGCAATGTGAGTCGTCTCATGGGCCGGTGTACTCGAATCCGTAGGTGATGCCGAGCACGCCGGCGCCGTAGCCCATGGGCAACGGTGCGAGCGGCGAGGCGATGGTGACTGCCCGCGTCGCGGCCTGGTCGAACCAGGGATTACCGCTCGAGCGCGCCAGCCGCACATCACGCACCGATCCGTCGCGCATGATGCGGAAATACACTTCGGCCCGCTGCCCTGAACTGGCGCCGGCCGGTGTGGTCCAGTTCCCGCCGATGCGCACGCGCACCTGCTGCAGGTAGTACGAGAACTCGAAGTTCCCCTCGGCCGCGAGGCTGCCGCTCATGCCAGCCCCGATCGCCGCCGCAGGCAGCGTGGTCTGCGGCGCGGCGCCGGGTTTGTCGGCGGGCTTCACGGGTCGCGGCGGAGTCTCCTGCCGGCTTTCAGTCTTGGGCTTCTCGGCCTTGGGCTTCTCGATGCGCACGCCATCGTCCTCACTGGCGCGCACCGGCTCGGGTTCGGGTGCCGGCGCGACGGGCGTGACGTCCGCGAGCGAGGCATCGACCAGGGAGACCTGCACCACGTCGGGCCCTGCCAGCATGATCGTGGGCGGCGTACGCACCGCGAACAATGCGGCGGTGAGCCCCACGTGAACGGCGGCCGAGAGCATCAGGGATTGCTTCATCGGCGCGTCGCGCTCTTCACGGGCGGCTCGGTGACGAGTCCCAACTGCACGACGCCAGCGTGCCGCATGCGCGCGATGTACTCGACGATCGTGCCGTACGGCACCGATTGGTCGGCCTTGAGGAACACCGGGCGCGTGGAGGCGTTCGCGTCGGTCAAAGCACGCTCGAAGTCCTCGGGGCGCACCTTCTTCTCGCCCACCGCCAACGTCTGATCGCGCCGGATGCTGACAATGAGCCCCTCGTGCACATCGAGTCCCTTGGTGCTCACTTTGGGCAGATCGATCTCGAGCCCGCCCTGTAGGAATGGCGCGGTGACCATGAAGATGATGAGCAACACGAGCACCACGTCGACGAGCGGCGTGACGTTGATCTCCGCCATCGGACGGCGTTGCCCGCCCCCGCCAGTCATCATCGGAGATCGCCGCCCAGGCGACGGTCGAGGAACTCGCCCGCGAAGGATGCGGCGTGGTTGCTGAAATCGCGCACCTGACCCAGACAGTGGTTGTACGCCATCACACTCGGGATCGCGGCGGCCAGCCCCGCGACCGTGGCAATGAGCGCCTCGGCGATACCGGGCGCGACCACGACCAGCGTGGCGGAACCCTGCGCACCGATATTCACGAACGACGCCATCACGCCCCACACCGTGCCCATCAATCCAATGAACGGCGCAACGCTTCCGGTGGTGGCGAGGAAGCCGGTGTTCTTCTCGAGCCCCGCGACTTCATCATTGGCGGCGCGATCCATTGCACGCTGCGCCAGATCGTAAGCCGCTGCCGGGCCGACCACGCCCGTGCTGTGCGACTCGATCGACTTGAGTCCCGCGAGCGCGGACTTGGCGAGCACGCTGGCCGGATGTTGCTGCAGCGTGAGACGCAGGTCAGCCTTCTCCGGGGCGTTACGGAACGCGGTGAGGAATGACTGATCCTGTTTCTGGACGCGGGCGTACAGCCGGAAGCGATCCCAGATGACAGCCCAGGAATACACGGAGAGCCCGAGCAACAGCAGCAGCACTGCTTTGGAGAACAGGCTCGCGTGGGCGATCAGGGACGGAATCGAGGTCTGCGCCCCTCCGCCCATCTGCATGACCATGAGTGCGATATCCATCGGCTTCACCTTCCTTGTGAAGTCGGGCCGCGCCCCATGGGGACGCGGAACGTTGATCGAGGGGAGTCGAGCGAAACTAGCACGGCCTGCGCGGTGCCCCCAAGCGAAACCCATGCGCGGGCGCGGATCATCGGCATGGCATGCATGGCCCTTGTTACCCCGCAGGCGTTGGATTATTCCCTTTCTTCTGCGCGTTGACGCGTCAGGTATTCGCGAAGGGATGCGGTCAAATGAGTGACAAATCCCACCCCGGACCCGCGCACCGACGCGGCGACCGGTTAGAGTTCCGTCCTGAGCAGCCGATGACCAGTAGCACCCGCAGCACCAGCCCATCGAGACGGCCGTCCGCTGGACTGACCCCCAAGGAGATCCCCTGTGATCCGGCATCCGAACTCCGTCCGCACGCTGCTCGCCGTTGGTCTGGCGTGCGCCCTCGCCGCCGCTCCCACTTCGGCTGCGGACCGCACCGCACCGGCATTCTCGGTCAAGACCGTGGACGGCCGATCGCTGCGTTTGTCGGATCTCAAGAACAAGCCGGTCATCGTCGACTTCTGGGCCACCTGGTGTGGACCCTGTCGCGCCTCGATGCCGCACCTGAACGAGATGCACGCGCGTTACGGCACCAAGGGGCTCACCGTGATCGGCATGTCGGTGGACGAAGCAGGCAGCGCCCCGGTCAAGAAGTTCGCCACGAAGCTCGGGGTCAAGTTCACCATCGCGATGGCGAACGACGAGGTGCTGGACGCCTACGGCCCGATCCGCTCCATCCCCACCACGTTCTTCATCAACCGCAAGGGCGAGATCGTGCGCCGCGTGGTCGGGTACATCGACAAGGAGACCATGGATGGCTACGTCAAGGAGATCGTCGACTAGCGAGTCGTCCTTCTCCCGCGAACAAAGGAAGCCGCGCGATCCCATGGGGTCGCGCGGCTTCTTCGTTTGATTGGTGCCCGGGGCGAGATTTGAACTCGCACAGGGTCTCCCCCACACGCACCTCAAGCGTGCGTGTCTACCATTCCACCACCCGGGCACCTGTTCCTTGTGCAACCAAGAAGCTGAAGCGTGTAGCGAGTTGTTACTTACCGCCGCCCGTCGCCGGCACCGGAGTGCCCGTCGCAGGCGTAGTCGCCGGAGCGCCAGTCGGCGGGGCCGCCTGCGGCGTCACACCGGGAGCGCCCGGCGCAGGCGCCTGTGGGTTCGCGCCGGCTTTGCGTGCGGCTTCCTGCAGGACGCTGCGAGTATTGCCGGTCGTGCCCTTGGTGGTCATGAGCGCGAGGCTGAGCGATGTCACGAAGAACACGATGCCCAGCCCGATGGTCGCGCGCGTGATGAAGTCCGTGGCGCCACGGCCACCGAACACGGTCTGGGTGGCACCGCCGAACGCACCACCGGCCAGCCCGCCGCCCTTGCCGGACTGCACGAGGACCACGGCGACCAGACAGATGCAGACGATCAAGTGCAACACCAGCAGCAGCGTGTACATGCCTACCTCGGAAAGTGTTACAGCGTCGATGCCCTCGGGCGGATGCCCGAGTAGCGAAGCGGCCCGAGAATCTACCGGATTCTCGGGGGGCTCGTCAAAGTAACGACCGGGGCGGCCCCGTGGCAACCTCGGACCTGGCCTTGCCCCTAAGGCCTCGCCGCAGCCGACACGATCGCCCAGAACGAAGCGGCCTCGAGCGCCGCCCCGCCCACCAGGGCCCCGTCGATGTCGTCCTCGGCGAACAACGTGGCGGCATTGCCCGCATTCACGCTCCCGCCGTACTGGATGCACATGGCCGCGCCAGCGCCGGCGCCGACCACCTGGTCGAGCGTGGTGCGGATCACGCGATGGGCGTCACGGGCCTGCTCGGGGCTCGCCACTTTCCCGGTACCGATCGCCCAGACCGGCTCGTACGCCACCACGGTCTGCTGCGCCGTGGCGGCATCGAGACCCTCGTATGCGGCGCGCACCTGCCGCACCAGCACCTCGGTGGTCTGGTTCGCTTCGCGCTCGGCAAGGGTCTCGCCCACGCACACGATCGGTGTGAGTCCGTCACGCAGTGCTGCGCGCAGCTTCTTTGCCACCATCGCATCGGTCTCGCCGAAGATCTGCCGACGCTCGCTGTGTCCCACGATCACGAACTCGCAGCCGACTGCGGACAACATGCTGCCTGAGACCTCGCCCGTGAATGCGCCGTGCGTGGCGTCGTGCATCGTCTGGGCGCCCAGGTGCACGCCCGTCCCCTTGAGCGCAGCGCCCACGGCATCGAGCGCAACGGCAGTGGGACACACCGCCACGCGCACGCCCGGCGCCGCGTGATCAGCGGCGCGCAGTGCGACGAACTCCCGCGCGAGGGATGCGCCCTCGGCGGGGGTCTTGTGCATCTTCCAGTTGCCCGCGACGAAGCGTGGCCGACGACTGATATTCGCGCTCATCTATTTCCCCTCATCGTCCAGCGCCGCGACACCGGGCAGGACTTTGCCTTCGAGGAACTCGAGCGAGGCTCCGCCGCCGGTGGACAGGTGTGAGAAGCGCTCGGCCAGCCCGCTCTCGTGCACCGCTGCAACGGAGTCGCCGCCGCCCACCACCGTCACCGCGCCCTTGGCTTTCAGTTCAGCCATGGCTTTGGCCACACCCATGGTGCCTGCAGCGAATGCCGGCACCTCGAATATGCCCATCGGCCCATTCCATACGACAGTGCGGGCATCAGCCAGCTTGGCCGCGAACAGCTGCAACGAATCAGGGCCGATATCGACGCCCATCTCCGTGGGCTGCAGTTGCTCCACGCGCTTCGCAGTGCCGGGCGCGCTGCCATCGGGCGCGGTCGAGGCGATGCAGTCCACGGGCAGTACCAGCTCCACGCCCTTGGCCTTCGCATCCGCCAGCACCTGCCTGGCCAACTCGACCTTGTCGTCCTCGACCAGCGACTTGCCCGTCGCGATGCCCTGCGCCTTCAAGAATGTGAACATCATGGCGCCGCCGATCAACAACCGATCGACCTTCGCCAGCAATGCGGTGATCACGTCGATCTTTCCAGAGATCTTCGAGCCACCGAGCACGGCAACGAACGGTCGGGTCGGCTGATCGAGCGCCTTGCCCAGATACTCGAGTTCCTTCTGCATCAGGAAGCCAGCGACGCACGGGCGCATGTGATGTGTCACGCCCTCGGTGCTGGCGTGTGCGCGATGCGCAGTGCCGAACGCGTCATTGACATAGCACTCGCCAAGCTTGGCGAGTGCGGTCGCGAACGCGGGATCGTTCTTCTCTTCTTCGGGATGGAAGCGCAGGTTCTCGAGCAGCAGCACCTGGCCATCCGTCAAGGCCGCCGCGGCCGCTTCGGCGGCGGGGCCCACACAGTCATCCGCCCATGACACGGGTTGGCGCAGCAGACGCTCGAGCCGCACCTGCACCGGACGCATGGAGTACTTGGGTTCGGGCCCGCCCTTGGGACGCCCCAAGTGCGAGACCAGCACCACGCGTGCGCCCTTCTGGAGCAGGTAGCGGATGGTCGGCATCGCCGCGACGATGCGCGAATCGTCGGTCACCTCACCGTTCGCAGTGGGCACGTTGAAGTCGACGCGCATGAGCACGCGCTTCCCGGCGCAATCGAGGTGCTGGACCGTCTTCTTGGCGAAGCTCACGGTCTCCCCCCTCACGCCATCTTGAGCAGCGCGTCGACCACTCGGTTCGAGAAGCCCCACTCGTTGTCGTACCAGCTCAGCACCTTGACCATGTCGCCCTGCATCACGTTCGTGCTCAGTGCGTCGAACACGCTCGAGTGCGGGTTGCCGATCACATCGTTCGAGACGATCGGGTCGGTGCAGTACTCGAGGTAGCCCTTGAGCGGACCCTCGGCAGCAGCCTTCATCGCGGCGTTGATCTCTTCCTTGGTGGTGGCGCGCTTGACCTTGACCACCAGGTCGACGAGCGAGCCATCCATCACGGGCACGCGCACGGCCATGCCGTCCAGACGGCCCTTCAACTGCGGCAGTACTTCGCTGATCGCCTTGGCCGCCCCGGTCGAGGTCGGGATCATGCTCATGGCCGCCGCGCGCGCGCGACGCAGGTCCTTGTGCGGTAGGTCGAGGATGTTCTGGTCGTTCGTGTAGGCATGGATCGTGGTCATGAACCCATGATCGATACCCAGCAGGTCGTCGAGCACTTTGACGACCGGCGCGAGACAGTTCGTCGTGCACGAGCCGATGCTGAACACCTTGTGCTGGTCGCGGTTGAACAGATGGTCATTCACGCCCATCACGAACGTGAGGTCGGCGCCCTTGGACGGCGCCGAAACGAGCACGCTCTTGGCCCCCGCGGCGAGGTGCAGCGCGGCCTTGTCACGGTCGGAGAACGCGCCGGTCGCTTCAAGCACCACGTCCACGCCGAGGGCTGCCCAGGGCAGCTTGGCGGGATCACGCTCGGCGCTCACCGCGATGGTGTCCCCTGCGATCACCAGCTTGCCGTCCACGGCATGACCACTCGCTTCGTGCCACACCCGGTGCACGGTGTCGTACTTGAGCAGGTGCGCCAGCGTACCCGCGTCGGTCAGATCGTTGACTGCGACGAAATCGATGTTCGCCTTGCGCTGCTTGGCGGCCCGGACCACGAGGCGGCCGATGCGGCCGAATCCGTTGATCGCGACTTTGAGTGCCATCTGGACTTCTCCTTGTCGAGCGGCGCGAACGCCGCGGGTTCTGACTATCCGAAGAAACAACGGGCCGCCTCGAGCAACTCGGGCGACGTGGGTCGGGGGCCGGCCCGCACAACCGACAGCGGGACGGAGGTGATATCAGGACCCTGCAGCGCCACCATGCGGCCGAACTGGCCCGCGGCGGCAAGGTCCACGGCGTGCATGCCCATGCGCGTGCCGAGCAGACGGTCGAATGCGGTCGGGGTGCCACCGCGCTGCACGTAGCCGAGCGCGACGGTGCGAGTCTCGATCTTCAAGCGATCCTCGATGGCGCGCGCGAGCACGTCGCCGATGCCACCGAAGCGTGGGCGGCCGAACTCATCGAGCCGCTCCGGCATCTGCAGCACGCTGCCATCGGGATCGGGCAGGAAGCGCGCGCCCTCGGCCACGACCACGATGCTGAAATCGCGCCCGCGAGCTTTACGATGGCGAATGAAGTCGCACACCTGCTGCACGCTCATGGGTTCCTCGGGCGAGAGCGTCACGTCGCTCCCTCCCGCGAGGCCTGCGGCCACGGCGAGCCAGCCCACCGAGCGGCCCATGGTCTCCACCACGATCACGCGATCGTGAGACTCCGCGGTGCTGTGCAGGGCATCGATCGCATGCGAGACATGCGCGAGCGCAGTGTCGGCGCCGACGGAGTAGTCCGTGCCGCGCACGTCGTTGTCGATGGTCTTGGGAACACCGAGCATCGGCATGCCGGCCTCGGCCAGTGTGGCCGCGGCATTCAGCGTGCCGTCACCGCCGCACACGATGAGACCGTCGAGCTCGAACAGTGCGAGCGCTCGGCGCACGCCCTCGACACCGCCCGCCTGACGCACGGGGTCGACGCGCGAGGTGCCGAGCATGGTGCCCCCCTGGGGCAGGATGCCGCGGATGGATTGAAGCGTGAGCTCGCAGGTGCGCCCTTCCAGCACGCCCTTCCAACCGTCGAGGAATCCCACGATCTGGCCGTCGCGGCTGCGGACCGTCCGGACCACGGCCGCGCGGATGACCGCGTTGAGCCCAGGGCAATCCCCGCCACCGGTCAGGATTCCGAGCCGCATGGACTGTGCCTCCGGGAGAACGCGATTGGAATGGTGGAACTCAGAGACTGCAAAGGACTTGTGGCGACACGACAAATGCAGGTTAGGGGTGCGCTGCAGGTGGGTCAAGCGCGCCAGTAGTAGTAGTGGCGCGCCCCATCGAAGGAGCGCGCCACCATGGGCCGCGAGGTTGCGAGGGCTTGCGGCGACTACTCCGTGGAGTGTCGCAGCGTGAAGGTCCCGAGCCCCTGCTCATCCACGAACAGGAACAACAGACGGCGGCGTGCCCGATGCCGGTTGGTGTCGCGCGGATCCGCATCGAGAGGGAGTGGGATATCGCCCTCATACACCCACACCTCGTAGGGCCTCATGTCGCCGCCCAGACCCTTCTGGTTGATCCCGCGGCTGACTTCGCGATCCTCTTGGATGATCACTTCCTGCAGTGCCTGCGACAACGTCTCATCGCCGGCGGGCATCACCTGATGCAGCACCTCGGTCGGCGCACCGAAGCGGATGTACGTGCGGCCCATGTCCGAGAACATGCCCTTCTCGATCGCAAGCCGCGTGTAAGTCTCGTTCGCAAAGGCGACGCGCTGGTGGAACGTCTCAAGCGCTTCATTGCGCGCGGTCTCGGGGCTGGGGTCGCGCACCCGCCAGAAGTCCTCGAGCATTCGCTCCTGTTCGCCCGGCTGCATCGACTTGAATCCTTCCTCGTCTTCCGCCTCGAGCAGGAAGTGCGCATCGTCCGTGATATCCGTGGCATTGCGCAGCCAGGTCTCTGGCATCCAACCCATGCTGAAACGGGCGCGGCGCACGATCGCGCCGGGATCGCCCTCCTGCCAGGCCTTCACCTCGAGGTCGTAGCCGCCCGCCGGCACGTCCGAGAGATCGAACTTCGCACCGCCCTCGAGGAAGCGCCCCCCTGCCGCCGTGCTCTCGACCTGCGCGATGGGCTGCCCGGCCGAGTCGAAGACCCGCGCCACGTACTTCCAGGGGCGCTCGTCACCGACCTTGCTGCGCGCGGTGAATGCTGCTTCGACCACCCCTGCATACAGTCCATACAGCCGCTCGGGATTGGGCACGCGCGTGCGGCCGCCGCGCACGAACGCCAGACCGGCGCTCGCGTCCTGCAGCGGCCAGAGGAACTCGATGTTGGACAAGTCACGGCCTGCCTGCGCTCTCGGCAGGTCCACCTGCCCCACGAGCCCCGTGCTCTCGTTGCGGTTCTTGCTCGAGATCACGAGCCCCTTACGCCGTGAGAGAAGATCATCGAGCTTCACCTCGATCTGGGCGGGGCCCGGCGCTGCCGGGAATCGCGCGAGGAGCACCTTGCCCTGTCCGCTCACACTGTCGGCCGCGGTGAGCGTGATGTCGGACTCATTCGTGATCGCGCGGCCGCCGAGCCGGCTCTTGACGCGGATGGTGCTATGGAGTCGTGCGTCCCCGGACGCATCGCGCGAGAGCTGCCCGATTGTCGCTGGCGGGATGCGCAGGAACACCTCGAGCACGTATCCGCTCGACTCGGGCGCGGCCATCACATCCACCGTGAAGCCCACGCGTCCACCCACGCGCCACGGCGGAGGGCCCTCGGGACGCTCGGTGGCGGCGTGCGCTCCGGCGGCAGCCATGAGCGTGATCAGCGCCGTGGTGCCACGCAGGCCTCGGATCAGACGGCAGCGAAGGGAACGGAACGCCATCATGGATTCACCCCGTGACTCGGGCACCGAACGCCCGCGCGGCACCCGGATAGTCGAACGGCGCACTCCCGCGTGGGGAGCGCGCCGGCCGATGTGCGATACAGATTGAGGCTTCGATGCGGGGCGTCCGGCCCCGGACATCGTGTCGGCTAGAACTGGAAGCGCAGCGAGAAGCGGTGCGCCGAGCCCAGATCCTTCATGTCCGTGTAGGCGTAGTCCATATCAGCCATGCCTGCGACGGAGACCGGGAAGTGAAAGCCCACACCGCCGGCGATGCCCTCGGAGTCATAGTTGACGTTGTAGCCACCGCGCAGGAACAGATACTTGCGGAAGGCGTACTCGGCGCCCATGTTCAGGCGCTCGGAGTTATCCGGCGGGTGCGAGAACTCGAACGAGCCAGTCAGTTGCTGGTCCGCCGTCTTCAGGAGCGTCGCCGATGTGCCGACGCGGAAGATCGACGGGATACGAGCCTCGCGGTCGATGAACTTCTCCTGCGAGCCGATGTTGGAGATGGCCATGCCGATCTTCATGCCCGCCGCACCGACGTCGTACAGCGTGCCGATATCAAACGAGAACGACTGTTGCGACAGATCAGCGAGCCCGGTGTGGACGAAGTTGCCCGTGATCCCGGCGCTGAACTTATCCGTGAATGAGCGTGCGTACGTGACGCCGGCGGTCATCATGCCCGCGTCGAACGTGCGGCCCGTGCCCAGCGGTTGGTAGGCGGTGGTCTCTTCCATGGGCTGCATGGAAAGCGACCGCGCCGAGATACCGAAGGCCCCCGGGATCTTCTTCACATGGAACACGTAGCCAACCTGATCGAACGACAGTTCGGCCGGCCAGTTCGCGTGGTTCACCGAGATCTCTGACTTGTCAGCATCGATGCGGGCGATGCCCGCCGCATTCCAGAACATGGCAGTGGCGTCGTCCGCCACGGCCACAAACGCGCCACCCATGGCGGCGCCACGAGCACCCACACCGATCTTCAGGAACTGGCCGCCGAACGTGCCGACCTTCTCGAAGATATTGGCGGACATCGCCACGCCGGGCAGTAGCACCCCGATGAGGCCAGCCGCCGCGATGATTCTTTTCACGTCAATCCTCCTTCGCTCGTCGCTAGCGGATGATGATGAATTTGCCACGCTGCTTGACCTCAGAGCCGACCTGGACGGTGAACAGATACACACCGCTCACGACGTCCTGACCATTGCGTGAGATCAGATTCCAGCGGGCTTGCCCATCATTCGGGTTGTCCTGCTGGCGGTTATAGCCCGGTCGCGATACTCCGTCATCTCCGGTCACGGTGCCACGGATCGACTCATTCACGCCATCCTTCGACGAGATGATCTGGACCATGTCACCGGAGACCGTGAAGATCTTGATCGTCCAGTCCGCTCGCGGCAGACCGAAGAAGTCGATGTGCGTCCCGGTTGGGTCGCCGGCATTCGGAGTCAGGTCCCAGGCCGAGGGCCGGTCGCTGATCGTCCGGACCCCTCGATACGGATTCGGCACCACCCACACCTTGGTCTTCGCACCATTCGTCGTGTCGGCGGAACTCTGCGGGACAACGCCCTCGGTCTCGACTGCGGCGCGACGACTGGCCAACTCGACCTTGCCATCCCCCTGTCCGGTGGAATCGAACGCCGTCACCGAGTAGAAGTAGACGAAGCCATTCTTGACCTGACGGTCCACGTACTTGTATCGCCCGATCGGATAGCGAATGCGAGTCTCGCGCACGCCCACCTGACCAAGACGATCCGCGGTATCGGTGAGGCAATCGGGGTAGCCGGTGCACAGAACGTCTGGCGCAGGTCGAATGATCTCACCCGTCTGGATGTTCACCAGATCACCCTTTTGCAGGCACAAGTCGACGAGCTGCCCCGTCGCGGGGACGAAGACCTGCGGACAGACGGTATCGCCCACGGCACACCGTCCCTGCGACACCTCGAGCGGAGTGCACAGGCGCTTGTTGTTCGGAGCGTGATTGAACCAGCGCAGCTCACTGAGCAAGGTCCAGTCGTCCTCGGCAGGGCCGCCCGAACCGACCGGGCGCTGCCAATTGGACACCTTCCAGATGCGATAGCCGCGGAAGTCGAACTGGCCCGACTTGGGGTCCGGCGTGTTCTCGGAGAGGTTGTCCCACGCGATCGTGACCTGCTGATCTCCGGCCGCGATGAACTGTCGCGTCGGGTTGTCCGAGTAGTTGTAGTTGATGGCCATGTTCGAGTTCGGGCTCGGCGGCGGCGCCTCGGCCAACCAAGTCCGGTGGAAGTAGCCACCCTCCGAGGTGGAGTAGGCACCCGTGCAATAGCTGCAGTCGAAATCGAACCACTCGTATTGACGGTCGCCCACAAGACGGGCAGCAGGGTCGTGATCCTCGCAGCCCTGAAGGGTTTGGAACTGCCCCGGGGGGGCCTTCACTGCCGTCTCGCGACCATGGTCATCCGGCAGAAGCGGCCAGTCCTTCTTCTCGTAGGCGCCCTCATAAGCGACCTGTGCCGCAATCGCGTTGTCGAGCGTCGGGTAAGCCTGGAGCAACGAGGTCGCATCGGAGACGATCTTCATCTCCTGCTTGAACGGGATATTCGGGCCCGAGGCTGCCACGGCCTCTCGATTGTAGGCATTCAGGTAACCCACGGCATCCCGGTAGACACCCGGGCGCACACCCGCGGCGATCGTCACCGAGATCTTGCCGCCATCCGGCACCTTCAGCCACGGACCGACCGACGCCCACGCCTGATAGTCGCCCTTCTGATCCCCGTTCGGCTGGTTGATGAATCCGGTGAGCGGATCGATGTTCTCGACGCTCGTCATGAACTCATAGCGCTGCTGGTCGATCGTGGGATTACCGCCCTGATTGTAGGGCGTCGAGCCCACGAAGGACCGGAACGCGCGCCAACCCACCTGCCGAGGACCATTCTCGCCGGTCGGATCCACGGTGTGGTCGATGAGCAGGAGGTGCGGCATCCCCGGAGTCTTGGCGTCGTCACCTTCGTCATCCGCCACGGACCAACCGCTCACCCGAACGGGGAAACGCGGGCACAGCGCGGAATCCCGCTCGACATCATTGACATCGCGGTGGGTGCCTCGGTCCTGGAGCCGCTTGTCTGTCGTAGGCGTCTGGATCCAGAAGTTTCCCTGCGGGTAGCTCGGGATATCGAAGTCATCGCTGAAGTAGTTGCTCTTCTCAACGGGGCCGCAGTCCATGTCCACACGCAACCCCACCACGACCGAGTCGAGGACGTGCCCCGACCGGTTGTAGAAGTCGTACTGGATCACATTGAAATCAGTGAACCCCGGGATCGAGTAGGCCCACGCCAACTTACGGCACTCCATGCCCAGCGGCACATGTCGTTCAGCGGCTGCTGCGTTGATCGCCTGCTGCGTGTCGTCACGCATCACGCACGAGTACATCTGCTGACCGATGGCGGCGAAGTCCTCATCGATGCGACCGTCGCCGTCGTTGTCACGCCCGTCGAGGAAGTCCTCGTCGTAGCGCGCATCGCCGGTCTGCGGATCGATATCCGAGTCGTCGTTGATGAAGCGGCTGCCATTCACGATACCGTCGTACCCACGATAGATGCGGTCCTCAGGATCCAGCGTGGCCGGCCGCCACTCCGTGAGGTAGCTCACACGGCGCACCGCAGTCGGATCGGACGCGAGCGGATTCACGGCGCCGACAGACATGGCGATGAAGTTGAAGTACTCGACCGATGACGCGCCGGGCCACTGCCCCGACGGATCGCTCGAGAGGTTCGTGAACGGATTGCAGTCGAACCCGTTGTTCGTGATCTTCATGTACAGATTGCCGACGTTGAGCACGGCGCCCGGGCCGAAGATGTCCGGAATCGCCATGGGCGACGCAGGGCGACGGCCGTTCGCGAGCATTTCGGGGTGAAGGCGGGCCGCCTGTTCCCCGGCGAAACGCTCGAGTTCCTTGTAGTCCGGGTCGTCCGGCGAGAGCCTCGCCCATGCTGGCTGGATCGCGACGAACGCCGCGAGGACCAACGCCAGCAGTGCACTCCCGAGATGGATCCGCTTCATGTGGTGATACTCCTTTGCTGACCCGGTCCGGTCAGAAAGTGACGCTGATACCCATGCGGACGTTGCGACCTTCTTCGAAGACGCGAGGATCGCGCACCGGAACCCAGTCCAGAATGTTGTCGCCATTGATGTCCTGCAGGTAGGCACCACCCGCACGACCCGTCTCTGTGTAGTAGATGGTGTAGTCATTGCCAGCCGTGTCCACGAACGGATTCGGGAACGAGCCCTGCGCGATGCTCTGGATGTTCTTGGCATCGAGCACATTCCTGGCGTCCACGAACAACGTCATGTTCTGGCCCCAGATCCGATAGTACTTGTCGCCGTCCAGCGTGAGGCGGGCCTGCGAGGGCAGGCGACGCGAGTTGTTGAGCACCGGGTCGGGCCGACGGTCGTTGCGGAAGGCCGGCGTGAACGGGAAGCCCGAGCCGTAGCTCCAGAGCATGCGAAGACCCCACTTGCCTGGGTCGCGCACGGTGGCGTTGATGCTGACCGTATTGCGCTGGTCCCAGTTGAGCGGCTGCTCGGAGATCGGCAGGTAGAGCCGACCGCCGTTGAAGAACTGTAGCGCCTGGTTCGGGTCGGACGCCACACCGGTCGCGATCGAGTAGGTGTAGTTCACGTCCGCCGAGAACTTGTGGCTGAAGCTCTTGGACAGACTCGCCTCGAAACCGCGCGCCGAAGCGTAGTCGCCGTTGTAATAGACGTTCACCAGATTACCGAACTCGTCGCGCTCCTGACGCACGGTGATCAGGCCATAGATGTCCTTGAAGAAGACACCGAACTGACCCGAGATGTCCTTGGTGAACAAGTGCTGAACGCCCGCCTGGTAAGAGATGTTGGTCTCGGGCTCCAGATCGGGATTGCCGCGTACGCCCACGCTCGAGTTGATACCACGGTTCTCGAAGACGAACGTGCGCGCCGGCGTCTGGTAGGTCCACCCGTAGTGGAAACTGAGCACGTCACGGTCGGAGACCGGGTAGGCGATTCCCAGACGCGGGCTGAACTGCTGCTTGTAGCGCTTACCGCTCGCGAGGTCGACCGATGAGATCTGGTCACCGGGCGAGAACACATCGAAGCGCACACCGGCATTGAGCACCAGCC
>Ga0163144_10003347_pt1 | contig 36535 bp, 22 predicted proteins | sample OliLak19BULKMAT1_FD_123175 | JGI IMG/M metagenome (GOLD analysis project Ga0163144, IMG submission 123175) | Freshwater microbial mat bacterial communities from Lake Vanda, McMurdo Dry Valleys, Antarctica - Oligotrophic Lake LV.19.BULKMAT1 | ecosystem: Environmental > Aquatic > Freshwater >...
CCCACCCAACACCCTTGGCGGGACATCGGTCCACGCATCCTTACGCGTTTTTTCGTGCGCAGGATTCATCGGGTAGTGAATCCGGTTCTCGGCTTTCGGTTTCTCGCCGATGACCATCAGCCTCACCTCCGAATCAGTATTGTTCAGAAACGTGTGGCAGATGCCAGTGCCGGCCGGGAAGGCCACTGAATCGCCGGGTTGCAGACGATGGAGGGTGCCGTCAATCCACACATCCGGATTGCCCTCCAGCACAAAGGCAAATTCTTCCTCGGCGCTTTCGGCATGCGGATACGAGGTGCGGCGTCCGGGTGGCAGGCGCTCGTGATGAATACCGATGCGCGTCAGCCCCAGCAGTTTGCCGACGGGTGCTCCGATGGAGAGCAGCTCGTCGCTGTCGCCGTAGTGGGCATTATCTGCGCCCTCCAGGTCGCGCCAATGACGTATGAAATCCGGCCGTTCGCTCATGCTGCTTCCTGATTGAATTGATTGGTGTGCAATGCAGTAGTTTAGTTTGAAGCCGTGAATTGCCGCACGGTGATCAACAACCATAGACTTGCTCGGGGCAAGAAGCGCTGGCGCGACCACGCCAGATTGAATACGCCTTTGGCATGTTATACATACACTCCAGTTTCAAGGACTCTACCCCTCACGATGAAACCCCTCAACGAAAAAATCCGGGCCGACGGTTTTTGCTTTGTCGCCGCAGATGACGCCCGCCTGCTGCTCGGCATCCTCCCCGATTGGCCTGCATTCGCAGCCAGTTGGAACGACATGCCGCTGGACACCTACATGGCCGATGGCGGTCGGTATCGCCGCCGCCGTCATGCCACGCTGAGCGTTGCGGTGGGTGCCACGGCAGCGAAACTTGAAGCGCGCCAACCGCATTACCAGAGTCTCGATTACAACAATCTTAATGGCGGTATCGCGCGGCATTTCGAGCCGATCCGTAGCGACATCATTGCAGGTGCAAGTATGTCAGTGCTCCTGGCGCTTTGCATTCAGGTATTCAGCGACCTGCTACCGGGCAGGAGCTGGCATGTGGAAGTGCACCAGTTCCGGATCGAAGCCGGGGTGCAGCAGCAAGGCATGCCGACGCCCGAAGGTGTGCACCGTGACGGCGTGAATTATGTGATGGTGCTGATGGTCAAACGGCACAACATTGCCGAGGGCACGACGATGATTCACGATGCCTCTGGCGCGCAATTGGCCAGCTTTACACTGACGCAGCCTCTGGACATGACGCTGGTCGACGACGAACGCCGCTTGCATGGCGTAACACCGGTGGTGCCGATTGACTCGGCAAAGCCCGCTTACCGCGACGTGCTGGTCATCACCTTTCGCGCGATAGCAAACGGTTAATATTACGCCTGCCGTTCAACCCATTCTGGAACCGAAATGAAATATCTGCATACGATGGTCCGCGTCAACGATCTGGACGCTTCACTCGATTTCTACTGCAACAAGCTGGGCCTCGTGCTCACTCGCAAGAACGATTATCCCAATGGGCGCTTCACGCTCGCCTTCGTTTCTGCGCCCGGCGATGAATCTGCCGCTATCGAACTCACGCACAACTGGGACAAGGAAGAACTGGGGGGTGCGCGCAACTTCGGCCACGTAGCTTATGCGGTCGACGACATTTATGCGCTCTGCCAGAAACTGATGGATTCCGGTGTGACGATCAATCGTCCACCGCGCGATGGGCGCATGGCCTTCGTGCGCTCACCGGATAATATCTCGATCGAACTGTTGCAATCAGGCGCGCCGCTGCCGCCTGCCGAGCCGTGGACATCCATGGCCAATATCGGCGCTTGGTAAGCGCCCACCAGCCGATTCTTCAAATCTTTGAGGCGCCGGTCTTTCGTGGGGTCATTGAACCCGGACAGCGTAGCGCTGCGGAGTGCGTGTGATATTGTTTCGAGTAACGTGTATCTCGCAGCCCGTGACTAATTAGCTTGCTATCGATTGCATTGCGTACATTTACAAAATTGAGCGGGAACTTAACATGACTACTCCGGGCAACTTGGGCAAGGCCATCGAAAAATCAGTCAAACCCTGGCGCGTGCTGATTGTCGACGATGAACCGGACGTCCATGAAGTCACTACGATGATTTTCAAGCGCTTCCAGCTTGATGGGCGTCCACTGGAGATTTTTCACGCTTACACCGGCGCTGCCGCGCGCGAGGTTTTGCAGCAAACAGGCGACATCGCCCTGGTATTGCTGGACGTGGTAATGGAAACTGAGCGCAGCGGCCTCGACTTTGTACGTTGGTGCAGGCAAGAACTGGGTAACCGTTTCGTGCGTATCGTTTTGCGTACCGGGCAGCCTGGACAGGCGCCGGAGCAACAAGTCATTGTTGACTACGACATCAATGATTACCGGGAAAAAACCGAGCTTGATCGCAAGCGTTTTTTTACCGTCATGATCACGGCGTTGCGCGGTTACCGCGACATCATGGAAGTCGAAGACGCGCGGCAACTGCAAATGCGCTATCGCAATGGGCTGGAACGCGTGCTTGAGGCAACCAACAGTTTGTTCGAGCATCGCAGGCTCAGCGATTTTGCCGGCGGGCTGCTCGAGCAGATCATGGCGATCCTGCGCCTCAATGAAAAAGGCGTGCTGGTTCAGGCGAAGGGTGTCAGTGGTGTTCAAAGCGGCCAGGAATTTGAAATGCTAGCCAGCTTCCCAGGGAGCAATCCGGCCAGCGTTCTGGATCCTGATCTGAACGCTGCGCTGTCGCACGCGCTCCGCGTTAAACAATCCGGGCTGAACGGCGATATTTTTGTCGGTTACTACCCGAGCCGCACCGAGAAGATCACGCTGCTGGCGCTGAAAGGTGCAGGCGATATCGACGACTTCGACATGCAACTGCTGAAAGTGTTTTCGTCAGGCATCGCCATCGCCTTCGACAATATTCTGCTCAACCAGGAAGTGCTGGACACGCAGGGCGAGCTCATTCAGCGCATGGGTGACGCCGTTGAGTCGCGCTCCGATGAAGCGGGATTCCACGTCAAGCGCATGGCGGAAGTGAGCCACGTACTGGCGCTGGCGGTCGGCCTGTCGGGTGAAGAGGCAGAGATTCTTCGTCGTGCCGCGCCGATGCACGATATTGGCAAGATCGCCACACCGGATGCGGTACTCCTCAAGGAAGGGTCGCTGACACCGGACGAGTGGACGATCATGAAGCAACATCCGGCACTAGGGCACTCCATTCTGGGTGGCTCGAAGCGGCCGGTGATAGCCGCGGCCGCCACCATCGCGCATCAGCATCACGAAAAAATCGATGGCAGCGGATACCCACAGGGGCTGGCCGGCGACGACATCCATTTGTACGCTCGCATCATTGCAGTCGCAGACGTATTCGATGCGCTGAGCCACGTACGCTGTTACAAGCCGGCGTGGCCGATTGACGATGTCCTGAAATACTTGCACGAAGTTAGCGGGACACATCTGGATGCCAATATTGTGAGGCTGCTGATCGACAACCTGGACAAGGCACTCGCGATTAACGCGCTTTATCCGGAGTAAGGCGTCGCAACCTTGATCGGCATGCGAATGTCAAAGTGCAAGCCCTGATCGGTCGCGCCGCTGACCTGCACGCGACCTCCCAGGGGCCCAGTGATGAGGTTGTAAACGATGTGCGCGCCCAGCCCGCTGCCGCCTGTTCCCCGCTTGGTGGTGTAGAACGGATCGAATATTTTCTTCAGGCCGGTCTCATCGGTGCCATTGCCGTCGTCTGAGTACTGTAAGTGCAGGGTCTCGCCGTCGCGCAATGCCTCTATATTGATGGCGCCACGGGCTCTGCCTTCAAAGCCGTGTATGACGGAATTCATGACGAGATTGGTAATGACCTGCGCCAATGCGCCCGGATAGGTGTCAATGTTGAAATCCGGCGGGCATGAAATATTGACAGAAACCGGCTTGCTTTTCAGATTGGGACGCAAGGTCGCAAGCACTTCGTTGAGATATTCCGCCAGATTCACCGAACGCATTTCTCCGGAAGCCTGATCCACCGAAACCTGTTTGAAACTGTTGATCAGTTTCGCCGCGCGCTGGGTATTGGATTTGAGGATCCGCACCGCGTCGGTCGCTGATTCAAAGAACTGGCTGAGATGCTCTTCGCTAAGCGGACCCCGTGCCTGTGCCTCTAGTGCGACCTGAAGCTCTTCTTCCAGGTGGCTGGTCGCCGTTACGCAAACGCCCAACGGTGTATTGATTTCATGAGCCACACCGGCCACCAGCGCACCCAGTGACGCCAGTCTCTCCTGCCGCACCAATTCACCTTGTGCATCTTGCAGGTTGGCCAGCGCTTCACCCAGAGCCTGGTTGCGTTGTACCAGTTTATCCTGAATCAGCTGTAGTGCGAGGCGCGCACGGACTTTGCCAAACGCTTCCGACACGTGCTGCGCGACGAAATTGAGCAGTTCCAAATCCTGCTGCGAGTAGGTCACACTGGCTTCATAGCTCTGCGTGACGATGACGCCGATCGTCTGCGCTTCCATGATCAGCGGCACACCGAGCCAATGCACATAGTTCTGGTTGCCGAGCACTCGCTTGAGGTGGCCGGTACGAATCAGTTCCGCAGTTTGTTGCTGGTCTAGAAGAAGCGCCTCTCCCGTACGCAATACCAGCGACGTCAGGCCATCGCCGTAGGGGAACAACTCGTTGGTTCTTGAGAGGCCTCGCCACGTCTCATCGACGTAATACACCATGCGAAAGAAGGCGGCATCCGGATCATGTTCGGCGACATAGAAATTCTTGACGGGAAGCAAGTCACCGATGATCGTGTGCAGCTTGGCGCACAGCGTGGTCTGGTCGCCTTCGTCCGCACTCAAAGACGAGATCCGGAACAACGCGTGTTGCAGCGCCTCGGCGCGGCGGCGTTCCTCGATCTCGGCCTCCAGCGATTGCGTGCGCTCCTTTACCGCCTGCTCAAGCCTCGTCAACCGCTGTAGCCGCTCGATAAATGCCGCCACATTGTTAGCCAGCAGCTTGAACAACGCCTGATCCTCGCTGCTATAAATACCGGCGGCGTCGTAGGTCTGCACCACCATCGCGCCGACTGCTTGGCCGCCGTAGCGCAGCAAGGGCAACCCCATCCAATGGTTGGGGGTAACTCCTTCGTATGCCGGTAGCACAGCACTTTTAGCGCGTTCACGAAACCATTCGCCGTCGACCAGCAGCGGTTGCGCACTTTTGATGACCTGAGCTGTGAGCGCGTTTTTTTCAGTGTCAAGCGAAATCCACCCCTGCTCAGCGAAATCATCAGGATTGAGAGCGTCGCGCACATAGGCAAAGCGAAATCGTTCACGCGCCTCATCACAGAGCGCGACATAGAAGTTCCTCGCATCCATGAGCTTGGAAACGCCTTGGTGCACCGTGGCCAACAGTTCGTCCAGCCCAGCGTTGCTGGCCTGCACACGATCAATGGCCAGCCCCATGGCCAACACCACTTCCAACCGCGAAAGGCGATTGTCAGGCAACGCCGTCCTCTTTCAGGATAATGCCTGGCCTGCACGGCAACGCCGCCGTGTGACAATGAGATTTGCTTGATAGCGATGTCATCAGACAACCCACCGCGGGCACTACTGAGCGCTGGCGCGGGTCGTGGGGCAAAAACGCCTGGAGAGCCTCTTTAACAGCCATTCTTTGCCTGCACATTTTTCTGGCGAATTCATCGAATCCCATTTCTTCCGTCAAACTCTGCCCCTGCAAACCAGCGTCACCCGCTGACTGGAATCACCAGTCCATGCTTGCGCACCAGCGCTTCCAGCACGTTGCTCTCCATGGCAGCGCTACAGTAGAAACCCTGAAACTCGTCGCAGCCTTCATCGCGCAGCGCATCAAACTGGTGCTTCTCTTCGACCCCTTCGGCGACGACTTTCATCGACAGGCCATGGGCCATTGCGATGACAGCGCGGGTGATGGCCAGATCATCGCGATTGTGCGGAAGGTCTTTGACGAATGCGCGATCAACTTTGAGAGTATCCACCGGCAGTTGTTTCAGGTAGGCGAGTGAAGAATAACCGGTACCGAAATCATCGATGGACAGGCGTACGCCGAGTGCACGGAACGACTCGAGAACGACAATGGCCTCATCCAGATTTCGCATGACTGCCGTCTCGGTAATCTCCAGTTCGATCATGGCGGGGTTGGCGCCACTCAGGCGCAAGGCATCCGCTACATATTGGGAGAGCGATGGGTCGGCTAATTGATTGACGGACAGATTTACCGCGATCGGGAACAGCGGCATATTCGCATCCTGCCACGCGCGCGACTGCCGGCAGGCTTCGTCGATCACCCATTTGCCCATTGGCAGGATGAAGTTGGTCGCTTCGGCAATCGGAATGAATCTGTCCGGCCCGAGTACGCCAAGCTTTGGATGATGCCAGCGAATCAGCGCTTCGACACCGAGCATCTTGCCGGTGCTGAATTCAATTTTTGGCTGGTAATACAGGCGGAATTCGTGATTCTGCATGCCCGAGCGCATGCCCTTTTCGATCTCAAACCGTTCGACCGCATCCTCGCCCAGGTCGGCCGAATACTCACTGGCCCGCGCGCGGCCTTGCGCCTTGGCGCGATACATCGCCATATCGGCATTGGCCAGCAAGGTCGGTACGTCCTTGCCATCCGCAGGAAACGTGGCGATGCCTATGCTGGCCGTTACCTTGACCTCGTGCTCCTGCAATTGCGCGGGCTCGCTGATGGCGAGCAGAATCTTGGTCGCCAACAACTGCAGGCCGGCGCGCTCCGCTACGGATTCAACCATGACGACAAATTCGTCACCACCGAGTCGCGCAACCAGATCGCTGTCACGAATGCTGGCGCGGATACGTCGTGCCATTTCGCGCAGCAGTTGATCTCCAGTGGGGTGGCCCAGCGTATCGTTAATCGATTTGAAATTATCCAGATCTATAAAGAACAGCGCCAATCCATTCTTGTTGCGATCGGCCTTGTTGACGGCGTGCTGCAGAGTGTCGCTAAGTGATGCGCGATTCGGCAGACCCGTCAGCGAATCGTGCGTGGCCATATCCTGAATAGTGGCCAACGCGTTGGTCAGCTCTTCATTGGCACGCAGGATGCGCGCGCGCATGACACTGATGCGCGAGCCGATCCATGCAAAGGCGGGCAGTACTAGCGCCAACCACACCCATTGATACCACTCGGTATAGACGTCAACCCGCGTCGGCTTGAAGCTCATCAGCAGATTGATCACCAGTGCGTAACCGGCGAGCATGAACAATGTGGTCGTGGCGAAATCGCGCGGCTTGAATCGAAACACGCCAAACAGCATGACTACCAGGCACCACGCCAACGCGAGGCCGCGGTCACGTTCGAACTGGTACGCGATAAACATGACAACGGCAATCGCCGATAGTGTCTGCGCCTGCATCAGACTGGTATCAGCAGCGCGCTTGTTAAGCCCCAGTTTGAATACGCTGTAGAAACCGAGATTCACCAGGAGAATCAACGCGCCGCTGGCAAGCATGCCCTGGAGGCCGATCAACTTTGCAACGTAGGCGAGCAGCAGAAGCAGAAACGAGATGCCGTAGGCGACGACGGCAAGGGCAAAGCTGCGCAGCCGCATTTCCGGACGGTAAGAAACCGCTAATTTCGTCTCGATGTTCATGACGATTTGATTTTTTGACAGCCCTGACTGGGTGTAATGTGTGAGGTGCGAAACGGTCCAAGGTAAAAGAGTAACAGGGATTTACGCCGCAAGTACTGGCGAAGCAATATTTCACAAAAAACGCGCGAAACGTCGGTCAGGTTTGGCGCCATGAAAACCAGGTCTTAACTTTTAGTTGTGTGTTGGCGCTTATTCTTTTTTGCCCTGCGTACCGATTTTGCCCCCCCATTGACGCAGCCCGTTCAACCCCCCTCAAGACCGGTCAAGTCACGGGCACATGCTGCTCACGCTCGGCTGCGAATCAGATCAGGGCTACGGAATTTCCCATCCCATGCCCGCCGGTGATTTTTGCAACTGGGCTCGTACCTCACGCGGTGACCTGGCGTGGAGCGGAGTGTGGGAATTACCTGTTTACGGAGACTGGCAGCCCGTCGTCAAGTAGTTCAGGCGGAACAGGAAAGAGGTTTTGAGAAGTTGGCCAACCTCGAACACCGGTGCCGCTTCCAGCTGGAAATCACCCCGAACTGCGCGCCAAATGGCGGTCTGCCTTTTTCAGCTATGCAGACGGCTCTCCAGCATCGTTGTGAGCTGATCTGGTGGCAAAGGCCTGCTGATGACATAGCCCTGCATCTCGTCGCATTTAAGCCGACGCAGCGATTGCACCTGCTCTTGCGACTCCACCCCCTCCGCAATGACCTTGAGATTGAGCGCATGCGCGAGCGAGATGATGGTGGCCACGATCGTCATGTTCTGCGGGTCATCGATCATGCCATTGATGAACGTGCGATCTATCTTGAGGGCGTTGATCGGCAGATTCGCCAGATAAGCGAGCGAAGAATGGCCGGTGCCAAAATCATCGATAGTGATGTTTACGCCCATGTCGCGAATCGCCCGCAATTTGTCGGTGCTGCTCTTGATATCCACCATCAACATGCTTTCGGTGATTTCGATCTCCAAGCCCACACCGTCACCACCGGCCTCGCGCAAAACGTTTTGTACCTCGCTCACGAAATCCTTGCGCGCCAACTGAATCGCGGAGACATTGACCGCGATTCGGGGTGGCCGCAGACCCTCTGATGACCACTTTGCGTAATCTGTCATCGCCCGGCGAAGCGCCCACAGGCCAAGCTCGTTGATCATGCCGGTTTCTTCGAGTACTGGAATCAAATTGCCCGGCAATTCAAGCCCGCTCTCGGGGTTTTCCCAGCGCATCAGTGCTTCCAGACCGCTGAGGTGGCCGCTGACCAGATCGATCTTGGGCTGGTAATGCAGGACAAACTGCTCTTTTTCCAGCGCGCGCCTGAGCTTGCTTTCAAGCATCAGGCTGTGCGCCGCTGTCGCATTCATCGCCGACTGGTAGAAAAGATAGCGCTCGCCCGAGTTTTTAGCTTTCTTGAGCGCCGCTTCGGCGTTACTCAACAGTGTGTCTCCCGTCAATCCATCGGCGGGGAACATGGCAATGCCGCCGCTTACCGCGATCGAGAGCTCACTTTCCGCCAGCACAAAGGGCTCGCGCAATGCAGCGGTTACCGGCCCGACAAGGATGTGTGCAATCTCGGCGGCATCGCGGACATCGGTGACGATCCCGGCGAAACAGTCGGCGGAAATACGTGCGAGGTTATCGGCATCCGGCCACACCGACTTGAGGCGCCGCGCCAGCTCGCACAGCAAGGTATCACCGGCATGTCGTCCCAGCGTTTCGTTGATGCTGCGGAACCGTTGTACATCAATCAGGACAAGAGCGATCCGGCTGTCGGTTTGTTTCGCCTGCTGGATGTTGGGCATCAACCGTTCCAGCAGTAGCGCTCGATTGGGAAGTCCGGTCAGTGCATCGTAATAGGCCAGATAGTTGAGCTTTTCTTCCTTGCCGATGACTTCCATGGCGAACGAAATATCGCCGGCCAATTCTGACAGAAGCTTGATGGTCTCTTCGTTGAAAAAATTTCGCTCCTTCGACAATATTGAAAGGACTCCCGTCGCGGTTCCTTCCACAATAAGCGGCAGTGAAATGACGGACCGGAAGCCGCGTTGGATCGCATTCTGCCTCCCCTCTCCTACCATGTCTTGCTGACCTAGCAGATCGGTGACGACCACCGGCCTGCGTTCGCGAACGGCACGTCCAATTGTGCCGTGCCCCTCGCGTACATCTTCGCGCACCGTCGCCTTCACGTTCCTGAGTTCTTCGGCATCGTGCCCGGCCCACGCCACAGGGGTCACCTCAAGCGTCGCTTTATCCAGCAGTGCGATCTGAGCGCTATCAAAGCCGCCCTGATCGACAGCGATATGGCAGGCTTCGTCAAAAAGCTCCTGGCGGCTGCGCACCCGAATTATCAGCGAGTTGATGCCGCTCAGCACCGCATAGACGCGATTTAGGCGCTTGATTTTGTCCTCGGCCAGGCGCCGCGCCGTGATGTCGCGGAGGAAGCCGACAAAGACGTGCTCGCCGCCCAGTACCGGCGAGCCGAACGCAATCTCGACTGGAAATTCGCTGCCGTCCCGGCGTAACGCAAAGGCCTCGACCGCGCGCCAGTCGAGCTTTTTCTCACCCGTCGCAACGTAATTCGCCATGCCGTGCTGGTGCGCCTGGCGCAGCCGTTCGGGCTGCAACATGGCGAGTGGCTGTCCGGTAAGCTCCTCTGGCGCGTAGCCGAAAACTTGTTGCACCGCCGGATTGGCGTAGCGAATTACGTTGTCGCTACCCAGTATCAGCACGGCATCGGTAGTGGTTTCCCAGAGCGTCCGGAAACGTTCTTCACTTTGGCGCACGCTGGCCTGCGCGCGATCGCGCCCGACGCTCTGTGAGCGCAGCGCGGCCAGCGCCTCTGCGGATTGCCGGGTTCGTTCCTCTACCGTTGCCTCCAGGGTCGCATTGAGTGCCGACAGAAGGGCGTTCACACGACTGAGTTCTTTCGCGTTGCGCCACAGCGCCAGCTCGGAATTCACGCTGCGGCGCAACGCCTGCAATGTCGCCAACTGATCGACAGTAAGCTGGCGGGGAACACGGTCCATGACGCACAAGGTTCCGAGTGCATACCCGTCGGCAGTGACCAGTGGCAGGCCCGCGTAAAAACGAATCTTCGGGTCGCCGGTAACGAGCGGGTTGTCCGAAAATCGCTTATCCGCCAGTGCATCTGGCACGATCATTATCTGCTCTGCATGCAGGATGGCGTGGGCGCAGAAAGAAAACTCGCGTGCGGTTTCAGCTAACGGAAATCCGGTTCTGGACTTGAACCATTGGCGGTCAGTGTCGACGAGCGAGATGAGCGCAATGGGCGCATCACAAACCTGCGCGGCAAGCTGCGTGATGTCATCGAGCGCTTGATCTGGTGGCGTATCGAGGATTTCGTAGCTTCGCAGCGCCTCAATGCGCTGAGCTTCGTTTGCTGGCAACGGAATCGCCATTTGTTCTCCATTAACCGCCGTGACAACATCGTAGCATGGAGAACGGCCATCCCCGGCGACGGACTGCCGCGCTGCGGGCGCATGCACCCTCAAAGACCAGCGTGGCGGTCAGTGCCGGAATGCCGCTCAATTGCAGGCTTCGCCAACACGGCGGCCAGTTTGGTCACGCCCGGACCTTCGGTTGCTGCGAAATTCTTCGTGAGTTCCACTTCCATATTGTTGAAAAATTACATTCATTGCGGACCAACCGCAATCAACTGATTCTACAAAAAGCTCTTTGGCAACACGGCAACGTCAACTGTCGTCGTCGCCAGAGAAGGCTTGCTACGACCGCCGAAAAACGCATAGAGCCTGCCAAACGCACGGTAAACAAAACGCACGAACAGCAGCGTGAGTACCGCTTCTGCCATCGTCACGACGAATGCCCCCAGCGCATTCCCGCGCTCCTGGCGCCTACGGAACTTGGCGAAGGCGCTATCGCGGGCGATCTCGATGCTGTCGTAAAAAGTTGGCACCACCAACAGCGTGAGGATAGTCGACGTGATCGTACCGCCGATAATGGCAACCGCCATCGGTCGATAGAACTCACCGCCCTCGCCCAGGCCAATGGCCACCGGCAACATACCGGCAATGAGGGCGAACGTCGTCATCAGGATTGGTCGCAGACGTACCCGGCCCGCATGCATCAAAGCGTCTTCACGGCTGACGCCCTGCGCCTCTTCTTTGCGTGCACAGTCGAGCAGCAGAATGGCGTTTTTAGCCACCAGCCCCATGAGCATGATGATGCCGATAAAGCTCATCAGGTTCAGCGTTCCGTTGGTCATCTTCAACGCCACGACCACACCGATCAGGCTCAACGGCAGCGAAAGCATCACGGCCAGCGGTGCCGTGAAGGAGCCAAACTGGATCACCAAAATCAGGTACATGAGTCCGATACCCATGACCAGCGCAGTGAACATTTCCGAGAAAACCTCGTTCTGGTCACGCGACGCACCGCCGAGCTCCAGGCCGTAGCCGGTCGGGAAATCGATCTGTTTGGCGATCTTCATTGCGTCCGAGGTGACTTCACCGGGCGAGCGGCCCTGCACGTTTGCCGATACGGCAATCATGCGCTTGCCATCGGAATGCTGAATCTGCGCGGGCCCCTTGCCCATGGTGACGGTGGCGATTTGATCCAGCGGCACCATCATGTTGCTGCCGCTGACTGCGATAGGCAGGCGTTCGATATTGGCCGCGCTGATGCGATCGTCCGGGTGCAGGCGCACCGCGACGTCGCGGGCTTCCCCGGTTGGGTCAACCCAGTCACCGACCTCCACACCGGCAAACGCCACGCGCAATGCTTGTGCAGCATCGCCCACGGAGATACCCAGTGAATTCGCCAGTCCACGATTGAGCTCAATGCGCAACTCGTCCTTGGATTCCTGCTGCGAAAGTCCGACATCAACTGCGCCGGGGACCTTGGCCAGTTTTTCCATGAAGTCACTGGTGATGTCCATCAAGCGCCTCGAATCCGCGCCAGAGAACAATATCTGCACCGGCTTGCGGGCACCGTTGTTCAAGTCGTCTAGCACCGTATATTCAGCACCGATGATTTGCAGCATGCGATTGCGTAAATCAACCGCAATTTCGCTGCCAGAGCGTTGGCGCTTGGTACTCTTGCCGATGTCGACAAAGATACGGCCACCGCCTGGATTCACGCTGCTGTTGGTTGCCACTGTTTCGGGCATGGTGCGGGCAATTTCGGCGGCTTTTTCAACTTTCAAACGCGCATATTCGAGGCTGGCGCTGGAAGGCGTGCGCACTTCGATGGCGATGGTGTCGCCATCGGTCGCCGGCAGGAAGCTACTGCCGCCGACGAAATACTGCATCACAAGTGCAGCGACGAAGGAAACCCCGGCAATAAACGCCATCCATTTGCGGTGATGCAGCGCCCAGGCAATGACGTTGCCATAGCGATTGGCCTGATGATCAAACCACTCATTAAAATGGGTAAGCCAAAGGCTGAGCCCCTTCTTGGGCCGCTGCTGGTAGCCGATCGGGTCTCCCCAGTAGGCCGACAGCATCGGGTCAAGCGTGAAGGAAATGAACAGGCTAACCAGAACCGAAGTCGCCACGGTCAACGCAAATGGCCGGAACCACTCGCCGGCGCCACCACCCATGAAGGCAACCGGAATGAATACCGCGATGATCGAGAACGTCGTCGCCGTCACCGCCAGACCGATTTCAGCGGTACCGGCACTGGCGGCAGTAAGGCGGTCTTTGCCCATCTCCATGTGGCGCACGATGTTTTCCCGAACCACGATGGCATCGTCGATCAGCACACCGATGGCGAGCGACAGCCCCAGCAAGGTCATGAAATTGAGCGTAAAACCACAGGCCCAAACTGCAATGAACGATGCGATCACCGAGGTCGGCAGAGCCAGCGCGGTAATGAGCGTGGAGCGCCAGGAATTGAGGAAAGCGTAGACGACAAAAATGGTCAGTAGCGCGCCAAACAGCAGCGCCTCGATCACATTTTTCAGGCTGCTCTGCGCATTCTTGCCACCGTCCTGGGTAATCTCCAATTTGGAACCAGCTGGCAGCGTCTTGTTGATTTCAGCAACGACTTTACGAACCTTGTTGGATACCGTCACCGTGCTGGCATCGCGTGAACGGGTAACAGAAATACCCACGTTCGGATGCCCGTTGCGCAAGCTAAAGCTGTTTAGTTCTGCAAAGCCGTCGGCAATACTGGCAACCTGGCCCAGGCGCACCACTTCATTGCCACGGCGCTTCAATACAATCTGCTCGAATTCGGCTGGCGACTCGATACGGCCGACGAGGCGAATGCTCTGCTCATCCAGGGTGCCCTTCACACGCCCGACCGGCGCGGTGGTGTTCTGCGCGCGCAGCGCGCTCACAACTTCGGTCACGGAGACGTTGTATTCACGCAGTTTTTCAGCGCGCAGCAACACTGAAAGCTCGCGGCGCAATGAGCCGTTGACGTTGACCGTTGCTACTCCGTCGATACTGCGGAATTTATCCGCAAGCGTGTCTTCAGCAAGACGCGATATCTCAGCGTGAGACTGCTTTGAAGCTGATAACGCCATCTGCATGATCGGCTGGGTGGCCGGATCGATGCGGCGCAGTATCGGTTCGCGCATTTCAATCGGCAGCTTGAACCGAACCGAAGCGATCGCGTTGCGGATCTCGTCGGACGCTTCAACCATGTTCTTCTTGAAGTTGAAGGTGATGACGATACTTGCATTGCTCTCGGCTGCCGTGGAGCGAACGTTGTAGACTTGCGAAATACTCTGCAAAGATTTTTCGACGCGATTGATGATTTCGCGCTCCACCGTATCGGGCGAGGCCCCCGGATATGGAATGCTGACAACGATGACCGGTTGCTCGACATCCGGATTCTGATTCACCCGCAAATTTTTCAGTGCCAGCAGTCCCAGGCACATCAGCATGATGATGATGACGACCGTCGTGACCGGTCGTTTGATACTGAAGTCGGATAGGAACATCGTTTACTTCCTCGTGTCTGCTGCTGGGCCAGTCTTGGTTGCCGGCGGCACCTCATTCACGGCAGCCTTCGCCGGTGCCGAGGAAAGCTGCACGTTCTGGCCATCCTTCAGGTTGGTGGCAGGATAGCGGATCACGGTGTCTCCGTCGGCAAGGCCGCTGACGAGCGCAAAATCCCCGCTGCGCGCGTTCCGTTCGCCGACGACGACGAGCGTTTTCTGCATTTTCTTATCCTTCACACGCCAAATGGACGCGCTATCTCCGTCGCGCACCAGCGCAGTCGCCGGCACGGTCAGGCTGGTGGTACTGCCGGCTTCAATTTGACCTTCGGCGTATAGACCGGCGAGTTTGGGCTGCGACTTGTCGACAAAATCAACCAACACTTCAACTTGGCGGGTTGTTGCGTTGGCGGATGGGTTGACGCGCCTTACCTTGCCGAGGAATTCCTGTTCCCCATAGCCATTAACCTTGAAATTCACTTGCTGACCAGCTTTCACATCACCAATCTTGTCGGCAGACACCAGGCCCTCAAAACGCATGCTGGTCGGATCGATCACCTTGAGCAATTCCTTGCCGATCTGGGCGGTATCGCCCGCCGAAACCTTGCGATCGCTGACGATGCCGTCGAACGGCGCACGCGCCTCGGTTCGCTGCAGTTGCTGGCGAGCCTGAACGGCACGCGCCTTGGTCGCTACAAGCTCGCTTTGAGCATTATTGCGGCGGGTTTCGGCATCGTCCAACGCCTGCGCCGAGGCCATGCCCGAACCGCGCAATGTGGTCATACGCTGGAACTGCCGCTCTGCCTGTACAAAGGCCTGGTCAGCCGCACGGGTTGACGCTTCCGCCGAGGTCAGGCTGTCGCGAATGGATGTGTCGTCAAGCCGTACCAGCAGATCGCCACGCTTCACGCTGTCGCCATTCTCCCTCACAACTTGCAGCACCACGGCCGAGACCTCGGCGCGCAAATCCGCGCGGCGCTCCGGCTGCACCGAGCCGGTGATCGTAGGCCCGGAAGTCAGCGCACTGTTGCTGACCGTATGAAGGTCCTCCGGCGAAAGCAGCAAGGGACGCTCGGCAACGGCGGCGACCGCTTTGTCGGTTTTTTCAGGCGCTTTGCCGCAGCCGGCAACGACGGATACAAATAGAAATGCGAAAAGTGGTTTGCGCAACATGATGTTCATTCCGGATAGGTGTTCAGGTGGTGTTTTCGGCGCGAATGGATATCTAACGACGCGACTCTCGCCACAATCGCCGCTTTGCGGCGATTGCCTTGCCTGGGCGGGAAAGTCAGCACCGCCATCTCTAATGTTACGGTTGGACAACGCTGCGTATTGTGCCAGTTTGTGACTGCTATTTTCGCTGTCGGTTCTCACGGTGTTCATGGTCATCGCATTTTGGAAAACACTGATCGTAAGTTAGCGCGGTCAGTGAAGCCAGCCTGCCGGGACGGAACGCAATTTTTGAGGGACGAGCTGCGTGAAGTCGGTCGCCAACGGATCGTGGGCATTTCGAAAGCGGGACGCAAATTGTTAGCAAATTACGAGCGCTGGCGCGCCTTTTCAGGCTTTTTCAAGCTAAGATGCCCGCCAATGCTGGTGTTTGGTTGTTGGGAGCATTTCAAATCGTCGCCATTGCGGGCTGGGCGACAATGCATTCTGACAACTATCAATTTGTCTCAGCCAATTGACCGCGTCAAAATGTTCAAGCCCGTACAATTTGGTGATGAATAATGCGAACCACCATCGCCATCATGCTGCCTGGACGGCTGCAGCAGATTTTCTTGCGCGGGAGCGAATTGGTCAATTGCAGTCAATGACTGACGAGGACACGCGGCGCGCAGTCGTGCGTCTGTTTTCGCTACCTATTGCCGAAGCCGCCGGTAAAGTCGATGCAATCTGCGGCCTCGCGGAACAACAACGCCTGTTTCGCCAACTCCGCTAATGCCTGTTAACGGACTGTTTGCAACTGCGTCGGCGCTTCAGATGACGCTCAATGCTGCGGGCTTTCGCTATTGCTTCATTGGCGGCATTGTTCTCGCGCGCTGGGGTGAGCCTCGGTTTACGCAGGCTATTGACCTTACGCTGCTTTGTCCCTTCGGCGACGAATCGCGCGTGGCACAATTGCTGGAACCGTTGCTCCAGTCCCGCGTTTCATCACCGCGTGAATTTGCGATTGAGGCACGCATTTATATCGGCAAGACGACCGATGGAACACCAGTCGATATCGCGCTCGGTGGTTTGCCGTTCGAGGAGCGAACAGTCGCGCGTGCAACTCCATTCGCGTTCGCCGACGACATTGCTCTCGTGACCTGCTCGGCCGAAGACCTGGTCGTGATGAAGGCATTCGCGAACCGGGAAAGGGATTGGCTGGGTGTCGAATCGGTTCTAATCCGCCAGGCGGGGCGCCTCGATTGGCGCATCATTGATGATGAACTGGCACCTTTGGCGCCACTGCGCGGGGAAGCAGATATCGTTGCACGGCTCCAAGCACTGCGGCAACGATTCTCCTGACTTGCGGCCAGCCATTTGCAGTCGCACGGCGCCATGCAGTAAAGGTCAAAATCTCTTGACGGAAACAACTGACTCTGCCTGTCGGCAATGGAGTTAACGAATCACAAGCACTGGCGCGCCTTTTCAGCCATTTTTGGCCGGTGAGGTCCGCCAATGCTAGTATTTCAGCGTGCAGAATCTTTCAGCGACCTGCGGTCGCGCCTCGCTCCAGCCATTCTTGGTCAGAACGGAATACCAGGAAATGGGCGTTGAAATACAGGTCTGCGAAATCAAGTCTCCAAGGTGCCACCCGACTCGATGGCCACCTTGGAGATTTTTACTAGAACAACTGTTTTGTAATGACCTTGGAACCCGCGACATTATTGATGGTGAAGCTCATCGTGCCATTGCTGGCGTCGGTGAACGACAATGTCATGTTTCCGACCGGTTGTACGTTCAGCGTCGGACTTCCCCATACGTCAGTAGGAATACGACCGCCGTTTACCTGAAACAACTGTCCAGTACAGCCATTGCCGACGACAGGACAATTGGTGACGACGTACCAGATAGGTTTTCGGTTCGCGTCATATGTGTACAGCGCGACAAAGATGATACCGAACTGCTGGGTGAGGGAGACGCCCCAGCCAGACTCAGAGTCGGCAGGTGCGGCCCAATACAGTGATGTGTAATCAATTGCTGGTGGAGTGCCGCTAGGCACGAATACCTGACGTGTGATGTTTTTCACGCCCGCGACGCCATTGAGGTTGTAAGTGAATGCGGCGTTGTTAGCATTGCTGAATGCAAATGTTCCCCGCCCTACTGGCAGAACACTGAGCGCCGGCTTATTCCACGGTACCGTCACTGGCACGCCGCCTGACACCGAGAATATATCGCCGCTACAACTCGTGCCAACCACGGGGCAATTGGTGATTACATACCACACCGGTGCGCCTGATGGATCGTAGGTGTACCAGGCCATAAACAGAATAGCGCCGCGTTGCGTCAGGCTCATGCCCCAGCCGGACTCGGAATCTGCTGGTGCATTCCACCAGAGGCCGCTATACGGATTCTCGCCCAGCGACGTCCCTGATGCCGGGACAGCATCGAAGGCCGCTTTCGCGTCAAGAATCCCATAACCCCAGTTGTTATTAGTCGAGGCTGGCATCAACGGCGACGCCGGGTTGAATACGGGAAGCTGGCCGGTAAACGGATTGGTTTGTACGTTCTGAAACAAGATTTGTTTAACCTGTTCCGGTGTCAGCGTCGGATTCTTTTGGAGCATCAATGCAATTGCGCCCGCCACATGCGGGGCCGCCATGCTGGTGCCGTTGTAGGCTACATATTTTCCGCTCGCCTCAACCGAGTCGTCGCTCGGCACTTTCGCATCCTGCGCGAGGGCGGCCATAATCATTGCGCCGGGTGCCACAATCTCGGGCTTCATGACGACCGGACACTTGCTCAGGTTCGAGCAATTGCGGCGCGGTCCGCGGCTGGAGAATAATGAGACATCGGTGATTGGGCCGTGGTTGTAATTTGCCGGGTTGTTCGGCGCGCCGCCGGTGGTCTGCCATGCAGAATTGGTGTTGTACGACCCAACTGAAATGGTTCTCGTTGGCGTGGACGTGTCGGTCAGGATGCCTAAGGTAAAACCTGCAGGCGTATCCGATGTAAACAGTAATCCACTACTGTCTTCTCCGCAAATCATCGTTACTGGCGTGTTGGGCGCGGCCACTACATCGCCGCGCACCTCATAAGTCCAGGCACCTTGAAACCCGGTGGGGCTGGACGTATTCCTGGTAAAAGAAATCAGAATCTGCCGATCATCGTTGATGGCTTGAGGCCCTGTAGAGTTGACCTCAATGATTCCGCAAGGCAGAGTGAATGTTCTATCTGCACCGGCGGGCACAAAATCAGACATGGCGCATCCATCCGGCCCGCTAACTTTGACGGCATACTGATTGGACCCGGGATACCAGATTTCAATCCTCTGGTCCTTGGTAATCGAAGTCGCCCAGTTAAACGTCACCGTTTTTGTTTGCCCGGCCGAGATCAGGGGCGTAGCGACGATTTTGTCGGAGCCCTCATTACCTGCAGCCGATGTAACTACCACGCCAGCAGCGCCGGCGTTCGACAGCGCCCTCTCGTAGTTGGAGGTGCCATCGCGCGCACCAAAATAAGAACCCAGACTCAGGTTGACGACCAGCGGCTTGCCAAGTGCCGCCGCTTTGGCCCTCATCCAGACAACCCCATCGACTACCGCATTGCTGGAGCCCAGACCACCGGCGATAGAATTGGATGACAAAATATCTGCCTTGGGCGCCATCCCGACGAAGCGGTAGGCGGGTTGTCCGTTGCCTGTCTGCTGGCCATTACCCGCCGCAATGTCAGCAACGTGAGTGCCGTGATTACCGGTAGATGGCTGCGTACAGCCGCCTCTGCCATTGATCGCGTCATTGATCATTTGCACCGTGCACTCACCGCCGTAGTTGAAACCCGCTGGTGGAGAGCCGGCCGCGCCCTCTGCGCGTTGGTCCCACAGGCCGACCAACCGCGTGGTGCCATCGGTATTCCGAAACGAGAGATGACGGAAATCCACCCCATCGTCGACGATGCCGACAATCACGCCCGCACCGGTTGCGCCGCCGAGATCAGGGGAAGTTCCGGTGCGAATCTGCGTCGCACGTGTCGCCGGGACACTTGCGTTGAGTCGTTGCGGAACGATCTTTTCTGACTCCATGTACTGAATGTCATTGATCGCTGCCAATACTCCTAGCGACGAAGCTGGGATTGAGACTGACGCAATATCGCCCAACACTGAATTCACGGTGCCGCCTGCGCCACGGATAGCATCGAGGGTCTTGCTGTCGCCGAAGCGAACCAGAATTCTTACGACCTCGACCTTTTCGCGCAATCGCATCAGTTTGTACGAACCGTCGTCCATTTTTACAATGCCCGCCTTCACCATCGCGCCGGAAATTTTTGCGTCAAACTTCTGTGCGGAAAATGCGGGCGCCGATATACCCGTCAATACAAGCGCCGTGAGGAAAATGCCCATCTGCTTCTTGTTAAATGTCTTTCTCATCTCTTTGCTGTTCCATGTTTAGTTGAAAATTCGAACTTTCACTGCGGCAGTACCAAATACGTCGAACGTGCGAATTGGATTCAGCGCTTGAAGTCGGGCATGGCCGGGAACTCGACAAACCGGCACGCTCTCGAACACCTCGTTCTATATTAAGAAAATCATTCTGAGACCGGCGACCGTAGTGTGCAAAATCGCGTACCGAGAACAGGATTTTTGTCCTACGCGATTTAGCGGCTTCTTCCTATGGCCCAGGGCTGTGCGCAAACTTACCCTAATAGTAGGGAGTATACCCGAGCCATTCCTGCAGGCATTCAGCGCACAGGGCAAATGGCGGATGGGAACGGCGTGGGTGATTTTCATATGGAGTTTGAATGCAAGATGCGCGCATTCGGGATGCTGTCATCAAAATGAGAGTTCTCCGCGTTGGATGTTTGCAAACGATGGATTTCAGAAGTTGGTCGGCGTCGGCTTAGCAGTGTGATGGGTGCTGGCCACCCTCAGCCAAGAACAATTGAAGTTTGTTTCGCGCCCGCTACGCTTTATAGATTCCCACAGCAACTTTATCGTCAGGAGTAATCATGCAATTACAATTTCTGCGCCTTCGGGCGGTCGCTTTCGTAACTGGCTTTATGTTGCTGGCGAGTAGCGGCCTGGTTAGTGCGGACCCGCCGTCACGCGTCGCGCGCATGGGCTATATATCCGGAAACGTCAGTTACTCGCCTGCGGGCGTGAACGACTGGGTACGCGCTTCTATCAATCGACCGCTTACGACCGGCGACAGCATTTGGGCGGATTCGCGTGCGCGCGCCGAAATCCAGATCGGTGGCGCGATGGTCCGAATGAATTCGGATACCAGCGTATCCATCCTCAATCTCGACAACCGCATTGCCCAACTGCGATTGTCGCAGGGCACTCTGAACGTTCACGTGCGGCGACTGGACCGTAACCAGGTTTTTGAAGTGAATACGCCAAATCTTGCCTTTACGTTGTTACGCCCGGGTGAGTATCGGATCAGCGTGGACAGAAACGGTTATGCAACGGACGTTTTTGTGCGTCGCGGTCAGGGCGAGGCATACGGAGACGGTGCGGCGTACATAATCGATTCGCGCCAAGGGTACAGTTTTACCGGGTCCGACTTGCGTGACTACGAATATCTTGATGCGCCACGCTTTGATGATTTTGATCGCTGGTCGTCCGACCGCGACAGGCGCTACGACAACTCGCCCTCAGCTCGGTACGTCTCGCAAGATGTGGTTGGCTATGAGGATCTCGATGCCAACGGTAGTTGGCGTGTGGATGCCAGCTATGGAAATGTGTGGTTCCCAAATCGCGTTTCCGCTGGCTGGGCTCCATATCGCGATGGCCACTGGGCATGGATAGACCCGTGGGGTTGGACGTGGGTCGACGACGCACCTTGGGGCTTTGCAGTTTCTCATTACGGTCGCTGGACGAATCTGCGTGGAAACTGGGGATGGGTGCCCGGGCCGGTACGTGAGCGCGCCTACTATGCGCCTGCGTTAGTCGCATTCGTGGGTGGCAACAACTTCCAGCTAAGCTTTTCAAGCGGCAACGCTGGTGCTGTCGCATGGTTCCCACTGGCACCGCGCGAAATCTATCAGCCTTCTTACGTGGTGAGCCGCGGCTATTTCGAGAATATTAACCGCAGCAATACGATCATCAACAACACCGTTATAAATAATACGGTCATCAACAACACGTACAACAACTCGAACGTCACCAACATCGTCTATGCGAACCAATTCGTGCAGGGTGCCGTCATTGCGGTACCCACCACGGCTTTCGTGCAATCGCGGCCGGTCGCCCAGGCTGCGGTGCAGGTCCCACAGGCAATCATTGCCAGCGCACCGGTGGCGGCCGTCCCGCGCGTTGCGCCTATCGCCCAGAGCGTGCGTGGTGGTGCCGTCCAAAGTAGCGCGCCGCCTCTCAGCATGTTCGACCGACCGGTCGTCGCTCGAAGCGCACCGCCAGCACCACCGGCGAGTTTCGCCGCGCAGCAACAACAACTGACCGCGCGACAGGGTAACCCGCTCGACGAAGCTGCCCGCAGGGATTTGCGACCCGCAATGAGTGCACCTGCACCTGTCGTGAGAGTGGTCGCGCCTGCACAAATTGCGCAACCAACCGCGCCTCCGCCGCCCGCTGCCGGGCCCGGCCAAGTAAACAACGGGCGCGACAACGCCAGTGATCGCAACGCCCCGCCGCTGCCAGGCAACGCCCGCGTCCCGGGCGCGGTCCCGCAGTTTGCGCCGCCGGCACCCGTAGCGCCGGCGCAGCAGCAAAGCGGAAGGCCTGAACAACGTGAAAAAGGGGAGCAGCGCACTCAACCATTCGCCCCGCCGCCAATGCAGGGTGCACCCGCAGCGCCGTCGCAGCCGCAAAGCGGAAGGCCTGAACAGCGTGAAAGAGGGGAGCAGCGCACTCAACCATTCGCTCCGGTGCCATCACCTCAGCTGGCACCCTCTACACCAGCACTACAGCCCCAGTCGCCTGAGCAGCGCGGAAGGCCCGAGCAACGTGGGCAGGGTGAGCAGCAACGCCCACCGCAGATCGCACCGCGGCAGCCAATACCGCCATCGGCCGCACCACCGCAATTTGCCCCGCAGCCGCCTGCTATGCAGCCACAGGAGGAACGCGGAAGGGTCGAACAGCGAGGCAAAAGCGAGCAACAGCGTGTGGCGCCGGTTGCGCCGCCCGCACCAGTCGCGGTACCGCAGGCACCGGCTTCACCGCCTTCAGCGCCACGTGAAAAGAATGAGCAACGGGACAAAAACGAGCCACGCGGAAAACCAATGGTGACACCGCCACAACCACCCCCAGCGGCAGCACCGGTAGGCAAGGCCGGTGAACCTGTCGAGACCAAGCAGAAAGGCAAGAAAAAAGATGAAGAGCAGAAACGCGAAGATGAAGCGCGGAGATAAAAGGATCGGTCGGCACAAAAACCTCAAGTACCAGACGGTCCGCGTCAATCAGAGCCGTCCTACATGTTTATAGGTGAACGATACGATTGACGATTAGCGCGCATACGCAAACACTACGTCAACACAACCCGTGTTTGAACTTTGCGACTCAAAACAGGAATACAAATGAAAAAATACGCCGCTTTTCTTCTATCCGCCTGGCTGTTCTCGCCTTTCGCGTCAGCTAATACGTTCACCACCGACTTAACCGACCTCTGGTGGAATGCAAACGAGTCTGGCTGGGGAGTGACCGCAACGCATCAGCGCGAAGTTGTGTTCCTGACTTTCTTTGTTTACGGAACAGATAATCGTCCCACGTTTTATACAGGGCAGGCATCGTATACAGGGCAGGCGGGGTCAGGGGCGCTTATCTTTTCGGGCCCGATGTTAGTAACCAACGGCCCTTGGCTAGGCACGACTTTCAATCCCAACGCAGTGACCATTCGGCAGGTAGGCACGGTGACGTTTACCGCGTTTGTCGATGCGGCGACGCTCAGTTACAGCATTGATGGCGTGGTCGTCAATAAGGCACTCACGCGGCAGACATTTCGAAATAATGACCTGACCGGAACCTACGCGGGCGTTTTCAGGCAGACCGCCGCAGGCTGCTCGAATGCGGCGAACAACGTTACGACCGAGACCGTTGTCGGCGTCGCTATCAATAACACCGCGACGGGTTTTGCCATGAGCACGAACAACGCCAGCGGATCGGTATGCAATTACTCTGGCAATTATCGCCAAGGCGGCAGGATGGGATCTTCAACCGGCACGTATACCTGCCCGGGAATTACTGGCAACTACGACATGTACGAAATGGAGGCCAACCCGTCGGGAATCACGGCTATATTCACCGCCAATGACAATACGTGTTCACAAATTACTGGACGATTTGCCGTAGTGAAGAGGCAGTAACACCAAAGCGGCTTTTCCCAAACTGTCGGAAACACTGAAATCGGGTTATGCGAGATGGGATTAGTCCACTGATCGAGCCCGATAGAAGCCACTTAAGCGGCACAGATAAGTTTTGAGCCGCTTCCAGCCACTTCCAGTGCGCACATTTCCCTGTATCGGAACCCCATTTCTCAGGCGTGGAGCACTCTCCGCGAATTTTCCCCCAAACCCCGTGTCTCCCCCATGAGAGAGGGTGAGAAATGCAGAACGGGGAATAGAGAGGTCATCGTTTCGCATCAATAACTGTGTTTGGTCACAAGAATAACGTCCCGCAAAGGGCCAAAACAAATCTGTCGTCGATGTAGGAGAGTGCCTGCGTGGTTTGAGGCAATCGTCCGATAACACCAGGTATCGGCCTAACCCAAAATTCGATACCGTCATTCGACGCGGCGTCGCTTCACGAAATTTCTAACAGGAGACAAAATGAAAGCACTACTGAAAAACGCGCTCGCCGTGGCCTCGCTGGCTGTAGCCACGCAAGCTACCGCGCAAGTCACCTTCTACGAACGTGAAGACTTTGCGGGCCGGAGCTTTACGGCGGAGAATCAAATCAGCAACTTTGAGCGGGGAGGTTTTAATGACCGCGCATCGTCTGTAGTAGTTTTGCGAGGCCGCTGGGAGGTCTGTGAGGACGCTGGTTTCAGAGGCAGGTGCGCGGTGCTGCGTCCTGGCAGATACGCTTCGTTGGCGGCGTTAAGCGTGAACAACAGCATTTCGTCGGTGCGGATGGTCAGCCGGAACATGCCGCTCGACGATAGTCGTTATGCACCCATCCCCGCAGCCGCGCAAATTACATTTTACGAACGTGAAAGCTTCGCTGGCCGGTCATTCAACACCGCGAGCCAGATAGGCAACTTTGAGCGGCAGGGCTTCAATGACCGTGCTTCGTCGGTTGTTGTTACGCATGATTTCTGGGAAGCATGCGAGGACGCCTGGTTCGCGGGTCGCTGCGTGGTATTGCGCCCGGGCAGATATCCCTCGCTGGCAGCGATGGGATTGGGTGACAGCGTGTCCTCGGTTCGGGTCGTCAGTGCAAGCGAGCGTCTGGACGAAAGCCGTTATGCGCCCCTGCCTGTGATTGCGCCGGTTCTGACAGTTTCACAAATAACCTTTTATGAACGCGAAAGATTTGAAGGCCGCAATTACGTCACGCGTGACCAGATCGACAACCTGGAGCGCTATGGCTTCAACGACCGCGCTTCGTCGGCCGTGGTCGTTGGTGAACCGAGGGAGGTCTGCGATGACGCAAGATTCAAGGGCCGCTGCGTCGTACTACAGCCCGGCAGATATCCTTCACTGGCAGAGATGGGTCTGAACGAGCGGATTTCCTCGGTACGTAGCGTGCGCGCGTATGTACGAACCGGCGAAAATCTTTATCCACCCGCGTCGGTCGCGGTTTACGACTATCAGCGGCGCAGCAACGAACGTCTGTACGAAGCGCGCGTCAGTTCCGTTCGCGCTGTCGTTGGCACGCCTGACCAACGCTGCTGGGTCGAAAGCGAACAAGTCGTTCGGGATCAAGGCAATGCCAACGTTCCCGCCGCCATTACGGGAGCAATCATTGGCGGCATTCTCGGGCATCAGGTAGGTGGCGGGCGGGGCAAAGACTTTGCCACGGTGGGCGGTGCTATCGCTGGAGGCGCGATCGGCGCCAATATCGGTCGCGACAATAGCGGACAGCCGGTGTATACCCAAAATGTCCAGCGTTGCGCCAGTGTTTCCGGTCCAATACGGGCCGACTACTGGGATGTGACCTACGAGTTTCGCGGGCAAGAGAATCGCCTGCAGATGGCCAATCCTCCCGGCGCAACGATTACAGTTAATGAACGTGGGGAGCCTAGGGCGTAGGGCAGCTTAGGGCCGCCTTGCACTTCGGCTAAGGCGAGCCGTTCATCAATGAAACTCAGTTCGGAGAAAAGGAGCAATGGGCAGAGTGGCCAACAGGCAGTCGCCTGCCCATCCCCTTCAAACCTTGTGTGCGGCGTTACTGCAACAGGGCCCGAAAATACAGTCGGAAAATATTGCTTCAAGGCTGAAGCGAACGAGGGTTAGCGAGCAAACCCTAAAAGAGACATGTTTTCATGTGGAAGACAACTTATCTCTCACCCCACGGTGTTTTTTTGACGCCCAAACCGCCAAAGGGATGAAGACACGCAGCAAGCCAGATCGACAGGCATGAAATGCACCAGCCAGCTTCCCCCGTAGGCCAAGTTCAGGCTTGACATATCGTTGAAAACCCCATCAGGAAGGTATGTACCGAAGCGTGATCGGGGACACCCATTAGCGGAGCAGTAAGCAGTGCGTGCCGAAGTGTGGTCTTGCACCGAACGATTCATTGCGCATGCGTTATCCTCTGCCCGACACTACTGTTCGAGTTTCCGGCATGCGAGTTCATCCAACCCCGTATCATGATCGTCAGGTCGCGTTGGCAACGATGCACCGCAAGGAAGAGGCAATTGCGCCGGCACTAAAGGAGACGTTGGGCTTGTTTACGGTGAATGCGCCGGAGCTGGATACCGATCAGCTCGGCACCTTTGCAGGCGAAATCCCGCGGCGGGGCAACATGCTTGACACGGCCGTCGCCAAAGCCCGCATGGGCATGCAGGCCACCGGGCTCTCACTGGGGCTGGCTAGCGAAGGTAGCTTTGGTCCGCATCCGCTGATTCCATTTTTCCCCGGCGGGATTGAGCTCCTGGTCTTTGTCGATGATGAGCGTGGGCTCATCGTCCATGAAACGCTGGTAGCCGACCAGACTAACTTCTCACACCGAATCGTCTCCCCAGCAGATCCCATTGATGATTTTCTAGGAAGGGTCGGTTTCCCCGCACACGGCTTGATCGTGCGACCCAATGCGGGAGAGATTCATCGCGACATCGTAAAGGGAATAACCCGTCGTGCAGTGCTCGACGCCTCTATCAAACTTGCCGCGCGAGCATCGGCCGACGGCAAAGCGCACATTGAAACCGATATGCGTGCCCACATGAACCCGACACGCATGCGCTCGCTCGCCACATTGGCCAGCCAGCTCGGTCGGCGCTTGGCCATTCCTTGCCCTGCCTGTGCCGCGCCCGGATGGGGCAGGATCGATGTCGTTAAAGGGCTACCCTGTGAAGAATGCGCTACCCGCACCGCAATGGTATTGAAAGAAGTGTTCGGTTGTGTGGCCTGCTCCCGCCGTGACGAGCTGCCACGACGTGACGGTCTGACCCATGCCAGCCCCGCGCATTGCCCGTACTGCAATCCTTGAGTCGATATGTGTTTCTGGGCCAGTAACACCAGGGGAAGAGTGTCCCTTGGTGTTCAGTCTCCGGTCCGCGCGCGCCGAAAACACAGCGTTTGGAGGATTTAGAACGAAACACAGTGGCACTCGAGAGTGCCCAGTTCTCCCTCTGCTTTCTCTGTCCGTTGCCTACCGCCGATGATCCTCGACCCACTTCTCGGTGAGTTGATCCAACTCGTCTAACTGCTCTTCAGAGTGGCTCGGTAGTGCGAATCCCATTTCGAGCCATCCGATGAGGTGATCCTCGATCAAGTCAAGTGCAAAGTCCGGGTAATCGGCAAAATCGTAAAGGAGAGGTCTTGCCGGTGAGCGGCGCTTTGGCGGCCATGCCTGCAATGCCGTAGCATGGCTGTTCAGGCGCCTGATGGCTGGCGCGATTCCTCAGGCGTTTCCGAAGGTGAGTTTCTTGCGCGCAGACAAACTGATTTTCCTGGCGATCCTTTGCGTTCTCGCCACGCGGCCCGCTATGGCCAAGTGTGCCTTTGTGGGCTACGCGGTGAGCGGAACCGTTGCCGGTGAAGACGCAAAGGCCATCGCGGGCGCGACGGTTGCAATTACCTCTGTCGGCGAATTTTTCCCCCAGCGTCCGGTTGTTGCGACCACCGATGAGCAGGGCGTGTACCAAACCCAGATGCGCTTTGACACCTACTCTGGCGGCGGCGTCAACGGCGACGATTGCTTTCGCAAGCCTGGCCGGGTTAACGTGCGCATCGACGCGGTAGGCTATAACCCGGCGAGCAAAGTGACAGTCATTGGCAAGGGCTCGCGCGTGGTTGCCGATTTTGTGCTGGTGCGCTCGCCGCAATGAGCCGGGATAGCGGCTACGACTTTTTGCGGATGTTCCAGCGCACGCAGGCCGGCGTGAAATTCGGGATACCAGCCTGCGGTATCGGTGCCGCACATAGCTGTGATCGAAAGGTAAATTTGAATTTGTTGGGCTGCCAAGTATTCTTGCCGAAGTCGCTACTCACCCTAGCAGCCTGTCGGACTTCAAGGAAATCGGCTGCAAAATGACCGGGCCGGTGCATATTTCCCCGTTTTTCGTCGCCAATAGAACAACTATTGGCTAGAAAACCGTGAAAATCTACCCTTGGCCAGCTCATTTCTCGCTGCGATTCTTCAAGTCCGACAGGCTGCTAGCTGTTTGGTTCATTGACCACGTGCATCGATAGTCTTTGCCACCACTTGACGCCGCCTGTTCCACCGCTAGCTCCAACGGAGACGAGGACAGATGTAGAAAACCCTGCCCGGAAGGCATCACTTCGTATTCGTCCGATTTCCACTTGCGGAAGTAGCGAACTCCATCCGGCCGAAACAAACGGCTATGCGTTTTTGGTTGGTTGCGTCCAAGCCGTTCATCGAGACTCGAAATTTGTATTTGTCATCACTGCTACTCGGTTAAACCGCGAATAGATTTAATTGGCTACTCGTCACTGCATCAGTATTCTTGTAACCACCCCCGCAAACGCTTGCTGCAAGGGCATCTTCTCGAAAAGAGTGACCGACAATATCTGTAAGAGAGTGTGGAGCGAGGCGTCAAGATTGAGGCGCTTCTTGACAATGGCAACAAGGACATAAACCGATATGGCGGTCCAGATTTGCGACTTCACCGCATTCTCCGAGTTGCCGTAGAACTTCTTGATACGCAGATGCTGCTTAGCCGATTTTCGCGCCTGATTTCTTCGGGGAAGCCACCAACGGTATCGGTCGCGTCTGCGCCCACGCAGACGATCTGCAACGAGGAACGCATGACTTCTCCGGTGGCCTGGCGATGAGATGCGAGGCTGGATGTTGGATGGCGAGGGTTGGGGCGGTGGCTGAGAGGATTTACCCCCGCTCTCCCACCCCTCTCCCACCAAGCGAGAGAGGCTTCTTACCGGTGAATTCTTTAGCGTTTGCGCGATGGCAAAAGGGTACGATCCATGACATACGTCACCAGCACCCTTACTCTACGGCATCGCCTTCCGCGTACTCGCCACCGCCAGGAAAATCTCTCGCAGGAAGACCAACAGACTTCCGATGAAAGCAAGCATCGCCATGACAAACAGCAGGCCGACGAACGTGGCGAGATTGACCGACATAAGTGCGCCGATGAAGGCCACGATAATGAGCAAGCCTACAAACAGGGCGGAGAAGACAGCGAATGCGACGGCAAAATAGATCAGGCGTAAGCGCCGCCGCAGGCTTTCAAGCTCTTCTCTTGCTGGCAGCAATTGGGCCGGGTCAACCTCATGCAACCGGTCCTCAAGCACCCGAATGCGGTCGACAATACGAGCGAGTCGATTGGCCAGCACCCCCATGAGCGTGCCGACTGCGGTAAGCAGAAACACTGGGGCAATGGCCAGAGCGATGACGTGCGTGATCTGGTTAAGGTCGGTTTGCGGAAACATGCGTAAGGGTCGATTCGAATTGGCTTGGTGAAGGGCCGATTATGCGATTAGCGTCAACACATAACAACCGCAGGCTTCGCCATTGCGTCTCGTCCCGGCATGCCGTTCCCGGAAAAAGCAGGTCAAAAAGAGGACTGCCGCGTCAACCGCCTGTGCGCATGCGCGCGATGGTCTCGCGGTAAGGCTTCAATCCTGCCCACAGCAAAGCGATTGCGGCGAGATTGGCTACCGTGCCAACGATCAGCATCGACCATTTCAACGCAAGGTCATCGGCAAACACGTAGTCCGTCACCAGCGCTACAGCCGTTGGCCCCACGCCAAGGCCAATCAGGTTGACGATGAACAGGTAGACCGCCGTCGTCTGGCCACGCATCTGGTTAGGCACAATCGCGACAATCGCCGCTGGTGCCGCACCGAAGGGCATACCCAGCGCAAATACGGAAGGCACGATCAGGATGGCGGCGAGCGTGCCGTCGCCGACCAACAGATAAACACCGCCAATAATGGCGATGACCGATGCGATGATGCCGACGCGCAAGGCCGCATCAGTTTTGCCCTGCTTCAACCAGCGATCCGTAAGCCAGCCACCGAACAGGATGCCGGTGCAGCCAAACACCATCACGATCAGCCCGTAAATGATACCTACCTCGCCGGCCTCCCAGCCAAACGTGCGAATGAAAAAACTCGGCACCCAGGCCGCAGTGCCGTATGAACAAAAAGCAATCATCGCGAAGCCGATGTTGTGACAAAGAACGGTGCGACGGTTACGCCACAGGTGTGCCACTACTTCACCGAACGGCACGCTGCCGTGCACAAGCACCCCCTCTCTTGGCGGCTCGCGCACCAGCAAAAACGCCAGACTGAAGATGATGCCGCTAATGCCCAACACGAAGAACACCACCTGCCAGGGTCGTACGTCGCCGACCAACGGCAACGACACCGCACCCTGCGCAACAGCAAACTGAATAACCAGGCCACCCAACAGAAACGCAAGGCCTGAGCCAAGATAAATGCCCATCGAATACACACTGATGGCGGTGGCCCGGCGCTCGGGTGGAAAGTAATCAGCGATCATCGAATAGGCAGCCGGCGAAAGCGTGGCTTCGCCGACGCCGACGCCGACGCGATACAGGAACAACTGCAAATAGGTTTGCGCCAATCCGCAGAGGGCCGTCATCAGGCTCCAGACGACGACACCTGCAGCAATGAGACCACGGCGACTCCAGCGGTCCGCCAACCGACCCAACGGAATGCCGAGAATCGTGTAAAAGATGGCGAATGAAAAACCCATCAGCAAACTCATCTGCGTGTCGCTGATGCCCAAGTCGCGTCGGATCGGTCCGACCAGCAGATTCAGTATCTGGCGGTCTACGAACGAGAACACGTAAGCCACCATCAAGATCGCGACGACAAACCAAGGATAGGCCAGCGATTTGCCGGGCTCGTGCACGTTTGCTTCCATCGATTATCTCCTCAGGTTTCAGAATTCCAAAGCTGCCAAGGTGTTGCACGTGGCGCTTCGTGTTTGGGCAACATCTTAGCTGCAATTGCGGAGCTTGGGATTTGAATTTGGATCGTGCGAAGCAATTACTCCGCTATCGCCTGGTTAAGCCACATTCGCTGCTCAGTTGCACACCAGTCGTCGCAACCTGGCGCCCGTCGCAACCTTTGAGCGCCCCGCAACCACCGGGTAAAACGCCATTTGACCGCTAGTTCCGGGCGTTCATCGGCTGCAATGCCCGCCAATGCTGGTGTTTCTCGATTTTTTGCATACTACCACCCGCAAACAAGCGCGCAATGTCAGCCCATAAATATCCTGCGCCACCCTTCGACCGCTTCATCGTCCGGCTTCCGGCTTCGTCGCTTTCGGCAAGACATTTGCCAGCCGCCTGATATTCTGACGTCATTAGTTAATCACTCTGTCTCCCGCTCATGAAAACCAGCCTGTCCTTTATCGCAAGACGCGCCTTCGCCTGGATTGCGATGTTCATTGTGTTGCTGATTTTTTGGACCAGCATTTTGGGCTTCAGAGCCACTTGGCCACTGTTTGCCGGTGCGCTGCTCGTCGTGATCTTCGTCATCACCACCTCTACGTCACATTTGCGGCGCATACGCCTGATCGCTGGCAACGCCGACGCCTCTACCCTGGCAAATCGTCAACGTCGCCAGATCGAGATGCCATTTGAGGCGGATGAGGCGTTCGGTATCGTCAACGCGACCATCCGCGAGTTGCCGCGTGCCACTGAGATTGAAAGCGCCAGAGACAGCTTGCAGATACGTGCCAAGGTGCAGCGTGTCGATGCCTACGGCGCCGCAGTGCCACTGCTCGAGCAAATGTCCAAAACGTTCGGTATGCAACGTGACCTGGTGTTCATTTCGGTCACGCCGCGCGAAGGCTCGTGCAGTGTGACGGTGATCTGCGAACCTGAAAACGGCGCCTGGAGCGATTTGTTTGTGGTCGATGACGGCGTAAACCTTGAAAACGCCGAGGCCATCACCCGCGCCATTTCGCGACGCATCGCTGAGCGCCGGCGTAACGAACAGGCCTCAACCAAAGAGACCGTGACCGAGAAGGAACTCGCCGTCGCCAAACTCGGGCTGCTGCATGCACAAGTAGAGCCGCATTTTCTTTACAACACGCTCGGCAGTGCGAAATACCTGATCAAGAGCGATCCAGTACGCGCCGAAGAGATGCTCGACAACCTCATTCTCTACCTGCGCCATTCGCTGCCGCGAACCGATGATTCCTTATCCACCATTGCTGAGGAGCTTGAACGTGCGCGTGCCTACCTGGATATCCTGCAGATTCGTATGGGAGCGCGTCTGCGCACACAGATTGCGGTGCCAGACGCGCTCAAATCGGTACCTTTCCCGACCATGATGCTGCAGACGCTGGTCGAAAACTCAATCAAGCACGGGCTCGAGCCCAAGACCGGCGGCGGCACCATCTGGATACTTGCGCGACCTAACGAGCATGGCGTTGCCGTCACGGTAGCCGACGATGGTCGCGGTTTCAGCACCGAAACCGCCGGTACCGGCATCGGACTGAAAAACGTGCGTGAACGACTGAGACTGGCGTACGGTGGTGAGGCCTCGTTCAACATCGTCGCCAATTTCCCAGCGGGCATTGCCGCAACCATCACGGTCCCTGCGGCTGGCCCGAAATCCGACCCTAAGGAGGTCAATCATGAATAAAGCCCTCACCTGCGTAATTGCCGAAGACGAAGAGATTTTCCGCGAGGCATTGATCAATCTGCTGCGCGAAGAATGGCCTGACCTCGACGTACTGGCGGCTTGCGAAGATGGAGGCGCCGCGCTGGACACCATCGGCGAACACCAGCCCGACATCGTCTTCCTCGACATCCGTATGCCTGGGCTAACCGGCCTGGAAGTTGCCGCTGCGATGAGTGAGGCCAGTCCCAAAACCCAAATCGTGTTCGTCACCGCCTACGACCAATACGCGATCGACGCATTTGAGAAAGGCGCAGTCGACTATCTGCTGAAACCGATCGCACGCGAACGGCTGACGGGAACCATACAGCGCCTCAAGGTGCGGGCTGCCGCCGGACACAACGACACTGAAGCGCTGACCGCCCTGATCCAGCAACTCAGCGGTGCCCTACTCCCACGGTCCAGCGAGCCGCCGCTGGTATGGTTGACGGCGAGCGCTGGCAAAGAGACCCGCCTGATCATGGTGGACGATGTTGCCTATTTTCAGTCGGACAACAAATACACCGTGGTGATGACGGCGCAGGGCGAATCACTCGTGCGCACGCCGTTGCGAGAGATGTTGGACAAACTCGATCCGACCCATTTCAAGCAGATTCATCGCGCGACCATCGTCAACATGAAGGCCATTGCGTCCATCGTTCGCGACGACACTGGCCGAGGCACAGTGAAGCTGAAGAGTCGACCGGAGACGCTGACGGTAAGTCTCACGTTCATGCCGTTGTTCAAGAACATGTGATGCGGTGCGATTTTCTCCCGGCGCAACCCTTGTGGTTGTTCCCGCGGCGCCGGGCGAATGGGAAAGCCTGCCCTCAACCGCCGTGTTGGCGCCGCGAATCCTCGGGTGCACCGGCACGATCCCGCAAGCCATATTCGCGGCTGACTTCGGCCACGCGCACTGAAGCGCTGACCACCCTGGTGGCAGGCAAGGCACGCACCGCCACTGAACTCGCTGACATCGCAAGTGTAACCAAACAGGTAATCAATGCGCATCTTGCCAAATTTGCCAACGCGCAATTGATTACTGTCGAGAGTCAGGGTCGGCATCTTTACTTTCGACTGGCCGACGACGACGTAGCGCAATTGCTTGAATCATTGATGGGCATCGCATTCAGAACCGGTGCTGTAAGGCTAGGCGCCAGCCCGCGCGATCTGGCAATGCACGAAGCCCGCATTTGCTATGACCATCTTGCGGACGGGCTAAGGGCCTGTGCGTGTAGATTTATGAACTTCTCATCAAGCAGGGCGCGCTCGTACTTGAGGTCGACGGCCTCGCTGTCACCAACGCGGGCACGCGATTCTTCAACCTGGAATCCTCGGTTGGACGGGCGCGAGTGTGCGCTTTTGCGGCTTTCTGGCAAGGCGCGACGACGAAGCAGGCTACATCCTGCGAGGAGGAGCAACGCCGCCAGGGAGCCGCAAAAGCGTGCAATCACGCCCGTAGCGCACTCACCCAAAAGATGAAGGGCCAGAAGGTGGCAACTTTCAAATTAATCAAGTGCATATTGACTGAGATTAGCGGTCAACTGAGGATTCTAGGTTGAACCTAGAATCCTCAGTTGGACGGGTGTGAGTGTATGTTTTTGCGGCTTTCTGGCAAGGCGCGACGACGACGCAGGCTTCACCCTGCCAGGAGGAGCAACGCCGCCAGGGAGCCGCAAAAGCGTGCAATCACGCCCGTAGCGCACCCACCCAAAAGATGAAGGGCCAGAAGATGGCAACTTTCAAATTAATCAAGTGCATATTGACTGAGATTAGCGGTCAACTGAGGATTCTAGGTTCAACCTAGAATCCTCAGTTGGACGGGTGTGAGTGTATGTTTTTGCGGCTTTCTGGCAAGGCGCAACGACGACGCAGGCTTCACCCTGCCAGGAGGAGCAACGCCGCCAGGGAGCCGCAAAAGCGTGCAATCACGCCCGTAGCGCACTCACCCAAAAGGTGAAGGGCCAGAAGGTGGTAACTTTCAAATTAATCAAGTGCATATTGACTGAGATTAGCGGTCAACTGAGGATTCTAGGTTGAAGCATCACGTCATTGATAACGCCGCGCTAAAAGCCCGTCGCCGCCCGTTTTGCCGAGCCTGTCTGGATTGAAGTGAGCGTCGCCACCATCTCGCCGGTGCGCTCGGCGCCGCCGTACTCGATCACGCGCTTGCGCAGCGCTGGTGCAAGCGCGAAAACGATTCCCGCGTCTTAAATTTTAGTCACGCCGGCGAATTGGCGATCCGGGAAATGTTTGCGCTCACAAACGCGACCGGATCTTCAGCGCGCAGAGCAAAATTTCAGACGCGGACATGGTGACGTTTAGACGTGTTGCGGAGTTCAATCAGCTCAGCGCCAGCGTCCAGGTGCCAGAGGTCAACATCGAACGCATGACCAGATAGAACAGCAGCCCGGCCGGGCCAAATATCAGTGTCAACAACAGTGCGGGCAACAGCCACCAATGGGTAATGCCGATGCGCGAGGCGTCGGTCACGATATAGAGCCCAACCATCAAGTCGAAGGCCAGATAGTGAATCCAGCCGGCGAGAACTATGCGTGGCGATCTGAACAAGTTAACCACGCCTGTAAGCGAGGAAAAACCACCTTTTCCAGCAGCCGCCCCCGGCTCCCGTAGATGCCGGACAAAAAATACAAACCAGCAGTAAAGTACGCATAGCAGTGCCACTGCGATGCTGAGTACGGTCATGCGCGCTGCCTGCGGCCAGAAGGGATAGCCGAACAGCACCAGCCATCCCGTGATGGCGATAGCGTTTGCGACATTGAATGCGACGGAGAGTCCTCTCATTTCTATGCGTCTCCGTCTGTAGGTGTCGTCACGAGCTATTTCGTTTCTGCCGGTGGTGCATACAGCGGTTTACCCTTGTCGACAATGTGTGCGGTGAACAGCCTGAGCGGCTTGTCCCCGACTACCTTGAATCCGCCGTGCACAACATCACGCAGGTTCAGCACTACGTTACCGGTTTCCAACATCGTCGGTTCTTTGCCGGGCAATTGAATCATGTTGCCCTGAATCACGTAGGCAGTTTCAACACCATGATCAAAGTGCTTTGCGGCGACCTCGCCCGTCCTATATTCCAGAATAGAACTGACGACTTCCAAGCCTGGTGCAACGGAGAGATCAGCGCGCTGTATTTCCTTGTGCGAACCGGACTCGACAGCGAATGTGGTCACAGTCCAGGTCACGAGCAGGCAAAACGCGGTCAGCACGGTTGTCAATCGAATTGAAAGCATATTGTTTCCCCTGAAATTTGGAGGGTTGGCCGTGAACTGGCCGCGTTACTGCTTCACCATCGAATAATTACCGTTGGTTCTCGTCAGATTATTGATCCAGTCAACCTTGGCCTTTTTGCCGGCGGCGTCGACTTCAATTTTCGTCATGCCGATGACCTTACCGTCCCGCTTGTAAGTTTCTTCCAGGGTATTCTTGCGCACCTTCGCTGACACGGTGGTGATGCCTGGATCGCCCTTGAATGGCGCGTCGGTGCCGTCGGTCTTGGCAGAATAAGACTCACCGGTGGGCGTGGACATCGCCATCATTGCACCCTCAGATTTGTATGTGACCAGTAAGCCATTGTCCGACACCTTGTCGGCCTTGATC
>Ga0163144_10003348_pt1 | contig 36533 bp, 26 predicted proteins | sample OliLak19BULKMAT1_FD_123175 | JGI IMG/M metagenome (GOLD analysis project Ga0163144, IMG submission 123175) | Freshwater microbial mat bacterial communities from Lake Vanda, McMurdo Dry Valleys, Antarctica - Oligotrophic Lake LV.19.BULKMAT1 | ecosystem: Environmental > Aquatic > Freshwater >...
CGATGAGCGGGAAGTGGAAACGGAGCACGGCCGACGGCTATTGCGCCACCTACGGGGAAACCCTGAAACGGATGTAAGCCGAAGCCTAAACCACCGCGCCACTTCTCGACTCTACTGCGGTCCAGTTGCCCGCCGATTCTTGTCGCGTCGGCAGTGGAAGGCTCGCTCGACCGCGAATTTTCCAGGCCCCTTGAATCGGACCAAAGCAAGCCCTTGGTTGATGCCCGCAGGCGTTCCCGCTATTTTCGGGGCCTGCGGACGTAATCTGCATTCATGGAAAGGTGGTCTATGACCAATCGACTCGACAACAAAGTCGCCGTGGTAACCGGGGGTGGACGGGGCCTGGGCCGACACGTTGCGCTGGGACTGGCTCGCCAGGGTGCTCGCGTCGCCGTCGCCGCGCGGAGCCTCGAGCAAGTGGAGGAGACCGCGCGACTCATCGAACAGTCCGGTGGAAACGGGCTAGCTGTCGCCACGGACATTGGCCAGCCCGACCAGGTGACGCGACTGCATGCGCGCGTGACGGCGGAACTGGGGGTGCCGTCGATCCTGATCAACGCCGCCGGCACATTTGGGCCGATCCAGTTCGTGCGCGACAGCGATGCCGCACTGTGGATCGAGACGCTGCGGATCAATACGATTGGCCCCTATCTGACGTGCCGGGCCTTTGTGGGCGGGATGATCGACGCCGGCTGGGGAAGGATCATCAACTTCAGCTCGGCCGCCTCGTTGCACCAGCCCGGTCCACTCACGAGCGCTTACGCGACCAGCAAAGTCGCGCTGAACCACTTCACGCGACACCTGGCGGCCGAACTTGAAGGCAGCGGAGTAACGGCCAACGCGATCCATCCCGGCGAAGTGAAGACGGCCATGTGGGCCGAGATCCGCGACGTCGCGGCCAACGCCGGCCCAACCGCCGAGCCCTTGCGACAATGGGCCGCCAACGTGGGCGCGGGGGGCGGCGACGATCCGCAGAAAGCGCTCGATCTCGTACTGGAATTGGTCGACGGGCACCACGCGACGGTCAACGGCCAGTTCCTATGGATCGAAGGCGGCCAGCAGCAACCCATCGTCAGTTGGTAGAGCAAGCGTCCGTAACTTGAAGTCACACTGGCGTTTGGAACCGTCCGCACAGAAAATGACCCATTTTGACTGCCGATGATTCCTGACACACGTATATCGCCGACTGACAATATCTGAGGGCTTGCCCGGCGAAGCTCCGTCAATCGATCCGTCATTCCCGCGCAGGCGGGAATCCAGCGAACCGCGAATCGACCTTGTGACATCAAGTCAACGACGAACGCGCGTGAGCCTTGTCGCCACGCGGTGAGGTGAGTCGCCCTGGATTCCCGCCTGCGCGGGAATGACGTGAGGATGGTCGGACGCGCAAGGGGCATTTACGCCAGAATCTCCGGGATCACATGTCCATGCACGTCGGTCAGCCGGCGATTCGCGCCGTTGAAGCGATACGTGAGCTTCGTGTGATCGATGCCCAGCAGGTGCAGCACCGTGGCGTGTAGGTCGTAGCACCAGGTGGGCTTCAGTGCTTTCCAGGCCCACTCGTCGCTCTGGCCGTGGGCAACGCCCGGCTTGATGCCCGCGCCGGCCAGCCAGGAGACGAAAGTGCCGCCATTGTGGTCGCGGCCGGCCGAGTTCTGGCCGAAGGGCATGCGTCCGAATTCCGTCGTCCAGATGATCAGCGTGTCCTCGAACATGCCGCGGGCCTTCAAGTCGTGGATGAGCGCGGAGCACGGCTTATCCATCGTCTGCGCGATGGGCGGCAGCTCGGCGGCGATGCTCGTGTGATTGTCCCAGTTGCCCTTGGGGCCGGCTGGTCCGTTCCAGACTTGCACGAACCGCACGCCCCGCTCGAGCAACCGCCGCGCGATCAGGCAGTTGCGGCCAAAGCCTTCCGTCGGCTTCTCGTCGAGGCCATAGAGTTTTTGCATCTGTTGCGTTTCGCGCGAGACGTCGAGCGCTTCGGGTGCGCTCAATTGCATTCGGGCGGCCAATTCGTACGACGCGATCCGCGCTTCCAGCCGCGAATCGCCCGGATGCTGCGCTTCGTACTCGCGGTTCTGGGCGCTCAACAGCGCCTGCCCGTCGCGTTCCCCCTCGGGCGTGATGAACGCCACGTTTTTCGGCGGGTAGAGATCCGAGATGGGATTGGGCAGATGCGGGCGGATGATCGTGCCCTGGTGCTTTACGGGCAGAAAAGCCGCCGAGAAATTACCCTGGTTGTTGTACGGCAAGCCCTTGGGGTCGGGGAGCACGACGAACGTTGGCAGGTTGTCGCTCAGGCTGCCCAGTGCGTAGCTCACCCAGGCCCCCATGCAGGGAAATCCGGGCAGCACGAAGCCCGTATTCTGCATGTAGCTGGCCGGCCCGTGGACGTTCGTCTTCGACGCCATCGACATGAGAAAGGCGATCTCGTCGACGCAACCGGCGATGTGCGGGAAAACGCTGCTCACCCAACGGCCACACTGGCCGTGCTGCTTGAATTCGAAGGGGCTCTTGACCACCTTAAAGCCTGGCGACCCGGTGACCGACTCGAGCTTGGCGCCGCTGCCGGGATCGAACGGTTGGCCATTCAGCTCGGCCAGCCGGGGCTTGTAGTCGAAGGTGTCCATCGGACTCGCGCCGCCATTCATGAAGAGTTGCACGATCCGCTTGACCTTGGCCGGATGGTGCAAACCGCCGCTCAAGTCGACGGCGCGCGGCGCGGATTCCGCGCGCAGCGCATCGGGTTGCAGCAAGTGAGCCAGCGCCAACGAACCGAAGCCACTGCCGACTTGCAGCAGCATGTCGCGCCGGGAGATGTTATTGGAATTTGTGGACATCGTGTCGAACATCGAGGTTGCTTATTGGACGGTAACCAATGCAAAGCAGTTAGCCGCCGACCCAGCGCTTGTTGCAATGACTCGGTTGGATTACGAAATGGAGTGCAGCGGCGAAGCGCCCCGCGAGCGGGGCGGCTAACTCACGATTCGTGTTTCGCTGTCCTTTAGTTGACAAACAAAAACTCACTTGTGTTGAACATCATGCGGCAGGCGTTGGCCACGCCGTGCTTGGCGGCGTAAGCGTTCCAGCGATCTGCTTCATCCGCCACGGGATCGCGGCAGAGCGCCAACTGAAACAACAACCGCACCTGCTCGGGTGGCTCGGTCGATTGCTTCATCAAGCGGGCAGCCGTGTGTTCGCTTTGCCGCACGAGAAAGCGGTTATTCAGCATCGACAGGGCTTGTAGCGCCGTGACGGATTGCGCACGGACCGGCGCCAGTTGCGAGGCGTCGGGGCAATCCATCGATTCCATGAACGGGTCGGGCAACGTGCGGAACAAAAACCGATAGATCGAGCGGCGGAAATTGCCGGGACTGTCGACGTCGAAACTTTGGTAATCGACGTTCGGCGTGATATGGATGCCGGGCGTTTGTACGAACTGCTTGACCGAGGGGCCCCCCATCGTCAGGTCGAGCTTGCCGCCGATCGAGAGCATACTGTCGCGGATGCACTCGGCATCGAGTCGCGTGCGATTCATTCGCCACAGCAGGCGATTGTCGGCGTCGACCTTGGTCCGCTCCGCATCGCTTTGCGAGGATTGCTTGTAGGCGGCGCTGGTGACCATCAGCCGATGCAGCCGCTTGAGCGAGCCGCCGCTGTGACCGTCGTTACCGTCGCGGAATTCCACGGCCAGCCAATCGAGCAATTCGACATGCGAGGGCTGCCCGCCCATCTTGCCCAAGTCGTTCGGCGTGTCGCAAATGCCGCGCCCAAAGTGATAGTGCCACACGCGGTTGACGATCGACCGCCAGGCGAGCACGTTATTCGGATCCACGAGCCAGCGGGCCAGCGCCGCGCGACGAGCCGCTTCATCCGACGGATCCGCAATCGCAAAGCGCGCTTCGACCCCTGCCACGCACGAAAGCGCGCCGGGCGCGGCTTCGGCCTGCGGCTGATTGATGTCTCCGCGCCGCAGCACGTGGACGGCCCGCGGCTTTGTCGGGGGCTTGAAGTTGCCGTCGACCTTAAAATCTCGCGTGGCGGCGTAGACCGTTTGTGGCGTCGGCAGCGCGGCCAAATCGCGTTTCAGCTTGCTGTTGAGCAGATATCGCGACAACTCGACCTGCTGCTGGGGAGTGCGACTGCTTGGTTCTACCGCCATCGCAGCGACAACGGAAACCGGAACCGGCGCGGCCGCGGACGGTTGCGACGCCGCGGTGACCGACACCCGCGGTCGCCCGATCAAATGCCCGCCACCGTGCAGTTGCTCGAGCACGACCGTCAGCCGCACAGGTCCGCTCGACTTGAGCGGTTCGCGAAGTACGAACACGGCCGTGTGTGACTCGCCGACTTTGGGGAAAATGCCCCACGCGGTCGCCGGGTCGCCGTCGATGGCGTGGGCCACCGTCCAGCCGTCTTGATTGAAATCGGCCGACGCCGAGGCGATGGCCAAGGGCGCGGCCTCGCCGCCAGCCGCGGGCGCGGCGCTGAGCCTCACCTCGGAAAGGTGCAGGTTGCCGTTGTCTTGCCGGCCGGGTCCATTGAAGGGAAGGTTGACGTCTCGCAGCACTTCAAGCTGAATGGCCGTGATCTCCGGCAGGTCGGACTCGAGCGTAAGCGTGTACGTGTCGCGCTCGGGCCGCGTGCCGCTAAAGACGACGGAGCCGTCGGCCTGCGATTTGGATGTGGCGCCATTCGCCGAGGCAACGGCGACCGGCGTCAGCGCCTTCCAGACGTCGCGCTTCTGGACGAATTCGCGCTGCAGCGCCGCGACCTCGGCCGTTAGCGCCGCATCCTGCGACAATCGCTGGGCGTCGAGCGATTCGATCAGCCGCCGTCGCTCGGCCAACTCCAGCCGCCGCTTGCGAACCGCCGGATCGGCGTCGAATTGCCGATCGGCCCGATCGACGCCGGCGAACACGGCTTGCAGGCTGTAGTAATCCGCCTGCGTGAAGGGGTCGAACTTATGATTGTGGCAGCGGGCGCAATGGACCGTGGCGCTGCAGAACGCGGACATGACCGTGGCGATCATGTCGTCGCGATCGATCACCTGGGCAATCGCCTTGTCGCTGACGCCATCCTGAATGCCCATCTGCGAGCTCTGATCCCACGGCCCGGCCGCGAGAAGGCCCAGTGCAATCGTCGCGCTGGCTTCATCGGGATAGAGGGCATCGCCGGCGACTTGCTCTTGCACGAAACGTGCGTAGGGCTTGTCTTCGTTGAACGAGCGGATGAGATAGTCGCGATAGGGCCAGGCGTTCTCGCGCGGCTTGTCTTCGTCGTGGCCGTGCGTCTCGGCGAAGTGAACGATATCCATCCAGTGCCTGGCCCAGCGTTCGCCATAGCGCGGGCTGGCCAGCAGCCGGTCGACAATTTTTTCGTAGGCGTCGGGCGCGCGATCGGCCAGGAATGCTTTTACGTCTTCTGGCGTGGGCGGCAGGCCGATCAGATCGTAGGTCACGCGCCGCAAGAGCGCCCGCTTGTCGGCCTTGGGCGAGAACGTCATGTCCTCGGCTTCGAGCCGCGCCAGCAGGAAGGCGTCGATTGGCGTTCGCACGCGGTCGGCCGCTTTGACCGCAGGCACGGGCGGGCGGACGAGCGGCCGCAGCGACCAGAAGGGCTGCACCGCGGATTCATTTTCGCTGGATTTGCTTTCGGCGGTGCGCTCGGCGAGTGGAGCTGGCGCCTCGTCGGCCCAGGCCCAACTCGCCGCGACCAGGCAGGCGAGCGAAATGAGGGTGCGCCGCATGTTGTTCACTCACGCCAGGAGAGACGACTGGCCCAGGGACAACGCATCCAGTTTGCCCGATCCATTGTCGTCGTGCTCGCCGGGGTGAGTCAAGACATGCGGCCGCAAACTCGGGCGGCGAAAGTGAGACGATCGCCGGTAACTGAAGATCGGGCTAAGCAGATGCTCCTACTCGACGACTCGAACGTCATTCCCGCGCAGGCGGGAATCCAGCGAACCGCAAGAGGACTCTGCACCACCAGAACCACAGCCGCCGCGCAAGTCCATTTCACCGATGTCTCTTTCGCCACCGCCCTCCCTGAGTCCCTGGATTCCCGCCTGCGCGGGAATGACGGTCACGATGACCCCTTCGACCGAACATCTCGGCCCAGGTTCACGCCTTGCGCAGCAAGGAATCCAGCGCGACCAGCGGCTGGTCGCTCTTTTGCCGCAGGCGAAGCTGCATGCCGCGGGGTACGCCGAAGTGGTCGTGCGGGACGACGTCGCGCTCGATGCCGTCGATCGACACGGTCGCCTCGCCGCGGACGATCGAGACGATGCGGTACTCGTCGCGCGGCAACTCCAGGCCTGAGCGGTTGACGCGCAGCAATCCCAGCTCCAGGCCGCCGCTCTGCTGGCGGTTGGTGACCGAATGCGCGATCAGCACCCGCCGCAGGCACGATTGCATTTGTTCGGCCCGGGCGATCTCGCGCTCGAGCCACACCATCTGCGAGAAGGGAGCGCTGTCGCGCGGCACGGGCCGCGTGATTTCCTCCCAGGGCGCCTTTTGCGCTTCGACGTCGAGAAAGATTCCCCAGCCGCCGTGATGGTACGAACCGAAGATGAACGGCACGTGATGCGGCGTGTCCGAGGTGTTCACCCAGCCGTGGTCGGTCTCGGGCGGAATGGGCATCGCGTAGCCGTCATCGACGTCCGCGCGGTGCTTGCCCAGAATCGTGATGCCGTGCGTCGGATTGTAACCCAGGTGGATCTCGACCCCCTGGTGATGCCGATGCACGGGCACGTCGCGGGCCTGACCGGTGAGGTAGGCCAGATTCCACGAATGATGATCGCCGTAGACCAAGGGCACGATGATGATGCCGAGATTGGGCACGACGAAGCTGGCTTGCTTTGGCGCTTCGAGATCCTGGGCCACGTGGATGCCGCAGCCGTTGCGGATGGAATCGATCGCCGCGCGAAAGTTGGCTTGGATCTCGACCAGTCGCGAGTCGCCGCTGGCCTGGCGATCGCGAGCGAGGCTGTCGATCACGCGCTCGATGCCCAGGTGATAGCGATACAATGTGCCAATCACCGCGCGAAAGTCATCGGGCACGGGCTCCATGCCTTGGTTGGCCAGATCGACGAGCACCTCGATGGCCCGCTGCCGCCACGCGGCCGACAAGTCGCCGCCGTGCGAGCAGGCTTCGAGAGCCGCGCGGGTGGCATGAAACGCGCCGATCGATTGCCCGCGAAAGGCATACGAGTACAACCGGGCGCGGCCGACATCTTCGGGCCCGATCTCCGTGGGACTGCGAAACTGCCGGTGGCTACTGGCCGCCTTCTCGATGAGTTGTGCGTAAGCTGGATGCATGGGCCGGAGATCTGGGGATTGGAGCAATGGTGGATGCGCAGGGGGGATCTAGCTGGAGTGTAGCTTGCGATTTGGGGGTAGAGGCGTCTGAATGCCTCGCATAGCCGATCCGAGTCGAACCGCCGAAGTCAGCGGACGTGTACATTGCAAACGACCACCGCGGCGGTGTTCGCGGTAGAAGTCGCGCGCCGTGGACGATCGTGACAACTGCCACTCGGTCGTTTGACACTCGATACACAATTCGATAATTCTGAAATAGCCGCTCGCGCAGGTCTTCCTGTTGGTATTCGGCGACGACGGCACCCAGCAAAGGGTGCTTCGGTATCGACTCCACGAGCGCCAGAACTCGCTCTGCAAATACCTCGGCATACCGGTCAGAGTCGCGCGCGATAAACTCGAGGATCCCTTCGAGGTCATTCAAAGCCCGTCGCGTCCACACTAGTTTAGCCATCGCCCAAACTGACCCTTGGCTTCATCGTGTGAAATCACTTCGCCTGCGTCGAGTTGTCGAAGTCCTTCGTCGACCTTTTGACGAAAGTAAAGCTCGGCCATGATGTCGGCGACCGTCGCGTCGTCGGGCAAGCGACGGATCATTTCGATCACGGCGTCTTTAATGCTGACTGCAGTTGCCATATCCATCATGCCTCGTACTTGTGCGACAGAATTTAAAAGGCCGCCATTTGACTGCCATCGCCCTCGTGGCTTGCGAACCCTGTCAATAATAGTCCTGAAGTGACCTCCTACACATCCAAATTCCGCACTTCCAGCGCGTGCTTCTCGATGAACTCGCGGCGGGGTTCCACCTGGTCGCCCATCAGCGTGCGGAACAGCTCGTCGGCCGCGGCCAGGTCGGCCATTTGGATTTGCAGGAGCGTGCGGTTGGCCGGGTCGAGCGTTGTCTCGCGGAGCTCTTCGGCGTTCATCTCGCCCAACCCCTTGAAGCGGGTGATCGTCAGCCCCCGCTCGCCCGAGGCTCGCACGCCCGCCAGCAGCCCACGCAGGTCCTCGATGCCGATCTCGTTCTCGCCGCGGCGCAGAATGTAGCGGGCCTCTTCGTGCCCGGTGCGGTCCTGGGGAATGAGCGACTGGATATCGAAGCCCATCGCGGCCAGCTCGGCGATCGTTTTGTTCAGCGAGCGGACCTCGTGCAGTTCGACGATGTGCAACCGGCTCGAGGCCTGGCCGTTGGTCGCCGAGGCTTCGCCGGCTGCCGCTGTGCTGGGGCGATCGGTCACGGCCAGCTCTTGCCCGGTCGCCTTCTCTTGCGTGGCTACGAATGTGTCGAGCTCCTCACGGGTGGTGAACCAATGTTCCTGCGCGCCCAAGAAAACGTGGTACACAGGCAAGCGGCCCGTCACCGGATCTTGGCGCTGTGCGTGCCTGCGGAGGCTGATGCCCCGGCGTTCCAACGCGATGAGCGAATCCTCGAGCGAGGCCAGCGTGCGGCACAGGCTGGCCATTTGCGCGCCCGAGATCTTGCGGCCATCGCCGGGCTCGAAGACCGCGTCGGTCAGGCCCAACTCGAGCAACTGCGCGCGCATGATCTCTTCGGTTTGCACGTAGTGCGTGTGCTTCTTGCTGCGGACGCGGAACAGCGGCGGCTGCGCGACGAACACGTGCCCGGCGGTGACCAGCGGGGTCATCTGGCGGTAGAAGAACGTCAAGAGTAGCGTGCGAATGTGCGAACCGTCGACGTCGGCATCGGTCATGATGACGATCTTGTTGTAGCGCCGCTTGGAAATATCAACGTCTTCGCCGATGCCCACGCCGATGGCCGAGATCATGCTGCGGATTTCTTCGTTGGCCAACACCTTGTCTTCGCGCGATTTGAAGGCGTTGATGATTTTGCCGCGTAGGGGAAGGATGGCCTGATACTCGCGCAGACGGCCGCCTTCGGCGCTGCCGCCGGCCGAATCGCCTTCGACCAGGTACAGCTCGCACTTCGCGACATCCCGGCTGGTGCAGTCGCGCAGTTTGCCCGGCAGGCCCCCGCCCGAGAGCGCGCCTTTGCGTTCGCGAACCATCAGCCGGGCCTTGCGGGCCGACTCGCGAGCTTCGGCGGCGAGCAGGCCTTTTTGCGCGATGATCTTGGCGCTTTTGGGATTCTCTTCGAGGTAGCGATTCAGGAAATCGCCGACGACCGAGTTGACGATGCCCTCGACCTCGCCGTTGCCGAGCTTGGTCTTGGTTTGCCCTTCGAACTGTGGCTCGGGCACGCGCAGTGAAATCACGGCGGTGAGCCCCTCGCGAAAGTCGTCGCCCGTGGGGATCAGGTCCTTGAAGTAGTTGCCCTTCTTGCCGTAGTTGTTCAGGCAGCGCGTGAGCGCGGTGCGGAAGCCCGAGACGTGCGTGCCGCCCTCGGTGGTGGCGATGTTATTGACGTAGGAGTGAACATTTTCGGTGTACTCGGCCGAGTACTGCATGGCGACTTCCAGCCCCACGCCTTCGTTCTCGGCGGCGATATAAATAATATCGGGATGGGCCGGCTCGCTGGAGCGGTTCAAGTGCTCGATGAACTCGATGATGCCGCGCTTGTATTGGAACGAGTCACCCTCGCCGGTTCGCTGATCGGAAAAGGTGATCTTCACGCCACGATTGAGAAAGGCCAGCTCTTGCAGGCGACGATAGAGCGTGTTGTAGACGAACTTGGTGTTGGGAAACACCTGCGAGTCGGGCTTGAAAGTGGTCTTTGTGCCGACCTTGTCGGTCGTGCCGATGCGGCGGGCCTCGGCCAGGGGGACGCCGCGTTCGTACTCTTGCTGATAGACGTGGCCCTGGCGGCGAACCTCGACCTCGCACCATTCGGAAAGAAAATTGACGACCGTAACGCCCACGCCGTGCAAACCGCCGGACGTCTGGTAGGCGCCTTTGGAGAACTTGCCGCCGAACTTGAGCACGGTCATCACGCCTTGCAGCGTGGAGAAACCCAGATCGGTGTGCGTCTCGACGGGGATCCCGCGGCCATCGTCCTCGACCGTGACCGAGCCATCGATGTTGATCGTCACGTCGACGTTATGAGCGTGGCCGGCCATGGCCTCGTCGATCGAGTTGTCGACGACCTCGTACACCAGGTGGTGCAGGCCGCGCAGACCCGTATCGCCGATGTACATGCTGGGCCGTTCGCGGACGTGCTCTAAGTCGCTGAGGTGCTCGAGCTGGTCCGCGCCGTACTCGGACTCGATCTTGCGATATTCGGGCATATCCGGCGGCAAGGCGTCACCGGCCGGCGGGGTGTTGAGTGGTTCTTCGGGCATGGTTTTACGTTTCCGTCCTTTGCAATTGAAATTTCCGCATCGACCGACGAATCACTTCGCAGTCCCTTGGACCCTCGTTCGGCCGTCTTCCGAAGGGCAAGCGAGGGGTCGAAATTATTCGTGAATCGATTCTGTTCTATTCGATCGGTCCGACCCGCAATCGCAGGTCGCCGATTCGTTGGTCGGGCGCCAGTCGAGCCAAGTGACCCAAAATGGCGACCTTTTGGAAGGTGATTTCTTGCACCAGCGCCGAGTGGCCCACGATGACTTCGAGCACGCCTCGCTTCACCGCGCCGACGCGCGTGTACTTGGCCGCCAACTCGCCCGCGGCCGTGCGCCAGGCCTGCTCCAACTGGGCGCTGGAGTCGATGCGAGCAATGCCGCGGCGGGCCATTACTTCGGCCAGCACGTCGGCAATTTTTTGGGGTCGTCCGTTGGCCACTAGGTTTCCGATTCTTGCGACTGTAGGAGGCGTCTCCTGACGCCGATTTGTGCCAATCACAGATATGTTCGGCGTCAGGAGACGCCTCCTACAAAATCAATTCATTCGTCACCGATGAAGCAGAACAGGCAAAGATGGCTCACGTAGAGGCGACGTTCGCAGACGAACAAAAAAATTATGTTCCTCTGCGTGCCGTACGTCTCTGCATGAATGATTGTCTTTATCCGTGTTTCATCGGTGTTCCATCCGTGGCTGAAAACTGAACTGTTATTCGAACTGATCTAGGCACTATCGATCTCGCGCCAGCGGCATGATGACGTATCCGTAGCCATCGTCGGTCTGGCAGACCGCCGCGCTGTCGGCATCCTTCACTTCCAAACCGAAAGTGGTTTCGGGTTCGAGCACCTTGAGGAAATCGCTGAAGAAGCGCGGATCGAGCGTGATCGAAATCGCGGCGCCGTCGTAAGGGATCGGCAGCTCGACGCGCGATTGACCGACTTCGGCCGCGCGACCCGTAAGCACCACTTTGCCGGCGCCGAACGTAAAGTCCACGCCGCGGCTCTCTTCGTTGGTGACGATGGCCGCCTGCCGCACCGCCGAATGCAAGGGACCCACGGCCAACTCAATCCGCACGGCGTCCATGCGTTTCGGGAACACGTCGCGCCATTTGGGAAATCGCCCTTCGACCAAGCGCGAGTAAATTGTCGCCCGCGGGCTCTTCACTAAAACTTCGTTGGCGCGGGTTGTGATGTGGACTTCTTCGTCGCCGTCGGCCAGGGCCTTGTCCAGCAGGTGCATCGAGCGCGTGGGAACGATCGTCATGTTGTCGCCGGTCTGGTGTCCTCCCACGCTCCGAGCCGGCCCTTCCATCATGGCCAGCCGGCGGCCATCGGTGCCGACGGCCACGATCTTGTCGCCGTTGAGTTCCAAGAGGACGCCGCCCAGGGCATAGCGGCTGCTCTCGTTGTCGGTGGCGAAGGCCGTCCGACGAATGATCCTTGAAAGCAGTCGTGCCGATACGGCGTGATATTTGTCTTCGGCGAACTCGGCCACGGCCGGAAACTCGGCGGGATTTTCGGCCGGCAGGTGGAATTCGCTGCGCTCGGCGCGGACTACGATGCCCTGGCCTTCGGTTTCAATTCGCAGCACCGAATCGCCGGTCTCGCGCAGAATCGAACCAAAGCGGCCAATCGGCAGGATGATGCTGCCGGGGGCTTCGACTTCGACCCCGGCAACTTCGCAGCGGATGCCGACTTCCAGGTCCGTGGCCATGATGACCGTACCCGACGTCGCGGCTTCGAGCTTGACGTTCTGCAAGATAGGCTTGGGGCTGCGGGCGGGCGCAACGGGGCTGGCGGTTTGGAAAGCGGCCAGCATTTTTTCGCGGTCGCAAGTGATTCTCATGGCTTAGTCCGATCGCTCCTTGATTCGATGGTGGGGCGTTGTATTCGACTTCGGGTGTATTGTCTTCTAATAAGTTCTTTGAATGGGTAGTAGTAGTAATAGGCGAACGTTAAATGTCGATTGCCGCCGCAACCATCTACATAAGCCGTCTGAGGATAGTCGTTTACGGTTCGTTGAGATCGTTAAAAATGCTGGGGAGAACTCGTTGCTGTCTCGTTGCCAGAGTGTTGTTGATGCGTTGAGGGGTGGACCAGTTTCCCTGGTCTTGTTGCGAATGTCGCTGGAGCAGGCTGCAGCGTTAATTGCTCAACAACGAATCGACATCGTTTCCCCAAGGAAAGTTTAAGGGCCCCTAACTCAACCCCTTGGATGCCATGAATGCTCCTCGTGCGTCCGGGCATCCCCTCCGTCATTCCCGCGCAGGCGGGAATCCAGGGACTCAGGGAACGTGATGGGAAAGAACTCGTGCGCAGCGGCTTGCGAACCTGCTGGTGCAGAGCTGTCCTGCGCCTCGCTGGATTCCCGCCTGCGCGGGAATGACGGTCATGATGCGTCCTCGAGTCGTTTGCCATAGGCGGGTTGAGTTATGGGCTCGAAATAATCACTGCGCCTGAATCGGTTATGACTTTGCCGTTGAGCCGAGCGTTTCTCGCAATTGCGCGTGCGCGTGCCGCGTGGCGGGGTCGGATCGCAGCAGCGCCTCGGTCTTGCGGCAACCGTGCGAGACGGTTGTATGATCGCGGCCGCCGAAGTAGGCGCCGATGTGCTGCAGGCTCCCGCCGGTCAGTTGACGCGCAAGGTACATCGCCATGCCGCGCGCCGTCACCACCGACTGGCGACGCGACGAGCTCCGTAGATCGGCGACCTTGACCGCGAAGTGACGCGCCGTGTGAGCCGCAATGCCGCGCAGCGTGGGAGTGCGGTCTGTGGCCCGCACGCGCAAATAGTCTCGCACGAGTTCGACTTCGACGGGCTTGTGGGGGCCGACCTGCGACTGCAGGTCGTGCAGTGCGCCGGAAAGTTCTGGCGCCGTCGCAATCAACTCCTTCGCTAACAGTTGCGCGGCATCGGCCGTGAGATGCAGTTCGCGCTGCGTTGCCAGTTCGTCGATGATGGCCCGTCGCGCCTCGAGACCCGGCGGCGCAAGCGGCACGCACAGTCCGGCCGACAAGCGGCTGGCCAATGCGGCCGAGATCGTCGATAAACGCGTGGGAGCAAATCGCGAGGTGATTAGCAATTTGCCTCCCGCATTCAGCAAGGCATCGACGATGCGAATCAATTCTCCCTGCGCTGCTTGCTTGCCGGACAACTGACTCAGATCTTCGATCGCCAACAGCGCTGCGCCGACGTAGCTGCCGCGCCACGCGCTGTACTCGCCGTGATCCAATGCTTCGACATAGGCCGTGGAAAATTCACCGGCCGAAGTACACTGCACGTTGTCGTGCGGTCGCGATTTCTTCCAGGCGTCGCACAGCCCTCGCGCCAGGTGCGACTTGCCCGTCCCCGGCGGACCGTAAAGAACGAGCGGATTGTAAGGACACGCGCCGTCATCATGAAACTGGTCGCGGAGAAAATCGTCGATCGAGTGGACCGCCAATTGGTTCTCAGGACCCGCGATAAACCGTTGCGGCGCGCGTGAGCCAGCCCCGAGAACGGGAAATTCGACCGCCTGCCCCCATCCGTCGAGGGGCGTGCTCTTGAGGCCGTTTGCCACGTCGGGGCCGCCGCTGCCGAAGGCCAAATAATGAGGGTCCAGAATCACGGCCGCATTATAGCGAAATGGCGTCCTGGCCGCGACGGGTGGCGGGCATTTTTCGCGGCGATCTTCCCGTTCGCAAATCGTTGTACACAAGAAGGATACGACGAGTCGCCTCGGCTACCTCGTCAGGGGCCGTCAAGGCACCGAAACTGAACCGCAAAGAGCCCTCGAAAATAGTCTTCTCGCAGCCCATGGCGACCAGCGTCGGCGAGGGTTCGCTCGAGCCGCTGGCACATGCCGAACCGGTCGAGCAGGCCACACCCGCCAGGTCCAGCGCCATCAAAATTGCCTGCCGATCGAGGCCCGGAAAGGCCACGTTCGAGGTATGCGGCAGTCTTGCCGCGCCTGCGCCGTTGACGACTAACGCAGGGCAGGCCGCCAGCAGCGTCGACTCGAACTGCTCGCGCAGAGCCGTCAGTCGCGCTTCGAGGGATGCCCGCTCGCGATGCCAGACTTCCAGCGCCGCGTGAAAGCCGACTACTAGCGCGACGGGTTCGGTGCCAGGGCGCAGGCCCTCTTGCTGGAATCCGCCGTGCAATAGCGGCGCCAGCGTCACGCCATGCCGCACGGCTAATGCGCCGATTCCGGCCGGGCCATGAAACTTGTGCGCGCTGACGCTCATCGCCGCTACGCCCAGGCTGCGGAAGTCGACGGTTATTTTTCCTGCCGCCTGCACGGCATCCGTGTGGAGCGGCATGCCACGGCTCGCGCACAAGCTCGCCGCTTGTTCGACTGGTTGAAGTACCCCTGTCTCGTTGTTGCCCAGCATCAGACTGATTAGCGCAGTATCGTTGCGTAATAGATTTGGCAGAGTGTCTACCCGAATCACGCCATCGTAAGTGACACCGAGCCGATCAATTGTCCAACCGCGTTTCGCTAGCTCCTCGGCGGGGCCGACGACTGACGGATGCTCGATTGCTGAGATCACGGCGTGCCGCGGTCTTTCGGCTGCCGCTGCCAGGCCGAAGATCGCCAGGTTGTTCGCTTCGGTGCCGCCGCTGGTGAAAACCAGCCGATCGCGGTGGGTGCCGGCAAGGTTGACCCCCAGAATGCGGGCGATGGCCTCACGGGCGTCTTCGAGCACCTGGCGGGCTCGCCGGCCGGCCGCATGGGAGCTGGCCGGATTGGCGTAACCTGCGGCAAGACATTCGGACATGGCCGCGGCTACCTCGGCCCGCACGGGTGTCGTCGCGTTGTTGTCGAGATAAATGGCGGTCATGGCGGCGGCAACTTCGAAGTTCGTGCGGCGAATCGGACCGAGCCGCAGGACCGTCTTGTGCGAAACGAGTCGGCCAAGTGGACGATGCAGGGGACAGGCATTATACGCCGCGTGCGGCAGGGGCTCTAAGCCTCGCGTGCCAAAGAACATTGTCTGGATGATTGAGCCTGGGCGATTGACATTGCCCCGCGTCGCCCGAAGGGGGTATGATTCCGCCCCAAGCTGGCGATCCCCCAGTGTCGCCATCCATCGATCTACAAAGGGTTTGAACGCTGCCCCGCGGCAGCGGAGCCGTCTCCGACATGCAATCATCGAGCACCGTGACGCTGCGTGCGATGGTGATGCTGATATGCCTCGTGGCGGTCCCCCTGGTGGCCGTATCGGGCACTTCGCTTCCCAAATTGTTGACGGATGCCATCAAGGGTCGGAAGCCGTCCCAACCGGCCACTGCCCCCGCACACGGGGTAGGTGCGGCCAAGGGTGGGGGCGAGGCGCCTCCCTTCTCGCCGACGGTTCGACTGCCCGAGCATGAAGTCGCCATCGCGGCCGATCCGCGTGCGGCGCCAATGGCCGACCGCCGAGCCGCGGAAATCCCGGCCTCGCTGCCCAGGCTAGCACCGGCCGTTGCCGCTGCACCGTTGTGGGGACCCGGCGATCCGACAGCAACACCGGCGACGGGCCAATCGCGTCAAAATGCTGAGGCTCAGACCCGCGATTCCGTGGGCGTGTCCGGCGCGAGTCACCGCGGCCCACCGCCCGCCACGCAGCCCCCTCTTCCCACCACGCGAAATCAGCAGGCAATCGGGCATGTCACGCCGATTGCAAGAACAGAAACGGGCGAGCGATTCACGCAAATCCAAACTCGCCTGCGCGACTTGGGGGCCAGCTATTACCTGTTGGAAACTTGGGGCAACCGGGGCGACCAATTCCGCTTCCACTGTAAAGTGGCAAACTCCGCGGAGTCGTTTGAAGCCACCGACCGGGATCCCCTCGTCGCGATGCAGAAGGTTCTCGAACGAGTCGAGGCGTCGCGAGGCGGCCGGTAGCCGTGGCACCACCACCTGCCTTAGGTTCGGCGAAGACCGGCAGCAATTTTTCACTCGCTGAGACTTCCCGGTTGGCCGACTTTCTCGCGCGGCCTTTCAGCCGCCGCGCATGCCGCTCATTTAGGGGGGTAGCTGGAGTGTCAATCGGAGCGGATTTTTTCGGCCGCCGAACCTCGATAAGCTCTTGCCAGATAAGCCCCTGACCGCTTAGGTTGGTCCAGCGACTGAGCCCTGTTCGCGGTGCTCATGGCGCCGCGCGTCGGTGGCCGCGCTGTATGAACAAGGGAGCGCGAAATTGGACTGTTTGAGGCCTCGACTTCTCGCCAAATTGGGTGGCCGATGCCGAAGCATATGAGACCCCCAGGCCGGCAGTTACGCAGCGTCGCACTGCGCTATCGGCAGCAGGGTGACGGACAACTGAGCGGGTCGCCAGCGGGTTGCTCGGGTTCGTGGGACGACAGGAAGTGGCCGCCGCCGGCGATGCGTGGTAGTATCGCGTGGCCGCCGGCTGGCGAACAGCAAACTGGCGATCTGGGAGCTGGCGATCTGGGAAGAGTGCATCATCCGGCCGGCAACCTGCCGGGCGGAGCAACCTCCCGACGCGACGGCCGGACCGCCAAGCTCGAGGCCGTGCTTTTTTTGGCCGGTGAGCCGCTCACTAGCCGAAAACTCGGTCAACTTGCCGGCTTGGCGGATGGGACCGAGGCGCGTACATTAATCCGCCAACTCAATGTGTTGTACCAGCGACGAGGAAGCTCGTTTCGTGTGGAGGAAGTTGCCGGAGGATTCCAACTGCTGACCAGACCGAAGTTCGCCGGATGGCTCCGCCGCCTCCATCAATCGCCGCCCGCAACGCGACTTTCGGGGCCGGCGATGGAAACATTGGCCGTCGTGGCTTATCGTCAGCCCGTGCTGCGGGCCGAGGTCGAAGCCGTCCGCGGCGTGCAGTGCGGCGAAATGTTGCGGCAGTTGATGGAACGCGATTTTGTGCGCATCGTAGGAAAATCGGACGAGCTGGGAAGACCGTTTTTGTATGCGACGACCCGACGATTCTTGCAGACGTTCGGCCTGCGGCACCTCGACGAGTTGCCGCGAGCCCAACTGCTGCGTGGCGTGGGGGCCGTGCCGACGATTATCTTGTCGGGGGCGGCTGACCCGCAGAACGAACCACAGCCCGGCGCAGGCCGGGATGCCCGTATAGTGGAACTGAACCGCGATCCCCATGAGGAGTCTCAAGTGACTATTCGAGCCATCGACGAGTTGGCCCCAGCAGAGCACGAAGAACGGAACCGCAAGCCTGGCGTGGCCATGCTCGACGAGCGCGCGTACGCCAAGGAAGAAGACGACGATTTGGACGAGGAGGAAGACGAGGACGACGACCTCGACGACGATGACGACGACGAGGAGGAGGATGACGACGACGAAGAGGACGAGGAAGAGGAGGACGAGCTCGAAGACGACGAGTGGGAAGAAGTCGACGACGACGACGATGACTGGGACGACGACGAAGAAGATGACGACGACGAGGACGATGAGGACGACGACTGGGACGACGACGAGGAGGAGGATGATGATGAAGAGGAAGAGGAGTGGCAAGAGGGCGAAGAGAAGGAATAACGCAGCGCCGTTTTAGGGGTGCTTGGTGTCGACGCCGCTACTGACAAGGGCGTTTGTCGTGCGATGCGTTGGCCGTCCGAGTTGTGGGTCTCGGTTTCGGAATCGCGGCATTTTGAAACCCTACTAAGGGGCCCCCGGTGGCCGTTTCAAAAGTCATCGACTTTTGAAACACGATGCACAGGGTGTCGCTGCGCGCGGGACGGGCCCCCCCAACTCAACTTTCCTAGCAACACGTCATTCCCGCGCAGGCGGGAATCCAGCGTAACGCCAGACGAACTTGCATCACGAATAGCGCAAACGCCGCGCCGGGATTTCTCCGGCGCCGCGGTCTCTAGGCCCCTGAATTCGCGGTGTCCCTGGATTCCCGCCTGCGCTGGAATGACGGAGAGGACTCCGTACCCGCACGTATTTTACCGCGGGCCCTGGCGTCAGTTCAATCGCTGTTTTTGGCCACCCGTGCCGAGGCGGACCGGGCCGGGCATCCAGGCGTGCGCACAGGTTCCATTCGGCCACGGGACGTACCTCGAAGTGCCTGGATTTCCGGCCGCCTGAATCCCGTCCGCTTGCGGGGCCGCCGCGACCTAGACTTCTACTAGCAACTTCGCCGGACGGTCGGCTGACCATCGCCGGCTATCGACGACCCAACCAACAGACCACCGAGGGCATGTTCCGATGAACGCATTTTGCCACATCAACAAGATCCTGGGCCTGTGCTTCGCTCTCGCGGTGGTGGGCATTGGCATCTACAAGGGGCTCGAGGCCTTCGACCGCGGCAAGCGCGACCTGGTGCGTAAGGGCCAGAAGCAATTCCTAAAGCGAATCGAGGAAAGTGGAGACAGCCTGCCGCCGGGCCTCAACGGCGAATACCCGGCAGACGGCCCCTTGGCCGAGCACTACCGGCGCAACCCCACGGTAGGCGGCGGATGGGTGCCGGTTGGGCCGTAAGCGATGTCGTGTTGCGCCGGGCCGTGGCCGCGGAGACGCGGCAGGCATCGCCTTCGGATTTCGCCGTGGCAAATAACCCCGCAGGGGTTTCAGCAATTAGCCGGGGAGTTGAGCGTGAAGCCCTTCACCAGGAACTCGGTGAGCCGGGCGGTTGCCCATTGCCGAAACTGAGTGCCGCGCGGGCTGCGAACGCGATAGCCGACCGCCAGGATCGCGGGCAGGCAATAGTGCTGGGTGTCGTAGGACTTCCCATTGGCGGCAGTTATCCGGAATTTCCGGATAACTGAATCCGCGGCCAATTCTCCGTCGGAAAGGATGGTCTGTATGTGCTCATTGATCGTGCGAATGTCCTTCTGAAACAGCTCTGCCATCAGCTTTTGCGTCAGCCAGATCGTTTCGTTTTGGAACCGGCATTCGACGCGCGTGCGACCGTCCTCGGTCTGGTAAAGGATGATCTCTGATTGCGGAGTTGCATCTTCATTCATTTCTAGCCCCTTGCTTTTGCCGATGACGGCGCGAAACTCCGGATCGCAATTCTTCACCGCGTCCCGTGGGGTGGCGCTCATCGTGATCTCTGCGACCTCTGTGGGGTCGATTACAACATCCTACGTTGGCTCCGTTTCCGGTGGTGTCGCTGCGCTCGACCACCGGCTAATGGCTAGGACCCCTTTCGGGGTCGTCGGCGGCGCGCGACCGTAGTAACGAGCCACGGCTCGAACAGATGCACGATTTTGCTGCCTATTTCCCGGCCGTCTGTTCCACGCGCTGGCCTGGGTGATACACCAGCTTCGAGGCGGCTTTGATTTCGTCCCACTCGAAGAGCTCGGGCTTGAACTTCTTTTGGCTCAGAAGTTGCGCCTGATCGAGGAAGTGGGGCGATTTGGGATCGGCGCTGGCGCCAAATTGCACGACGGTTGCGCCGCGGACCTTATCGCCGAACTCGAACACGCCCGCATAGGTGAGGCCCACCACGCCGTACCGTTTCTTCACAGTCTTCACGAATGGGATGTGAAGGCTGGGCGTGTAGTACTGCGTGAAGACCACGCCCATCGGGCCGTGCGCCCCCTGGCAGGGCAGGCTGGCGACCTTGTCGTCGAAGGGAATATCGAGAAACTCGGCCACGTCCGCGTGCCGCTGGATGCGATAGATATCTCCCCAGGCCGGCTTCCACGTGCCGAAGGTGCCTTGCAACTTGGCCGCGGCTTGCAGCAGCGCCTTGAACTGCAGGGGCAGGTTGTCGACCATGTGCGGCTTGAGCGTCTCGCCCGGGTAGCCGCTACCGTACATTTCGTCGTACCAGGCCACGCACAAGGGGGCCTGTGTCGATTCGGCCGAGACGCGTCGGTCCCATGCGAGCAAGTGCTCTAAGTACGGCGCGACTTTAGCGGCCAGCGCTGGGTCGGTTTTCTTCAGCTCGGCCAGCGCCGTCGCGTACTTGGGCAGTTCGGTCTGGGCCCAATAGAGCGTGGTGTCGAAGGCCGAAACTTGCAGGTCCTCAAAGGTGATGTCGTACATCTCGCGAAGCAACTGGCGCGACATCTTGGCCCGCCGTTTGTCGTCGTGCTTATCCTCGACCATGTAAGGAGGGAAAGTCGCGTCGTTGAGGTTCAAATCGTCGCTGGTTGTATAGGGCGTGGAGTTGCAGTTCTGAATGAAGCCGGCGCGCGGATTGGTGACCTGGGGCAGCTCTTCCAGCGGATGGTAACCCTGCCATTCGGTGCGTGGGTCGCTGCCGTCGACCGGCTTGCTCCAATCGAATTGCGGATCGCGGCGGGGGATAGTGCCGTTGTACAGGTAGTAGATGTCTCCGTGGCGGTCGGCGTAGATGGCGTTCATGATCGGGAAGTTCAAGGTCGCCATGCCGGCCTTGAAATCGGCCAGGTTTTTGGCCCGCACCAATTGCGTGGTCTGTCGCAGGAGCAACGCTTCGTAGAGCTTGCCGATGGCGGCCGACAGTTGATGCGTGCCGTCTTCCTTGGCCACGATGGGACCGTGGTGCGTCTTGCGGAACGTGTAGCTCCGCTCCTGCATTCCCGAGGGCGTGAGGACCTTGAGCGATTCCTTCCACTCGGTCGCGGTGCGGTAACCGTCGCCATAGCGATAATTGAGCGGCTTGGCCGGGTCGTCGAACGTCTCGCGCCACAGATCGGCCACGTCGGGCTCGTTGGTCGTGAAGCTCCAGCCCACGTCCTCGTTGTGCCCCATCGTGGGCAAGGGGCTGCCAAAGAACGTCGCGCCGGTAAAGTTCCAGCCCGCACCGCTGCGCAGGTGGGCTTCGTACATCTGGCCGAACCCGTACCACGGCTGGTGCGGATTGGCGAAGAGCATGGCGTGGCCCGATTTGGTGCGCGACGGCGCGATGGCCCAGGCGTTCGAGCCCGTGGCGGCCGCGATCATGGGCGCGGTGCGGGGCATGTAGTTGTTCGAGAGCCGCGTGTAACGGAACGTCAATTCGAGCTGCAAATGCCGGCCCAGCGCCAGCACGTGCCACGGCTCGAACTTGGTCAGCAGCCGCGGTTTGACCTCGGGGTGCGTCGACAGGTAGTAGTTCAAGCCGGTGGCGTACGCTTCGCAAAGCGTCTTCATCTCCGGCTCGAGTTGCGGATAGTCGGCCTGCGAGCGGGGCACGACCTCGAACGCTCGATTCAAGAGATCGGAGTTCAATCCGCGGGCGCCCAGCACCTCGCCATAACGGCCCAAGGAAAGAATGTACGTGTCCTCGACCTGCCAAAAGAAGTCCTCGGCCTGCGCGTAGGCAAAGCCGAACACGACACTGGCGTCGGTTTCCCCATCGATGTGCGGCACGCCGTAGGCGTCGCGGTAGATGGTGACGCTTTCCGCGAGCTGCTTGGCATCGAGCGGCGTGGCCTCGTTGTCCGCGACTTTAACGTCGACCGGCTTTGCGGGTGTGGACGGATCCGCGGCGCACGCGGCGCCGGCGGCAAACAGGCTAGCTAGGCAGATCGCATGCGCTGCGGCGGCTCGTGCAACGCGCGGCAGATAGGCCATCATGTCGAGTCCTCCAAAACAAGAAACGAAATGCACGCTCGAGGAGGCATGGCCCAAAAAGGTGGGCCGCATCCTACCCGCGCACGCTGTCGTTCGACAAGCGGAAACACGCATCCGCGTCCGTGGACACGTGGTGGTTTGATGTGATTCTTGGGGACTGAGCGCCCGCGCAGACGATGTCCAGAAGTGACCCTCGCCTCCCTTGTTAGCGGCGAGCGGGGTTTCCAAATTATGGCTTGGCTGGCGTCTCGGCCGGCTTCTCAGTGGGTTTTTCCGCCGGCTTGTCTGCGGGCTTGTCTGCGGGCTTTTCGGCCGGTTTCTCCGCAGGCTTATCCTCGGGCTTCTTCTCGGCCGGTTTTTCCGCGGGCTTCTCGGCTGGTTTGGCGTCGGCCGGCTTTTTGTCTGCTGGCTTTTCTTCGGCTTTCTTATCCGCCGGCTTGTCGGCCGGTTTTTCCGCGGGCTTCGTTTCTGCTGGCTTCTCTTCGGGCTTCTTGGCGTCGGCCGGCTTTTCGCCGGCGGCGGGCTTGGCGGCTTTTTCGTCCTTCTTCTCCCCCTCGGCCGGTTTGGCAGCTACGACCTTCTCGCGCGGGAAGATATCGACGAACTCCAGCTTTTGCGCGAATTTGACCAGCCGCAACGAATCGCTCTGGCTGCCGACTGCCAGGGTCTGGCTGTCGGGCGAGAAGGCCACGCACCAGGCGGCGCTTTCGATGCCCGGCAGCGTGCCCATTTCTTGATGCGACGCTACACCCCATAACTTGGCCGTGCGGTCGTGGCTCGACGAGGCCAGCAGCTTGCCGTCGGGCGAGAAGCGCACGCAGGTGATCCAATTGCGATGGCCACTCATGGCGGCCTGTTCTTTGGCCGTGGCGACGTCCCAAAGCTTCACGGTGCGGTCGGCGCTGCCGCTGGCCACGGTCTTGCCATCGGGCGAGAAGGCGACCGACGTGACGCCGTCGGTGTGCCCTTCGAGCTTGTTCTTCATCGTGCCGGCCGCGACATCCCAGATCATCACCGTCTTATCGCCGCTGCCCGTGGCCAGGGTCGCGCCGTCGGGGGCGAAGGCGACACCATGCACCGCGCCGGTGTGGCCCGACAGAGTCTTCTTGGCCGCCGCATCGGCGACGTTCCACAGTTTGACGGCCATGTCTTCGCTAGCGCTGGCCAGCGTCGAGCTGTCGGGCGAAAAGGCCAACGCCATCACCCAGTGCTTGTGGGCGTCGATGTTCGACTTCTCCTTGCCGGTGGCCACGTCCCAGAGCTTGACGATGCCGTCGTAGCCGCCGGTGGCCAGCGTCTTGCCATCGGGCGAGAAGGCGACGGCCCAGACGGTTGTTTTGTGGCCGGCCAGCGAGGCGGTTTCCTTGCCGGTGGCCACGTCCCACAGCTTCACCTCGCCGGGTCGATAGAGGAGCGTTTGACCGCCGGCGGTGGCCAGCGTCTTGCCATCGGGCGAGTAAGCGGCCGAGGTGACCCAAACTCGATAGGCAGACAACGGCGCAGCGTCGGCGGCCAGCGCGGTGGCTGACGTGCCGGCCACTAGTGCGGTGGCGACGAGCATTGCCAAGGCGGCTGACGAGCGCAGGATGTGTTTGGGAGTTCTGTTGTGGGGGAGAGATCGATGCATGGTGTCCTCTACTGGGGCGGCGATAGGGGCCTGGTCGGTTGGTATTCCGACCAGGAGGCGCAAATTAACTATAGGCTATGGTAACCCGTTTGTGCCGAACTTTCCAACTGGGCGGGAAATCCGGGCGGAACGGGAGCGCAAGCGGACCCGCGGGCCCAGACCGGGGACGGGCGTCGCCCGCAACGAAATCACGAGGAAAGCCAAGGACGGACTTGCTTCCAGTTCGTGACGGGGCAGCCGAAACGGGGGCCGACGGGGTTGTCCGCTAGCAGCTCCGTCGGGCCATTGTCGACAACGATGCACGCATTTCGCCGGGGACCGGTTGGGGCTTCCACAACGAGCAGTCGCGCGGCGTCACGGTGAGCGAAAGCGACGTGAGCGCCGCGGAGCATTCCGTAGCGATCGAGCGGGCTGGCGTCGATTCAGGACACACTAAAGGAGGCGACCCAGGAAATGTCCGAGGTGGCTGCGCGCCATGGCGATGCCGATGACCGGCGTCTTCTCTTCTCGTTCAATCGCCTGATCGATTGCGAAGCGAGCCGCCATGTACTCGCGCTCGACGGATCCAATCCTGCGGATCCAATGAAACCGATCAAACGCCATTGGCTCTCATCGAGTCGAGCGCGGCGGATAGCGTTTCTTTCGACAGTGGTTTCGACTCCGCATCACGAATCGTAGCTACGGTCGGCTGATCCGGAAATATATATCGCAGCTGCCATTCTCCGTCGACGAAATACAGGCTCGCGATATCGTCGTAGTCAGGCATCAGGTACAAGTCGACCACGCCGTCGGCGCCCAACGCCGTACGTGCGATGGGCTCTAAGAGCATGCGAACGGCCACTTGCTGAAGGAGTAATGCTGGGGCCTTATAGGCGCCGATTTCTGAGTCCTCCATCGGGATCTGGATGACGCGCGTACTCCAATCCAGCTCCTTCGCCCAACCGTCGACGAGCTTCACCAGATCGGTTAGTCGCGCAAGCCACTTGTCTCGCAGTTCGCTGCTATCGACGCTCGATTTCACCGATGTGGAATGCGCCATCACTGGGCTCCGAAACGTACTGATGGAGAGTGCAGAATCGTCTCGCGTGGAACGCTGGGACACCCTGCATTCTATTCAACGTCCGCACGCTGGGGCAACCTGGCGGCGGGTAGTGGGTCAGTTTGATTTCGGGGTGCCTGTGGTCGAACGAAGTGAGCCCACAGACGCTTGCCAAACTGGGGGTTCGCTTCGCTCAACCCCAGGCACCCAACCCAGGGAATCCAGACTGACCCACTACGGCGAATTCGGCCGCTGACCCAGCGTGGGCATCGGCGGGAGCTGCCTCGACCTGCGCGCAAAAAAACCCCCGGAAAGAATGGGTCCCAGGGGGGCTAAGGACGCCATCCTTTTCCGGGAGCGATTGGACGCTGCGTGTCTTGAAGCAAAGTGGCCGCCAGCGTCCGTGCCGGCGGTTTTCACTTCACGGTCCGCAGGAAGACTTTCATCTCCCCGGTGCGGACCCTTCCACGTGGTTCGCGTTGCTAGTCGTTGACTGACTGGCGATCTTCGTATGACTTGCGTCGACCCGGCCGAACTCCATTTCGTTGCGAGCGACGCGACTGTTCCTCGGCCCGTGAGGCGGGAAGAATATGAGAATCGCCAGGCGGGGTCAAGGGCGGTTTATGGCCGCATATTCGGCTCAATAAATCGCCGGCAATTCGTCTGAAAAGTGCGCGGATACGCGGCTTGTCGACGCAGCATAAGAGACGCTACTCCAACCGCTTATGAAACCGCAGCGTGCTGGCCACGAAGAGCACCACGGCGAAGACTGCTAGCACGACGGCCGGCTGCCACATTTCTTCGGCGCCCGCGCCGCGCAGAATAATTCCCCGCAGAATCTCGACGTAGTACGTGACCGGAATCAGGCACGAGATTAGCCAGATCGCCAACGGCATCTGCTCGCGCGGAAAGACGAAGCCCGAGAGCAAGATCGAAGGCATCATGATCAAGAAGCCCATCTGCATGGCCTCGAACTGCGTGCGAGCCATCGTCGAGATCAGAATGCCCAGCCCCAGGCTCGGAATCAAGAACAGCGCCGATAGAGACAAGAGCAACAACGTGCTGCCTTCGATCGGCACGCCGAACAGAAACACCATCAGCGCCAAGACCATCAGTGTGACCAGCGAACCGATCACGGCGAATGGCACGATCTTGCCCAGCATCAATGCCCATCGCGAGACGGGCGACACCATGAGCTGTTCCATCGTGCCCCGCTCGCGTTCGCGGACGATCGAGAACGACGTGAGAAACACGGTGGTCAACTGCAGGATGATGCCCACCAGGCCCGGCACGAAGAAGTTCGCGCTCACCATGTTCTCGTTGAAGAGCACTTTGGGCCGTAGGTCCACCGGCGGCGCGATGGGCTTGCCGCGCGGCTTGTCGGGCGCCATGGCCAGCGCGATGCCGTTGGCCGCCGCCAGGGCCTGGCTGGCCACGGTGTTGTCCGAGCCGTCGATCAGCACCTGCACTTGCGGGCTGCGGCCGGCCACGAGGTCGTCGGAAAAGCGGGCCGGAATGATAATGCCCACCTTGGCTCGGCCGGCGACGATGGCCTGGCGGACGCCGGCCGCGTCGGTTGCCTCTTCCTTGATCTTAAAGACGTCCGTGGATTCGAAGCGGTGCAAAAACTCGCGACTCGCGCTGCGGCGGTCGGCGTCGAAGACCACGGTGGCCACATTTCGCACTTCCAAATCGAGCGCGTACCCAAAGACGATCAACTGGATCACCGGGATGAGGAAGATGATCCGCGTCGCGGGATCGCGGCGGACCTGGATGACTTCCTTGTAGATGATGGCGCCAAGGCCGGCGAACATGTTACGGTCTCGTTCTTGTACGAGTGGGGGGCGGGCGTCTCGCCCGCCTCGCTTGGTTTCGACGCATGGCGGGCGAGACGCCCACCCCCCAAAATTCATGCTTTGACCTGAGCATATTGCTCCGTCAGCGCGACAAATACGTCCTCGAGCGATGGTTCGACTTCGATTGTTTCTGTAACGCCGATCCCCGCCGCGCGGAGTTGCGCGACGAATTGCTCGTTCGGCGCGTTGGTGTCGACTAGCAGGTGTAGCGACTGCCCAAAGATCGTTGCCCGGCGCACGCCCGGCGCTTCGCGCAGCAGCACGTAGGCCCGCGTGCTGTGATCGCAGTCGATCCGCAGCCAGCGCGTGTTCGGCGGATGAACAATCTCCAGCTCCTTCAACTGGGCCGGATCGCCGCAGGTGATCAATTTCGACAGGTACAGGTAGCCGACCTCGCCGCAGCGTTCGGCCTCGTCCATGTAATGCGTGGTAACCAGGAAGGTTGTGCCCGCGCCGGATAGCTCGAACAGCAGGTCCCAAAGTTGCCGCCGCGCGACGGGATCGATGCCGGCCGTTGGCTCGTCGAGAAACACGATGCCCGGCTCGTGCAACAGCGAGCAGGCCAGGGCCAGCCGCTGCTGCCAGCCGCCGCTTAAGTTCGCCGCCAGCCGGTCGAGATACGCGCCGATGCCTACCAGGTCGATGAGCGCTTGCCGCCGCTCTTCGAGCCGCTTGCCGGTCAGTCCATACACGCGCCCGAAGAACGTCATGTTCTCGTTGACGGTCAGATCGCGATACAGCGAGAACTTTTGCGACATGTAGCCGATCCGCGACTTGACGGCGTCGGGCCGCGCTACGACGTCGATGCCGTCGACCTGCGCGTCCCCCTCGCTGGGCTTCAGCAGGCCGCATAGCATGCGGATAATCGTGCTCTTACCCGAGCCGTTGGGCCCCAGCAGGCCGAAGATGGTGCCGCGCGGAATGGAAAACGAGACATCATCGACGGCCGTGAAGTTGCCGAAGCGTTTGGTCAATCGCGTTGCGGAGAGTGCGGCTTCCATTCGATGCGTTTGTAGTGACCCGATTCATCGGGTCCGGGGATATTAGCTATTGGTGAACCGACTTTTCCGGACCCGATGAATCGGGTCACTACGAGCGATGATCCCTATTCCGCGATCTCCACCGTCGCGGCCATGCCCGGCCGCAGGGCGTCGTCGGTGTCCTTCACGCGGACCTTTACGCCGAACACCTGGTCTTCGCGCTTCTCGTAGGTCTGCACGTTGCGCGGCGTGTACTCGGCCACGCGGTTGACCCGCAGTACTTCGCCGTCGAATGTTTCGCCCGGTCGCGAGTCGACCGTAACTTTGACCTTCTGGCCAGGATGGATCAGTGTGAGCTGCGCGGTGGGCACGAAGGAGCGGACCCACAATTCGTCCTTGCGCACCAGCGTGGCCAGCGGCACGCCCGCGGAAACCAGATCGCCCGGCTGCAGATCGCAGACTTCGACCACGGCGTCAACCGGCGCCCGCACTTCGGCTTCGTGCAATTGATCTTCGGCGAAGCGGACCTGCGCTTGCGTCTCTTCCAATTGGCGACGGGCGATGATGACGTCCTCGGCCCGTGTCCCCTCTTCGAGCATGTTCACTTCCTGCTTCCGCGCCTGCTCGTCGCTCTTGGCGACCTTCATGGCGGTCTCGAATTCATCGAGCTTCTCGCGCGTGATGACCTTCACACCGGTTTCGACGCCCCGCTTGTAGTCGTCGGCCGCCCGCTTGGCGCGGGCCACGGAAGCATCGTAGTTCTGCCGCGCGATGGCGATCTCTTGCGGCCGCGGCCCCGCCACGGCCTTATCGAGCGCGGCCTGCAAGCGGGCGGCGCGTTGCCGGGCCTCTTCGAGCTGGGCTTCGAGGTGAACCTTCTCGAACTGCACGAGCAGGTCGCCCTTCTTTACCTCGCTGCCTTCCTCGACAAACACCCTCTCGATCCGCCCCCCCACGCGCGAACCGACCTCGATCTTCTCGGCCTCGACGTACCCGCCGTAACGGTGGTTGGGGCTGTGGTTGCAACCGAGGAGGGCGCAGACACCAAGCAGGCACGCCAGTGACAGCGCGAGACCATCGCGAAACAATTCCACTCGATGCACAAGCGGCGCGCGGAACGGCATGAACGATGGTCCTTATCGACAAAGTTACGGAAGCTTCGGCGGGCGAGCGCCAAAGTATAGCAGACGATTGCGGAGGACGCCGACAGGGTCAAAAGACCATCATCGCTTGAGCAGACCTAGCAGCGCGGCCCGTTCTCGCTCGAGGTCCTCTTCGGAATGATCGAGCAGGATGTTTCGCTGCTTGAGCAACCCGTCGGCTTCGTAGGTTGAAAGGCCAAGCATCTCGGCAAACTGCCCGAGGCTGAGTTTGCCTGCGCGAAATGCGTGAACGGCCAGGGCTTCATTCACCGCGCGATCCAATTTGCCGCCCCCCTCACACGCCCCGGGCCGGCACCGGAAAGCGATCCTGCAAGGCCTGCACCGACATCTCTTCTTCGCGCAGCGCTTCCATGGCCCGCACCGCCGCTTCGGCCGCGGGAATTGTGGTGATGCAGGGCACGCCGTGCGCCACGGCGGCCGCGCGGATCCGGCCCTCGTCCGTCCGCGCACCTTTGCCGCTGGGCGTGTTGATGATCAGTTGGATCTGCCCGTCGATCAGATAATCGAGCAGGTTCGGATGGCCCTCTTGCAGCTTACGCACGCGGCGGACCGCGATGCCGGCTTCTTGCAGGGTTTGCGCCGTACCTTCGGTCGCCACCAGATCGAAGCCCAGCGCGACGAGCTTTTGTCCCAGCCCCACCACGTAGCGCTTGGTCCGCGCCGTGAGGCTAATAAAAATTGCCCCTTGGCTGGGCAACACCACGCCGGCGGCCAACTGGCTTTTGGCAAAGGCGATGGAGAACCGCTCGCTCACGCCCATCACTTCGCCGGTCGAACGCATCTCGGGCCCGAGCACGATATCCACGCCCGCGAACTTGACGAACGGGAAGACGCTCTCTTTGATCGACACGTGGCTGGGAATTGGATCGGAGTCGATCCCCTGTTCCGCGAGCGACACGCCGGCCATGACCTTGGTCGCGATGTTGGCCACCGGCATGCCCGTGGCCTTGGATACGAATGGCACGGTGCGGCTAGCCCGGGGGTTCACCTCCAGAATGTACACGTTCTGCCGGTCGTCTTCTTTTTTGACCGCGAACTGGATATTCATCAGGCCTTTGACCTGCATCTGCCGGGCCAGCTTATGCGTGGCCGCGCGAATCTCGGCCACCACGGGACCCGACAGGCTGTAGGGCGGAATCGCGCAGGCCGAGTCGCCCGAGTGTACGCCTGCTTCTTCGATGTGCTCCATGATGCCGGCCACGATCGTCCGCTCGCCGTCGCTGATGGCGTCGACGTCGACCTCGATGGCGTCTTCCAGAAAGCGATCAATCAGCACGGGCTGACCCTGCGCGACGATAAAGGCCTCGGCCACGTAGCGATCCAACTGCGTCTGGTCGTAGCAGATCTCCATCGCGCGGCCGCCGAGAACGAAGCTGGGACGCACGAGCGCGGGAAAACCGATCTTTTCAGCCTCTGCCCGGGCTTGCGCCATGGTGCGGGCAATGCCGTTGGCCGGCTGCCGCAGATCCAGGCGATCCAGGAGCCGTTGAAACTTCTCGCGGTCTTCGGCGTCCTCGATCGTGTCGACGCTGGTGCCGATGATCGGCACGCCGGCATTGGCGAGCGCCCGGGCCAGGTTCAGCGGCGTCTGCCCGCCGAATTGCACGATCACGCCGTCGGGTTGGATGCGGTCGCAGATGTTCAGCACGTCTTCGGTCGTGAGCGGCTCGAAGAACAGCAGGTCGCTCGTGTCGTAGTCGGTGCTGACCGTCTCGGGGTTGCTGTTGACCATCACGCTCTCGATGCCCAGCTCGCGCAGCGCGAAGCTGGCATGGCAGCAGCAATAGTCGAACTCGATGCCCTGGCCAATGCGGTTGGGCCCGCCGCCGAGGATCACGATCCGCTTGCCCCCCTCGGGCTTGGGCGGCGTTTCGTCTTCGTCTTCGTAGGTCGAGTAATAATAGGGCGTGTAGGCCTCGAACTCTGCCGCACAGGTATCGACCGATTTGAAAGTGGCCACGATGCCGCGGCGTTTGCGGTCGGCACGAACGTCGTTCTCGGTCGTGCCCAGCAGGGTCGACAATTGCCGGTCAGAAAAGCCGGCCTGCTTGGCCCGCTTCATCAGGGCGTCGTCGACGGCTGCGAGCGACCCCTGCCCCCGCAGAATGTCCTCGATCTCGACCAGTTCGAGCAGGTTATCGAGAAACCAAGGATCGATGCCCGTGATGCGGTAAATGTCGTCGATCGTCATGCCGCTCTTCATCGCGTAGCGCAGATACCACACGCGATCGGCGTTGGGCGTGGCGAGCTTGGCGCGAATCTCGTCCATCGACGGCTGTTGCGGCGTGCCCCACAGGTCCTTGGCGTCGCAGCCAAAGCCGAAGCTGCCGACTTCCAGCCCACGCAGTGCTTTCTGGAACGACTCCTTGAACGTCCGCCCGATGGCCATCGTCTCGCCTACGCTCTTCATTTGCGTGGTGAGCGTGGGATCGGCCTCGGGGAACTTTTCAAAGGCGAACCGCGGGATCTTCGTCACCACGTAATCGATCGTCGGCTCGAAGCAGGCCATCGTCTCGCGCGTAATATCGTTGGGCAACTCGTGCAAGCGATAGCCCACGGCCAGCTTGGCGGCGATCTTGGCGATGGGAAAGCCCGTGGCCTTCGACGCCAGCGCGCTCGATCGGCTGACGCGGGGGTTCATCTCGATGACGATCATTCGTCCCGTGCGCGGGTCGATGGCAAACTGGATGTTCGAGCCGCCCGTTTCGACGCCAATTTCGCGCATCACGGCCAGCGAGGCGTCGCGCATCCGCTGGTATTCCTTATCGGAGAGCGTTTGCGCCGGTGCGACGGTGATCGAATCGCCCGTGTGGACGCCCATCGGGTCGAAATTCTCGATCGCGCAGACGATGACGACGTTGTCGTCGACGTCGCGCATCACCTCCATCTCGTATTCCTTCCAACCGATGATCGACTCCTCGACCAGCACCTCGTGGATCGGCGATTGATCGAGCCCGCGAGCGATGAGTTGATCGAACTCTTCGCGGTTGTAGGCAATGCTCGAGCCGCTGCCGCCCAGCGTATAGCTGGGGCGCACCACGCTGGGCAGGCCGACATCGCGCATCACGCGGCGGGCCTCTTCCAGGTTTTGCACCGTTTCGCCCCGGCAAGTCTCCAGGCCAATCCGCCGCATGGCCTGCTGAAACAGCTTGCGGTTCTCGGCCTTGTCAATCACCTCGGGCTTGGCGCCGATCATTTCGACGCCGTACTTTTCGAGCACCCCATGCCGGGCCAGGTCCATGGCCAGGTTCAAGGCCGTCTGGCCCCCCACGGTGGGCAGCACAGCGTCGGGCCGCTCGATCTCGATCACCTTGGCCACGGTTTCCCAGGTCAGGGGCTCGATATAGGTGCGGTCGGCCGTGTTCGGATCGGTCATGATCGTGGCCGGGTTCGAATTGACCAGCACGACCTCATAGCCCTCTTCGCGCAGGGCCTTGCAGGCCTGCGTACCGGAATAGTCGAACTCGCAGGCCTGACCGATGACGATCGGCCCAGAGCCAATGACCAGAATTTTGTGAAGGTCGTTACGGCGCGGCACGAGACAGTTCCCTGGCGCTTGAGGCGCGAAAGACGTGGATTGTGGTAGGTATCGAGAAACGCAGTTACCGTGGGCCGGACGCGTTATGACCGGTCCCCGGCTGGGCTGTAAAATCTCTCGATAATACCATGCGGCGGGGGAGGTTTCCAGCGTGCGGTGCCTGGACGAATTAGGCGAGCGGCCGGTGTAAGCCGGCTGGTTTCGCTGCGGTGTGGGTCGTCGCGTGGCACGCGGGACGAGCGTCCGCAGCACTGCTATGCTGGCGACATGATCGGCAAACGGCAGTATTCGCTGTCATATCTGCTGTTGGACATATTCTGGTGGGCAGTCGCGCTGGCCAGCGTTCGCGCGTTGGACGCAGGTCTTGGCGACTCGATGCACTTCGCGCTTTTCATATTGGCCTGTGCCACGATTGGCGCCGCAGTGGGTGGCCTGTTCCGGCAGATGTTCCTTGGCGCCGGGATTGGCCTTGCGATGGTCTTGTGGATCGTATGGATCCGTTTTTAAGACGGTTGCGCGGTGGCGTGAAACTCGCAAGGATCGACCCGCGAGCCCCGCTCGGGTTCTACTTGAAAAAATCATTCGCGTTCATTCGCGCGTATTCGCGGTTGAATACTTTAACCGCGAATACGCGCGAATGAACGCGAATGGACGAGAGGAGCTGAGGCGCCCTTGGTCCCTGGATTCCCGCCTGCGCGGGAATGACGCCGATGATCGTCTGGTCGCGCAGTTCGTAGCCGCAGCACCAACTCGCATCGCGTTGGAGTGGTCAGTCAACTCGCGACGCCGGCCCCTCACCCCCGACCCCACGTATTTCAACAATACGGCGCGGAGTACCGGGGTGAGAGGGGAAGATGCTCCCCTCGCCGCAATATTGTCTGCGCGAGTTAGGTCAAGGGCAGAGGAGTCATCCACCCGCGGGTAAACAGTGCTAACAAACGACTCCCGTCCCCTCTTCTTCCGCCCCCGTCAAGAAAAAGTAAAATGTCCTCTTCTCTCCTCCGGTGTAAGCCGGCTGGTTGCGGCGCAGCAGTGTAAGGGATTAAGCGTGGCAGGTCTGGGAGATATTGAGATATACGCTTGGGCGAGGTTTGCGAGGCCCAGCACCTTTAGAGCAGCCATGATGCGTAAATCTGCCGTATCGACTTCGACCCTTCATGCGATTACAACGAATACCATGGAAGACTTTGTGACGCAGCGTTTCGACGCGCACTTGAGGGCAGGTTTATGTCGATGCTCACTTACCTTCCGTGGTGTCCAGTTAAGAAGCCATGCGTTGTCGCGGGCATTCAACTGTTGCCCTTCAATCGCGACGAACCGCTCGCCATCGTCGACGATAATACGTGGTCACAGATAACCAAGATCCTTGCCGCGTACCGTGACATCAACGGTAACCCAATCAAGCACGCGGCTCTTGTTCAGGTTGCTGGAAAGGGTCTAACGGATGATCTGACCCCCGATGACCGGAATGCCATCTTTGATTTGGTGGCCATCGTCTGCTGCTGTTCTCTTGCTTGCCGGAAGTATTTTCGCGGGCAATCCAGCTATTCTAATGCGGATTGCTTCGTGGCCTATTCCCAACGGTTCGACGAAGCCGACTGGACTACGCTCGTCAGACGCCAGCGCGACGGGCCGACGCGGTGTACCTGGGGACTCAATGACTTGCGTGTATCGGTTCCGGTTCATTGCCATACAGTCAAGCGCATCGAGTTTGACGAACCGCTGCTGGCCGCCCTCATCGCCCAGCGCTCAGCTCTCACTCGTGACGAATGGGGTAAATGGCAAAACGCCGTTGCGTGTTTCAAGCATGCCAATACGGATAGCGAGAACGTTCCTCAGCACGTTGAATGGGTTCTTCTTTGCAGCGCATTCCAGCATCTTTTCAGGGCGGATTCAAAGGCCAAGGACGTCGCTCGCCACTTTGAGGAGGCTATCGTACCGACGATCGCCATTGACGCCGCGACATCGAAGCGCGAGGCTAAGGATAGATTCTCGCCTGGCACGTGCTTGCGCTACGAATGGATGAATGAGTTCTACAGAATCAGAGGAGATTTCGCTCACGGTAACCTCCACTCAACGCAACCGAAAGCCTGGGAACCGGATGAGCACTTATTCTTGGCAACGCTCGCATTTCCGCTCGTCCTGAAATCAATGCTCGTCAAAGCGGGACACTACTCGCTCACGGAAGTCGACCGTGTGCAGATCGACTGCTTTGAACCGCTGGCGGATACCATCGAGTTTCTTTGTGAACCGCCCGACTCCGACGGCATCGATTCAAAATGGGTGCGCCTGACGGACGCTCGACAAGAGGAGCTGTCGTTGCTGCAGCTCGAAGCCGACCTGCGAAAGGCATTGAGCGACGGCGGACAAGAACTCTGACAGGACACAACGCGATTCCCGAAGATTGCTGTTTTAACCTGGAGGCTTGTTTCATGGTTCTTCGCGAGCGATGATATTTGTTGGCTCTGATCGTCGATGACTGAACCTTGCGGGGTGTCGAATGGACGCTGATCAAAAGAACGGCTGGATCGTTGTCGGCGTCGTGCTGTCTCTCGTCGCAATTGTGTTCTTCGGTCCAGGGATGTGGGCGTTGGTGGTCCTCGTCGCACTTATTGCCGTCGCCGTCGCCGGTGGCATTTGGTTGTTCAATGCAATTGCAGGGCCGAAGCCAGCTCAAAGGAGCCCAACACACATTGTCGACGACGATGACGAGGCGATCGATGTCGAAGTACGAGTTGTCGATCCGACGGCCGGACTGGATTTGGAGACGGCAAAACACGCTCTGGAGGCGGAGTGGCGACGGCTACAAAGTGAAAAGGACTGCCTTGAAGCCGAAAAACGCGCCTTCCACGCAGAAAAGAAGGCCTTCGAGGAAAACCATCGTGTGGATGCGATTCACCGCCTAGTATCGCCGGAAAATGAGTCTAGGGTCGACCGGCAGATTATCTCGGTGCCCGCGTCCGGCACGCAGCACAGCAAACCGAAATCGACCAACGTCGCGACTATTGTCGCGTTTGGCGTGATCGGCACGATATTGCTGACTCTCGTTTGCATGGAAATGTTTTACAGAAACGGTCGATTCTCCGGCGATGCCGGGTCCACGCAAAATGGCGACCAGCACGACGAGTCCGTTTCTGTGGAGGAATCGCCCGCAAGTTCCTCTAACGCTGTGGTCGCGGAGCGACTGCCCCAAATTGGCGAGGCCGCGAAATCAGAATCAGCGTCCCGACCGAATGGGCCACCGGCGAAAGTCGATCGAACGTCGCGCGCTGTGACGAGGCACAACGCTCCACTGAAGATCGTCGATGCAGCACTAGTGCGTCCTTCGCCAGCAGGTAATGCGCAGGCGCAGCAGTTCGTTCAAAAGGGAGTGCTGGCAGCAGATAGTGGGGACTACAATCTCGCCCTCAGAAACCTGTCGGAAGGAATCCGGCTGTCGCCGAGCAATGCCATGGCTTTCTGCTACCGCGGCTTTGTGCATACGAAGAGCGGGAACTTCAAGAGCGCGGATGCTGATATCTCGAATTCGCTAAAGCTGGACCCTAAGGGCGCTAATCCGAACTTCTTTATGGGGTACCTTCGATTACGAGAGCGGAGATTCGACGAGGCAATCGTTTGGTTTGGTCACGCAATACGAATCAATCCCGACCTGGTCAAGGCGTACGTCTTTCGCTCTGAGGCCTACGACGCACAGGGCAATGCTAAGAAAGCCGAGGCGGACCTGTCTCGCGTGCGCCAGATCGACGCTCAGGGCAATCGAAAGTGACGTTACGCTTGCTGTCCTGCTGGGAGCGATGCAACGGATATCGCAATCGTTCAGCAATGTCGCGTTTGCCATCGAGTCACGGGTCGAGCTTTCCACCCAACGCCTGAATCTCCTGGCGAAGCATCTCAGTCTCCTCGGGCATTCGCGTCGTCTCGTGCGACAGGCATTTGCCCACGGACCTTTCGTGAGAGGCAACGACTTCCTCGCAATACCGAACGCGGAGCCTCCTCGAATTTGATACGATGCCAGGCGTGCGAATCGCTGTATTTCTGTGGGGTGTACTGTGTTTTCCATGCGGACACCCCATGAAGTCGTGAACGCCGTCCCCTCTCCAAACCGTTAGGATCTCTCCCAGGCTTGCGACCGGGTCAGAACGATTTTAATAAATAGTTCTGACCCCTTTAATCCTCCTGACCCCTTTAATCCTCCGATAACTGCTCCAAGGATAGTCTTCGGCACGCGTGACGACCCGGGCCCGCAGCGGGTTGGCCTCGATGTAGCGCAAGACGGTCAGCAGGTGCTCGTCGTTCTGGATGACCGGACTTTTGAA
>Ga0163144_10003349_pt1 | contig 36525 bp, 30 predicted proteins | sample OliLak19BULKMAT1_FD_123175 | JGI IMG/M metagenome (GOLD analysis project Ga0163144, IMG submission 123175) | Freshwater microbial mat bacterial communities from Lake Vanda, McMurdo Dry Valleys, Antarctica - Oligotrophic Lake LV.19.BULKMAT1 | ecosystem: Environmental > Aquatic > Freshwater >...
CTTCAGCATTCCGCCCGAAAAGACGGTTCGCATCGACGTGCCGTTGCTCTGCATGGACCATGGCTTGCGCGAGCCTTCGTCGAGCAAGCCTTACGCCATCGTGCCGATTGAAAACGTGATCAAAGACCCGGCAGTGATCGAGGTCATCGCGGCCTACGCCAACGGCGATTTGCCGACCGGCGCTGCTCAGGCGGCCATTTGGAACATGAATAGCGAAGTCAGCTTCCCAGAGCTGAGTCAGAAGCAGACAGGCACCGCGCGCAGTATTGTCCGCGAGCCCTACTTCAGCCGTGACGAGATTCAAACCGCCATGGCGATTGTGTCGGAAGCCCGCGAAGTGACGGCTGGCCAAGAGGTCGTGCCGCGCGACTACCCGATGCCTGGCGAAGAGCAAGCGAAGGAAGTCGTTGAGAAAGCGGTGACGTCTCCCGGCGAGGAAGTTCCTGCCAGCGAGCAAGAGCAGGCTGCTGAGGAAGCGGACGACGCGAAGGCGACTGAAGAGGAAAAGTCCGACGCCGAAAAGCCCGCCGTTCCGGCTGCCGAAGCGCCTACTGAGGAAGTGAAGGACGCTTAGGACTTTCTGGGTTGTTGTATCCCTGCGGGTGGCACGCCCAGAGGTACGCCGATGGGCGTGGTTGCGTCTCGTTTGGGTTCTCCACGCCCTGCGGAGTACCTTAGGGCGTGCCACCCTGGCCCGGTCAGGCTGAAAGCCTAACCTACGCCGCCGCGCGGAACGAGCCGCGGATTTCGGCAAGCAGCCGCTGGATTTCCTGCTGGTACTCGGTCCGCTGCTGGTCCCAGCGGTGGGCTTCTTGCTGGTAGCGGCGCTCTTTGGCGTCGAGTTCTTGCTCGCGGGCGACCAGGTGGGCCGCGCGGTTCTCGATGTCTTTGTCGCGGCTCTGCGCCCAGCGATCGAGTTCCTGCCGCTGCTGTTGCAGGGCGTTGAACTGCTCGGTGATTTCGAGCCGGGCCGTTTCCAGGTCGCCGCGGCGGCGTTTCAGCTCGTCGCTGGTGAGCTGGAACTGCTCGGTCAGTCTGCTGCGGATCTGGGCGACTGACCGCGCAAGCGTCGCGGGCGCCAGGACGCCCTGCAGCTGCAGCCAGGTCTCTTCCGTGGCGAGTCGCAATTCCAACGCCTCGCGCTGAGTATTGCGAAGCTGCTCGGCAACTTGCTCCAGCGCTTGTTCGCGCTTGTCGAGCTCCGCTTCGCGTCGTTGCAGCGCGCGGGTTTGCTCCGTGGCGGCGGTGCGAACTGATTCGCCTTCGGTCACCAGGGAGCGTCGTTCGCGCGTGACTTGGTTCTCGAACGCCAGCTGGTCGTGTTCCAGTTCGCGTTGTTGTTCGCCAAGCTGCAACTGCCGTTCGGCGAGCATCGTCTCGGCGTGGTCGAGGTAGCCGCTCCGCATCGCGAGTTGGTCAGCCTGCTGCTGAACTTCGGCGATCCGCTGCTCGACGATGCCGAGCCGCTCGAACCGCTTGAGGGCCGTTTCGATTTCGCGTTGTCGGAATTCTAGGCGGCGTTCGTCGGCCACAAGGGCCGACGCTCGCTCTTCGGATGAGGTGCGCAGTTGGTGCAACTCGGCCCGTTGGAATTCGAGTTCGCCCGCCGTTTCGGACAGGCGGCGTTCGCAGTCGGCGAGGCTCGCTTCTTGCGTAATGACGCGCGTCTCGCGGGCGTCGAGTTCCTTTAGTCTGGCGTCGAGCGCGAGCCGTTCGTGGCTCGCCCGTTCGTGTTCGACGTAGAGCTTCGCTTCCCGCGAGTCGAGCTCGCGTTGACGCTTCTCGAACTTCTGCCGGGCCTCATCGAGTTCGAGCTGCCGTGTGCGGCAGCCGGCCGTTTCGAAGTCGAGGGCGTCGATCTTCGTCTGCTGCTCGGTCACGCCGAGCTCCAGCTCCATCTCGCGCGTGGCGATTTTCCGCTCGCGCTCGCCGAGTTCTTTAAGCCGCTGCATCAGCTCGTCGGCTTCTTCAAGCTGCGACGCGGCGAGGCTTTGGCGCTCGGTGAGATCTTCGTCCCACTTTTCGAGCCGATCCTGTAACTCCGCGAGTTCAGTTTCGCGCTGGTCGATCCAGAGCCGGGCGTTGCGGATGCGGGAGTCGAACTCCGCTTCCTGCGAGTTGAGTCGTGATTCGCGGCGGTCGACTTCGGAGAGGCGACCTTGAAGCCGCTCGGCGAGGTTGGCCGCATGCTGCGCCAGCATCGTCGGCGAGCCTGTGAGGGGGGCGTCGGCGGCCTCGATCCCCAGCGCGTCGATTCCCAACCAGGCGGGGAGGGCGTCGGCGTCGATCTCCTGAACCGCTTCGAACTGCGGATCGGCGTCGTCGAATGCTTGTTCGGTCGCTTGCTCGGCGCCGACCATTTCGTCGGAGGCGCCGGCCATGGCCATGACCCCGGACCGCGGCCGAGCCTCGCCGCCGGCCCGGCGGACGGGGTGAGGGGCGTCGAGCCGCATCTCGCGGAGCGGCTGCTCGCGGGGCTCGTCGTCGCTCTGGTCGGATCGGTCGCTGGCCATGGAGAGATCGAAATTCGGTGTTCGCTGGCGCAAGGGCGTACGACCCCTACAACCCGCAAAGATTGCCTAACAGGAACGATCGGCGCGCGGGGCCGGCAAAGTTTGGCCGAATTGCCTGGAATCTCAGTTTGCGGGAAGGGGCGCCGGCGGTGCTGGCGGCCGACCCAGAGGCGTCTGCCGCTGTCGCGGCGGCGCCGATCTGTCGCGTTCGAGCGGTTTGCGATTTTTGGCGACAGAACGCAAGCTCCTTTCTGGTAATAGGTTAAGTGCTTTTTTGAGGGCGACAGAGGGCGACTGTCGCGACAGATATGCGAGATGTTCGGCGACTTTCTGACGGGACTTCGCTGGCCGATGGGACCTGGCGAAGGCGTTTGGGCCAATCTGTCGCGTTGTCGTGTTTTCGATGCATTTCTATTTTTGGCGACAGAATGCTAAGTCCTTTGGTGATATTAAGTTAAGGGGCGTTTGGCTGGCGACAAACACAATGTGTCGCGACAGAAATCGGCGACGCTGCGGGAGAGTGGCGAAGACTGCACCGCCGGGTTGGCGACAGCGAACGCTGGCAAAACGCTTGTCTGCCAACGCTGCCAGATTGGTTGATGGCAGACATCGGGGTTGGGAAAACGCCCCAGGTGGCGTTTCTCGACGGCACGGAAGTGCGGGCCGCAGGCCAGGTTCCTGCGCGTCGATCGAGGATCCGAAAACGGACTGTCAAAGAACGGTAGTATTCAAATGTATACTAATAAATTTAGTGGCCAATTTCAAGGTGCTGTTTGGATTGTGAATGTGGGGGTGGCTCGCCTATGAGTTGGGAGAATGGCGGCGGGTGTGATCTCGTGCAAAAGCGCAGAGGCGCAAAGGAAGACGAAAAGATGAGATGCTGCCTTTTTTGGGGCGAGTGCATGTATAGAGGTTATACTCCGCGGTTATCTCTAGGCGATTAGTCCTGATTCACAGATGGAAGCCATTGATGTCAATTGACGCATTCGTATTTCTTCGCGACGAGAATCTTCCCACAGTCCAGCAGTGGCAGGCTGCCTTGGATCAAGCGGATACTGGCATCACGCTCGACTCAATTGATGACTTGAGTGGTCATAGCGGGTATTTTCCCGTCAAGCATCGTAGTCATGATTCGGGCTTCGAATGGTACTACGGTCCATTAGCTGAGAACTTTGGGGGCACTCCGCCTGAAGGGCTTGGCGGACGTGGACATGTCGTCAATTTTGTGTTGCACAGCGACATGCGCGAACTTGCGTGTGCGATGATTTCCGGCGCCGTGCTGGCTGACATTGCAGACGGCTTAGTTCTTGACGAGGAAACTGGCTCGTTAATTGGCGGCCTGCAAGCGCTCACGGCGGCAAGGCTCATTGAGAATGACGTTTAGTTTGTCTTAGGATTTTGCGCTTCGCCCGCGTGTTAGCTTGTAAATCACCGCGATAAAGAAGGCTGCGAGCAACGGAAGTATTGTGGCGACGCCGTCTAACGGTCGTAACGACAAACTCCCGGCTTGAAGAGCGGGGGCTAATTTGGGCGGTGCGGGGTGGGGCATGTGGCAACGAGGCTTCTTGGCGGTTTGCTAAATCTTTTTTAGAATCGGTCAATGTTGGACCATTCCCGGCGAATAGCCACTTGGGCTCGTCTGGCGGCGAGTTAATCTCCACATCGCGAACCTGAGGCGACGCTCTCGATGGATGCGGTACCATTTAAGATCAACGACGTTTCTCTCTTCACCGAAGCCGAGGGGCTACTGCGGAACGAGGGGGCCCATTTGTGCTTCGAGTATCAAACCCAGGACGGCATTCTGGGCGTCTTTAAAAGCGAGATCCAGCAGTTTCGTATCGCCTTCGACGACATTGCGTCGGTGACGTTCGCCAAGGGGTGGTTTGGGAAGTGGTGGGGAGCCAAGATCGTCATCCAATGCGATTCCATGGATACTCTACAAGCATTGCCAGGCGCGAGCCAAGGGCGTATCGAACTGCACATTGCGCGACGAGACTACGACGATGCAGACCATTTCGTCTACCGATTGCACGAAAGCGAACAGGTCTTTGTCGGATCGACGATCGCGTAGGTTGGTCGAAGCGAAGGCGCAAAGAAAAGCCCCCTGTTTTGAAGAACCGGGGGTTAAGGTGGGCGTTGGGGTAGGTGCGGCGGAAGATCAGGCCGGTTTAAGGACCTGGATCTTCACGTCGCGGACCATCTCCTTGACCATTTCGCGGTAGCGGGCCATGTGGGGCGCCTTCAGGTGGGCCTCGAGCGACGCCACGTTGGTCCACTTTTCGATGACGGTGACGACGTTCTCGCGGGCTGCGCCGGAGGAGACGCTGGTCGCCAAATCGATCGCGGGGCCGTATTCGATGCAGCCGTCCTCGTCGCGGACGATGTCGATGATGCGATGGAACTCGGTGAGGAACTTTTCGCGGGTTCCTGCGGCGAGTTCGATCGTGGCGATGACGTGGATCATAGGGGGCTGTCGGCTATAGGCCGTCGGCTTTCGGCCAGACGATGGCCGGTTCGCGACGCCAAAGGGCAATTGCTTAATGTCTCTTTTTCTGGCTGAGAGCCGATAGCCGACAGCCGTTAGCCAGCTCTGCTCAGCCTTTGGCTGAATCGATCGCTTGCTGCAGGCGGGTCTTCGGCTGGACGCCGACGAAGCGGTCGACGACTTCGCCGTCTTTGAAGACCATCAGGGTCGGGATGCTGCTGACGCCGTAGCTTTGCGCGCTGTTGGGGGCGTCGTCGACGTTGAGCTTCACGACCTTGGCTGAACCGTTGTTCTCGCCGGCGAGCTGTTCGATCAGCGGCGCAATCTGACGGCACGGGCCGCACCAGGGGGCCCAGAAGTCGACGAGCACTGGTTGGCTCGATTGCAGGACTTCGCTCTCGAAGTTGACGTCGGTGATTTCTTGGATCGCGCCCATGGTTTCCTCCGGTTCCTCGTGGCCGTCTGCTGGCGACGGCTCAGTGTGATGATCTCGATATTTCTCTGGCCAGTGTACGGATTGGCCAGCGGGTTGGTTCAATTCAGGCGGTTTTCACCGATCCGCGATTATCTTGGCGATGGCTGGCGGTGTCAACGAACGACCGTTTTAGGGGAGAGCCCGCGAATCACGCGAATGGGCGCGAATGAAAGGCAGAGACTTGTTTCTTATTCGCGATGATTCGCGTCATTCGCGGGCTATTTTCCTCTCTTCCAGACGCTAGGCGGGCCTGGTTGGTTCAGACAATCGGGCGATTGGTGGGATAGGCGTTGCCTCTGGCTTGGGGCGGTTGTCGACGGCGCCGGGTTGTTCGATACTCATTCTTCGGCGCTCGATGCGGAGCGGCTCGACTGAACAATAGACATTGGAGATTCGCCATGGTTCGGACCCCCAGCACGATGTTGCCGCTTGGTACGGCGGCGCCCGACTTCAAGCTAATGAATGTGGATGGCCGCGAGGTGGAGTTGGCGGACTTTGCGGGTAAGCCGGCGCTGCTGGTGATGTTTATGTGCAACCACTGTCCGTTCGTGGTTCATGTGGCCGACCAGTTGGCCCAGTTGGGGAGCGAGTACATGGCCCGCGGCGTCGCGGTGGTGGGGATCAACTCGAACGACACGGCGGCCCATCCGGCCGACTCGCCGGAGCGGATGGTGGCGGAGGCGGAAGAGCGGGGGTACCAGTTCCCGTATTTGTTTGATGAGACACAAGATGTGGCGCACGACTACCGAGCGGCGTGTACGCCGGACTTTTTCTTGTTTGATCAAGATCGGAAGCTAGTCTACCGGGGGCAGCTCGACGACAGCCGGCCGGGGAATGGCGTGCCGGTGACGGGGAAGGATTTGCGTGCGGCGCTGGATGCGGTGCTGGCGGGAGGGGCGCCGGTCAGCGAGCAGCGGGCGAGCTTGGGGTGCAATATTAAATGGAAGGCGGGGAACGAGCCGGAGTATTTTGGGTGATGTGGTCCGTTTTGAAGATTGGGTGACTAGCTCCGGAGGAGCGAAATCATGTAGCCAGGGGCGCGAGCCCCTGGATGCGGATTGCCAACCTGAACTGAAGCCCCGGAAGGGGCGACATTGATCGCGTCGTCGAGATTGTTCGGGAGTTGTGTCGCCCCTTGCGGGGCTCTGAATCTCTCACTCGCCCTGTACCAGGGGCTCGCGCCCCTGGCTACAACATGCCGCCCCTGCCGGGGCTGGTCTTCAGGATTACAGCGCCGTAACTCGCGACTGTATAACTAATTCGCGGACCATCGATGATAGATCACCGGTTTGCTCGGCGAGCGTGAGCTGTCGCTCGGCCCATGACGGGCCGGTCGCGAGTTGGCGGCAGCGCTCAAGGTACTCGCCGCAGCCGAGTTCTTCGGCGGTGGGGGCGAGCCGATCGACGAGGTTGTCGACGATCTGCGGCAGCGAGCGGGCCTCGTAGGTGTGGGAGTCGACTAGCTGCGCCTTATTGCCATAGCGAGCGGCACGCCATTTGTTTTGCGCGACCAGCAGCGGATGGCAATCGTGTTGGTAGGCGCCGTTGTCGATCTCGTCGGAGAGGGCTTTTACCAGGCACTGCATTAGCGCGGCGAGCGTCAACACGTCGTCGAGGTTGCCCGGCATGTCGCACATGCGAATTTCGACGGTGCCGAAGTTGTGGTGGGGGCGAACGTCCCACCAGAGTTCGCGGATCGTGTTGATGAAGCCGGTGCCGACCATGTGGTTCACCAGCCAGACGTATTCGCTCCAGTTGCGCATCAGCGGCGGGAGGCCGGCGGTGGGGAGGCCTTCCATCACTTTCGAGCGGTAGGAATGGAGGCCCGTGGCTTCGCCTTCCCAGTAGGGGCTGCTGCAGGAGAGGGCGAGCAGTGTCGGCAAATGGCGGAGGATGCGGTCGCAGATCATCACTGCTTTGTCGCCGCTGTCGACGCCGACGTGGACGTGGAGGCCGAACGTCATCATGCGGCGGGCGAGAATCTGCAGCAATTCAACGAGCTTCAGGTAGCGCTCGTCGGGGGTGACTTGCTGATCGTCGCAGCGTGCGAAGGGATGGACGCCCCCCCACCAGAGACCGAGGCCGAGCGAGTCGGCGGCGGCTTCGACGACGCCGAGCCGCCCGCGGAGATCTTTTTCGGCGTCGCCGATCGATTGGCAGACGTCGGTGTTGATTTCGATGACCGACTGGATGATCTCGGGCTTAAAGCGATTGCCGCCGCGGTCGGGGAGGCATTCGATGAGTTGGTTGAAGGCGTTGGTGAGATCGTAAGTCTGCAGATCGACGAGGCCGAGTTCGAGCTCGATGCCGAGGGTGGGGTGGCGGTTGCTGGTGAACTCGATGATTGGCATGGAAGGGGCGCGAGAATATGAGCCACCGGCTTTGCCGGTGGACGAAGTGCGAGACTGCTGATTCTCTTGGCGTGCGTCCACCGGCGGAGCCGGTGGCTTTTAACACAGGTGCAATTCACGCGCCGGCGGCGGCGGTGGGCTCGCAGGCAAGGATGACGGCGCTCGCTAGGATTTTCACTCCCAAGGGGAGGGCGGCTTCGTTGACGTTGAACGTGGGCGTGTGGAGCGGGCGGATGATGCCGTCGTTGGCAGCGATGCCGAGGCGGAACATGGCGCCGGGGACGTGGTCGAGGTAGCAGGCGAAGTCTTCGCCCCCCATGCTGGGGCGGGGGATGACGCGGGCGGTCACTCCGGCGACAGTGGCGGCGGCTTGTTCGAGGATGCGAACGGCCGCGGCGTCGTTGCGGACTGACGGGATGCCGCCGTCGACCGAGACTTCGATTTCCGTGGCGGTGATTTCTGCGACGCCGCGGGCGATTTGGCGGATCTGTTCGATCGTTTGAGCGCGGACCGTCGCGTCGAGCGTGCGGAGCGTGCCGTCGAGTTCGACTTCTTCGGGGATGACGTTAGCGTTTTGACCGCCGGCGATGCGGCCGAAGCTGAGGACGACGGCGTCGAAGCTGTCGGTGGTGCGAGGGATGAATTGGTAGAGGCTGCTAACCAGCTGCGCGGCGGCGGCGATAGGGTCGCGCGACTCGTGCGGACGGGCGCCATGGCCGCCGCGGCCGCGGACGATGATGCGGACGCCGTCGCAGTTGGCGGTGAACGGGCCGACGCAGAGGCCGACTTCGCCGGTGGGGCGGGGCGGGTCGACGTGAAGGGCGAAGATCGATTCGACCCCTTCGAGGGCGCCGGCGGCGATCATCCGGCGGGCGCCGTCGGCGGCCTCTTCGGCGGGTTGCAGTATGGCGCGCCAGCGGAGCGGCCAGGGGGCATGGCCGCTCGTTTCGAGCTTGTGAAGCGCTAACGCGACATGCGTCGATATCGCTGCGTGCGCGTCGTGGCCGCAGGCGTGCATCACGCCTGCGCGCTGGCTGCGGTAGGGGACGTCGTTCGCTTCGTGGATCAGGAGGGCGTCGATATCGCCGCGGAAGGCGACGCGCGGTTGGCCATCGGCAGAGCGATTGTCAGCGATCACTCCGCAGCCGTCGGGGCCCATGCGGAGGGCGAGGCCGGGCTGGTCGAGCGTTTGGTAGAGAAGGAGGCTGGTTTCGAGTTCGGCGCCGCTCGGTTCGGGGTTCGCGTGGATGCGGCGGCGCAGGGTGACGAGATCGGGCGTCGCGTTGGCGATGATGGCGTCGAGAGTCTGCTGCCAGGCGGGCATGATGGCGTTACTACCCCTCCCATCAAGGGAGGGGCTCGCTGGGGGATTTTGCGGGATTGTTATCCGCAAGTATACCCCATTCGCTGCGCGGCGAGCTTAAAAGCCACCGGCTCTGCCGGTGGACGATGTGCGAGATGGGCGAGTCCCTTTAGATGCGTCCACCGGCGGAGCCGGGGGCTTTTATTGTGGGATAGGGAGCATTACACGAAAACGGGCGTGACGAGTTCCGGCAGCACGCCGCGCTCGTAGCCCATCGCGAGGAACTGCGTCACGGCGTCGCGGCCGCGGGCGCCGAAGTCGAGCGTCCAGTCGTTGACGTACATGCCGACGAACTTGTCGGCCTGGCTGCGATCGAGGTCGCGGCCGTATTGCAGGGCATGTTCCAGCGCGGCTTCGCGGTGGTCGAGGCCGTACTTGATGCTCTCGTACAGCAGCCGCTGCACGTCTTGCGTTGCTTCCGGGCCGAGATCCTTGCGGATGGCGTTGGCGCCGAGCGGCAGCGGCAGGCCGGTGAGTTCTTTCCACCAGACGCCGAGGTCGACGATCAGCTTCAGGTTGCTCTGGCCGTAGGTGAGTTGGCCTTCGTGGATGATCAGGCCGGCGTCGATCTTTTGGCCGTTGTACTCGCCGCGCTTCGTTACCTCGATGATTTCGTCGAAGGGGACGACGACATGCTCGAAATCCTTGCCCATACAGAGGCGCAGGGCGAGGAAGGCGCTGGTGAGCGTCCCCGGCACGGCGATCGTTTTGGTCATCAGGTCGTCGATTGTGCCCGACTCGTTGGCGATCACCATCGGGCCGTAGCCATCGCCCATGCTCGCGCCGCAGGAGCAGAGGTCGTACTTGTCGTGCAGGAAGGCGTAGGCATGGATGCTGACGGCGGTCAGTTCGAGCTCGCCCTGGAACGCCCGGCGGTTGAGGGTTTCGATGTCGACCAATTCGTGGGTGAACCGATAGGCGCCGGTGTCGATGCAGTCGTTCGCCAACGCGTGGAACATGAAGGCGTCGTCGGGGTCGGGGCTATGGCCGACGCGGATGAGCTGCTTGGCTTGGGTGGCGGACACGCGGGACCTCAGCGGTGGGCGGGCGAATTGGCGGGGTGAGTAGACATTCCATCCTACCGATTTCGCGCGGCACGGCGAAGGGGGCGACGTAGCCGCGGCTCAACGAGCCGCTGGAGCGAATGCAAATGTGGAATGCTGAATGGGGAGTAGGCCGCAATTCAGCCGATTCCGCATTCGGCATTCCACACTGGATTTGTGCCGCTCCGGCCGGTCGTTGACCGGCGGCTACCCCTGCAGGGAGAGGCCGGCGGATTCGTAGTGGAGGCCGGCGAGTGGGGCGATGGGCGTTGGCGCCGGGGCGGCGGCTTTGAGTTGCTCGCAGGCGAGCTGCCACGTTTCTCGCTCGAAGTGGAGCAAATGGAGCGCGGCGGCCAGCGGCGCCGAGTCGTGGTTCAGCTGCGCAAGCGCGATTTGGCGAAAGGCGAAGGCGTACTCGTCGGCGAGGCGCCGTGAGATTTCCGATTCGGTGATCGCGAGCCCTTGGACCAACGCTTCGAGGATGTCGTTGGTGCGATTCAGTAGGTGGTCGCACTCAGCGCGCTGGGCAGGCTCGTTCCAAAGCTGCTCGGCCTGGCGGCCGTAGCGGAGGGCGCCGTCGAGCAGCATCATCTGCAACTCGGGCTGCGACGCGGTGCCGACGCGGCCGTCGAGGTAGCGTGAATTGGCGTTGGCGGCGTAGGTCATGGTTTCCCCCTCCGTGAGAGTCGTCTCGTCGCTTCACTCTATCGGCGTTGTGAGCGTCGCCGCAGCAGTTTCAACGATGTTTAGCCGCTGGCGCCGGTGTAGGGCGCTAGCGGTTGCAGGTCATTGAGGGCCGCTTGGCTTTGTTGAAGCTTCGCGATGATCAGTTCCAGTTGATAGAACTGATTCAGCAAGCGATCTTCCTGCGAGGCAAGTTGCGTTTCGAATTGATCGAGCCGCAGCTCGTTGGCTTCGATGGTGTCTTGCAGGGCCTCGCTGCTGGAAGCGATGAGCGAATTCTCGTCGCCGGCGAGGCTGTCGACGACTTTGGAGATCTTGGCCACGACGCCTGATTGGGCGTTGGAGAAGAACTCCTGCACGCCGGCGGGGTCATTTTCGAACGCCCCCTTCAGCTTGGTCTTGTTCAGCTCGAGCTTGCCGTCGACGCCGAGGCTCAGGCCGATCTGCTCCAGCGACTGGAGATTTCCCAGGCCGGCAAAGCGATCGGTGAGGGCTCGCGACAGTCGCGTGTCGATTTGCAACGCCTCGTTGGTGCCGAAGAGGAGGCCGGTGGTGAGAGCTTCGCCGTCGAACGAGGTGAGCTTGTCGAGGTCGTCGCGCAGCGAGTTGTACGACTCGACGAAGTCTTCGACGGAGGTGATCAGCGATTCATCTGTTTGCGCGACCGAGACCGTGATCGCCGTGTCGCTCGGCCCGCCGACCGTCAGGTTGACGCCGCCGACCGTGCCGGTGAAGGTGTTGGTCTGCGAGCTAACGAGGACGCCGCCGCCAGGGGTGCTGCTATTGCCGTAGAGGATGACGGCGTCTTGGGCCTTGGCGGTTTCTTCGAAGCTCATCGACGACGTGCCGGAATCGATCAGCAATTGGTTGGCGGCGCCGGTGGCGTTGACGGCTAGGGTGAGTCGATATCCCGTGCCGTCGAAGACGGTGGAGGCGGTGACGCCGGCCTTGAGGTCGTTGATGCTGGCGGCAAGGGCCGAGAGGCCTGTTTGCGTCGCCGACGCCGCGGTGAAGGCGCCGGCGCCGTTGATGATTTGCTTGCCGCCGATTTTGGTCGCTTTGCCGAGGATCTTAAGGTCCTTGGCGGCCGTGCCGTTGCCGATGTCTTCGACCTCGAGCTTGCCGGCGCCGCCGCTGGTGTCTTCGAGCTCGATGCCCGTTTTGGCGGAGTTGAGTCGCGCGACGACGCCGACTCCGCCGGCGGTCGCTTTCTCGTTGATGGCTTCAATCAACTGGCCGACGGTGGTGATGCCGGCGTCGCTGCCGTTAAGATCGAGCGCGAGCGCCTTGCCCGTGGCGTCCGTAATGCGGATGTCGCCTTCGCCGATCCCATTGCCGCCGTTGAGGGACGAGAGCGTCACGGCGGAGCCGGAGCTTTGTAGGCTCGAGAGATCGATCGTGTAGGAGTTCGAGCCGTCGATCACCTTGGTCGGCGTACCGTTGACGTCGATGGTCTTGCTGGCGCGGGTTAGATTGAGCGACTTGCCGATGTCTCCGCTGGAATCCGTAACGCCGAGCGTGCCTGTACCGCCGGCGGTGTCGGTCAGGATGACGCCGTCGCCGGCGTCGTTGATGCGGGCCTCGACGCCGTTGCTGAGGGCGTTGATTGCGTCGATCACGTCGCCGACCGTCTGCGGTTCGAGGCCAGACGTATTGAGGTCGGCCGTCTTGGTGATGCCTTTGGTGTCGGTGATGCGGACGTCGCCGAAGACGACTCCCTTGCCGCCGTTCAGGGAGGAGAGGAGCGTCGCCTCGCTGATCGTCTGGCGTTTCAGGGCGCCAGAGCTCTTCGATGAGGCCGCCACACTGGCGACGAGGCCGAGCTTGGTCGCCGAGTTGTTGGCGTCGCCGTTGGCGATGATCAGGTTGCCGCCGCCGCCGGAGTCGTCGGTGATCGTCAGGCCGTTGCGGGCCGAGTTGATCGACGCGGTGACGTTGGCTGCGGAGGCGTTGATCAGGTCGATGACGTCGTCGAGCGTCTCGGCAGTAGCGAGATTGACGCTAGCCGAGCCGCCGCTGCGATCGGTCACTTGGAGGAGGCCGAGCGTGCCGACGCCTTGGCCGCCGTTGAGGCTGGTCAGGAGCGTATCGCGCAGGCCGGAGATCAATCGCTTGCCGGTGATCGCTGCGCCGGGTGTGGTCGTGGCGATGCCGAGGTCCGCGGCGGCTGTGCCGGTCGACCCGTTCTCGACGCTGAAGTCGGTGGAACCGGTGGTGAGATCGGTTAGCACCAGTCGATTGCCGTCGCCCGAGATAGCCGCCGTCAGTTTGCCCGTCCCGGCCGTGTTGATTTGTTCGATCACCTGGCCGAGCGTGTCGGCGTCGTGGAGGTCGATCCCCAACGAGGAGCCGTCGGAAAGGGAAACGTCGAGATCGACGACCCCTTGCTTGTTGATGGTGACGCCGTTGCCGTCGTTGAGCGTCGAGAGCCTCGTCCCCGCGTGGAGTCGCAGCACGTCGGCGCCGGTGGCGGTGTTGGCGGCGACGCTGATACCGGCGAGGCCGAGGCTGGCGGCGGTCGTGCCGCCGGCGCTTTCGCCAACCGTCAGATTTCCGCTGCCGCCCGACGTGTCGGTCAGGATGAAGGAGTCGCCGTCGGTCGTGGCCGTGACGGCGATGTCGCTGTTGTTGTTAATCGCCGCCAGCACGTCGTCGACGTTGCGGGCGAAGCTGAGATCAATGACGGCAGTGACGCCGCTGCGGTCGGTGATGCGGATCTTGCCCCGCTGGACGCCGGCGCCTTCGTTCAGTTGGTCGAGCGAGATCCCTTGATCGAGAAAGCCGCCGAAGCCAAACGAGAACGTGCCGCTGCCGAGGTCGGCATTGGTTCCCTGGAAGGCCTGGCTCACGAGCTGCTGGGCGGAGGCGGCTTGCACAGGGCGAACCTGGAACGATCCCACCGACGGGGTTCCGCCGGTGGGAATCGAGACTTGCAGCAGGTCTTCGTTGCTGCTGGTCGCCGTCCGGGTGTTGTAGACGGAATTGGCTTTGAGCTTGTTGGCCGAGAATTGGAAGCTGAGGAGCTTCGAGCCGAGGGTGTCGAACGCGAGCTGTTCTTGCTTGAGGCTGTCGGTGCGCGTTTTGAGCATGTCGCGGGGGCGAGCCGCGATGGCCATCAGCTGCTTGACGGTGTCCTCAATTTTCAGGCCCGTCACCAAGCCGACGCTAGAGGAGATTCTTGCCATACGTTCAAACTTTCGGTCGCAGATGCAAAGCTTCGAGCCGGCGCGAGCGTGCGAATTGCCACGGGAAAGGATACGTCGCAGAGAAGCGCGGGCGACCGTCGTCCTGTGGGCGTCGGCGTATCGAGAGTTATCGGCACTCTTTCGCTAGTTCCTACAGGTTGTTAGGCGTACTTGCTAGCATGCGAGTTTGTCCGAAGGCGATCTGTACAGAAGCCACTGGCTCCGCCGGTGGACGCGTATCGCACGGCGCCGCCGCTTTTGTTGCGTCCACCGGCGGAGCCGGTGGCTTTGATTACAACAAAAAAAGCCGGCTCGGCCTTTTGAGGGGCCGAGCCGGCTTGTCGTTATTGATGACTGACTACCGGGTATTAACCTCGGAGCAGCGACAGGACGTTCTGCGGGTTCTGGTTCGAGATCTGGAGCACCGTGGTGCCCGACTGGACCAGAATCTGAGCCCGCGTGAGGTTCGCCGATTCCGCGGCGAAGTCGGCGTCGCGGATCGAGCTTTCGGCTTCGCTCAGGTTCACAAGCACGTCGTTGAGGGCGTTCTTGTTGGTTTCGAGCGTCGTCCGTTGGAAGGCTCCCAACCGACCGCGGAGCGAGGTGACCAGGTCGATCGCTTCGCCGACGATGGCGGCAGCCGTCGTCGCGTCGTTGGCGAGCGAGGCGTCTTTGCCGTCGCCGAGCTGGAACAGCTTGCCGCTGACGCCGCCCAAGCGAGCGGTATTGACGCTGGCGATGCCGAGGCGAGCTTGCTGGTTCGACACGACGTCCGGACCGAGTTGGAACAGGGCGCCGCCGCCGTCGATCGTGAAGGCAGCCGTTCCGGTGAACCCGGCAGTCAACGAACCGCTGAGGTCGAGGCTGGCCGTGTTGATCGAGAACTGGTTGCCCTTGCCGTTGACCACGACGCCGTTGATGGAGGCGACGACGTCGGTGCCGGTGTCGCGTGAACGAACGCCGATGGCGGTCGTGAACGTGCCGGCCGGGGTGGCGCCGGCGCCTTCGCTGATGACGCGGAGGTCGACGACCGAATCGGTACCGTAGCTAGTGGAGACCAACTCAAGCGTGGTGCCGTTGACGACTGCTGAGACGCCGGTGGCGTCGCTCACCAGGTTGATGCCGTCGGCCAACCCTTGGACGCTGGTGCCAGCTCCGAAGGAAAGAACTTCGGCGCCGTTGGAACCGGCGAGTTCGAGGACCACGTCTCCCGTGATGCCGCCCGAGGCGGTGACGCCGCCGGCGGTGTTGGCCACGACCGGGGGAGTTTGGGTCGTCGGGTTGTACAACCCGTCGCCGGTGCCCACGCTGATCGTCGCGTTGTAGTCGGCGAGACTGTTGATGGCCGTGTTGATGTCGTCGAGGTCAGTGTTCGCGGCGTTGTTGACGGTTACCGTGATGTTGCCCGATCCGTCGTCGACGGCCGTGGGGGCGGCGGCGGTGACGGAGGCCGATTCGGCAATCGTCACCGTCTTGGCATTGAAGGCGGCGGTTGACGTTGCGGCAGTGATCGTGATCACGCGGCTGCCGGCGTCGCGACCGCCGGCTAGGCCGGCGATTGTGCCGCTGCCGGAGACAGTGTTGCCGCCCGTGCCGCCGGAAGCGGTAAAATCGCTGCCGCCGTTGATGGCTGCTTGAATGATGGCGACAGTGGCGACACCGTCGGCCTGAGTAACGCTGACGTTGAGCGTGTTGGTACCAGCCGTGTAGCTAGTCGACGCGCCGCCGGCGCCGTAGGTGATGGCGATGGTGACGGCCTGGTTGCCTTCCGCCCCGTCGGCGGCGCCCGCAGCGTCAGCTGCGATGCTGAACGTTTCAGCGCCAATGGTCACCGTACCGCCGATGGCCTGCGTGGCGGTATTGGTAAAGGTGGCCGTGGTGCTGGCGGCAACGCCGACGACCGCGGCCGGGATCGCCGAGACGTCGACCTGGCCTTGGGTGGCGGCGGCGGTGACGTTCACCGAGACCGCCACGCTGCCGGTGTCGCCGAGGTTGGCCTGATCAATCTTCAGGTCGGCGATGCTCGAGAAATTCGAGCCGGCCGTCGTGAGGAAGTCGAGGCTGCCGTCGAGCAGACGACGACCTTGGAAGGTCGTGGTCTGGGCGATGCGGTTGAGGGCTTCGAGCGAGCTGTCGACCTGCAGCTGGTTAGCGGCGAGTTGCTCGTCGCTGAGGGCGCCCGAGTTGGCGCTTTCGGTCACCAGGCCGCGGATGTCGTTCAGCAGCGTGCTGACCCGGCCGAGGGCGGAGTCGGCGGTGGCGATGACCTGGTTGGCCCGGTCGGTGTTGGTGATGGCCCGTTGAATGCTAGTGATGTCCGAGCGCAGGTTTTCGCTGGCGATCAAACCGGCCGGATCGTCCTTGCCGGTGTTGATGCGGAGACCGGTGCTGAGCCGCGTGAGCGATTGCTCCAGCGAGGCGTTGGACTGGCGCAGCGTGTTGCGAGCGACCAGCGATTGGACGTTTGTATTGATACGAGTCATTCTTCAAACCCCTGTCAGGTAAGAGCCACTTTTCGGACGCGGGCCAGAGCGCTGGGGGAGCGTCTCGGTTCTGGCCAGTCTTTTGGTCGATCGCACGGCGCCGAGGTCACCCGCCTCGCGTTGTATCACCGTTGTTCGGTATCTCGACGGTCCTGGCGAATCCTCGCCCTATCGCAAGCGCTCGCCAGCGTCCGTCGCGCCAAGCGTAGGTTGCAGTCCTGCGCCGTGACGAACAAATTTTTCTGGAGACCGTTGCATTCCCTCGCCGTCGGACCGACCCCGCTCCGCTAGTGCAGCGACCGCAGTGTTTTCCGACTCACCGTCTAGGGCGAAATATCGACGTGGCGAAAGAAAGGGCTTGAGGGAGTGACAGCACCTTTACCTCGGAATGCAGAATTCCGTAGGGGCCTCGCTAAGCGCGGCCGGCACAGGCGGCAAGATCGGCCAGCGAGGAGCGTAACGTTCTGGTCAGCGTGATCGGCACAATCGTTAAATTCGATTGGGAAGGGCGCTTTCACGAGAGATCGTGTGGCTCCCTCCCCCTCCAACAGGGTTATGCATCTGTTAGTGACATGAGCATTTTGCGTAAGCCTATTCGCATTGGCCCCGGAGGGGCCGAGTCATGTAGCCAGGGGCGCGAGCCCCTGGTGCTGGGCCGTTGCCATTTGTCCCAGCCCCGTGAGGGGCGACATCGCTCGCTGTGATTACTGGGAACTCGCTGGAATCATGTCGCCCCTCACGGGGCTCCGGGACATCAGGACGCTCTGGACTCGCGCCCCTGGCTACACCATGCCGCCCCTCTGGGGCTGAGAACAGATGCATCACCTTGTTCCAGGGAGTGGGCCAGAAGGCGGGGTTCTGGCAGTCGAGGGCCGCTCAGTCGACGAAGGCCGACCAAGGCCGCGGGCGTCTTCGGGACGGAGCTTGGCCGCTTGTTGATTCTCGCGGCGGATCGCTTCGTAGACTTCCCGACGATGGACCGAAACGTCCTGCGGGGCTTCGATGCCGAGCTTCACTTTGTCGCCGCGGACGTCGACGACGGTGACCACCACGTTGTCGCCGATGATGATGCTCTCGTCGCGAGTTCTGGATAGAACAAGCATGGCGGCGTCTCCCTATCGCGGTCGGAACCGCGCTGCTGAATGTGTATCTGGCGATCGCGCGATCGATTGGGTCGACGCGCGAGGTGGTTATCGGCAATGTGAGCCGGTTTCGGCTCCAAACAATTCTGGCGTCGGCAATCTACGCCGTGAGCCGCATCTCGCCGTCAGTCGGCAAGATCAACCGCACGGGGAGGGGATCTTTCGCGATGACTTGCCGACCCTTGCGACCGTCGACGTTGATCACCAGCGGCGCCCGCAGGTTCAACGCCAGTCCTTCCGGGTGACGGCTCACGATGACGACGACTTGCGCGTCGGTCGCGTTGACTAATTGCAGCGGGGCCAGATCTTGGCGGGCGACGCGCAGCTGATAATCAGAGACGAAGCGGCGCGGACTGACGACGCCGAGCGCGGACTCGGGTTCGTCGATTGATTGTAGCCAGCCGAGCGCAGAGTTATGCCCGTCGGCCAACACCACCCAGCGGCGGCAGGCGCGAAGTCCAATCAGACCTTGGTCGAACGTCAGAATGTCCGACGGCTGAACGGCAAGGACGCCAAATCGTGATGTTGTGATTTCCATATCGCCACCCGCACCTTCCCTGAGGCGGATCTCTGACTCGAGACAATCTCGAGGTCGCCAGTGCTATCCCACGGCACCCTTAGCATCGGCGCAGCAAGGCGGGGGGGAACAGTAAAAATGCGCAGCTTCTTGCGATGCGGCAGGCGGGGCAAGATGTGGCGGCTGGCGTTGGCGTTGCTGACAAGTCTGTCCGACGAACGTTAGGAGACTGTTAAGTCGTTTTGATGAACCGCCAAGGACGCCAAGAACGCCAAGGAAATGCGGAGGAGGGATTGAACCACGACGGCACGGCGGACACGACGGAAGAAAAGATAAAGAACAGGGAACCGCCGATGAACGCGGATGAACGCAGATAATTCTTATTGGCGTTTATCTGCGTTTATCCGCGGTTCCAATGTCTTCTGTATTTCCTTGGCGTCCTTGGCGGTTCATCTCTTGAACCTTGCAGTCCGCTGGCATCAGGTTCTAGAGATAGCTCAGCAGCGACATTTGCAGAATGCTCGCGGTCGCCTTGAGCGAGGCTTCGAGCGAGACCTGCCGGGCGGTGAGGTTGGAGATCGCTTCGACGAGGTCGACTTCCAACTCCTCGGACAGGGCCGAGCGGAGTTGGACGTCTTCGTCTTCGAGATTCTGCTGCGTGACGTCGAGGGCCTGCTGGCGGGCGCCGACCTCGGAACGAGAGAAGACGACGCGATCGAGATCGGCGTCGATGCCGGCAATGGCGTCCTCGATCGCCGTGATGTCGTTGGCCGCGAGGGCGTCTCGCAGGCGAATGAGCGTGGTGAACACGCTGGGCGTTTCGAGGTAGTTTTTGTCGGCGCCGGAGAGAGTTCCCGTCGGATTCGTGGCCGTCGTGGCGTCGGGAGCGACCAGGCCGAGGTATTCGGCGGCTTGACTCCCCTCGGAGGCAGTGACGGTGACGGCGGCGCCCGACAGATTCTCGATCTCGATGCCGTTGCCGGTGGCGTTGAGCCGGGCGGCGACGACCGGTGAGGGCGAATTCTCGGGGCGATTGTTGATGAGGTCGATGACGTCCTGCACGGTTTCGGCGCTTGAGACGTCGAAATCGAGATGGACCGCGCCGGGGCCTGATCCGAGCGTGATCCGAAAGTCGTTGACGATATTCGGCAGCGCGTCGAGAAAGCCGGCGGGCTGCGTCTGGCCGCCGGAGAGGATCGCGTAGGGCTGGCCGCCGCCGTCGACGAGGTCGATGCCGTTGCCGCTGGCATTGAGTTGGGCGGTGATCTGCACGCCGGCGGCGTTGTTCAGCGGATGGGCGTTGATGCGCGCGATGACGTCTTGAATCGTCGTCGCCCCGGCGGTGTCGACGTCGAGGTCGACCGTGCCGACGCCGTCGCTGGCGCGGATGGTGAAGTCGCCGAGGATGTCGGGGACGTTGGCTTCGTAGGCGTCGCGTCTGGTCGGGACGCCGATGCCGCGGTTGAGATCGTCGAGTCGCGTGGCCCCGTTGAACGAACGGATGCCGAGCTGCGTGGCCGTTTGCCCGCCGTTTTCGCCGATTTGGAGATTGGCGCCGCTGAGCCGCGAGCGGACGTTGACGCCGCTGCCGTCGGCGTTGATCTCGGCGTGGAGGCCGGCTTCGGAACCGTTGATGATATTGAGCAGGTCTTCGACCGTTTCGGCGTCGTCGAACGTGAGCGTGTAGGTCGTTTGGCCGCTGACGATCCGAATGCCGCTAGAGGCGTCGAACGGGGCTCCGCTGCCGCCGGAGGTCGTGGCGGCGGCGTTGATCGACACCGGCTGGGTGCCGGCTTGCGAACTGTTGGTCGTGTCGAGCGCGTCGAGCGTCGCGGTGAAGGTTCCCTCGGCGTTGATCGCCGCGGCGACGTTGTTGGCGCTCGATGCGTTGGCGCGAACATAGACGTAGAGCGTGTTGGCGGCGCCGCCGCTATTGCCCGTGTCGCCCTGGACGTTGGAAATGTCCGACAGCGCGACGAGCGAGGCGCCGTTGTACGACGCGGGGCCTTCGGCGCTTTCGTCGGACGCGGCCGTGAACGAGCCGGTGGCGTTGACGGCGTTGACGACTGCGTCGAGCGACGTGGCGCCGGCGTCGTCGACGGTGATGGTCAGCTGTTTCGTCGTGCTGTTGTAGCTGGCGTTGGCCGCGTTCCCGAGGCCGGTGGCGCCGACGACCACAACGTCGACGTTGTTGAACGCCGTGCCGGCGGCGGTGGCGGTGATCGTCAGATCGTTGCCAGGCCCGCTGAAGCGGAGCGAGGCTTGGGCCTGCCGGGCGGTGGCCGAGTATTGAGCGTATTCCGATCCTGGCGCCACGCCGGGCGAGGCGCGGAGGAGTTCGTCGTCGACGATTTGGATCGCGGCGCCGTTGTACTGGGCGCCGTTGACGGCGGCTTGAATCAGCAGATCGTTGTTGTCGCCGGGTGAAACGAGTCGCGTGCGCGCTTTGGAGCCGAGCAGACTATCGAGCGGCGTGGTCTTCGTCACCAGCGGGTTGAGATCGCCGCCGACCAATGGGTTGGTGAGGACGCCGAGCGTGTTGAGGATGCCGAGCTCGCTCGCCGCCTTGCCGCTGGCGACTTCGCTGACGGTGAGGTTGCCGCCGCCGCCGGAATCGAGTTGCAGCGTCAGGCCCTGGCCGGTGACGTCGACCGTCACCTTACGGCCAAAGGGGGAGTTGGCTTCGATCAGCCGGGCGACGTCGCCGACGGTGGCGGCATGGCTGATGTCGACGATGACCGAGTTCGTGCCGTCGGAGATCTGGAGGGCGCCGTTGGGGCTGATGCCGCGGCCGCCGCGGAGCGAACTGAGCGGCGTCTCGGCAGTGACTTCGGGATTCAGATCGATGCCGCCGAGTACCTCGCTCGAAATGCCGCCGAAGACTTCCTGGCCGGTAGCGTTCGTTGAGAACAGAACGCCGAGATCGGAGTAACTGCGGATCGCCTGATCGTCGCCGTGATAGGTAACGTGGGCGCCGTCGTAGGAATAGGGTTCGACGTTCGTCTGCGAGCCGGCGAAGAGGTAACGACCGCGGAATTGCGTGTTGCCGACGGAGACGAGTTGTTCGATGGCGCGATTGATTTCGGTGATCGCGGCTTGTCGCTCGGAATCGGTCGACGTCGTGCCGGAGACGCCGAGGGCGACGCCGCGGATGTCGCCGAGGAGTCCGGCGACGTTGTTGAGGGCGACGTCGGTGCTTTTGAGGAACGTTTGGCCGGTATCGATGTTCGAGCGGATTTGGGTCTTGCGTTCCAACAGTCGCTGCAACGTCATCGCGCGGCGGGCGGCGGGGGCGTCTTCGCTGGGGAGTGTGAAACGCTGGCCGGTGCTGACCTGGTTCTGCAGGCGGAACAGATCGAGCTGATCGCCCTGCAGCTGCGCGAGCAGTCGCTGGCGGACCAGCATGCCGCTAACGCGGGTCGTCGGGAGTGGGATAATGCTGGCCATAACTGCGGTGCGACGCGATCCGCCGCTTTCAAGTTTTTAATGCAACACCGGGGTCGGGACGACCCGGCTCGCTTGGCGCTGCGTTCAAAGCGAAACGAGAACGTCCATTAGTTCCGACAGGGTGGAGATGTAACGAGCCGACGCCTGATAGGTCCGCTGCAGCATGATCATGTCAATCGCTTCTTCATCGAGGTTGACGCCGCTGACCGCTTGGGCGTTGGCCTCGAGCGTTTGCTCAAACACCTTGAAGCCGTCGGTCAGCGAGCCGGCGACCGTGGCGCCCTGAGCCGTTTCGTTGATCAGCTGGTCGTAGAGCCCGGTGATCGAGTTGCCGCTGAGGCTGGAGAGTCCCTCGTCGTGTAGGGCGATCAGCCGCAGGCCGTTTTCGACGTTGACGCCGATGCCGGCGTTCGAGGCGGCGAATTTCGATCCGTCGGCGGCCACGACGTCGTTGACCGCAAGCGTTGCGGCGCTCGATCCGGTGAAGAACGTATTGACGCCAATCGCAGCTAGCAGGCCGCTACTGTCGTCGGCGAAGGCGAGCCGCGTTTCCGCGCTGGCGGCGGTGATTTTCAGCTTGTTGTCGGAGGTGACTTGGGCGTTGACGCCCCCCACGCTGTTGAGCTGACTGACGAGCGACGCGAGCGTGGTGTCGTCTTGCAGGCCGTCGAGGTCGACCTTGATCGTGCGAGTTTCGGTCAACTTGGTGGCCGTGTTGTAGACCAGCAGTTTGAACTGCCCATTGACGGGCGTGAACGGCAGACCCGCGGCGTCGAGCGTCAGCGCGGGATCGCTGACCGACTCTTGACTGGTAACGCTTTGGAACCCGGTGGCGCCTTGGCCTTGCGAGTAGACCTTGTTGAACTCGAACGCCAGGGCCGAGGCGAAATTGTCGAGACGATCAAGAAAGCCGCCGACAATGCGGTCGCGAGATTCGTAGATGCCGTGCAGTTCGCCCCCAGAAACGTGGAGGGGACTGTTATTCTCGACGAACTGGATCGAGGCGGTCGGGCGGCCATTGGTGGTCGCGTAGACGGTTTTGACCGGTCGAGCGGTCCCCTCGAAGACGAGCAGTTCGCCGCCGACGGTGACGTTGACGGCGCCGACTGAGTTCTCGGTGACCGAAACGTCGGCGATTTCCGCGAGGCGCTTCAGCGCCACGCCGCGCTGGCTGCGCAGGGCTCCGGCCTGGCTGGCGGTCGGATTACCCCCCTCCAACGAGACGATCTGAACGTTGAGCTTGCGAACCTGTTCGGTGAGCGTGTTGATTTCGGTCGTGAGGTTGTTCACCTCAATGCCGAACTCTTCGTAGGCCGTCGTGACGCGGCGACTGAGCGTATTGATCGTCGTCGCCAGCGACTTGCCTGCCTGGACGGCGAGGTTGCGAACCGACATTTCGTCGGGCTGTGCAACCACTTCATCGATGCTGCTGAAGAAGTTGGTGAGTTGCGTGCTGACGTCGGTGTCGGAGAGTTCGCCGATGATCGACTCAAGATCGCGGTAAACCTTCTCCTGAATCTCGGAACTAGCCCGATCGCCGGCGACGCCGCGGAGGCGGTCCTCGATGAACGTGTCGATGTTCTGGACGATGCCGGCAATCTCGACGCCGAGGCCGAGCGTGAGATTGCCGAGCTTTTGGACCGGCGCCGGGGCGTAGAGGACGCGCTCGCGGATGTAACCGGGCGTGTTGGCGTTGGCAATGTTATTGCCAACGACGTGCAGGCCGATTTCCATCGCCTGCAGCGTATTGCCCGCCATCTGGATGGAGCCGAAGATCGACATGAGGAGCGGCCGACGAGGTTAGGACGAAGCGCCAGCAGAGCCCTAGCGCGACGCCGACGCGCGCTCTGCGACTCGTGTCGCAGTTCGTTCGTTGACGCCCCTAAACTCGCGGCGCTTCCTAGACTGCCTGATCGATGAGCGAGCCGCCTCGTTCCACGACGCGGCCCTTTCCATATGTCGGATGCGATCGGCCTCCAGTAGCAATGATCTCCAGTAATTGAGAGAGATGAAGCACGGTTCGTTGCACCGCCACCCATTGGGCGAGGCACTCGTGACGGATGAGTTCGGCGCGCTGGCGGGCTTCGGCGACCGGCGTTTTCAGGGCGGAAGCGGCCGAACGGGGGAGAGCGGTGGCGAGTTCTTCGAGTGAATTCGAGGGCAAGCCTTCGGCGTCGGCCTGCCGCAACAGTTCTTGCCGGCGCTGCTGGCATGCTTGCAACTCAGCGGCGAGCTCGCCTTCACGTACGACCAGATCGGAAAGGCCCTGATGGTCGCGACGGACGATCAGCTCGCGCTTCGTCGATAGCAGCGACAGCAACTCTTGCTGCGCGGTCGAGAGCCGCTTGAGCAGTGCAGCGAGTTCCGATTCCCAGTTGAGCGGCGTGGCGGCGGTCACGAGCGGAATCCTCATTGAAGCCACCGGCTCTGCCGGTGGACGCGTTGCACTGGGCTACGCTTGATAGCACATCGTCCACCGGCGGAGCCGGTGGCTTCTAATAACAAGATTTAGCGACGACGAAGCGATGAAAGGTCGGTGAGCGACGCCGCGGACTTCTGTTCGGAATTGGCGATAAGGACCGCCTCTTTCGGAAACTGGCGGCGGAACATCGCGGCCGAGAGTTCGCCGCCGTTTGACTTCGACATTTCGTCGCCAATTTGATGATCGAGTTGTTGCTGAAAAATCTTCTCGGCGTTGCCGCCATGGAAGTAGGCGGGCTCTCCGACGGTGCTGCGCATCGACTTGAGCATCTCGCCGTAAAAGCTCTTGCCGACGAAGTCTTGAAACGCCCCCTGCAGTTCGCGGGCGTTGTCGAGCTGCTGATCGGCGGACGACGTCGTCTGCCGGAGCGGCTTGATGTTCGCGGCGCTGTTGAGGTTGATTTGCATGGCTTAAGAATTCTTTAACCGCGAATCACGCGAATGAAGATTGGACAGGATTACAGGATCGCAAAGGATTGACAGGATTTGGGGAGAAGGAATTTCATCGTGTCGATCCCCTTCATCCAGTTATCGTGTCTAGTCTTCATTAGCATTGAGGGCGATTTCTTGTGCTTTATTCCACGATCAATCGCCCGTGGAGTTTGCCGCTGCGGGCGATTTCCTTGATGATTTCGATCCGGTCTTCGTTGGGGACTTTGATCGAGTTGAGGGCGTCGACCAGGGCGTCGAGTTTGGTGGAATTGACCTGTTCGGTGCCGATCGGCGTGAACCCGGGCGGATCGCCCGCTTCGATGACGACGTTGTTGTGCGAGACGACGACGTCGCCGATCGTGACGTCGCCGCTAATGACGATTGTGCCCGTCCGCTGATTGATGATCACGCGGGCTTCGGGCTCGGCGGAGTAAATGTCGACGTCGAGGATGTCGGCGACGAACGCCACCGGGTTGTCTTGGTATTCCTGCGGGATGCGGACGACGATGTTCGAGGCGTTCACTGCCTGGACGAAACCATCGCCCTCGCGGGAGTAGAGTTTGTGGATCGAGTCGACGATTTCCGTGGCGGTTTGGAAATTGGCGTGGTGTTCTTCGAGAATCAGCGTGATGCAGCCGTTGTGGACGAAGGGGGTGAAGATGTCTTCCTCCATCTGGCAGCCCCCTTTGATGAAGCCGACGTTGGGGGATTCGGGGTCTTGCAGGTGGACGGCGCCTTCGCACAGACCGTAAACGCGGCGGTCTTGCGTGTGGGGGCCTTGCAGCGCAGCGAACGCGAGGCGGCCGCCGCCGAGGCTCTTGCCGTTAATGCCCATCACATGGCAATCAATTTGATCGCCGCGGCGGGCGCCGGTGGCGGGAACCGTCGCGGTGACCATCACCATGGCGACGTTCTTCACCTTCTCGAGGTCTTTCAGGCCGCTGCGGCCGCCGAGGGGGACTTCGGGGACGGGGGCGCCCATAATCTCCATCGCCCGGGCCAGCGCCCGCATGGTGGCGGGGTCGTTCGCTTCGCCAGTGCCGTTGAGGCCGACGACGAGGCCGACGCCGCGGAGCGTGTTGGTCTCTTGGCCCTTCACGCGGACGATGTTGCGCAGGACCGTGCGGCCGTAGCAGTCGGCGACGCCGCTGAATGCGGCGGCGAAGGCGAGCAAGGTCAGGATGGTGCGATGAAGAGTCATGTGATTCAGTCGATTGCCGTAGAGTTTGGTTCGTCGTTGGGCGAACCGCGTTAGAAGGCCTTGTAGCGATCGTAGAACTTGGAAAACCACCCTCGTTCGTAGCCGTCACGCACCATGCCGACTTGTTTTGCCTTAATCTTCAGCCTGACGATCGATTCGCTGGTAACGGTCCGGTCGGGCTGGATCGACTCACGGCTCACTTCGCCGGCGAGGAACGTCTTCCAGTTCTCTTCGTTATTCTCGACGTCCCAGTCGGCTTCGATGTAGAGGTTGCCGTTGGGGCGAATGTCGATCACTTCCGCGGCGATTTTGAACGACATCGCGTCGCGAAGTTCGAGGTCGGACTCGGCCCGATACTGGCTGTTGTTGATGCCCGAGACGCGAGGATCGCCGGCCAATTGCGGGGCGAGGCGGACCGACTTGCCGTCGAAGGCGAGCCAACTCGTGAGAGCCTGATTGATGAACGAGTTCTTGCGCTGTTCCGCGTCCCCTTCGCTGATCATGCGGGTGCGGTAGTCGACGATCACCACCAGCGTGTCGTGGAGCTGCACTTCGCGAGGACGGTGGTCGGCCGGCAGTTCGCGGAACATGAACGAGCCGTTTTCCATCGTCAGCGCTTGCTGTTCTTGCGACCGAACGGGCTCCAGCAGGAGGCTGCTGTCTTGGGCCGACGCGACGCCGACGCCCAGCGTCGCGGAAGCGACGAGCGAGGCGGCTAGCGACGAGCGGCGGATGGGAGAAGATTTGTGCATGAGTGAGTTTCCGGTGGAGAAGCAATTACTGGGCCGGAGCTGGATTGGCGGCGACTTCGGCGGCGGAGGCGCCTGCCGTAAAGATTTCGAGTTCGCGGACGCCGATGACGCGCGCGGCGTAGCGTTCCTTGCTAGCGAGCGATTGAACCATCACCAGATCGCCCATCCCGCCATCTTGCTGAGACATCGCATACGTTCGCACCGAGACGCCGGCGGCGCGGGCCCGGACGCTAACCCGTTCGTTGCGACGAACAATCACCGGCGTGCGGAGCTGATTGGTCTGCACGATCGAATCAGGGCGGATGCCTTGGACTGCTTCCTGCCCGATGACCGCTTCGAGCGCCATGGCCGACTGCGAGGGGAGGGCGCCAAGGTGGGGGCGGAGCTCGACATCGCTGCGGCGGACGAGGTCGCCCCCTTTAATTGGCTGCACGGCGAAGACGGCCATTTCGAGACGGTCGATTTTGGCGTAGAGGAGCGTCAGCGGTTGATTCGCTTCGCCCAACAGCGTCAGACGCTGGCGCCCAATCCAGGGGGCCTCGCCGCCGCTCAGCTGGATCCGATCGCCGACTTGCTCCGCGTATTCCGCCAGCTTGCCGTCGGCTTCGACTTTGACGTTCCAGAGGTCGTGGCCCGTCTGAGCTTGCAGGTACTGCTTCACGGCCGCCGAAAAGCGTTCGCCGGCGAGTTGGATTTCCTGTTCGGTCCGCAAGACGGGACGGCTCGGGGTCTGGCGTTTCGGCGTCTCAGCGGCGGGAACTGCTTCAGCGAGGACCGACACCACCACCGTGCCCCCGAAGCGAACGTCGCGAACGTCAACGCCGCGCGAGGCGACCAGGTCGCGGATCTCCGCCAGCCGCAGGTACTGCTGCGTGCCAGCAGCCGGCGTCGGAATCAGGGGAGTTGCGGCGAGTTGGCTGCGGAGCGCCTCGTCGTCCGCCTTGATTTCGGCGATATCGCCCAGCAGGACGACCGAGCCGCGGGCCTCGACGCGGTTTCGGAGGATGACCTCCGTCGCCAGCGCAGGCGACGCCGCAAGCAGGGCGACAAGGATGAGGAGCAAGCGTGACATGGCTTCGTTCTGTTAGTAGCGGCGGAGATTGGAGGCGACTTGCATGATCTGGTCGCCCGTTTGGACCACCTGCGAGTTGAGTTCGAACGCCCGCTGGGTGGTGATCAGGTCAATCAGTTCCTGCACCGGCTGGACGTTGGAGGCTTCGAGCACCCCCTGGCGGACGGTGCCGATGCCATTCGAGCCGGGGAGCCCGTCGACCGGAAAGCTGGAGGCGTCGGTCTGGCGATACAAGTTGTCGCCGAGCTTGATCAGGCCGTCGGGGTTGAGGAACTGCGAGAGGAGGATTTGCCCGGCGTTCTGCAGGGACGGATCGGAGGCGGTGCTGTACTGCACCTGGCCGTCAGTGGTGATGACGATGTTGGTCGCTTCGATCGGAATCGAGATCGGGGGATCGATCACGAGGCCGTTCTGAGCGGAGCCGAGAACAACTTGGTTGTTGGCATTGATGCCGAAGTTGCCGGCCCGCGAATAGAGGGTGCCGCCGTTGGTGGCGTCGGTGACCCGGAAGAAACCTTCGCCTTCGATGGCGAGGTCCAAGGGGCGGTTGGTGGTCTCGAAGGCTCCTTGTTCGTAGTTTGTTTGCGTGCTGGAAACGCGGCAGCCGAGGCCGACCTCGACGCCGGTCGAGGTGATGTTGCCGTCGGCGTCGAGGGCGCCGGGGTAGCGGATTTGGCGGTAGAAGAGGTCCTGGAAGTTGGCCCGATCTTCTTTGAACGCCGTGGTGTTAACGTTCGCCAGATTATTGGCAATGACGTCGAGCTTGGTCTCGAGGGCGTCCATGCCGGTGGCGGCGGTGTAGAGGGTTTGAACGCTCATGGCAGTGTCGAGAAGAGGGTTTTGATGTAGCCCCTGGCTCAGCCAGGGGGTGACGCCACGTAGGGCGACGATTACCGGAGTGGTTACCTACCCCCTAGCGGAGCCGGGGGCTGCAATTCATTGGTTACGATCGCGTGGAGAGGAGTCGATTCACCAAGCCGCTGATCATGTTGTCTTGATGTTGAATCATCCGGGTATTGGCTTCGTACGCCCGCGAAGTCTCGATCATCGCCATCATCTCGCGCGTCGGATTGACGCCCGATTGTTCGAGGTAGCCCTGGCGGACGTCGCGCTCCCCCTCGGTCACCGGCGCCACGGGAGCGAGGGGGCGGAAGAGGTTGTTGCCCATCTTCACGAGGTCGCCGTTCGATTGCGGCTTGGCGAGGCCGATCTCGGTCCACTCGCCGTCTTGCACGATGTTGCCGCCGGGGTAGATCTCCCAGCGGCGGGTGTTGTCGATGAGGATTTCGTTGCCGTCGGTGCTGAGGACCGGCATGTCGTCCTGCGTAATCAGCCGACCATTGCCGTCGATCGTGAAGTTGCCGGCCCGCGTCAGAAAGACGTTGCCGTCGGGCGCCTGGACCTGGAAATAACCTTCGCCGTTGACGGTGAAGTCGGTCGGAATGTCGGTCTGGCGGAGCGACTTCGATTCGAAGTCGGTCTCGACGTCGATGATTTTGACGCCGCCGCCAACGTCGTTTTGCGTGCCGCTGTGCGGATAGTCGCTTTGCTGCTGGATCGCCTGGGCGAAGCGCGACTGAAAGATGGGGACGTCGCGCTTGAAGCCGACCGTCTCCATGTTCGCCATGTTATTGGCGATCACTTCGAGCCGCTGCTGTTGAGCTTGGGCCCCTTCGGCGGAGATGTACATGCCGTAAGGCATCGTTCGACCGTAGTGCAGGCGTTGCCCCCCTGCATGTCGGTGGACTGGCTCAATGCACGCGGCGTGCCGAGGATGACCCAGCAGGATTTACTTGAGTTTTTTCGAGAAGCGAACGATCAGCGCCGCTTGCAGGCTAGCGGCGCCAGCGGCAGAAGGCGCCGATCGTTCGGCAGCGCTAATCGGCAGGTGTTGCCGGTTAGGAAGAGTGGGGGGTGTTAGCCTTGGCGAGCGGCGAGGATGATCGCCTCGGCGCCCAGACTGCGAAGAGTCGCGGCCACGTCGTGGCCCGCTTGTTCGGCGGCGGCAAGTCTGGCGGCGTTGTCGTCCGCCTCTGCCGCGAGTTCCACCAAGGTCGACGCTCGCAAGACTTCACGGCCGTCGAGGCTCGCCACGAGGCCGTCGACGCGCAGCAAATCTCCGTCGAGGCGGCCCCAGGCGGCGATCGGAGCGGAGCATCCTCCATGAAGGGCGGCGAGGACGGTCCGCTCGGCGACGATGCCGAGGCGAGTGGCGGGGTCGTTAAGTTGCCCGACGATCGCTTGCGTGGCAAGGTCGTCGGCACGGCACTCCAGGGCTAGCGAGCCTTGTCCCGGCGCTGGCAGCATGCGGGGCGGTTCGAGGTGTTCGGCAATTCGCGACGCCCAGCCGAGCCGGGTGAGGCCGGCAGCGGCGAGGATGATGGCGTCGAACTCGCCATCGTCGAGTTTGCGGAGTCGCGTGTCGACATTGCCGCGAATGCCGGCGACGAGGAGGTCTGGCCGCAAGTGGAGGACCTGCGCCCGGCGGCGGAGGCTGCCGGTGCCGATGCGGGCGCCGGCGGGAAGTTCGCCGAGCGACGACGCGGCGTTCGTCACCAACGCATCGGCGACGTTCTCACGTGGCGGCGTCGCGGCGAGGACCAAGCCGCTGACTTGCTCAGTGGGGAGATCCTTCAGGCTGTGAACGGCGAGGTCGACTTCGCCCGCCAGGACGGCCGCTTGGATCTCTTTAGTGAAGACCCCTTGCACGCCGATGCCGGCGACGGGGCCGAGTTGCTCGACGTCGCCGCGAGTGGTGATCTCGACGATTTCGACCCGGGAGCCAAGCCGCGTCAGTTCGGCGGCGACCCAATCGCTCTGCCAGCGGGCCAGCTTACTGGCGCGGGTGCCGATGCGGAGCGGGCGGTCGGAAGGCATCAGGATTCCGGACTGGGGGCCGGCAACGGGGGCGAAGCAGAGAGCTGGCGGAACGACGACGATTTGTAAACCTGCTGCGGCGGCGTCACGACCCCGCAACTCATGATGTATTGTAACGCCTGTTCCATCGTGATGTTGAGGTCGATCGTTTCGCTCCGCTTCACCGTCGCCGTGAAGCCGGTGAAGGGCATCGGTGACGTCGGCACCAACACGGCCAGCATCGGTTCGTTGGCTGCGCAAGCGATTTCGAGCAGGCTCTCGCCCGTGACGAAGGCGAGTTGCCAGATCCCCTTGCGGGGGTATTCGATCGCCACGATGCGGGTGTAGGCGATCTCGGTTTCGTTGAACATGAAGTCGGTCACTTGCTTGACCGACGAGTAAACGTTGCGGATCAGCGGCAGCCGCGTGACGCCCCGTTCGAATTGCGTCCAGAAGAAGCGGCCGATGCCGGCGGCCAGGAACTTGCCCAGCAAGTAGAGCGTCAGGATGAAGACACAGAGGAAGATCGGGACGACGATCCGCCGCTGCAGGTATTTGTTCTGGACGTAAATCTGATAGACGCCGTCGGCGGTGACGGGCATCGGGCCCTTGCCGACGACTTCGGCGACTTCGTCGTAATCGGCGGCGGGGATGTACTGGCCGTCGGCGGTTTGGCGGTAGGCGATCCCCTCGATCAGCGCCCGACCCTTGACCGGTTGGTCGGCTGGAACGAGGTCGGCGGGGAGGATGCTCTTTTCGTGGTAGTCGACGAGCAGCGTCCGCGCGCCGTTCTCTAATGGGACGAGCAGGTACTCGGCGACTGTGTTCCAGACCCACAGGATGATGACGATCGTCAGCAGCGGCGGGAGCAAGATGCCCAGGCCGCGGACGATCGCCCGACGAAACGGGTCGAGGGCGCTCTCGGTTTTCGTCGTTGGCAGTGGGGAGGACATGGAAGGAAGGAGGAGGGCGGAAGGGCGGGGTGGCACTGGCATGTTGCCAGTGTTGAAGTGGAGACTCGTTCGGTACTTCCACTGGCAGGATGCCAGTGGCACCCGTGTGGATGGCTGTAGGCAGTAACGTCAGGCGGGGGTGCGGGCGAGGACCAGCACGGTGACATCGGCGGCGCCGGCGCGGCGCAGGACGCGGGCGGCTTCGCTGCACGTGGCGCCGGTCGTCAGAATATCATCGACGATCAGCACCCGGGCGGCCGCTAAATGATAGGACGCACCTACAGCCATTTCTCCCGACAAATTGCGAAATCGTGCGGGGCGTGATAACCCGACCTGGGGCGGCACATTCCGCACAAGCCGCAGCATCTCCCCCGCGCAGGGGACGTTCAGCTTTTCCGCGAGGCTGCGGGCGATCAGCTGCGGTGCGTTCGCGCCCCGTTGCCATCGGCGCCACCGGTGCATTGGGACGGCGGTGACGACGTCGATCTGCAGTTCGAGCAGTTGGTCGCGGAGCCGTTGCCACGCCAGTTCGGCGAGCGCGTGCGTTACGACCCCTTGGCGATCGGCCTTGGTGCGCATCACGAGTTGCCGTAGCAGCCCTTCGTAACTGCCGAGCGCGATGGCGCGCTGGAAGCGGAGCTTGTCGCCACGGCAGTGGTTGCAGGCGAGGTCGACGCCGTTTGTCGATGGGACCGGAGCGGCGCAGCGGGGGCAGACGGGCCAGTCGATGAATTCGAGGCGTTCTTCGCACTCTCGGCAGATGGATGACTCTCGCTGCACTTCGCTGAGGTCGCCGTGGCAGGCGATGCACTTGGCGGGGAAGAGGAGATCGAGGCCGGCGCTCACCGCGTGGCGCCACCATCGGGTTCGCTGAGTTGGCGATGTTGGCATGAGAGGCAATCCGGGCGGCGGTGCGATTGAGTAGTCTCTGGGTGGATATTCTGGGGTGGCGGAGCGGGGGGTGCAAGCATTTTGGCAGGCGGGGCGGACCCCTCGGAGTACCTCGGGGTGACAGGTTCGGGCTCGCAGGCGAAGGGTTCGGGCTCACGGGCGACGCCTTTCTCGCACCCTTCGCGGCCGAGCTTGACGCTAGCTGCCCCGCTCAACTACCCTCCGCGGCTTCATTCCCGCAGCATTCCGGCGTTCGCTCGATGTTCATCCTTAACCGATACCTGCTGCGGCAATTTCTGCAGGTCTTTCTCATCTGCTTTTTGAGCCTCACCGGGCTCTACATCGTCATCGACGCGTTTGGGCACCTCGACCACTTCTCGTCGCATGCCGAGAAGGGGGGGAGCCTCTTCGGCATCATGGCCACTTACTACGCCTACCACAGTCTCGCGTTTTTCGACGGGACGAGCGGCATCCTCGCGATGATCTCGGCGATGTTCACCGTCACTTGGCTCCAGCGGCATCAGGAACTGACGGCGATCATGGCGGCCGGCATTTCGAAGATGCGGATCATGAAGCCGATCCTCTTCGCCGCAGCGGCGGTTAGCCTGCTCGGCGTGGCGAATCGCGAACTGGTGATCCCCCGCGTCCGCGATGAGCTGACTCGCGACACGAAGGACCTCGGCGGCGATGCGGCCCGCGATCTGGAACCGCGGTTCGATCGCAACGGCATCCTCATCGGCGGCGAGAAGATCATCCTCGGCGAGCGGAAGATCATCAAACCGGCGTTCGTTTTGCCGGCGGAACTCGCGAAGAGCGGCCAACAACTTGTCGCTTCCGAGGCTTATTACAAAGACGCCGAAGAGGGCCGACCGGCGGGGTTCGTCCTCACCGGCGTCACCGCGCCGTCACGGGTCGACAAGATGGCGTCAGTCCTCATCGGCGACCAGCCGGTGATCGTCACGCCCCAGGATGTGCCGTGGCTGGGATCGAACGACCTGTTCGTCGTGAGCGACTTGCCGTTCCCAGTCCTCGCGAGCGGCTCGAACTGGCGGAAGTACGCGTCGATCGGCGAGTTGATCCACGAACTGAACGACCCCGGCGCCGACCTCGGCGCCGACGTACGCGTGACCGTTCACACGCGACTGGTCCAGCCGCTGATGGACGGAACGCTGCTGATGCTCGGCTTGCCGTTGATGCTGTCGCGGAGCAACCGAAACATCTTCCTCTCGATCGGCATCTGCATGGGCGTGGCGACGGCGTTCACGCTGATCGCCCTGAGCTGCCAATCGCTCGGCAGCATGAACATGCTGCGGCCGTCGCTGGCGGCGTGGTTGCCGCTGCTGATCTTCGTGCCGGTGGCGGCCGGGATGAGCCAGACGCTGCGGACGTAGCATCGGCGGCCTGACTGCCATCGTGACACGGCCGCGAAATGCGCTGATTCTTGCACCGCTCGGCTTGTGTGTTACAATGTATTACATGGGAACATTAACCCTTCGCATCCCCGACGATCTCAAGGAGCAACTTGAGGAGTTGAGCCGTCAGCAGCAGCGGCCGACGAGCGATCTCGTGCGGGAATCATTGCGGCGTTACATCGTCGCCGAGCAACTTAAAGCCATTCGCCGGCTAACGGTTCCGTTGGCGGAGGCCCAAGGGTTTCTCACCGATGAGGACGTATTCAAGGTCGTTTCTTGAGAATTGTCCTCGACACCAACGTGCTGCTGGCCGGGGTCGCCACGCATGGGATCTGCGAAGGCTTACTGACCATCTGTTTTCGTGACCATACGGTCGTCCTTTCGGAACATATCCTCCAGGAACTCGCTGAGCATTACGTCGGTAAGTTCAAGGCGACCGACGAGCAAGCGACTCTTCTCGTCGAGGCGTTCCGTCGGCAAAGCGAGGTCGTCGTCCCAGCTGCGACGCCCGCCGACGCTTTCGCTGACGCGGATGATTTGCCCGTGTTGGGGACGGCTGTCGCTGGCCAAGCCGAGTGTCTGATTACTGGCGACAAACAGATGTTGGGGTTGGGGAATTATCAGGGCATCCCAATCATTTCTCCACGCGAGTTTTACGACCAATTGCGTGCCGGCGATACGTCAGGCGAGGGTTGAGAATCCGCCTGCCTAGAGATAGGCTAGTTCTCCTGCTGATTTCCAAGCTGCGCGTGACGATCCCTGCAGCGACCATCCCCTACGGACAAATGACCCTCGGAGCTGCCATGAAAGTCGCCACGATGACCACGAACAAGGGCGTCATCCGCATCGAACTGTTCGCCGACAAGACCCCCAAGACGGTCGAGAATTTCGAAACGCTCGCCAAAAAGGGCTTCTACGACGGACTGAAGTTCCACCGCGTGATCGAAGACTTCATGATCCAAGGCGGGTGCCCTGAAGGGACTGGCACCGGCGGCCCGGGATTCAAGTTTGCCGATGAGTTCGTCCCGGAGCTAAAGCACTCGGGTCCCGGCATTTTGTCGATGGCCAACTCGGGGCCGAACACCAACGGCTCGCAGTTCTTCATCACGCACGTCGCCACCCCCTGGCTCGACGGCAAGCACACCGTGTTCGGCAAGGTGCTCGATAAGGGGCAAGACGTCGTTAACAAGATCAAGCAGGGTGATAAGATCGAGACGCTGGTGATTGCTGAGGAGTAAGAGCGATGAGCGGCAGCGCGAGCATGTGTGAATTGGCCCCGGAGGGGCCGAGTCATGTAGCCAGGGGCGCGAGCCCCTGGTAATGAGCAGTTTCCATTGCCCAAGCCCCGTGAGGGGCGACATCGCTCGTCATGATCATGGAGAACTATGTCGCCCCTTACGGGGCTTGGGAACTTCACGATGCTCTGGACCAGGGGCTCGCGCCCCTGGCTACATGATGCCGCCCCTATCGGGGCTGATCGCAGGTTGCATCATTCAGAGTCGCTCTGGGGAGCTACCCTCTCGACTGGTGGCGCTTACCGCGTCTGGGCATCGGGGACACCCACTGTACTTTGGAGTCCAACGGCGGCTCGGCGGGAGCCTCTTCTTCCCGGTGTCATGGCGGTTATTCCGGCTGTAGCGGCAGCGTTGTTTGCGGAGAAGTCATCTGAGCGGCGAGCTATCCTTTCGGCTAGTGAAGGATTAGCACCACGCATCTCCGTTGCGCCGCCGCCGATATGCTCCAAGTCCGTGAAATTAATCAGCTTACTGAGCTTTCTGCGCTGCGCGAAACGTGGAGCCGGTTGCTCCTCGCGACGCCACGTTACTCGTTCTTCCAGACGCTCGAATGGCTCGAAGCGGCGTGGCCCCATTACCAGCAGCAGCGATTGCGGGCCCTGGTCGTTGAACGCGACGGCGAAATCATCGGCATTGTGCCGTTCTGCGTCCGCACGGAGCAGCGGCGGATTGGCGCCGTCCGGGTGCTGACGTACCCGCTCGACGATTGGTCGACGTTTTACGGCCCGATCAGCGCTGAGCCGGCCTTGGTGATGAAGGCGGCGTTGAAGCACATTCAGACGACGCCCCATGATTGGGAGTTCATCGACCTGCGCTACGTCGACCAATCGGCCGCCGAATACATGACGATCGGCGAGACATTCCGCGAACTTGGCTGCCGCTTCTTCGTCCGTCCGCGGATGGAAGTCCGCTTCTGCAGCATGGCCGAGGGGTGGGAGTCGTACGTCGAGAGCCGTTCGCGGAATTGGCGTCGGCAGATGCGGCGCGACATCGAGGTCTTGGAAAAGACTGGGCCGGTCGAGTTGCTGCGGTATCGCCCCGAGCCCGGCGGCACGGGATGCGACGCGCGCACGATTGAGATCTACGAGATCTGCGAGCAGATCGCTGCGAAAAGCTGGCAGGCCGAGGCGGAATCGCAAAGCACGCTGTCGTCGCCGCGGGTGCGCAACCTGCTGCTGGAATTCCACTGCCGGGCGGCGGCGCTCGGGATGCTCGACACCAACATCCTCACCGTCGACGGCCAGCCGGTCGCCTTCAACTACAATTATGTGGCTGACGGCCGGACTTATGGGTTGCGTGCCGGGTTCGATCCGACGGCCGAGATGGAGCATTGCGGGCGGATCTTGCTCTACAAGATGCTCGCGGACTCCTTCGCCCGCGGCGACGAGGAGTATAGCTTCGGGCCGGGGAGACAGGAGTACAAGGATCGGTTCGCGACCGAAACGCGATGCGCCTATACGTTTCGGAGCTACTCGACCGCGACGATCAAGTC
>Ga0163144_10003350_pt1 | contig 36523 bp, 46 predicted proteins | sample OliLak19BULKMAT1_FD_123175 | JGI IMG/M metagenome (GOLD analysis project Ga0163144, IMG submission 123175) | Freshwater microbial mat bacterial communities from Lake Vanda, McMurdo Dry Valleys, Antarctica - Oligotrophic Lake LV.19.BULKMAT1 | ecosystem: Environmental > Aquatic > Freshwater >...
CACGCTGCGTGCGCTGCGTGCGACACGCTGCGTGCGCTGCGTGCGACACGCTGCGTGCGCTGCGTGCGCTGCGTGCGACACGCTGCGTGCGCTGCGTGCGACACGCTGCGTGCGACACGCTGCGTGTGACACGCTGCGTGCGCTGCGTGCGACACGCTGCGTGCGCTGCGTGCGACACGCTGCGGGGTCTCGGTCTCCTCGGGCGGCCGAGTGGTCGCCAAGGTCACTGGCGCCGTCGATCCGGGCTGCGGCCCCGACGCAGCCCGGATCGCCGCCGCTCAGGAGGGGGCGCGTCAAGCTGCTGGAGAACCTGGTACAACATGCGCTGTTCCGGTGACGCGTCTATCCGTAGTGCTGCAAGTCAAGTACCGCCCGATCCAGAACGTAACCAGGGACATATGCAGCCACGCAGCTGCGTGGCTTCTATAGCAGAAGGACTACGACGGAGCACGCTACAAAGTAGCGTGCTGCCAGCGTAATACGGCAGCAAACCTCTTACCAAAGGAAGCAACCATGAACCGTTCCGACCTGGAAGATCTCAACATCTGCGACACGCTGCGTGCGACGATCGACACGCTGCGTGCGACGATCGCCCGGCTGGAGAACGTCGCGACGATCGACACGCTGCGTGCGACGATCGACACGCTGCGTGCGACGATCGCCCGGCTGGAGAACGATGCAACGAAACACTGAGTCAATAGCTCCAACGTAGGTAGCACGCTGCGTAGCAGCGTGCTACGGTAGCCATCGAATGGCCACGATCGGGCGGTCCAGTGAACTTGCCTGCCGCCGGACCGCCCGATCCAGAACGTAACCAGAGACACAGAAGGAGTCAACATGAACATCGGCTTCAACCTCGACCCTGACACCCTCACCACGCACGGTGTCGTTCTCGGACGTACCGGGTCAGGTAAGACCGGGCTCATAACCCGCATCGTCGAGCAGCTGCCGGCTTACACAGCCGCCATCGTCTACGACATCAAGCACGACCTTAGCAACATCGCCGTCGACCAGACGCACTGGAACGTGCACCATCAAGTCTCCGTGCAGCCGCAGGCAGGCAGCATCCTCGATGCCATCAAGGCCAAGCCCAACCTGCGCGCCTTCCTCGAACACGTTCCCCCAACACGCTGGTTAGCCCGCCTCAAGGACCCACCCAGCGTGCTCGGAATCATCTACAAGGACTTCCGTGGCATCCCGCTGGAGACCTTCATCTCACATCGCGAGCGCGAAAAGGCAATCGTGGCGCTCCTGTCGCTGCCCAGGCAGCCATCAGCGCCACCGCTGGACATCACCGGGCGTAGCATCATCCGCTCCGAACCCACCGGCGACCAGCTACAAACCATCGTGGATGCCCTGGGCACGCCGCTACTGCCAGCGTCCACCAGGCTCCGATTGCTCGTCGTCATCGACGAGTGCCGGAACCTCATCCCTGGCAACGGCAACCCTGCGACCAAGCAACCACTCGCAACGCTCCTCTCCCGCGGGAGGGCATTCGGTGTCGGCGTGCTCTTGGGCACGCAGCACCCCATGGACATCTGCTACCGTAGCCTATCCAATGTGGGAACCTGGTTCATCGGTGCTCTGCGCGGACGCGACCTACACCGCGACTTGCGCCACGAGTGCAACGCATACGTCATCGAGTCGCTGGCACCACGGCAGTTCTACGTGCCGCGCTACAAGGAAGTTCTCAACGTCTCGACCTGCAACACCAACCTGAGGGGACCTATCGCATGGCCGCAGGCCACCTGAATGTAGAAGCCCTCTACGCGGCTCTAGATGAGCAGCGACGGGCACGGGGAATCTCCTGGAGGCAGGTGGCGCAGGAGGTGGGGATCAGCCCCTCGACCCTCACCCGCCTCGGGAAAAGGAAGCGTCCAGACGTGGACAGCTTCGGCGCGCTGGTGAAGTGGCTCGGCGTCGCGGCGGACGAGTTTCTGCGACGGGACATCGACGAGTTTCTGCGACGGGACATCGACCCGATGGTGATGGTCTCGAGCTATCTGCGGGCAAGGAAGGAGCTCAGCAGCAAGAGCGTGTCGGCGCTGGAGAACATCATCCGAGCGGCCTACAACAGCCTCAAGGACAAGCCACCGGCTCAAGGATAATGCGTTTCAACACTTTGTACCAACTACCCATTTCAACAAAGAAGCCCGGCAGCATCGAAAGATGCTGCCGGGCTTCAAGTGTTTCACCGACGCAGCCTTCACCGACGCAGCCGACGCAGCCTTCACCGACGCAGCCTTCACCGACGCAGCCGACGCAGCCTTCACCGACGCGCCGACGCACCGACGCAGCCTTCACCGACGCAGCCGACGCAGCCTTCACCGACGCAGCCTGATGACAACCTCGTCATCCGACAGTTCCACCGTCAATCGCCGCGTCGGCAGGTCCTGAACAGCAGGATTCCACGTTGAGTCCGCGTGAAACAACGACAGTTCGTGTATCACGATGCCTGCCGCATGGAGCGGCGGGTCGAAACTCTGTGTATTTCTGCCCGGCCAGATGGCGCGCTGTAGCACGCACGTCGTGCTGAGCGACGCCATGTGCGCGATCTCGGCTTGTTGAAACCAGATGCTTTCGACGTCAGGCTCCTCAGCCAAGTCGCCGCTCACCAAGCAACACCCATCCTCTTGCATGTAGAGGGCACGCATGTAGAAGTGCTCACCCATCCACGCTTCGTACACCACGTGCCACTTGCCACTTGCCATCGCTACGTGCAACTGCATCGCTACGTGCAGCTGCATCGCTACGTGCAGCCGCTGCCTGAACGCCTTGCGCTCAGGGTCCAAGGTCGCCGGGTCGCGGTAGTACTCATCCTTGTACACTAGCCCACCTTACGAAGGTAGCGTGCTTCTTTCGGGATGCCGTCATCCGAAAGGTCACGATAGGTGAAGGTTACCTGTGACCCGATGGGAAACATCGTAGCCCGCCAAGCGCTAGATGCATCCTTGCCGGCAGCACGCAGCGGCTCGGAATCATCTGGACCGTGCACGGCACGCTCCTCATCCGTGAAACCGCTGAGCTCCAGCCTCCGTGGACCCTTTGGACCCACGATGCTCAGCACAAGGGCACCCATCCGCCCGAGGTGTCGACTACCGAGTTCCGTCTCCCGACCCCACGTGAAGCCCGTGACGGTCCCTTCCATGTCCTGGAGCTTCTTCACCTTCAGGACATCGTGCGACCGTTTCGGTGTCCAGGCTCCACCTGCACGCCTCAAGATGAGTCCCTCGCCGCCAGCCTCACACACTTCCTGCAACCGACGCTCCACTGCTGCTGCAGCATCGACGGGGTGCTGCGGCAAGCGCACTTGCGTATGCGCCGTCCACGTCTGAGCACTCGTGGATAGTTCACGTGCTTGCCTTATGCGACGGAAGGCTTCGTCAGGTGTACCGAACCCTGGAAACACTGTCGCGCAGCGTTCTTCAACCCACGACATCATCCCCGTGTGCAGGTAGCCCTTCCAGTTCGTGCCGGTCAGCTCACCGGGTGTCAGCACCTGCATCCACGAGGGTGCATCGAGGACGTGGCCGGTCACCTGCTTCCACCCTGCCACGCTGGGTGTCAGGGTGCTGACCGTGGATCTCAACGCCTGGAATGTGCCGTTGCCCATCCACAGTTCCATGTCGAAGTTCATCCCGAGCGGCAACGCATCGAGCCACTCTTCCGAGGCATGGATGACTTTCCCGTACCTACTCCACAGGCCCGTTGCCCGAACCTCGTTGACGTACCTGCCATCTTTCGCCGTGTTGGCATACGGCACCTCCGCTGCCAACAGCCCCCGCGACAGGCCGCCATCCCAGAAGGCACGCATCCCGTCGAGCTTCACGGAACAGTACCAGTGCCCGATGCTGTGTTTCTCAGGGATATATACGTGGGCCAGTTGCAGGAACTCGCGTTTGCTCAATCTTCCCTCACGATGATGTAGACCATCATTGCTCCTTCTTAGCGGTACGCCACGGTAGCCTGTCCATTGCCGTAGGCTGCCTGATCGCTATCCATGGTCAACTCCGTGCACGGTGCCCAGGTGTCCCATCCAGCGCCGCACGTCACAAGGTGACGTGTTGAACCATAGCATCCACGACGCAAGCATCCCGCCGGGACCTTCGTCGAACCGCAGCTTGCCCTTGAAGTACAGGACCGCTGTTAATGAGGGATGCCGCAACAACAGGCTTTGAAAATAGCGTGTCTCAGTTCTCGAGACTGAGAGCATCAACCCAACGCGCCACCCGTGGCGTGCTTCCAATGCAGTTTTCCCCATCCACGATTCCACCTGGTCCCCAAACGGCGGATTACAGTAGGTGGCATCTTCCCAAGGTATCGCCCTACCGTCCCCGGGCAAGCTACAATACCTTGCCGCGCCGAGGTGGTTGTCCGGCGACGTGCAGGGATCGAGTGCGATGCCGTCAAAGACGTGGCGGATGCCTTGGGCCACGTCGAAGGGTGTGCGGTAGTCGCGCTTTTGACACTGCAGCCTATGTATCATCGGCATCGAGCTCCTCAGCACACGGAACACATAGCCTATCGCTTCCGCGGCTGACCAGTTCCTCGGCCTCCTGCTTGCACCGAGGGCACTCGCGCGTCGGAGGGATCGGCTCCTTGTGCTGTGCGTTCAGCAACTGAGTTGCCACCTTCGATAGTGGCTTGCCCTTTTCGATGGCTTCGCACAGCTGGCACCGCTTCTTGATCGTGTGCTTGCAGCTCATTGGTCTCTCCGAGGAGGTTTCGGGGTGTAACGGTGCTTCACTTGCTCCTCACGAACCGCAGCCGCTTCATCGTCCTGGTGTAGGCCACGAACTGCAGGTTCTTCTCCTGCAGCATCGCCCACGGCGTCTTGGCCTTCGGGAACGGCATCACGAGGATGTAGATGTCGTCGGCCTCCAGCCCTTTCGACCGGTGCGCCGTAGCGAACGTCACGCCACTGGACTGCGTGTCGCTGAACACGTTGTCAATCCTATCGTAGATGTCCTGCACCGTCCTGGCTCCCTCGGCCAGGGCGTGGATCGACTCCACTCGATCTTCGAGGGCCTGGAGTTGCGCATCGCGCTCCGCTGCAATGAGTCTCTTGCTCTCGTTCTTGTAGTACTCTTCCAGCCGCTCGGTGAACTCGATGATCTCAGACCCGCCGACCTTGTCGATCAGGGCCTTGATCTGCTGCCCGATGTCGCGACCCTTCACCGTTGCCTTGACTCCGGCCACGATGAACTTCAGGCACTCGGCCACGAGTGGAGCCGTCGTCCTGCACAGCACCCAGCTGCCCGACGATGCTTCGTGGCGCAGCTGCGTCAGGGGCACGTCGTCGATGATGCCCATGATGGCACCAGGTGCGGACTGGATCGGGTGGTCAGGGTGGATCTTGTTCACGAGGTCCACCACCAGGCTTGGACACCTGTAGCAGATGCTGAGGGGAAGCACCTTGGCCTGCAGGTCGACTTCCATCTCCTTCATGGCATCGGGGTTGGCTCCCCTGAAGCCGTAGATCGACTGGCGAGGGTCACCGATCACCACGATGCGGGGCGCGATCAGCTTCAGGAGCTCGACCTGCGCGCTGCACAGATCCTGAGCCTCATCGACGAACACCCAATCGGCCTGCGGCACGGGAAGGCGCTTGTACACCGGCATGAACCACTGGTCGTCGAAGTCGATGATGCCGGTCTGGTTGATGACGTGCTTCCACACGTCGCCTGCTGCCTGCATGAACGCCGGGTCGGTGGGCAGGTCCAGGTCGTACTTGGCCGCCAGTTCGTCCGCCGGTGTCGTACTCATCTTGCCGCCGACGCAGCGTAGCGTCGCCTTCTTCAGGCTGATGAGTCGGCGCATCGCGCCGTCCCACCTACGACGTGCGTCAGGATCGGCAACGAAGTCACGCATCGCGTTGCGCGTCTTCCAGTCATCCATCTTGCATCCACGGAACGCTGACCGTACGGCGCGCCACCCGAAGCTGTTGACAGTGCACGCCTCGACGTTGGCCGGCACCCGCAGCTTCAGCTGCTCAGCCGTGTGCTTGTTGAAGCTGACGAACACGACACGTTGCCCGACCGGGATGACTCGGAGCGCCTCAACGGCTGTCGTCGTCTTGCCACTTCCTGGCCCGGCCTCGACCACTAGCGCTCCGCTGTCCCTCTGGGACAGCGACTTGACCTCATCGAAAATCGCAACTTGCAACGAACTCCACGTCGTCATAGTACTCCGAGAACCTTCTCCACGGCCGTCCGAACAGGAACCTCGATTGCCTCGCGGACGCTACGGCTGTATGCATCGAGCATCAGGTTGCCGATGCACTCTGCAAGAGCTCCCGAGTCCATGTGCTTCCCAAAGCCGGCAGCGATCAGCTCACGGGTGAGCAGCTCGGCAACTTCCGCCGGGTCGTCCAGTTCCACATCAGTGTCCATACGTCTCCTTGATTGCGGCTCGATTTCCTTCAACGCCTAGTAACCACTGATGGCTTTCGGCTTCCTTGGACACTGCTTGCAGTTCGGATCATCGTGACCACGGCACCCCATGGTCTCTTCGTAACGGTGCTGTATGCAGCGTGTTGCACCCGGCTCAGGGCGACGCATCTCGTCGCACTGTGTCCCGTGCGCCTTGCTGCCGTGGCTGCACTGCTGCGGCTTCACCCTGATCGATGCTCTGCCCAGACCGAGCTTGACCAGACGCCATGCCATGACCCACCTCCAGATGCGATGTGTTTTCAAACATCGCGCAGCGTGGCACGCTGCGCTAGGCTACATTGTACCCGAAACGCTACCGCTTGTCAAGCGCAAAATCCACGAGGGGCTCGTGAGATGCGATGCTACCGTAGGTCTAGGCTACAGCACATCCTTGTCGAGGTCGACGACCAGGTGGACACGATCTTGGTCGCCATCGTTTCCGACGGAGTGCGGCTCCCAATACTTCAGCGGCCCGTGCCACATCTTTGTGTTCCACCACCTATACTCGTCACCGAACCAGACCCAGGCACCGTGGTTCGTCTTGATTGGAAGATGCCACCTTTCGATTCGTCGCCCGCCCGGGTACGGATCGACGTGGATGCCACTGTGGACGGTCGGTGCAACGATGTTGACCATGATGGCCAATGCCTTCGTGCTTCGATGCCCTTCGATCTCCTCGACCGCGCAGCGCAGCGCGACGGGCAACCCGACGAGCGAAGACGTTTGCCCTTGGCGGAATGCCATCAGGATCTTCGTGCCATCGACCGTCATCGGTAGCTTCGTGGCCTCTTGGTAGAGTGCATCTGGCCACACGTTCGATGGGTAGATCACGGTACTTGTCCGATCGCGTAGTTGAAGTCCTTCAACCAAAGCGCTTCCACGGATTGCCACGTGGGCGTGTGCATTCCAATCGTGGCGATCATGGCCACGTTTTCAAGCAACGAGTCCGGTGGCTCGGTGCCGGGGAGGCGCTTCCGCATCCTGCATGGCACCATCAGCACCTTGGCTTCACACCAGGTCGAGTATGCATCGGCCATGTGGACGGCCGCCAACATCGAAGGCGACGGAGGTGCCAGTCGAAACCGCTTGTAGATGGCAGCATCCAGCTTCGATGCCATCGAAGCGTAATCGTGTAGCAAACCCTTGATGGGCGTCGGTATGTCCTTCAAGTATGCCTCATGGGCATCGTGTAACAGGGCGTACACTACTGCAAGGGCCTGTTGCTCACGAGGGACCAAGTGTTTGATGAAACGTGCCACCCACACGGTGTGTTCACCCACCGAGATGGGTCGCGTCGATGCACCTCCCCACCTGTTCTCCAACGCCAAGTGGTGTGCTATGTCCCGAGGGTCCACGCACTCCGAGTCTGGGTGTGTCACATCCATGTACTGCCCGGTGAATGTGCTGATGCGACCTAACTTCATCGACTAGCCCTCCCCAGAACCGCGCCGCCGCGATCCTATTGGCTTGCTCGTTCCACCACCTGTTGATGAGCGACGGGTGCGGTGATACCGCCACGTTTCCTCGCCACGTGAACCACGGACCCTCACCGAAGCCGAAGGCTGCTTCCACACGGCGGCCAAGCAGCACGATCTTGTCGTGCTCCTTCAACTTTGGACACATCTTGGCAGCAGCAAGAGCAGCCTCGCCAGGAGGAAAGGCGTCTCCTTTCCCCTGCTTACCCGGCCACTTGTCGAGCACGTTGACGCATTCGAACAGCTCTTTCCACTCCACCATCGACACGCCAGCCAGCGCGGCGAGGTCCTTCCGTGCCAGGACCAGCGGCTCAGTTACGCCGTTCTCAGCCATCCAACGCGACGGTGCTTCCCCCACGACCAGCATCACGCGAGGACACGCTTCGCCATCTCGATGCCGCCCTTGGCAAAGGTCTTGTTGACCGTCGCTTCGATGTCGAGGTCAGTGGGGACCTTGCCAGCGAGCTGCGCCGCGCGCAACTCCTCGATGCAGAGCCGCTTGGCTTCCGACATCGCGGCTTCTTCAGCAGCCTTGTTCACGGCAACGCGCTGTATGACGATCTTCGCCTCCAGGTGCTCCTTCTCCCAGCGCGTCACCACCTTGTGCTGTGAGATGACGCGGTCCTTGCAGGTTGCAACGTGCTGTCGGGCAGCACGGATCTCACGCGGCTCGTCCAGGAGGGCCTTCCGTGACTCCGCGATGCCGAGTAGCTGGCGAGCGATCTCGGCCTTCAGCACGCCGATTCGCGTGTCGATACAGTCGATCTCGTGCTCGTGGAACTTGATGTCGGTCTCGTGCTGCATCGGCACATTACCGAGCCGCTCGACTTCCTGCTCCGCGCGGACGAGCGCCGCCCTGCGGGCCGTGAGCTCCGCGTTCGCCGCGCTGAACTGGTGCACGATGCTCTTCGCCTTCTGAACCTTCATGCTAGTCGCCTCCCGCTTCGTTGGAGAACTCGGAACGGTACTGCTGCCATCCATGAAAACAGCCACTATTGATGTGGCCTTGGGCGCACTTGTTGCAAACGATGACGTTACGCTTCAACGCAACACGTCCCGGTGCACCTTCGCACCAGTCGCACCGATCGCGGCCGTCAACGACTTCGTATCCCAGAGGAGTAGCTTGGTGCTCGAACGGGGACCAGTGGCCAGGTCCCACGAGCCGATCGTGCAGAACGACGTTGTCGCCGATGTCGCCAGTGCCCTGCCGCACATGTGACACTCGGGCACACCGGCCGACCGAGACCTTCTTTGCAACTGAAAGCAGCTGCCCAACTGAAGGTTGCTTGCTGAACGTCTCCCACCACCATCTCTCGATACTCGGCAGGTCATCAGCTTCGACGTACGGCAGGTGCCACTGCTCCACGTCCAGCTGCCGCGGCGTCGATGCGTCGTAGGCTTGCTTCCACTTCGTGGCCAGCTCGAAGTAGGTTGGGTCGGCCATCGGCCGGCCATCGGCGTCGGTTTCGAGGCGCAGCTTGAAGTGGTTGTGCAGCTTCGTCGTCGAGAGCACCACCGTTATGTGGTCGAATGGCTCGAGGATGCGGTTTGCCACCTGCTTGTGTAGATCGAGCGTTATGCGCGGGTCCGCACAGACGCACCTCTCCACGTAGCACCGTGCACAGTAGAGTCCAGAGAGCGTGCCAGCGTGCAGCACTGCCCCGTCCCTGGCATCGAGCCAGAGCCTCTTGGCCTCACGAGCGACTTCTTCGCTCGTCGGCCCGCCACTCTGCATCCCCGCCTTGTTGGCTCCCCACTCCGACGGCATCGCAGGGTCAGCCTTGATGGCAGCGATCTTCTTCGAAGTCGGGATCGCCCTGCTCGATGCTGCGTTGCGTGCGAAGACACGATGAGTCATCAGTTCCGCGTGGATCATCCGTGGGTAGCAGAGCTCGAACGTCGTCAGCCTGGCACCGTTGTGTGCGATGCTATCCAAGACTACCTTGGCCGCTATCATGTTCCCGCCATTAAGTATAGGGTCAACACGAGAACGCAGAGGGCGACCAGCTCCTCTGCGTTGGCTCCGATCCCACGGCATGTTCCATGGTGCGGTTGAACACGTGCTGCACGCAGCCTAGCATCAGTCATCTCGGCATCCGGGAACTTCCTCTTCAGGTACGACTTGGCGAGTTCCCAACCATCCTCGGTCTGGAAGCCCCAATCGCGCACCTTCGGGCCGCGCGACACCAGCGTCACAACAGGTGCAGTCAACGAGAGGCGATGAAGCTGCGATGCACGCCCGTCAGCTTGCTCACGCTTCCGCCTTCCAGGAATGGATGTTCCGCATCGGAAAGAACTTATGCTTGCCATCGTCTGCGTCGATGGCTCCGAGCAGCCACTCGGGTGCCGGATGCCACGGAGGGGAGGCCATGAAGAGGATCTTCATTGGAGCGATGCGCCGCACTCTACGACTGCCTTGGTGGTTAGTATAGTCGATGACTACGAGCGGGTCCAAGAAGCAGTTGCCTTCATGAGGACTAGGTAGCTTGCAAGCGTGGTCCTTACACTTGCGTGAGTCAAGCTCGTTCATACTCCAGTGCTCCCGAAGCCAGCAGCACCTCGACCGGCTCCGCCGGTCGACGAAACGAAACCCTCGGCAAACAGTGACTTCGCCACAGGCGAGGGCACGATCTGCGCGATGCGGTCACCCACGGCGATGACGAACGGGATGTCTGAGTGATTGATCAAAATCACCCCCACTTCGCCGCGATAGTCCGAGTCGATGGTGCCAGGGCTGTTGAGCACCGTGACACCCTTCTTCAGCGCCAGTCCGCTCCTTGGACGCACCTGCGCTTCCCACCCCTCCCACAACTCCATGATGAAGCCGCACGGCACCAGGACCCACTTGCCGGGGGCGATGACGGCGTCAAGGGCGGCCTTCAAGTCGAACCCTGCTGAGCCGGCCGTCCCCTTGCGAGGTGTCAGGTCGATCGGAGCACCATCGACCCCAAGGGGTCGACGAACGAACTCGATGTTGAACTTCATGGTCCCCCTATAGGCCAAGCTTGGCCGCACGTCCCGCAAACACCCTCAGTTAGACGACACCTGCCCACGAAGCACGCCGGCAAGCATTCGAAGCACGGCGCGATCCGGCACGCTGCACATGACTGACCACGTTCACACTTGACACACTCTGCTCGGATGTGTGTCAGTGCTTGCATGTAAGACTCGTTGGTCGTCTTCATGCGTACACGGGCTCTGTTACTTGCGGACAAAGAACCCATTCTTACGCATCTGCATATAACGGACTAGGTTCTTCTGAGCTTCGGTCATACGGCTGAAGTCTCCTCAAAATGCACGACAGCCCGGCAGACACTGTGTCTGCCGAGCTGTCGTTAGTTACTTGGTCGGAGACGCCTTGGGCATCGCCAGGGTGGTCTGCACGGCCGACGGTCTGAAGCCGTTGGCACGAGCATCAGCCTCGTTGTCGTACATGCGAACCCGCTTCTGGCTCGCGATGACCGGAACGAGCTTGCCAGCCTCGTCGATCCAGCCATCCTTCCCCTTCACTCTCCACCCGTCCTTGGTCTTTGCAAACATCGTTCAGTCCTCCAGCGCAGGACTGATAACTCCCACGACCGTGTCCTTGCGCTGATCCAGGAGGTCGCATAGTGCCCGGGAGTCATCAAAGCTCAGGTCTCTGAAGACCCAATCCGAGTTGATTGCTTCCCACATCCTAGCAGCGTCAGCGTGCACACGCTGTTGGTACTCAGGCGTGACGAAGCTCGTGTGCTCGGCCACAGTGATGACGGGTCGCACATCTCCCGTCGAGGGACGGCAAGCCAACTGGTGAATCATCGTTACGAAGTTGTCGCCGACCTCGTTACCAGTGACCCATGCACCTATGGCACACTGTTGTGCCCACTCTTCGTCGTAGGCTTCGAGCCCACCTGCGATGTTGACCACGAGTCCCTTGTGCATGTGTAGCTTGGCTTCACTGTGAGACCACGGCAGCTTGCCGGTTCGACGAGCTTGGACGAACCCTTGCATCGGGCTGTGTCCAGCCTTTGAACAATACCCGTTCACCTTCCAGTCGAAGATGACACGTACACCCTGTTCTGTCACGAAGTGCAGGTCGGGCTTCACCCGGAATGGAACCGTGTCGACCACCCCACCTCTTGGCATAGTCACTGTGCCGCGAATGTCCATCTCGAACTTCGGAGGACCAGCAGACCTACCGAGTGCCAACATCAGATCATCGAGCGCACCCAGGTGACGGTAGCTGTTGAGGCAATGCTCCCCAGCCTTCATCGCCCAGTCTCTATTGTGAGGCTGAACCTGGGCTTCGAAGATGGCGTCCCTACTGAAAGCAGCATCGTTGCCTGGCTTGCTCGGGCTGCCGAACAAGTGCTCATAGAGAAACGACTTGACGAACGCGTCGAAGGCGGAGCCTACCGACATCGGTTGCGTCTGCACGTCAGGAGGAAGCGGTGTGTCGGACAAGTACTTCAGGTAGTACAGGTTCGGGTCACGACGCCACTTCGTCATCGATGTCGGGGACAGGTACTGTGGCCTACGCATTGAGTTTCTGCTGCATCTGGAACCGAAGATACATTCGCCTCACGCGATGTGTCACCGACGTGCGGGACATCAGCACCTTCGCAGACACCTCTTCGTGGCTCATGCCCTTCTTCAACAGCTCGACGACGCGCTTGTCCTTCTCGTCCTCGCAGGACGCCAAGATGGCGTCCAGCAGCTCGTGCTCCTTCGTCGGGTGCATCGCTTCCGGCTTTGCCACTTTGACGATGCGCGCAAAATGACGCGCGTTGTCGCGCTTGTGTTCAAACGCAGCACGCCGCACGACGACCTTCAAGTAGGCAGGCAACGTGTGGTCACTGTTGCTGGAAACCCTGAAGTCGTCCACCCCCTCAACTAGCCCGGCCAACGCATCGGCCAGTGCCACCTCATCGTCCACGTAGTCCTTGGCAGCGTTGACAGCCAGGCCGATGTGAGCTTCGATCAGCTCCTCACGAGCCTTTTGGCTGCCTTGTTTCATCCGCCTTACCAACCCTGTCACATCTTCGTAGCTTGGACGCATCCTACCCCCGCCGGTGTAGACCAGAACGTGTCGATTTGGAATAGTTCCAAGTCATACACTCCACGTTCAGGATCGAGAATCTTTTGAGTCACGTGACACCATGCAACGGCATGATCCTTACCAGTGTCGCAGCGGCGACCAACCAAGACGCCACTGCGACAAGTAAGTAGCCCACTGAACGTGGGCAGCACTAACGCAGGGAGCAGCTCGAAGCCAGTTGCTCCACACTTAGTACAAGGAACTCCTGCAAGCCATCCCTTTCCTTCACAGTCCCAACATTGGGCACGGTCCATGTCGGGCGCTGCCTCAAAGGGAGTGAAGTCCCTCCCAAGTGCCATCGCGATGCCAAGAAGCTCTTGAACGTGAAAACCTCGGTCGTCATCACGACCGAGTATCACCATCAAGGATGCTACTGGCACGTCCATCACCATCGCGAAGGCTGTCGGGAGGCAGGTCCAGCGGGAGGGCTGTATTTGCTTTTGCAAGCCAGGACGACGTTCCTGCTTCGCAGGCGTGAGTCCACAACACAGCGCCTCCCGCTCTTCGCTACCACAAGGGCAGCTATCAGTCTCCACAGACACCCCCGCGAGACAGCGAACACATGTCGCCGTACTCGTCGAACTCCTTATCCTCCAGCTTCAGGGCTGCTTCGTAGCTGATGGCAGTGATCGGCTGACCTTCACGCGCGCCATCGGGGTAGCACGTGATCCCGCGCAGCTTCGGCAGGTAGGGGTAGAGCATGTCGCCGAAGTCACGGTAGTTGTCCTCGTTGATCCGCTCGCTACCCCACCTGGGAGTGTTGACGGTCGACGAGATGCCGTGGTCTACATATTGCTGAACCCACGCCTGGAATGCGATGCGCCGCTCGGCGCTGATGCTATAGGCATCCTCGATGAGCTCCGGGTCTACGCCCTGGTTGATCAGGCGCTTGGCGACCGGGTCGATGACGTACTTGACACCATAGACGCCCTCGCCCTTCAGCCAGCGCCGCTTGTAGGCAACGCAGAAGAGTGGCTCGATGCCGGTCGTAGTTTCAGCCACGATGCCGATGGTCCCGTTCGGAGCAATGGCACGCGTCTTGATGGGCTTAGAGAGCTCCATCATGGATGCGATGTCGTAAGCTACCTCAGTCGAGGTAGCGTAGACCTTCAGATACTCCTCGAGTTCCGCATCGGGACCGTAGCGCTTGCCGCGCTTCAGCAGCCACTCGTGGATGCCCATGAGTCCGAGGCCCAGCCGGCGGTTCTTGGTCCGCACCATGTCCACCTTCGGATACGGCGTGTGGCTGTAGACGGTGCCGGCCATCAGGAACGCCGTGCCGTAATAGACCAGCTCGCGCATGTGTTCCAGGTCGCGCACGTTCGCCATGTTGATCGAACCGAGGTTGCAGATGTCGCTGTCGTCCCTCGAAGACACCTCGGTACAAGCGTTGCGCAGGCACTCGTCTGGGTCCTCGTAGTCGATGCTGAAGCCGGGCTCAGCCGTCGACACCATCTGCTTCACGGTGCGCCAGTAGACCTGCCGCGCGTGCTTGTGCTGCGCGTGTCCATCGTCATCGAAGGCGTTGAAGAACTCACGGTCGAGGATGACTGAGATGTTCGTGCCGTCGAGCGTCGCCGGGAACGAGAAGTTCTCACCCTTGAGGCGCTTGACTTCGGCGGGCCAGTTCTTGACATCGATGAAGTCGAAGATGTCCGGATGCCACCAGTGAAGGCCGGCCCAGATGGCCGAACGCCGCTCGCCACCTTGGCGAATCTGGCGACCGCCATCGTTGATGATGTTCATGAGGGCGATCGGACCGGTCGCGTGCCCGCCCGTTCGGCGGATCAGCTTGCCCTTCTCACGCACGTCGCTGTAGACGATGCCAATGCCGGCTCCCGTCATCAGCGCCTGGAAACAGTGATAGGCCAGCTCGCTCCACCCTTCGCGGCTGTCCTGCGCCCGAAGGAGCAGGCAGTTCTGCGTCTGGTGGAACTCGCGGCCTGTCGATGCGAGGTAGCGTCCGCCCGGCATGAACTCCCGGGCAGCGATCATCTCTCGAACTTTCTCGGTGAAGATGGCGGGCGGGCGCACGGCGCGGAACACGCACGTTGCGACACGGTCTGCCGTTTGCTCCCAGGTCTCTAGCCCGCCGCCTGGGACGGGGTGGGCGTACTTGCGCTTCCGCTGGATGTCGGCGAGGACGCTGAACTGCTGCATTAGTATGGCCTCTTGCTATGTCCAAGGTAGACGGTCCAGTTCGGAGGCCCGTCACACACTACGTTCTTGTACTCGTATTCCAACATCGATTGGGTGTAGTTACGGGGAAGCGCCACCACCCAGATGCCAGCGCCCTTCACCGACATTTGCGGAAAGGTGTCAAGCTGGGCTCGGGTGAAGTGGTAAGAGTCAGCGTGCTTGACTTCGATCCATCGCTGACCCCAGTTCACGTGCAGGCAGTAGAGGTCGGGTAGCCCAGACGAATACTCGTTGCCGTGCGTGATCTTCACGAACCAGCCACGCTCAAGCAGTAGCTTCACGAGGCCAGCACGGATGTGCTCCTCGGGAAGCTGCTTCCTACCGAACTTTTTCGGATCCACTGTCGTTACCATTGAGCAACATCGCGTATACGAGGATCGCGATGGCGTCACGTATGGTGTTGACGCGATCCTGTCCAGTGAACCGCTTGGCGTTCAGCAGCTGCTCGATGCCTCGCTGCAGCAGGTAGTCCGCGTCATTCACGGAGCAGATGGTTGACAATGGACCTGGTTCACGTGGGTTGAAGAGGCACTTGGCAACGGCGGCCTTGAGCGCCTTAAGACTTTGCATCATGCTGAACTCGATTCTTGTAGTGGACTAGGACGGTGTCCTTGAACGCTATCCGAAGCTCCTTGGCAGCCTTCTTGAGAGTCCGCATCTCAAAGTTGTTCGGGTCAACGGACTCGAAGTGCGCCCATTGCTCAGGTGAGAGCATCGACTGCACGTGTAGGTAGCGCTTGAGCTGGACGTTGTACAGCAAAGTGAGAGAAGCCGCCACAGCTACTTGGTCGACACCGGGCTCCGACAAGTAGTCGATGTCGATGCCTCGAACGCCCACTTGCTCCAAGGTCAGTCGAGTCGAGTCGTTCAAGGCTTCAACCTTTCGATGAGTTCGTCTTTCTGACGGTTGTTCACGTAGTCCACGCCCGCTGCCTTTGCCAAAGCACGCAGTTCGCGGATGGGCTTGTCCTCCAGCGACATCGAAGCCAGGACTCGCTTCACCCAACCACTGACCTTATCTTTGTCGATGCCAGTGATGTAAGCGGCTAGCTCCTCACGTTGAACTGAGCTAGCCTTTTCCCAGGCACGGGCGAACGCTTCGCCGTCCACGACGCGAGCAAGATTGCGCGCGTCGCGGGCGACGTTGTTCACCTTGCAACGGATGTTGAAAAGGTCCATCGTTTCCAACTCCTTCCGTTACTTGCCTGCCCACGTTCCCATCCGCTTCCACTTCATTGCCAGAAGTGGGATGAGTGCTCGCTTCTCTAGGATGAAAGCAGCTTGCGTCGCTGCGACACGTTCTTCGTAGTCGGGATGCACCGTCGTAGGGAGCTCGTCATGAACGTTAAGACTTCTCACATACCAAGGATGCACGCCACATGGCTGATGGTCCCAGATGCGGCGCTGTAGCTGCTTGGTGAACCCTGCGCCCGTTGACTGGATCTTGTGGTTACCCGCGGCACGCATGTTTGCGCCCTGGAGTCCGAAGGCAGCACCGTAGAGAGATGACCTCACAGCACCAGCCACGGTCTGGAGCTTGGCCTTGCGCATCACCTTGACCTTGATTCCCTGCCACTCGGAAGGGACATCTTCGGCCAGGAGATACAGTGCGTTGATGATCTGGTTTTCGAGAGTGAAGAATCGCGGGAACCGCAGCATCGACTCGACGAAGTCGTCGGGTTCAACCCAGAACACCTGCCCGCCCTCGGGCTGCCTCACCGGGCAGAATGACTCGTAGAACTCGTTCCGCTTCGACGCCATGACCGGGAACCGTGCCATGATCGCGTTGAACACCTTCAGGCCATCTTCCTTCGGGATGCCCAACCTGGAGGCGAGAGTGTCCTCGTTGCCGAAGTAGATGAGCGCGAAGAACGCTGACTTGGATCGAGTGTAGAGGTCAACCCAATGTTCGAGCGGCCAGTCCGGGAACAGTTCCTTCAGGCCAGGAACACGTTGCCCCTTCTTGTTGTAGGTCTCATCCCGATCCTTGCCGTCAGTCGCTCGAATGTCCCAATAGGAACGCCCCGGGTAAGCCAGTGTGCCGATGATGGCGTGGATCTTGACGCTGCCTGGCTTCGAAGGAACGCCGGTGCACCGCGAACAGTGCGGGATGAACTCACCGTCGACCAGATTGCTGAAACGACATTCATCGCGCTCGCATGGTGGCTCAACTCCCACCAGGTCGGCGTGCAGCTGCGGGTCCTGGTAGTAAGCGTCAGTGATGCACACCTCGAACTTATCGAAGTCGCCACCGACGATGATTTCCTCTTGCAGAGGAAACCCGATGCTCGCCCACTCGTCCAGGTGGGAGCCAACGACGTTGACACCCAGCGCGGCCAAGTCAACCTTCATGTCATCGGCCAAGGCCTTGAGCAAGTCCAAGGTGAACGCCAGCGGGAACTGCTCGCGGACGACCTTCTTCTTGTTGATGCCCTGCGGGTTGATGCTGCCGGACTTCTTGACCTTCTTGCCCTCGGTGACTTGCCCGCCCGACTGGCGGCTGCTGCGGGCACCGATGACGTTCACGCTGACGTGGAACCTACGGGCTTCGATGAGCTTGTCGTAGACTTCCTTTTCCTTCTTGCCTTGGCGCGACGCGAGAACCTTGTTGGCGCGCTCGGCAGCTGGATGCTCAACCGCAACGCAGACATCGTGCTTGACACCGTCCAAGCAATCGTGACAGCACTTCAGCTTGCGGATCTCTTCCAAGACTACTCGCTTCGTCGTCAGCGAGCCGCTCTTGGTGTCCTTCAGGACGACCTGCTCTTCAGGAGACAGCACTTCTTGAAGGTATTCCATCACCGCACGTGGCGCGCGCGGCGCGAGCGACATCTTCTGTGTCGCCTGCTCGTTGAGCTTCTTCATTCCGTTGACGTTGACAGAAAATCCCTTCCACCGAGTAGCCCCAGCAAGGCAAGCAAGGATGGAGTCATCATCGTTGAACGCAGGACGTCCCCAATGGTTGTAGAGCCACCGAGGGTAGACGATGTCCTTGAAAGCGTACTCACGTGCCAGATCGTTGTATAGCCAGTGATCATGATGTTGCTTGACGACATCTGGCCACGCTCCATTCCATCGACCAGGCTTACCGATGCTGAGTGCGTAGGGAGCAGAGCCGTTCTCGACGGGCAGGAACCTACGATCAACTTCAACATCGGAGAACACGAGCGTCTGGCTCGGATCCAGCTTGGCCTCATGAGTATAGAGCGCCTTCAGCGCACTAGACGGAGCGAAGTTCAGTTCGATGTTGACGAAGTCAGGGTTCTCGCCATCTGCGGTCTTGATGCGTTTGATCTTCCACTTCGTGCCGGACTTGTCCTTGCGTTTCGCAAAGAAGATGTCGGGCACTGTGATCCGACGTTCGAGTTCCTGCAGGACCAGCGGCGCGATGCCGATGGGCACGCGGCGGATCACGATGGGATCACGGGCCATCAGGTTCTGCCACGGGCCCTTGCGGGCGTGCAGCATGAGATCCATGGCACCGCGCGGCTTGAATACCGGACCGTCACGCGCCTGCGGTTCACAGAGGGCGTATTCAGTGATGAAATCGATGGGCCTTGACTGCTTGCCCACGCGATGACCAAGCAGCATCAAGGTCGTCATCTGCTGCTGTATCTTGAAGATGTCGAAGCTCAAGTTGAAGCCAAGGATCTGCTCTGTTGATAGCCACTTGTAGAGGTCAATAGTCTCATCAATCGGGTGGCTCATCGGCGAATAGAGCTTAATATCGCCCGTGTCGCCGATGCCGTATTGAACCAAGACGATTGGGCCGTACAGCCCAACCGTCTCGGTGTCAACGCAAACGTAGTCCGTTGTCAGGCAACCTCCTTGGCAATCTCCTCGTGATGCTTGAACTCGATCGGAGGCAGGTTGTTGTTTGCCCGCTCGTCATTGAGCTCATCAAGCCACTTCTGGACGTGGTTCTCGACAAACTCATCGTAGCTGAGTACACCCGCTGCGAAAGCGAGCGCCATGGCAGCCGGGTGCCGGATGTCCTGGAAGGCATCCTGCAACGACTCCTGAACGAGAGCGATCTCGGCAATGGTGCGCACCGAGCCCCTCGTCATCACAGTGACGAGCGTCTTGGACTGACGCTTCTCCTTCTTCGTAGCGGTCGGGATCTTCTTACCCCGCTCCTTGTTGTCAACGACAGCACGAACGAACGTCATCTGCTCGTCGACCGTGTTCATGTCCATCAGCGATGCGATCTGATACTGCGTGAGGTAGCCAGCAGCAGCGCGACGCTGGATCTCCTCGGGAAGCGTCAACAGGCCAAGACGCGACTCGACCCACTTCTTCGGCTTGCTGAGCTCCTTGGCGATGCGCGAAGCGTCCCACCCAAACGCCTTGAAGCGCTTGATGCCATTCGCTTCCTGGAGCATGTTGAGGTCCACACGCTCCAGGTTCTCGTTCAGGTTCATCAGCAGCGCCTCACACTCAGTGATGACGCGCTCGAGGATACGGCTCTTGGCTGTCCCCCACTTCACCTTATCTTCCCGCGCGAGCAGATTCAGCGCGGCGAAGCGACGATGCCCAAGCACGATCTTGTACTTCGTACCCAGGTTGACGTTCTGGAGGCGCTGGAGTACGATGGGCTGCAGTAGGCCACCAGCGATGCGGATATCGTCCGCAAGGGAGATGACGGACGCAGGAGAGATGACTCCCCTAACATTCCACTCATCATCGGCCCAGATCTCATTGAACGGGACATCGTGCAGCTGCTCAGTCATTTCCACTCCTAGAGGAACATCAACAGATAAGGCAAGGCTTGAAGGAGACCCTTGCCTACGTCCTTCGCCATCGCGATGAGGCGTTCGTTGGCTTCGATGCGGGCCAACGTCCGCCCTCGCGTCGTCATCGTCGTCATCTCAGAAGCTGAGATCCTTTCATCAAACGTCATCGTTGTGATGGCAGCCAGGTCACGAGCCCTCTCGTCGCGGTCATTGGCAACGAGGATCAGGATGCTCTTTGCCTGCTCACGTCCGAAGAGGACGATGTCATCAGCACGCGCTTCAACCTTCGGCATGGAGTCGAGGGCGAGCTGGAGGCCGTAGTCCTCCAGCTGAGTCAGCTTATCGGCTTCAAGGCCAGCGAGTGCATCGGCCTCCTGCTTCTTCGCCAACACCCCACGACGCTTCTCGATCTCAGCCTTGACTTGGACGAGGCCCTTCGTAACCAGGTCGGGAGTCAGCTTCTCGATCATCGATTGCTCCTGACGATGTCCCACGACTCACTGCCAGGAACTTCCTGGCCCGTCAGCGAGTAGCGCTGCGCACACCATGCGCCACAGTTGGCGCGGCCGATGATCTGTGCTTCGCGCGGAAGTAGCGGGTCGTTTGCGTGTCCGTGAGCATAGTGCGCTTCCTTGTCACACTGCTCGATGGCCTCGATGGGGACGCAGCCACCCGTGAGGGTGGCTGCGAGCAGAGCGGTGGCCAACATGAACTTCTTCATGGGATCTCCTTGTAGGTGGAGTGCAGCGTCAACCGCAGCTTGACGAGCGTCGCCTTGGGTGGCGCTCCATGTGTTACTTGACCTTGACGACCTCGCCCGATGCGTTGTGGATCGGAGCCTCGATCTCGTCGGGAGTGCACGCCTCGACGGTGACCCCGTCACCCTTGATGCGCACGACGCGGCAGCTGCTGAAGCAGCGGTAGGCGTTCGCCTCGGTGTCGAAGACACCGATGTTCTCGTCCTGCGGACCCGCGTAGTTGGCCTCACCTCCCTTCAGATGCTTGGTGACTCCGGTGCGGCACACCATCCGGCGCAGGGTGCCGTCGGCCTTCTGGAATACGACCGAGAAGATCTTCCCGTCCTCGAAGGCTCCGATGATTCCCTTGACCATGTTCGGCTTGAGAAACTTCACTACGTCCTCCAGATGCGATGCAGTTCTTTTCATCTCGCCCGGCGCTGCGGTAGCACCGGGCGAGACACCATGTTACCACAAGGTAACGTTGCCTGTCAAGCGAAAAATCTTTGAAACCGCCGTGAGATGCGATGCTACGGACGTTTGGGCTTGTGCTTGGCGAGGTAAGCCTTGAGCATCTCGTTGCCGCAAGCCATCGCGTCCTTGTCAGACGCGTGGCGGTGCTCGCAATAGTGAGCAACACCCTTCTTGTCGTAGAGGACGCCTGAGAAATGCTGTCCTGTCTCGTCGAGCTTGATACCGTTCGTTATCATACTTGCCTCGGCTCGACGGCAACCGCAGCTTGGATCTCACCCAGTGTCAGAGATTGTAGGCGACGCTTCTTCTTGTGGTTGTCCAGCACGTACTGATCCGACTCCAGATGCACGATCTCGACGACGGTGACCTTCGTACGTCCCGTCTTAGCCAACGTCTCCTTGATCTTCCCGCGCATGTTGCGTTCGTCCCCTTGCATCGCGTTCTCGAAGTTGAAATCGCGGCTGAAGTTCACGATGGTCGGACAGTTGTCGAAGTTCAGACCGTGTGCCGCCGACGATGCCTGCGCAACGAAGGCGATCTTCTCGACACCACCGAACCGGAACGTGTGATACATCGCTTTGCCTTCACCTGGAAGCAAGTTCTGTCCCGGGGCATCGAAGGCCGTCCACCCACGGGCGTCGACACGGATGACACTCCACTTGTTTCGGAGGCAGATGTCGACCACGCGGTCAACGCTGCCAGTGAACCCACAGTAGATTGGCAGACGGCCTACGTCATCATGTTCCGCCAGCAAATCCTCGATGATGTCGTCCTTCGGACACGGAACACGTGCAGCGATGCGTTCCTTGATTTCGACTTCGCACCGACCCTGGCAGCGGTCACACTGCCGCGTGACATCCACCAATCTTCCGATGCGCATTGCTTCCTCGGAGATGGGAAGCCCCGGGTTCTCCGGGTCCTCCTTGGCAAGCATCGTGCCCGTGCCGGCGCACATCGGACACTGGATGACTTCCGACACCGTGTCTTGATACTGGAAGCCATCTGACAGCTCACGTAGCTTGGTGAGCGCGTCAGCAGCGCCGCGAGCAGCCTTTGCAATCAGCTTGGCTGCGTTCAGCATCTGGAACGTTGGGCGGCAGCGGACGATGCGGTAGACCTGCTCAGGCAGATCCATGCAGTCCTTCTTGAGCTTCTTCGACACGAAGCCCCTAAGGCGCGAATCTATCCGTAGCACCTCGTTGACCGACTTCTCCCATACATGCCCGCGATCCTGCAGGCGACCTTGGACACTGTGGTTGGAATGAGGTTCGAACTCTCCACAGTGCTTGCAGCGCTTCTCGTCATCGAGCCACGCCATGACCTTGTTGTAACTACCGCCATCCTCGCCCTTCGTCTGCTTCGCGATGACGGCGAGGCGCTTGCGAAAGCTCTGCCAGCTGCCTTCCTTGACGAAGCCAGGGCAGGCAATCTCAGATTGCTTCCACCAATCGGTGGGGTTCTTCGGGGATGGCGTGCCGGTCATCAGCACAACGAAGGCATCGTTCCCGTATTCCGCGCGCATGTTGTCAGCGAGATGCTGTGCAGCATCGGAACGTTGCGCCGTCGGAGACTTGATCTGGGTGCTCTCGTCGAACACGACGAACTTCGGCGGCTTCTTGCCGCGAGGCCACGTCTCGATGAGACCCTTCATCTGGTCGTAAGACATGAACTTCGGGCGGACCTTGATGTCCCACTCCAGGAAGTCCAGCATGACTTGGTAGAGTGCGCCGTTCTTACACACGAACCAGAAGTCCTCATCACTCCACTTGTAGAGGATTTTGGCAGTTTCCATCGCAGTTCCGGCGATTAGAGATTTTCCGCAGCCCATGTCCCAGGCAAGGATGCACTGACGCCGCGTCATGACGAACGCGATGCCCTCCGGCTGGTGACCGTAGTAGGTCGTGAGCTTCCCCTGGTAGAGTCGCGGGCCGCAGTAGGCGGACACGTCCACCATCGGTGCATCATAGCGCGCGTAAGGGTTCTTCTCGCCCAAAATAGGGACGCCTTTGGCGTCCCTACCTAGCCACCTCATGGCGTCCATCTGGAACCAGTTGCGTGGGCAGTCGTCGATGGTCCAAATCTTGCGTGGATTCTTCTTGTCGTAACCGTGCCACCTGGCACCGGCCATCGCTTTGAAGGACTCCATCAGCGGTCTGCAGAAAGGATACTCAAGCGCGAGTGCGTCACCCTCCTTGGTGATGGTGACAGGTATCAACACATTGAGCTTAGTGTACTCATCCTTGACTGGGAACTTGAGTATCATTTGGTCACCAAGATGTAGAAGCCGTCGACATGCTGTTTCTCCCAAGAGGCCCAGGCTTCGATGAGTCCTTCGCGTTCAAACCACGCGTGCATCAAGCAGAAGAGTGGCCTCAGGAGAGGTAATGACGTGGCTTCAACAATAGCACGCACCCACACATCGAAACTGCCTGACACAATGGCGATATCGCCGCACGCCGCAGGTGACACACTCAAACCGAAGCCAGCCAGCAGGAGGAACAGGTCCCGACTAAGGTAGATGAGGAAGGTGTAGGACACGTGCCGACGGGCGAAGGTGTCTGAGCGCAACTGTCGAAAGAAGCTCCCATTCGGGATGCTGATTTCACTAATCGCGCAAATGAAAGCGGCCTGGCTACTCTGCGAAGTAGACAGGCCGTCTAGAGACGACGTGACGTTCCTGTCCACGGCCTTGCGAGCCGCAGCCAGGAACGTCTGCCAGTCTACATCGGTCTTAGCGATGCAGACGAAGTCCATCGCTACCCGCGATCCGAGGCACCCTCGCCAGCAGCGACGGTTTCCTTCTCGACCTTGGCTGGGTTGACGAACTTCATCGCCTGCTCACGCAGCTCCTCGAAGGACGGAACCTCCGAGAAAGGGGTCGTGCACGGAACGAACTCCGGGCCCCACTGCTTCTTGTTGATCTTCGCGTAGGAGATCAACGTACTACGGAACGTCGCCTGCGGGTTCGGGACGATGATCGCCTGGGCACGCGCCCGAGCCTCATCGGTGTCGGCCGCCGAGATGGCCTGCTTCTTGCTGGCCTTAGCAGAAGCCCACTGACGGAGGATCGTGACCAGGTTCGCCGAGCGACCCTGGGCGGTGGCCGACGAAGCGTGGAACGTTGCCCACATCTTCAGGGACCGCACCCAGACCAGGAACTCCGGTCCGAACCAGGTGCCAGTCATTCCGTCCTTGGCTGCATCGATCTCAACGGCCTTGTAGTCGGCCGAGGCCATGTCGTAGAAGCGAAGCGTCGTCGAAGAGGTCTTGCGACAGGCAAGGGGCCTGGTCGCAACAACCATCACTTCGAAGCTGTTCGTCAGGTCCAGCTTGGTGCTCTGGTCCTTGTACAGCAGATACGTGCCAGGCTTCACTGAGCCATCTTCCGCCTCCTTCGAGGAGGTGCCCACCAGCTTGATGTAAGGCAGGTAGGAACGGTCGGACAGCTTCGCGAGCTCAGAGTCCGGCACGTTGGAGATGGGAAGGTCGAGTTCATTCACAGTCAGGTCGTAAGTCATGTGGTCTCTTTCTTAATCTTGCACTGGTTGAGTCACGCAACCCCGGTCGGCGGACCGGGGTTGCGACAGGCGTTCGTGGCCGGCTGTTCACCTACGACCAGGTTCTCACCTGGTGTTATGAAGCTGCACGCGATGCGTGCAGCTTGCTGTTGTTAGGCTCCGACCTTCGCCTTGGCGGCGACGGCCTCGGCGTGCGCCTTGGCGGCACGCTCCTCCTTGCGGGCGATGAGCTCGGCAGCGCGCGCCTTCTCACGAGCCTCGTGCTTGGCCTTGGCGGTCTGCACGCTCTGCTCGTCGAGCTGGAGCGCCCACTCGATGGCGAACCTCGCCGCGGCGAGCGGATCGGTGATCCCCTTCGCCTGGAGGAGCACGCTCAGGGTCGAGGTCTTGCCCTCGGCGATGAGGGCAACCTCCTGCTCCGCGTCCTTCTTCGCACGGTAGTGCGCCGAGGCGGCGAAGCCGACCGTGGCGCTCGGATCCTGGCCAGCCGCCTTCGCCTTGCGAAGCTCGGTCATGAGCGCCTTGATCTTGGCGTCGAACAGCTGCGCGGTCATCGTCATCGCGTCCGTGACGAAGTCGAGCTGCTTGTCGCTCGGACGAAGCTTCGCGAGCACGACGGCGTTCGCCAGCGGGATCTTGCCCTGATCGACCAGGACACCGATGCTGCTCGTGGGCTCACCCTTCGCGTCGACGCCGTCCTTGTGGAGGCCCGACAGGCCCATGCGCTTCTCGATGTAGTCCGTCGAGACGTTGAGTTCGCCGGCGAGCTCGGACAGGGTCTTGGTGCGATCGCGGCCGAGGATCTTGTTGAGGTGCTTGCCGTACTCGTAGTGCTTGGTGGGGATGCGGTGCAGGTTGGCCATCATCTGCTCGCGCTCGACCTGCGCGTCGTCGGCGCTGACGACGATGCAGGGCACCTTCTCGAGCTTGGCTCGAACCGCGCCGGTGAACCGGTGCAGGCCGTCGATGACCTGATAGACCTGCCGGCCGTCGTCGGTCAGCTTCGGGGTCTTGTTGTCGGCGTTGACGGCCGCGCGGACGCGGATGGGAAGGAGGACGCCCACCTGGGCGATGTTGTCGAACATCAGCAGGACGTTCGAGTCCTCGATGTCGACGGTGCGAAGGGCGAACTCGTTGGCAGTGAGCTGATCGACAGGAATGTTCACGTAGTATCTCCTAGAGGGACGTTGTTGACTGGATGCGATGTAGCCCGCTGCATCGCATCTCGCGAGCAGTGCGCTTTCCGGAGGGTGATTCTAACATCAAGGGCGCACAACCAGGCGGTAACGTGGTCTGTGCTGGTAACACCGTGCCCAGTGTCCATTCCCTCTCTTTTTCCTTTTGAGAGAGAGAGAGAGAGTCTACATGAAAGAGTATAGGGTCAGGCACTGGCACGGTGTGCCCAGCACGCCACGTAACCGCCTGGTTGTGCGCCCTTGTATGTGTCGGCACGGTAACAAGATGCGATGCGGCGGAGATGCTGAATGACAAATCCCACTCGTGCAGAAGCCATTCAAAAGCTTTTCGATGCGAGGACACACCCTGACCTGGCGGCACTATACCATCCCGGATGTGAAGTCCAGGTCAACGTGGCCCGCGACGATGGCATCAAGAAGGATGGCTTCTCTGGTAAGGCCAAGAACACCTACACCGATGGCGTGAACACATGGTTCTCGTTCCGCATCCCGAAGAACAGCTGGGCAGAGCCTGAAGACAACTCCGGCATCGAAATGACCTACCCCATCTTCGAGTACGCCGCTGAGATCGGACTCACCGGATGGGATTTCATCGCGCTGCGTTCCCGCTGGGTTGCCTTCGACTTCGATGCCATCGTTGGACACAGCGAGAAGCACGTGAAGAAGCTGACTGACGAGGACTTGGCCAAGGTCAAGGAACTTGCGTGCGCCATTCCGTGGGTTGAGGTCCGCAGGTCCACGTCGGGCAACGGGCTTCACCTCTACGTCTACTTTGCAGAGCCGGTGCCTACGAAGAACCACACGGAGCACGCTGCACTCGGACGGGCCGTCCTGGCTGAGATGTCAGTGTTGGTGGGCTTCGACTTCCAGGCCAAGGTCGACGTGTGCGGCGGCAACATGTGGGTGTGGTCGCGCAGGATGCCGAAGGGTCCCAGCGGCACGCAGCGTGACAGCATTGGCCTGAGCTTGCTGCGGGCTGCTTCCTGCAAGATGCCGAATGCTCCCACCGGCTGGGAACGTTACGTCAAGATGGCAAAGGGGGAACGCAAGAAGGCCCTCCCTGCGTTTGCCGAGAGTAACGAAGCAACGTTCGATGAAACGGTGGGCCAGCAGCCACGCATTCCGTTGGACTCACAGCACAAAGAGCACGTGGCGTGGTTGCAGAAGAACCACGGGTACGGCTGGTGGGATGACTCGCTGCACATGCTGGTCACGCACACCTGGCACCTGAAGCGTCTGCAGGCTGCGTTCCGTGAGTCCGGTAGCACGATGCGCGGTGCCTTCGAGACCTCTTCGGAGGGCACCCAGGTCGAGGAGCAGAACTGCTTTTGCTTCCCGCAGCGTGACGGATCTTGGAGTGTGCGCAGATATACGAAGGGTGCTGCCGAGCACGTCTCCTGGGACCAGGACGGCAAGGGGTGGACACGTTGCTACTTCAACAGGGACCCAGATCTGCGTGGCGCAGCTAAGTCAAAGGGCGGCGTGGAGACTGCCAACGGCAGCTACCAGTTCACGACGCTCGATGACGTGGGCGGCGTCGTGCAGTTGATCGGAGGCGCACTAGACGTGCCCAACGTGGCGGCAGCACGCCCCGGGCGAATCATGCCTCACAAGGATGGGAAGCGTGTCATCGTCGAGGTTGACGCATACCCAGGCGACGAGTCGCACATGCGTGGCTGGTATTCTGAGAAGGGCAAGGCGTGGCGCATCGTGGTCTCCGCAAACGCCAAGCTCGAAGCCGACAACGAAGTCGGCACGTTCGACGAGTTCATCAGGCACGCAACGAACGAAGGCCGTGTCGATGCGGGCTGGTTCGTGAAGGTCGGTGAGCACTGGAACAGTGAGCCGAAGTCTCACGTCGCGCTAGCATTGTCTTACGTCGGGAAGAAGAAGGCTGAAGCAGATGCCCTGATGGGCGCATCGATTGCCAAGCCTTGGGTCATCGTCAGTCGTCCATTCGAGGACGAGTATCCTGGCGACCGCACGTGGAACCGTAGCCGAGTTAGGTTGCGCTATCCTCGCAGCGAAGATTTCGGTTCTTTCCCGACGTGGCGACGAGTGTTGAGCCACCTCGCCGAGAGCCTCGACGAGGCGTTGGCCACCAATGGGTGGGCGCTGGCTAACGACATCCGCACGGGCGCGGACTACATGGAGCTATGGTATGCATCGCTCCTGCAGGACCCCTATGCGCGCCGTCCCTACTTGTTCTTTTGGAGCGAGGAGCAAGACACGGGGAAGTCGATGGCACACGAGATGATGTCTCTCATCATCACTGATGACGGCATCGTGGAGGCCAACAAGGTCGTCGAAGGCAAGGACACCTTCAACGGACAGATGGAAGGTGCGGTGCTCTGCTTCATGGAGGAAATCGACCTCCAGAAGAACAGGGGTGCCTACGAGCGAATCAAGCATTGGGTAACAAGCCCACGCATCAGCATACGCAAGCTCTACGTCGATGCCTACCAGATGGCAAACACCACTAGCTGGATTCACTGTGCAAACACCCACAAGGCGTTTCCTGTGATCCCTGGCGACTCACGTGTTACCATCATGAACGTCAAGCCGCTGTCTGCGAGCGAGATGATCCCGAAGCCTGAGCTACTGGAAATGTTGCGCAAAGAAGCGCCACACTTCATGAACTACTTGCTTCAGTTGGAGATCCCACCCAGCGGTAGCCGCCTGTCACTGCCGATCATCGGTACGTCGGACAAGGATGCGATTGCTGCGTCGACCTTGAACGCACTGGAGCAGTTCCTCGACGAACGCTGCCACATCGTTCCTGGTGAGACAATCAAGTATCAGGAGTTCTTTGATAGGTTCGTCGAGTCACTCGACGCAATCGATGTCAGCGACTGGAAGTCCAGGAAGAAGCTGAGTGACAACTTGCCTCCTCGCCATCCCGTTGGCAAGAAGGGGCCGGACACTCACATTGGCAACATATCCTGGCAGCCTGCGACAGGGACACCTAAGGCGCGACTGGTCTTGAACAAGCGTCAGCTTGTTCCTGCTTCTACGTCCTTGGCTGTCATCGCGCACACGGCTGCTGTTGCTCTGACAACGGCTAACCGAACTGTTGACTCGCACACTTGTAGTGTCGAGTCAATGGGTTTCAGGTGTGCTCGTGACCCGGGGCACGTGCCTCCGCATGCATCTGCCGAAGGTGTCGAGTGGTGAGTTACCCGACGATCCAGGAAGCGCTCGACAGCCTCATGGGCACCGAGCGTGAGCGACTCAAGTTCTTGTTCGAACAAGGCGAGATGGGTTTCACACGCGTGAAGTGTTACGACGGCCTCTTCATCGGGTGCTTCCTTGACCAGCACCCCACAATGGAAATCTTGGTCACGGAAGGGAAATGGTCCATTGGACGTAAGTAAGCCAACGACGCAAGCCACATCAGACAACCCGAAGAACATCGCAGGCACTGCAAGGGTGGACACGACGTTGATTCCTCCCATTGCCTTGATACATTGCGCCGATGCAATGACGGACGGCGCTGACAAGTACGATCCCTACAACTGGCGGGCCAAGAAGATCGCGATTCGCAGTTATGTGGGTGCCATGAAGCGTCACCTTGACGCCTTCATGGAAGGTGAGGACGTAGCGAGTGACTCCGGCTGCAAGCACCTAGGTCACGTGATGGCGGGCGCTGCGATCCTCCTCGATGCCGAAGCACACAGCAGGTGGGTTGACGACAGGCTGGCATTGGACAACGGACTCGCGTTCACGCATTCAAGAACAGTCGTGGAGAAGAACATCGCAGCCCGCAGGGCAGCAAGGAAGAAGTAATGGTGAAGCACAAGGGACCTCCAGGGATGGTGACGTTGAACGGGCACGTGCTGTGCGCGATCGACACCGAGACGACGGGGCTGGTGCCAGGCTACCACGACATCATCGAGATCGCCGTGGTGCCACTCGACGAGTACCTCAAGCCGATCCAGATGCTGCCGTTCGTGACCTTCATTCGGCCGAAGGACCGCTACCCTGACTCGTGGACGCAGGGCGCGTACGAGCAGCACGGCATCTCGAAGACGGTGCTGTTGGAGAGCGGCCTGGAACCGCATCGAGCGAGCGACCTCTTCGAGGAGTGGGTGGCCAAGATGAACCTTGCCCCTGGCAAGAAGATCGCGCCACTCTGTAAGAACTGGCCCTTCGACAAGGCGTTCATTGCAGACTGGCTTGGGCCCAAGACGCTGGACGCCCTCTTCTGGTATCAGGCACGTGACTTGGGCCCGGTCGTGCATTTCATCAACGACGTGGCCGAGTTCAACCATCAAAAGCCACCGTTTCCGCAGCAGAGCCTGCAAGCGGTGCGCGGCGCACTGAAGATCCCGCCGAACAAGGCGCATCGTGCCCTCGACGATGCCCTGACGCTTGCCGAGTGTTACCGGCGATGTGTCGTTGGCGAAGTGCCTGGACGCGACGAGAGGTAACAGTCCTCTAGGTACAAAAAGACCCGGGCAACGTTGCCCGGGTCTTTTCGTTTCTACTGCACTCGGTGAGGCTACAGTTGCTCGAAGGCCGTTCCTCCAAAGAGCGACCCGCTGTCCAGGTCCGGCGGGAAGGCCAGCGTCAACGTGACACTGTCCGCGGCAGCGATCGTTCCATCGCTGTTGCGGCGGGCAACCACAACAATGTAGGCGACAGCGCCTGCAGAGTATGGTCCGATCTTACGATTCAGTACAGCAAACGGCCCGAGGAACTTCATCGCTGCAGTGTAGGTCACCACATCGACGCCAGGCACCGGCACGCTACCGATCTTCACGTAGACATCCCACCTGTCGGCAGGAGACGTGTCGTCAGCAGAACTGTACTTGGCCATCACCCGGACGTAGCCCGTCACGTCGTCGTAAGGCACGACATCGATCGGAGCCGCGACCGGGTCAGCAACCCCTGCCCCAGTGTTGTCAATGATCTTCAGCGCCGAGAAGATGTTCATTGAGGACAGGTTGTACTTGTTACGCTTCCTCACCACGATGTGGAGCACCTTCGTGCCGCTCGCAGGCGGTGTTGGTGTCCAGGAGAACGGAAGCGTCGGCGACGTTGCCACTGGTGCACCAAACGTCGGCTCAGCATCTTCGCCAACAAAGAGTTCGTACAAGGAGTATGCTTCGTCAGCAACACGGTAGCCTTGTTCGAACATCTCAGTGTAGGTGATCCAGATTGGCGTCGTCACTCCGAAACGTCGCTTCGTGTGACCTTCCATCACATCGATCGGAGGCCGCTTCGACGGCAGCTTGCGCCTTAGACGACGCTGCGGGCTGCTTGCCGGCGGGATGATGTTCTGAGAAACACCCTTCCTGCGCTTGACCTTGCCTTCGAGGGCATCCGGCGTCGGCAACTGCTGAAGCAACTGACGTGCAAAGAGCACACGCCGAGGGATGCTTTCATTCGCAGCGATGCCTTCACGACGCTTGACGCGTCCCTGGAGCATCGATGGGACAGGCGGCGTCCCAACCTGGCGGCGTATGAGAAACAGCGTCTCCGTCGGACCAGGAGGCGAGTAACGAATCAGGTCCGGGCGACGAGTGACTGTACCTGTGAACGGTTGCTTCTCAGGACTCTTGACGCGCCGGACGAGGTTCGGAACCAAGTCCGTCGTCGGAGCAGGCGGCGCATCTGGCCACTGTTTGCGTCGAAGGATAGTCCCTTCGAGTGCCGACGGAGCTGGCAGCAGCGGCTGTGAAACAGCCCTGCGGAACGGGAGGATATTCTTGCCGCTAGAGTCGGCGTGCCCGAAGGCGCGCACGATGGACCCCTTCGGATGCACAGTAGGCAAGCCAAAGTTCGGCTTGATCTTGTGCATGAAGGTCTTGTGTGGCACGTCCGACTTGGCATCGGGCTGCTGCCCGGAACGCCACGTCTTGCCGCCACGCAAGATGTCAAGCAAGATCGGGACTTGACGCACCGACCTGCGGAGCAAGCCGATGTTGTTATCCGAGCGAGCGTCCGCGCGACCGAACCGCCTGGCGACGGTTCCGACCAGGACCTGGGGCACTTGCCCCTGGATCATCTTCTGGTTGGACAGCCTGGGCATGTCCGCCGCGTGGAGGACGCGCGGAGTTGTCTCGTAGGTGAGCAGCACGCGGCCAGGAGCACCGTCGGTCCCGCCAGCCGTCCCGAACTGCGACCCGCCGGCACCTCCACCACCAGGAGCAGCGCCAGCAGTGTTCGACCCGCCGCCTGAGACTGAGCCTCCGCTGCCGCCGCCGACGATGCCACCAGCTCCGCCAGCAGCACCTAGTCCGAGTGCACCATTGACGCCGTTGCTTCCGGCAGACGTGCTACCGCCGCCGCCACCGCCACCGCCGCCCTGGCCGCTGGTGCTGTTCTGGTAGCCGCTGCCGCCGTTGCCGCCGCTATAAGTTCTGACGCCGGACAGGCCAGGGCCTCCGTTGCCGCCGGCACCGGCTCCAGCTCCGCCTCCGTTTTCGCCAGGTGCCCCGCCATAGGCATGCACGCTGACACCAGGGCCGGAGAAGTAAGACTCACCGAGGCCAAGGCTGGTGCCACCAGCCTGGATGGTGTAGGCGGTGCCCGGCGTGACCGCGACCCAGCCGCCAGCGTAGCCGCCACCTCCACCACCGCCGCCGGAGTCGTCGAAAGCAGCATCGCCGCCGTTTCCACCAGCGCCCCAGGCCTCGACGAAGACGCGAGTGACGCCAGCAGGCGGCGTCCAAGTCGTGGAGGCATTGCTGAGACTGATGCCGTTGAAGGCTTCGGTGTTGACGACGCCGATCTTGCCTTGACCGTGGCGGCGCACGATGCGACCAACAAGCCTGGCGATAGGCACCGAAGCCTGCGCCACGGAGCGTCGAAACAGCATCGCCTCGGCAGATGCCAGCGCAGATGCCAGCGCCGAGATGGGCGACTGAGAGATCGCTCCGTGGCCGAGGCTCACTCAGGCTCCTTTGCAGAACGAAGGGTCCTCTGCTTCATCGAGAGCCCCTCGATGACAGAGCGGATGACCTCATCCGTTCCCCTGATCTCATCCGTTCCCCTGATCTCATCCGATGCCTGCGAGATGCCGAGCTTGTCCAGCCACGCACCCTTGATGGTCGTCGTCCCGTCATCATGCTCCTCGACGGAGTCGATGATCGGTAGCGATACGTTGCGGAAAGTCAACTTGGCCGTGTTCGGTGCCCTGACTTCGCCAAACTGCGCAGCAGCAAGCTCCACCGTCGACCGGCAGGCGCAAGCACCGTTGCTCGTGACCCGGGTTCCCTCACCCGCGTCAGCTTCGGCCTGGCGCTTGGCGATGAACTTCACGACTTCGTCAGGCGCGCCGACCTTCTTCCAGGTGGCCAAGAGCACGTCGCACCTGGGGCACCGGAACTCGAAGGAGAACTCCATTATGCCACCTTCATGATGGAGACAAGTCCATCTTCGCCAGCCCTGCCGGAAGCGCCATCGCCACCGTCGAACGGAGCGCCAGCGGTGTACCCGTCGCCTCCGGTCCCAGCAGCCCCGCCGGTCGCAACGCATCGAGTGGTATCGACGTTGGTTCCAAAACCGTAGCGGACGATCACAGCGCCTCCAGCACCCCCAGAGCCGCCGCCGCCGCCACCTCCACCGATGCCGGCACCTTGGGTGGTGTTCCCGCCGTTACCTGCAGCCGCACCGTTGCTGGAGATGCGGGCCCCGGTGGCTAGGGTGAGTTCCGCTGCTTCGACGTATACGTGCGCCGCGCCGCAGCCACCTTGGCCGCCTCCACCTCCACCAGGAAAAGTCGCTGAACCGGGAGCGGAGCCGTTTGACCCAGCGCCGAAGTTCGAGCCGCTCTGGCCCGCGCCAGATCCGCCGGAGCCTCCAGATGACGTGCCGCCAGAGTCACCGCACGCTCCAGACCCGCCGCCACCACCTCCACCGGGAGCGAACGAGCAGAGCCCGAGAGCTCCGGTGGAGCGCATGAGATCGATGATCCAGCTGCGCTCCGTCGCGCCGATGGCGGTTTTGTCCGTTGCCTGGCTCCCGACATTCCCGGGGCCATTGAGCACGCCGTTCCCGCCAGCGCCCCCAGCCGAACCTCCAGCGGCGTCGAAACGACGTCGACTGCTACCATCTCCTCCAGCCCCCCCGTTTCCGCTAGAGTTGGTCTGACTCCAGCCGGACCCGCCTCCGCCTCCACCGCACGACGCGGTCAGGAAGCCAAGGTTGGCGTAGACCGCGCCTGCCGAACCAGCCGTCCCGGCTGAGGAGCCACCTCCTTGGATGCCCGCCGATCCCGCTCCACCGAAGCCGCCCAGCGCCCCTCGACCGTCGCTCTTGATCGCGGAGGTGGACTGAAGGTCGATGCGTCGTCCGTAGACCACGAGGGCTCGAGCGGCGGTGGTTGTCAAGATGCCCGAACCTTCAAGGACCAGCTGATCATAGTGCTTCGGGCCAGTGATCTCAGTCACCGTGGCCGTCGCGACGGTGAGATCGCCGTCGTCGCCGTTGCCGCCGAGAGGGATCGGGTCCGCTCGGTAAGCAGGGAACGTCACGAAGATGTCGCGAGTACCAGCCGCCCAGCTCACAGCAGCGCCTGCGTTGCTGGACGCGAGGACCGAAGTCCTGGCGAGGGTATCGGGCGACCCGTCCGTGACGGTGCCTACGCCGACTTCCCAGTCGGCGCCGTTGGTCGCGCAGTAGTAGCAAGTCTTTCCATCGCCGATACCGGCGACAAAACTCTGGAAGCCGACCGACGCACCGGACAAGCTGTAAGTGCCGGTGCCAGTCGTGGTGGACGTTTCCTTGACGCGGTCTGCAGTACGAGGCATAGTGCCCTCCGGCAATGCCCTAAGCCGTGTGCAGCGATGCTGCACACGGCTTAGAAGTATCGCTACTCGATGCTTACTCCTCGCAGGTCATGCGGGCGGACGCGGTCACGTCCGCAGCCGCCGTGACAGCCAGCCCGATGCGGCTGCCGCCGGCGACGATGAGCTCACCGCCGAACGGAGCCTGCCACGAGAAGGCACCCTGCGGGTGGACCTCCTCCGTCATCAGGTTCGCCGTCAGCGTCGGCTCGGACGTCGCCGTGTGCTGAGCCGTCGACTGGATGGTCTCCGCCACACCCGAGTCCAGCTTGGTCGGAGTGAGGCCGGTCATCGTGCCGGCCGTCGACTGACGAGCCACGTCGCACTTGATCGGAGCCGCCGTGTTCGACGTGCCCTTGAACGAGATGCTGAGCTCCGACACCTTCACGCGCTGGTTGGTTGGCGCGGTGACCTGGAGCAGCGTCTTGAGCGCCGTGCCGGTCGAGATCTCAGGGGACTGGACGAAGAACTTGACACCCGCCATGAATCACGCTCCTTGGAACTTTGATGAGAGTTGAACGAGTTCCCGAGCGGCTACGATGCCGGCGGGAGGGAAAACGCGCCTGATCCACAGGCCAAGTTGTGCGCCTGCTGCAAGCAGCGGGATGCTGAGGGCCGTGCCCTCAGTTGTTGGAGTTGACCAGACGATGCCGGTAGGAGCAATCGTCTCATTGGCTGTCGTCTGGATGACACCTGCCACCGGTGTCTCTGTGCCTAGCGACCACGACGCTTGCGAAGCAAGCGTCGGTACCCACAGCTTGATGTCACGCACTTCGTCAGCGGGCGCGAAGAGCATCATCGATCTGTAAGTTGTGTGGCCTGCTGCACGTTGCGCGGATGTCAGGTTGCCTTGAGCAATGGCACCGTTGAAGATATCGACGAACGACATCTCCATGATACCAGTGTAAGGCAAGCCAGCTTCACGGTAGACGCGGATGGCCTTGTTCGGATCCAGGCCCTGCAGCACGCGTGACTGCCCCTCGGGGACAGTCACCGGGTCACCGGCGTCACCATCTGGCGGTGTGAAGATCAGGTCATCGTTGGCATCGACGACGAGCGATGCGCTACCTTCGCCGCACGCTGGAAGCACATTGTCGACCCTCATCGACGGAATGTTGCGTGTCACGATGGCACCGAGTCCGCGAATACGCACACTGGTGCGTGCGCCGGCAGCAGTCAGAAACCACTGTAGCGCATCCGGTCCGCGATCAGGGTTCATCGATCACCAGGTCCCCTGCTACTATCAGAGTTGAGACGGGGATGGCCAGCGGATTACGATACACCGTCATCGTGAAAGTGAGAGCTACCCCAAGGTTAGCCCTCGCATCAGTGGCGGTCACTCGGAACTGCGGTGCCGAACCGTCCTCGAGGGCTCGAGATTGCCAAGTGTAGTATCCTTGACGGTCCTCCTTGACGGTAGCGACTGTCTTCCAGCCGGCCCCGATGTTCTGCTCGATGTTGTAAGCAATGGCAGCTTGGTTGCCACGCCACTGCAGCCGGACAAAAGGCGGATACACGCCTGACGATGGCGTGTCTCCGACTTCGATCTCAGGCGGCACCGTCGTGTAGCGCGGATCCGAGATGGTGTACTCCTCGACCGCGACCGTATCGAGGAGGATGCCGTCGAGCCACACCTGGTACGGCGAAGTGCCAACTGGCCACGTGAACCGCCATGCGCCAGTCGTTGTGCGTTCGACGTTCATATAACCTTCTCCAGGTGGAGACGTAACTTTGCTATGAGCCAATGAGCAGTACTATCCGGCTGCCATGGCACATCGATACGTCCAGTGACATAGAACCTGAGGGTCGAGCCAGCTGAATATAGCGGAGAGAGCTGCGCTTGGGTCAGCTCCATGTCATTGAATACCGCGTCACTTCCTATAAGGTCGAC
>Ga0163144_10003351_pt1 | contig 36521 bp, 24 predicted proteins | sample OliLak19BULKMAT1_FD_123175 | JGI IMG/M metagenome (GOLD analysis project Ga0163144, IMG submission 123175) | Freshwater microbial mat bacterial communities from Lake Vanda, McMurdo Dry Valleys, Antarctica - Oligotrophic Lake LV.19.BULKMAT1 | ecosystem: Environmental > Aquatic > Freshwater >...
GCGGCGTCCGCAACAAAGCTCGCCCGCCGCAAGCGCCCGAGTCAACAACGCGACGGCTCGTCGAGATCATCCGCGCACACCAAACAGCGGGGCACTCGAAGTCGGACCTCGACATGCGCCTTCGACATGAGCGAGACGTGTGGGACGCCTGGCGAGCCACACCCTCCTCACCGCGACCAGCACGCGACACACCACCGCAGCTCGTCGCCATCCGCGATCTCCCACGGCACCCCATCCGCCCCCCCCGATCCCGCAAACCCAAAGCACGGCCGCTGCGCCACCGCGTCCCACACCCGAAATCGCGTAAACCTCGGCGCCTCCACCGACGCGGCGAATTCCGGCCACGCGCGCACCGACTCGCGCATCTCCTCGACCTGCGTCGCGAGGATCTCGTCGATCCCCGCATCGATCTCCTCCGGATCCACGATGTCGAGCACGCCTTCACCGACGAGCACCACGCGATCCGCATGCTCGCGCACCAACACGAACCCCACCGCGCCCGCGCCCCCGAGCACCCGCACCCACCGATCGAACCCCGCCGCTGACCAACCCACAAGCACCGGCGGCGGATCGCGATCGATCACGATCCGAGCAGCCGGCGTGTTGCCCGGGACCAACGCCGGCAACGGCACCGACGACGCGGGCGGGCCGAATGCGAACGTGTGCTTGCCGAGCTCGATGCGCTCGACATCGCGACCGAGCCGATGCACGTTGTCACCGTCGGTCGGCTCGCGCGGCGCCGGCACAGCGGTCGGTGGATCCGGTGGCGCGACCTCAGGCGTCGCGATCGCGCTGCCCGGCTTGTGCCGCCACAGCGCGACTTGCCACGCGGCCATCGCATCCTCGAGGCACTCGCCGAACGCGAGCGCAGTGCCAGCGAAACCATCGGCAACGACGATGCGTGCACCGGGCGGCACGCGGTCCGCGAGCGCGCGGCGCATCGCAGGCAGCGCCACGTTCGGCACCAGCTCGGCACCACCGGGCACAGGCACCGGCAGCCACACGCGCATGCGGATCCGCTCGGGCTGATCGGTCACCAGCAGCATCGCTGCGATCCGATCAGCCGACATCTCGTGCTCGAGATCGTCGCGACACAGCAGCGTCAGCGGCCGCGCCTCGGGCGGCCTGGCGCTCGCATCGATCGCGAGCGGCATGCGATGCGGTGCACGTGCCGCCCTGAACAGATCACCACCGCATGTCTGGGCGCCGCACACGATGCCGCACTCGTCGTAGCGCAGCGTGTAGTGGCACGGGCCCTCGCGCAGCACGAGATCGCCGCCGAACATGTCGGGGCCGCCGGGCGCGATGTCGGGCTTGCGCGGCGCCGCGTACCAAACTGGATCGCCGCGCTTCCAGTCGTCGGGTTGATCCTGCGCAGGGCGTGCTCGACGACGCGGCGGGGCAGACGACCGATCACGGTGATGTGGTCGCGGGCCGCGGCGAGGCGGTAGTGCTCCGGGAGCTCGGCCATCGGGATGAGAATCGCACGGTCGACCTCGTCCGCCGATGCCGGGGTGGCGGGCAGGCGAACGCCGCTGCACGCTAGCGAGCGTGAGCATCGCCTCGGCCCCGCGCTCGCGTCACCGCTACTCCTACGCGGAGTACCTCGCGTATGAACGCGACAGCGGACTCAAGCACGAGTACGACGACGGCGAGATCGTGGCAATGGCAGGGGGTTCGCGCCGGCACAACGTGCTCGCTTCTCGCATCAGCGCGGCCCTCGAGCAGGGTCGCAAGCCCGGATGCGTCGCGTTCCAGTCGGATCAGAAGGTGCGCATCCTCGCCACGGGCAAGGCGACGTACCCCGATGCATCGCTGGTGGGCGGGCCGATCGCGGGCGATCCCGCAGAGCCGACGGGCCACACGATCACCAACCCGAGGCTCATCGTCGAAGTGCTCTCCCCCTCGACCGAGGAGGAGGACCGCGGGAACAAGTGGCAGCACTACCAGCTCATCGAGTCGTTGCACGAATACGTGCTCGTCAGCCAGTCCCACGCGCGCGTCGAGTCCTACCGGCGGCTGCCGACGGGCGCGTGGGAGTATCGCGACATCACCAACGGGACGATGCAGCTCGACAGCGGCGCGGTCCTCGATCTCGCAGCGCTCTACGCCGACTTGCCGGCATGAGCCCGAGTGTCAGCGATCGCGCGTGGGCTTCGAACGCTTCGCGCCGGTCTGCTTCGCGACTGGCTTCGGCTTCGGCTTCGGCTTCGGCTTCGGTTTCGGCTTCGGCTTCCCCCGCGCCGCAATCGCAACATCCTGCGCCACCTCGATGCCGAAGATCGCCCCCAGATCCCCTTCGTCGATCACCGCCGCATCGCGCCCGCGCTCACCGACGATCCCACGCACCCCCGTACCCACCAGCGTGCTCGGATCCACCCCGCGCAGCGCGAACAACAGCGCCGGCGCCACATCCAAGCGCACGCCGACGCCGTACATCACCGCCGCGACGTGCTTGCACATCGTCGCCCAGTCGGGGCACGAGCACGTCATCGTGATCTCGCTCGGCTCGGGGAACAGCCCCGTGTGCGACGCAGTCATCACCGCCATCACGGCCGCCGACAGCCGCCCCTCGAGGACCTCGACCACCGAGCCGATGTCGGCGCCACACGCCTTGGTGATGTTCGCCCAGCGGCGGCGATCGACCTCGGCGATGCGCACCTCCACGCGATACATGTCCGAGCCGCTCACTCGCGCTTCGATCCGTCCCGGCTCGATCGCGAGGTGCACGACCGAGCCGTTGCGCACGTACGTACGCCCACGCGGCAATCGATTCTCGAAGTCGCGATAGCGCTCGAGGTTCTCGCACCACGCCGCGCCCCACACCGTCGTCGTGATCTTGCGCCCGGTTGCCTCGGGCTGGACCGGCGTCCATGACTCGCCGCGCGCCGCCGCAGCCTTGGCATCGCGCGTTACGGAGGCACGGCGCGCCGTCTGCGACACATATGGCTTCCACTGCATACTTCGCGGCATGGGTCACTCCACCGCGCCAACGCGATGCACGTCGAGCCGCACGAGCCGCAAGAGCTCGTCGGTCGGAAGCTCGGTCAGCGCGACCTCACCATCGCCCGCGAGCACATCGTCGGCGAGCCCACGCTTGTCGACGAGCATCGCGGCGATCTTGTCCTCGATGGTGCCGCGACACACGAAACGGTGCACGAGCACGTTCTTGCGCTGCCCGATGCGATACGCGCGATCGGTCGCCTGACTCTCGACCGCCGGGTTCCACCACCGGTCGAAGTGGATCACGTGACTCGCCGCGGTGAGGTTCAGACCGGTACCGCCCGCCCGCAGCGACAGCACGAAGAACGGCGGGCCGTCGTCGGCCGCGAACCTCTCGACGAGCGTCGCACGCTTGCGCACCGCGACGTCACCGTGCAGCACGAGGCCCGCGCGACCGAACACGCGGGCAAGGTGATCCGCGAGCGGATCGCAAATCTCGCGGAACTGCGTGAACACGAGCACCTTCTCCTGCCGCGACGCAATCTCCTCGGCGAGCTCGCGCAGACGCACGAGCTTGCCGCTGTCGGCCTCGCGCCACGCACCGTCGCCGGACCACTGCGAGGGGTGGTTGCAGATCTGCTTGAGCCGCATCAGGTAGGCGAGCACGAGCCCGCGGCGCTTGACGCCCTCGGCAGTCGCGAGCTCCCGCGCCAGGCCGTCGACCGCATCGCTATACAGCACCGCCTGGGTCTTCGACAGGCCGCACGCGACGTCGAGCTCGGTCTTGTCCGGCAGATCGGTGATGACGCGTCGATCCGACTTGAGTCGCCGCAGGATCCACGGTCGACACAGCTCGCGCAGCGGCGCGTACGAGTTCTTCTTCGCCAGCGACTTGGTGAACGCGCCGAACTCCTTCGCGCCGCCGAGCAGGCCCGGGCAGGCGAAGTCGAGCACGCTCCACAGATCGCCGAGCCGGTTCTCGACCGGCGTGCCGGTGAGCGCGAGACGCATGCGCGCGCGCAGCTGCTTCACCGCGCGCGTCTGCTTCGCGGCCGGGTTCTTGATCGCCTGGGCCTCGTCGACGACCGCGAGCGTCCATGTGCGATCGGTGAGCTCGGACTGGCGCTGCAGCGTCGCGTAGGTCGTCAGCACGACGTCGGCGTCGTCGATCGGGATCTCGCTGGTCTGCGAGCGATGGGCGATCGCGACCCGCAGCGATGGCGCGAAGCGCTGCAGCTCGCGCGCCCAGTTGTCGAGCAACGACGCCGGCGCGACGACGATGTGGCGCGCAGGCTCGCTCGCGGCGCGAGAGACGAGCAACATGAGCGCGATCACCTGCACCGTCTTGCCGAGACCCATGTCGTCGGCGAGACAGCCTCCGGTGCCGAGCGACCACAGCGTCCACAGCCACGACACGCCGGCGCGCTGATAAGGGCGCAGCTCGGCGTGCAGCGCATCACCCGGATCCGCCTCGCGACTCGCTTCGGGCGCGCGCAGGCGGGCGAACACCTCCGCGAGCCATGGCCCCGCCGACACCAGCGACCACGGCTCGGTCGTCGCGTCGTCGGTCGTCTCGTCGGCGGTCGCCACCGCGAGCATGCGCAGCGCCTCGGCGAACGTGATGCCGCCAGCGGCCGCGGTGCGCTGCACCGACTCGTAGCGCGCGAGCGTCTCGGCGAGCTGATCGGGATCGACCTCGATCCAGCGGCCGCGAAACTGCCGAAGGCCCGCCGCACCGGCGAGCAACGCTCGCGCTTCCGCGGGAGACAACGGCTCGCCGTCGACTGCGAGCGCGACATCGAAGTCGAGCAGCGCATCGAAGCCGACGCCCGACTTGCCCGCACGCCCGACCTTCGCACCGACCTTCGCGCCGACCTTCGCCCGCGGTGGCCGTCCCTGCGCCCAACCGGGTGGCATGCGCACGGTGATGCCCGCGGCGCGCAGCGGTGGGACCTCGCGCAGCATCGCGAACGCTTCGGTGGCCGTCCACGCGCGCGGCTGATAGACGGCGCGCGTCTCGACCATGGTCTGCGTCCACGCGCTCGACTTCGCCGCCGCGGCGAGCGGCCGCAACATCGTGAGCAGCGCCTTGCGATCACCCTCGGCGTGCTCGACCGCGCGCCCCAACGGCACGTGCTGCACGCGTGCGCCCTCGCCGACAGCCGCAGCCCAGCTCGCCATGAACGCGAACGGTCGCGCCGGGTCGGCCTTGTGCTCCGCGAGGTGGAAGACGATGTGACCGAGCGTGTTGTACGACGGCGCGTGACGCTCGAACCACGCCTGCAGCGTGGTGTTCGCGGCGTCGACGTGCGTGCGCGTCGCGTCGTGCAGCGACGACCACGCCCGCGCGAGGACCTCCGGTGTGACGTACTCGCTGCCTTGCAGCGGCGGCACGGCGAGACACAGCTCGGCGAGCATGGCCGGCTCGGGCGTGATCTCCGGCAGCACGCGGGTGTCGTCGTCGGCCGCCGCACCCAGACGCATGAAGTACGCGCGGGCGATGCGACGACCGAATCCGAGCGATGGCGGTAACGCGGCGTCGAGCAACGCGGTGCCCAGGTGCAGCAGGCCCTCACCGGTGCCACCCGCGAACGCGCGCGCGAGGTCCGGCTCGATCGCATCGTCGCTGGCAACGACACGCAGCTCACCGTGGGGGGTGACGGACAGCTCCACGCGGGCCGCAACGGTAGCGGTTTTCTCTGGGCTCCATCGACGCACAGTGATTCAGGTGACCTGCGACACGCGGCGCATGGCCCAGTCCGCGTCGGCCGCGAGGCCGAGCTGCTCGAGCGGTGCGATCGTCTCGCGCGCCGCGACCAGCGGAACGTCGCCGTGAGCAGGTCCGCGAGCGCAGCGAGTGGTGGCGAACGCACGAGGCCGACGAAGCCGCCGTGCTCGACCACGTCGAACGGAAACTTGCCGAGCGGACGGATCACGAGCGTGTTGCGCTGCGGCGTCGGTCGATTCGGCGCGCTCGCGAGAAAATCGAGCACCGTCTGCGGCGCTTCGGCATGGCGCTTTGCGATCGCCTGCGCGCGCTCGGTCGTGCTCGCGTGATGACCGGCATCGGTGAGCCACGCCGCGTGCTCGGATCGCAGGTCGTGGGTCGGCCCGAGTGCGACCCGCCACAGCGGCAGCGGCGGCTCCGGCGGTGCGGGCTGCGGTGTGGGCGTGATCGCCTGCGGTCCCTCGGCGATGCACGCAGTGCTCGCCATGAGCCCACCGACGAACCGCCGTCGCGTCGACCGCACCCCGGGTTCGACGGGCGCAGAGGCCCGAAGTTCCCGCCCGTTACAGCGCCGTGATCGAATCGCCGAGGATCCCCGTCTGCCGTCAGTCGTCGTCGTCGTCCACGAGCTCGTCTTGCCCAGCAGCGCCGGCCACGGTTTCACCGACCGCACGGATGCCGCGCAGCAGCTCGCGCGCCGCTCCCTTGCCGCGCGGGCTCTCGGGTGCCTTGATCGCGTTGCGCACGTGCTGGCGCAGCGCCTGCACATCCGCGCCGGGATGCGCCGCGACGAACGCAGTCATCGCTGCATCACCGCCTTCGAGCAAGCGCGCGCGCCAGTGCTCGTAGGTCTGCTCGCGCCGCGATCGCACGCCGCGACCGGTCTCGATCTCGTGCATCGCCGCCTCGATCGGCGCCAGCTCCGACGCGCGCAACAGCGCACCGATCCGCCGGAGCTGCCGCGCACGGGCGTTCTTCGTGAACCGCTGACAGTCGGCGACGGCCTGGGCGAGATCCTCGGACATCGGCACATTCGCGAGCTGGGCGGTGCCGAGCTTGATGAGCGCACGGGCGAGCGCCGCGATGTCACGCATGCGCGCGGTCTTCTCGCGATGACTCTCGCGCGTCGGTTCGGTGTCCTCGGTGTCGTCTTCGGGTGCGCTCACGGGGTTTTTCGCCTCACTCCCCCCACGCCCGAAAGCGTGCGATCCACAGCGCTTGTTCCTCGTCGTCGATCCACTGGCCGACCGCGAGCACCTTCCCCGTATCCGCGACGGCCGCAGCCTGCGTGAACAGACCCGGCGGCAGCACCCCACCGCCGCCATCGCCTCGCGCCGAGAACAAGCACAGCGGCTGGGCGTCCGGATCCGTCTGCGCAACCCAGGCCTCGACCCACCCGTCGCTACCATCCGTCGTGGGATAGCTACCGATCAGCACCGGGCCGTTCGCACCGACGCCGAACCCACTCAAGCTCCAGTCCAAGCCACGACCGAGGAAATGATCGTCGCCGAAGAGCCATACCTCTTCGCCGTCGGCGTCGAGCTTCACCACCCAGAAGCGCACGAGCGAGGTGATGCGCTGATACGCCGCGTACACGTTGCCGTCTGCATCGAACGCGACGCCGATCGGCGTCAGCTCCTGCGAGCCACCGTCGTCCGCGGGCGTCCACGTCAGCACCGGCGCGCCACCGCCGGGCTCGTACACCAGCAGCGTGGCAGGTGCGCTGCTGAAGTCGACGTACGCCTGCGCGAGTAGTGCGACGCGGCCATCACCGGCGACCGCGACAGGCCCCGCGTTGTCGGTCGAGTACTGCACCTCGCTCGGGCCGTCGAAGCTCGTCGTCCACACCTCGATGCCGTCCGCGTCGAGCTTGCGCACCCACGCGTCGTCGTCGTCTTCGGCGACCGCGATCGTCGCACCGACGATGATCGTGCCGTCCGGCGCAACCGCGAGCGCCTCGGCCTCGTCGTCACCGTCGACGACCGGCGCGACGATGTCGTGGGTCCAGATCACCTCGCCATCTTTCGGCGACAGCCGCAGCACCTGCACGTCGGCGCCGGCGTCGGCGACCTCGCGCGTGACCGACACGTACGGCACGCCGTCGCCGTCGACCGTCACCGCGCCCGGTCGCACCGCCAGCGCTTCGGCCGAGATCGTCGTCGACCACCGCTCGGCGCCGGTATCGTCGAGCGCGACGACGAGCGTGCTCACCTCGCCGATCGTCTGCTCGCCCTTGGGGTCGACGTTGATCTCGCGTTGGTACGCGATCGCGTACGACCCACCGCTGCCGTCGCTCGCGATCGACACGCCGTACACGTCCGAGTCCTGCGTCGGACCGCTGCGCACGAGATCCCACTCGACGCTGCACGGAAAGATGCAATCGTTCGGGCACTCGTCGAGCTCGTCGTCGTTGCCGTCGTCGCAGTCCTCGCCGACCTCGACGAAGCCGTTGCCGCACGCGACGGTCGGCAGATCGAAGCCCGGCTCGCCGGTGGACTCGCTGCTCGAGCCCCCGCTCGACGACGTGCTCGTGTCGGCGACTGCAGTCGTCGTCGGCCCGGGCACCGTGGTCGACGACTCGCTGCTCGCGCTCGAGGTCGGCTCGATCGGCGCCGCGCCGTCGTCACCACACCCAAGCGGCATCGTGCCGACGATCACGAGCCCACGCAGAATTCGACGCATTGCTCTGAGCAATGTGCCGGCCGCACGCGATCGGGTCAAGCGTTCGGGGATCCGCCGACCGCGACCTCGAGTCGGTCTGCGCCGCGCACTCGAGCACGAACGACGCCACGAGCGTGGGGATGTCGATGGCCATGCGTGCATCGAGCTCGCGGTGTTCTCGGGCCGTTCGAGTGGTTCGTGACGCCTACCGTCGCGGGTGCAGCAGCTTCGCGATGAGCCCCGTCCAGCCGGTCTGGTGCGACGCACCGATGCCGCGGCCGTCGTCGCCGTGGAAGTACTCGTAAAACGGAATGTAGTCGCGGAACTGCGGATCGTCGTCGAGCCGCGGATCACCGCCGAACACCGGGCGCTTGCCATCCGCGCCGCGCAAGAAAATCGACGACAGCCGCCGCGCGAGCACGTCGGCGACGCGTGCGAGCGGCAACCGCTGGCCCGATCCCGTCGGACACTCCACGCGGAAGTCGTCACCGTAGTAGTGATGAAACCGCTGCAGCGCCTCGATCAGCAGGAAGTTGATCGGAAACCAGACCGGCCCGCGCCAGTTCGAGTTGCCGCCGAACACGTCGGTGTTCGACTCGCCGGGCTGATACTCGACGGTGTAGTGGCGATCACCGACCAGGAGCCGATACGGCGCGTCGCGATGCGCCGCGGACAGCGAGCGGATGCCGTAGTCGGACAGGAACTCCTCGGGATCGAGCAGCCGCTGCAGCAGTCGCTTCAGTCGATGACCGCGCAACAGCGACAACAGCCGCCGCTCGCCACGCCCGGGCTCCTGCCACCGCGACACCAGCGCGGCGAGCTCGGGCCGATGCGACAGCACCCACTCGAGTCGCGCCGCGAACGCCGGCAACTTCGCGAGCACCTCGGGCTCGAGCACCTCGACCGCGCACATCGGGATGAGCCCGACGAGCGAGCGCAGCTTCAGCGGTAGGCGCCGTCCGTCCGGCAGGCTCAGCACGTCGTAGTAGAACTTGTCGACGTCGTCCCACAGCCCGAACCCATCGTGGGCGCCGCTCGTCATCGCCTCGGCGATCTGCAAGAAGTGCTCGAAGAACTTGGTCGCGACGTCTTCGTAGACCGGGTTGTGCTGCGCGAGCTCGAGCGCGATGCGCATGAGGTTCAGGCTGTACATCGCCATCCAGCTGGTGCCGTCGGCTTGGTTGATGAAGCCGCCCGTCGGCAACGGCGCGCTGCGATCGAACACACCGATGTTGTCGAGCCCGAGGAATCCGCCCTGGAAGATGTTGCGCCCCTCGTTATCCTTGCGATTCACCCACCAGGTGAAGTTGAGCATCAGCTTGTGGAACACGCCCTCGAGGAACGCGAGGTCGCCCGCATCGCCGCGCTGCTTCTGATCGATCTTGAACACGCGCCACGTGGCCCACGCGTGGACCGGCGGATTCGCATCGTCGAACGCCCACTCGTACGCGGGGAGCTGCCCCGACGGATGCATGTACCACTCGCGCGTGAGCATCACGAGCTGCGACTTCGCGAAGTCGGGGTCGAGCACCGCGAGCGGCAGGCAGTGGAACGCGAGATCCCAGCTCGCGTACCACGGATACTCCCACGTGTCCGGCATCGAGATGATCTCGGCGTTGTTGAGATGTCGCCAGTTGCGATTGCGTCTACGCGCGGGCGCTTGGGGTGGAGGCGGCTGCTGCGGATCGCCCTCGAGCCAGCGCCGCACGTCGTAGCGATAGAACTGCTTCGACCAGATCATGCCGGCGAACGCCTGGCGCTGGATCCTCCGCGCATCGTCGTGCGCGAGGTCGACCTGCAGGTCGTGATAAAAGACGTCGGCCTCGGCGCGGCGCACATCGAACAATGCGTTCGTGTCCACCAGCGCGCCGGGTAACGGCCGCGGCGACAGCCGCATCACCGTGCGCACCTCGGCACCAGGCGCGACCTCGAACTGCCGATGCGCGGCGAACTTCGTGCCCGCGCCCGAGGTCGCGAGCACATCGCTGCGCCCGCCGACGATCGCCTCGTGGAACCCATCCTTGAACGGGCCCGGCGCGTCCACGCCGAACAACCGCCGCACGTTGGTGTCGTTCTCGGTGAACATCGGCGTCGCTTCGGGCTCGAAGTACAGCCAGTACGGACCGAGCCCGCGATCGTCGAGCTCGAGCGTGCCGGGTGCCGTCGCGACGATGCGTGGTCGACCGGCACCCGGCGCCCACGACCAGCGGTTGCGAAACCACGCCTGCGGGATCACGTGCAGCGTCGCCGGGCTCGGACCGCGATTGATCGCGCGCACGCGCATCACGACGTCACCGGGCGTCGGCTGCACGTACTCGATGAACACATCGAAGTAGCGACCGTCGTCGAACACACCGGTGTCGAGGATCTCGTACTCGGGCGCGTTGCGATCGCGACGGCGGTTCTCTTCGACGAGCGCGGTGTACGGGAACTCGGCCTGGGGATACTTGTAGAGCATCGACGCCCACGCATGCGAAGGCAGCGCGTCGAGGTAGTAGTAGATCTCCTTGACGTCCTCGCCGTGGTTGCCCTCGGCGTTGGTCAGACCGAACAACCGCTCCTTGAGGATCGGATCCTTGCCGTTCCACAGCGCGACCGACAGACACAGGCGCTGGCGATCGTCGCTGAAGCCACCGATGCCGTCCTCGCCCCAGCGATATGCCCGCGAGCGCGCGTGATCGTGCGGGAACGATTCCCACGCCGTGCCGTGCTCGCTGTAGTCCTCGCGGACCGTGCCCCACTGGCGCTCGCTGAGATAAGGGCCCCAGCGCTTCCACGTCGCCGTGCGCGTCTTGTCCTCGGCGAGGCGGCGGCGCTCGTTCATCGCTCGGGCTCGAGCAAGCGTTCGATCCGCAACAGCTCGCCCATGCCCCACGCCTGGAACGGTGCGCCGCGCGGGGTGTGGGGTGGCTCGGCGTCGGCGATCTCGGCGATGTGACCGAGGCCGAACCCGCCGAGCTGGGCGCGCAGCGGCGCGAGGAATCGTTCGCGCGCAGTCGCCCGGTGCGCGGGCGTGTTGCCGTGCACGCGCAGCCACGCCTCGACGAACGGGCCGAGCAAGTGCGGCCACACGGTGCCCTGGTGATACGCCGCGTCGCGCTCGTACACGCCGCCCTCGTACCGCGGCGCGTAGCCGGGCTCGCCCGGCGCGAGCGTGCGCAGACCCATCGGCACGAGCAGATGGTGCTCGACCGCGTCGACAATCGCCCGCGCGCGCGGGCCCTCGACGAGCGCGACCGGCAAGCCGCCGACCGCATAGATCTGGTTGGGACGCAGGCGCGCGTCGTGGCGACCGCGAACGTGGTCGACGTCGATCACGTCGTAGAGGAAGCCACGCTCCTCGCAGAAGAACTTCGCGAACGACGCCCGGCCTCGCTCGAGCAGATCGCTCAGACCGGCGCGGTGACGCGCCGCGAGCGTGAGCAGGTTCAGCCACAGCGCCTGGATCTCGACCGGCTTGCCGATGCGCGGCGTGACGACCCAGTCGCCGATCTTCGCGTCCATCCACGTGAGCTGCACGCCCGGCTCGCCCGCGGCGACCAAGCCGTCGTCGTCGACGTGGATGCGATGCCGCGTGCCGGCGACGAAGCCGTCGATGATGCCGAGCGTCGCGTCGAGCAACGCGGCCTGTCGCGCCGCCGCCAACGGACGACCCGCGGCGTCGCATGCGTCGATCAGCTCGCACGCGACGACGCCGAACCACAGCGACGCATCGACCGAGTTGTACTCCGGGGTGCCGCCGCGATCCGGCAAACGGTTCGGCAGCATGCCCTGGGACACGGTGTCGACCCAGCCCTCGAGCAGCGCCGCGGCTTCGTCGAGCTTGCCGGTCGCGAAGCACAGCCCGCGCATCGCCATGAACGTGTCGCGACCCCACTCGCCGAACCACGGATAGCCGGCGATCACGGCCGGTAGACCCTGACGGCGCACGATGTAGCTGTCGCGGGCGCGCGCACGTGCGTCACGACGACGGTCGGCCTCGATGCGTCGCCACCGACCCTCGAGCGTCGCGGCACCGATCGGCCGCACACCGGAGCCGGTGCCGCTGGTCGGTGCGTCGACGCCCAGATCTGACACTGGATCGGACAATAGATCGGACATCGCAGTCGCGCTGCCGAAGATCAGCACCGCACGCTCCGCGCCGAGCTCGAACGAGAACTCGCCGGGCGACCACACGTCCTCGCGATCGGGCAGCCCGCGCTCGCGCTCTTGCACGTAGAGCACGCGGTGGAACCACTCCGGCGCGTGCTCGTACGTGCCACTGCTCGCGGCAGCGATCGCCGGCACGCCGTCGTACGGCGTCCAGATCACCTGCCGGCCGCGCATCGCAACGCCCGGCGAGAGCGCCTCGTTCATCGCGTGCAGCGCGTGCGGATCGCGAGGACCGAGCAGCGGTCGCACGCGCAAGAACGCAGCGCCGCGACCGAGCTCGCGCGTCCACGTGCACACCACCGCGGCCGTCCCTCGCGGCACGTACAGCTCGGCGACGATGCGCGTACCGTCGGGAAGATCGAAGCGCCACTTCGGCCATGGCTCGGCCGTGAACTCGCGCAGATGGAACGCGCCGTCCGGATACACGACGTCGCCGTCGTAGAGGTTCGCGGACAGCGAGTAGTTGCCGGTCTCGGTCTCGACCCAGACCTCGGTGCCCTGCACCAGCAGGAATCGATCCGCAGGTGGCTGGGTCGCGACGAGCAACGCACCGTGATAGCGACGCGTGCGGATGCCGAGCACGGTGCCCGACGCGAACCCACCGAGCCCGTCGGCCTCGAGCCACTCGCAGCGCAGCGCAGCGTTGCCGTCGATGTCGCGCGGACCACCGGCCCCGGCGACACCCGGATCGAGACGAAGCAACGCGCGTTCGAGCACCGATCGCATGGCTACACCAGCGCGCCTTCGAACAGCCGTGCGTGCAGCAACGGCACGACCTTGCCGATGTCGGCGTCGTCGATGACGACCGTGAAGTTGATGCTGCCGATGCCGAAGCTCATCATCTCGACGTTGACGCCAGCGTCGGCGATGCACTGAAGGATGCGCCCGCCGATGCCGCGCGTGCGCGCCAGATGCTGGCCGACGATCGAGAGGATCGTCTTACCGGTGTGCAGCTCGCACTGCCCGAGCGGCTGCAGCGCGGCCATCGCCGCCTCGAGCGCGGGCAAGTTGTAGCTCGACACCGACACGCTGACCTCCGACGTCGAGATCATGTCGACATCGACGTGATGCCGCGCGAGCACGGCGAACACATCGGCGACGAAGCCGACCTGATCGAACATCCGCGTCGAGGTGAGCTGCAGGACGGCCTGGCGCTCCTTGTACGCGATGCTCGTGACCTCGGGCACCTCGAGGTTCGGCGTGCTGGTGATCACGGTGCCGGGATGCTCGGGGCGATTGGTGTTCATCACCCGCACGGGAATGTCGCCGGTCATCGCCGGCAGGAGCGTCGACGGATGCAGCACGCGGCTGCCGAAGTACGCGAGCTCGGCGGCCTCGTCGAAGCGCATCGTCGGGATGCTGCGCGCCGACGGCACCACAGAAGGATCGGCCGACATCACGCCGTCGGTGTCGCTCCAGATCTGCACCTCTTGCGCCCGAATCGCCGCGCCGACGAGGCTCGCGGTCAGATCGCTGCCGTTGCGCCCGACCGTCGTGATCTCGCCCTTGGCGTTCATGCCGACGAAGCCGGTGACGATCGGTACCATGCCCTCGGGCACCTTCGACTTCAAGCCCTCACGCATGCGCGCATCGAAGCCCTCGGTCGGGCGCGCGCGGCCGAAGTTGGAATCGGTGACAAAGCCGAGGTCCCACGCATCGAAGCCCAGCGCGGGCAGGCCCTGGCGCGCGAAGAAGTCGGCGATGCAGCGCATGCTCATGCGCTCGCCGAAGCTCGAGATGTAGTCGAGGCTGCGTGCGCTCAGCTCCTTGACGAGCTTGATGCCGCGCAAGAGATCACGGATCTCGGCGAACAGCGGTGCGAGCAGCTCGGGCGAGCACTCGAGCGACGACGCGATCTCGGTCTGCCGCGCGATCACGCGCTCGCCCGCATCGGCGCCGCCGGCCGCCGCCCGCGCGGCATCGATCAGCGCGTCGGTGATGCCCTTGTGTGCCGAGACGACGACGATCGGCGAGCGGGTGCGATGACTGGCGACGATCGCCATCACCTTCTCGATCTGCGCCCGGTTCGCGACGGAACTCCCGCCGAACTTCATGACGATCATGTGGAAGCCTCGGCTGGGACCCGGAGTGTCGGGGCCCGCGCGAGTTTCGTCAACGCCCTGATAGGCACGGTTGGATACGCACGGTTGGATACGCACGGTTGGATACGCACGGTTGGATACGCACGGTTGGACACGCAAGCCCGACACGCAAGGCCCGACACTCGAGGGATGACGTCGATCGACATGCGTGACAATTGATCGATCCCACGAGCGCCCGTCTGATCTACGCTGGCGTGGCCGAGTCCGCCATGCTCGAGACGCTGCTCCTGTTCGACGATCGCATGATCGAGCACGACCCGGGTCCAGGGCATCCGGAGCGTCCCGACAGACTGCGTGCGATCGAAGCGGTGCTCAGCTTGCGCACCCAGACGCATGCACGCATCGAACCTGCACGCGCTGCAACCGAGGAACAGATCGCGCACGTCCACACCTTCGATCACATCGCGAAGGTCGGTGAGCTCGCGGGTCAGTACGGCAGCCTCGATCCCGACACGCACGTCTCCCCCGACAGCGTGCGCGCGGCGGTGCTCGCTGCCGGTGCGGCGACACAGGCGATCGACGCGGTGTGCACCGGCACCGCCGCGAACGCGTTTGCGCTGGTGCGCCCACCGGGCCATCACGCCGTCGCTGGGCGACCGATGGGCTTTTGCTTGTTCAACAACATCGCGATCGCGGCGACCCACGCACGCCTCGCGCACGGCAAGCAGCGCGTCGTGATCATCGACTGGGACGTGCACCACGGCAACGGCACCGAGTCGATCTTCTACGACACCGACAACGTGCTGTTCTTCTCCGTCCACCAGGCGCCGCTGTATCCCGGCACCGGCGAAGCGTGGGCTTCGGGGGTCGGCGCGGGGCTCGGTTACACGGTGAACGTCCCACTGCAGGCCGGCGCCGGCGATGGCGACTACGCGCGGGTGTTCCGCGAGATCATCATCCCGATCGCCGAGCAGTACGAGCCCGACATCGTGCTGGTCTCGGCCGGATTCGATGCGCATCGCGACGATCCGCTCGGCGGCATGGAGCTGTCCGAGGACGGCTTCGCCACGCTGTGCGGCGAGGTCCGCGGACTTGCGGCACGGCGGGCCTGCCCGCTGATGCTGACGCTCGAGGGTGGCTACGATCTGGCGGGGCTCGCCAAGAGCGTGCACGCCTGCATCGACGTGCTCACCGGCGACGAGCCGCCACCCGTCGACCCCAGCGCGTCGACGCGCGCCGAGGCGGACATGCGGACCGCGATCGGTCGGCAGCGCGAGTTCTGGCGGGTATGATCGCAGTGCGCGTGAGAGCTTGACCGCGGTCACGCGTCCGCGGTGTCATGGCTCGGCGCGTCTTCATGGACGACGATGACAGTGAGCTCCCGGTATCCTCCCTCCTCGCGCCTTGCCCTCGGCGCAGGCCCTAAGGCAGCCACAGCCGCGCCCACTGCTCCAGCACGATGAGCGACCACAGCCGCAATCCATGATCGCGCACGCCACTGCGATGCTCGTGCACCAATCGCGCAATCTCGGTCGGCTCGAGCCATCCGCGATGACGCACCACGTCCGGTGACAACCACTCGGATACGAGGCGATCGAGATCGCGACGCATCCACACCCCGAGCGGCGCGTTGAACCCGAGCTTGCCGCGTCCGACGATCTGCTCGGGTAACAGCGAGCCGGCGATCTTCCGCAACACACGCTTGCTCGCGAGCACCCCGACGCGATGACGCGACGGGATCTGCATCGCGAGCTCGACGAGCCGCACGTCGCACAGCGGCACGCGCAGCTCGAGTGCCCACGCCATGCTCATGCGATCCGAGCCGCGCAGGACGTTCTCCGGCAAAAAACCGTGCAGGTCGGCATATGCCGCGCGCTCGACCGCATCGCCGTGCCGCGGCCTCGCGAAATCGTCGGCGACCGGCTGCACGCGCCCCGCCGCGCGCACACGCTCGCGAAACCCGGCGGTGTACAACGCATCGCGCTCGGCAGCCGCGCTGTAGCCGACCCATCTCGCGTAGCGCTCGGCCGGGGGTAGCTGCGCCGCACCGATGAACTGCCGCGCCCACCGCCGATAGCTGCGCGCGACCGCCTGCTCGCGACCCTGCGTCAGCCGCGTGCCGAGCTCGTACACCCCGCGCGGCAGCCCCGAGCTGCGCTCGGCGAGCAGCATGCCGCGATACCTCGGGTAGCCACCGAACACCTCGTCGCCGCCGTCGCCCGCGAGCGCGACGGTGACGCTGCCGCGCGTGAACTTCGACAGCGCGGACGAGAGCAGTGCGGTCGGCGATCCGAACGGCTCGTCGAACCCGCGCACCATCGCCTCGAGCCCGCCGAGCACGTCGATGTCGAGCACGACCTCGTGATGTCGCGTCGCGAAGCGCTGCGAGACGACACGCGCCATGGCCCGCTCGTCGTAGCTCTTGCCCTCTTCGCCATAGCCGACACAGAACGTCTCGACCGGCGCGCCGCCCTTTTCCGCGAGCACCGCGACGATCGTCGACGAATCGAGTCCACCCGACAAGAACGCGCCGAGCGGCACGTCGCTGCGGGTCTGCAGCAGGATCGCGTCGCGCAGCACCGGCTCGACGATCTCGGCCCAGGTCTCGAGATCGTGCTGCTCGTCGATCGCGGGCTCGGCGTCCCACCACCGCCAGGTGCGGATCTCACCGGCTTGCCACACCAGCGCCGAGGCGGGCGGCAGCTGGTGCACCGCGGCGAACGCCGAGCGCGGCGGCGGCACGTAGTAGAGATCGACGTAGGCGTCGAGCGCGACCGGATCCGGCTCGCGCGACACCCACGGGCACGCGAGCACGGCCTTGGGCTCGGAGCCGAACGCGAGCTTCGCCGACGCACCGGTGCCCTCGCTCGACCAGAACAGCGGCTTGATCCCGACGTGATCGCGCGCGAGCAACAGCCGCCTTTCGCGGTGGTCCCACAGCCCGAACGCGAACATGCCGTTGAGGTGCGACATCAGCTCGTCGCCCCACTCGCGATAGCCGGCGAGCAGCACCTCGGTGTCACCCTTGGTGCGGAAACGATGACCGCGGCGCTCGAGCTGCGCGCGCAGCTCGAGGTAGTTGTAGATCTCGCCGTTGAACGTCACGGTGAGCAAGCCGTCCTCGCTGTGCATCGGCTGGATGCTCTGCGCGAGATCGATGACCGCGAGCCGGCGATGCCCGAAGCCCCAACCCTGCCCCACGTGCACGCCACGACCGTCGGGCCCGCGATGCGCGACGGCATCGGTCATGCGTCCGAGCACCGCAGCGTCGACATCTCCGACGAGTCCGGCGATCCCACACATCCTTGGGGTCAGCCCCCGTCCTCGCGCACGACCATCCGCAGCTTGCCGGCGGCGGTACGCGCGATGTGATCGACGGTGTGGACCTCGATCGTCGTCGCCGCGCCTAGTCGCTCGCGCGCAGATGCGACGAGCTCGGCTTCGTGGCCCGGGGTCCACGTGCCGCGCGGCACGACGTGCAGCTCGACGTGCCCGAGCCGCGGCTGTCGGATCTGCGCCTCGCGAATGAACTCGAGCGCCTTGAAGATGTGATCGGCGCGACCGACGATGGTGCCGTCGGCCAGCAGGATCGCGTCCTCGCGGCGGCCGTCGATCTCACGGACGATCCGACCGGGCCGGCCACACGAGCACGGCGCATCGTCGAGCACGACGAGATCGCCGGTGTCGTAGCGAATGAACGGCTGGTGCCAGTTGTCGAGCGAGGTGCCGATGACGCGATACATCTGCATGCCGAACGCATCGCGCGCGTGCTGCACGAACTCGACGCACGCATGGTCCTCGTCGACGTGCAAGCGCCCCGCCGGACACTCACTGAAGTTTGCGACCGCCTCCGTCTGCGCGTAGTGCTCGCGCGGCACGACTCCGAACCCTCGCTCGATCCGCTCGCGCTGCACGGCACTCACGGACTCCGACGCGAGCGTCACCCACCGCAGCGCGGGCAGCCGAATGTTCGCGCTCGCGGCGGCATCCGCGAGCACGGTGACCATCGATGGATAGCCGTGGATCCACGGGATGTCGTGATCGGCGATCGCCCGCAGGTACTGCTCGGCCGTCGCGGGCCCGAGGTGATAGCAGGACAGCAGCAGCTGCCGCCCGGGGAAGTTGATCCGCCAAAACGGCGGCTCGCGATCGCCGACCGGAACGATCAAGCGACCGCCGAGCTGGGCGCACCACGTACGCGGCTGCAGGCCGTGCCACATGCGGTAGCGCCAACACACCGCCCACTGCTCGCGCACGGCGCCCGTCGACAGCAAAAAGCGCATGCCGGCGCCGGTCGTGCCGCTGGTCTGCAGCTGCACCGGCGCGTGGGTCTCGTCGTGCGGCACCGACGTCGCGCGCATCCGATCGCCCTCGCGCAGGATCAGATCCTTGCTCGTGATCGGCAGCACCTCGATCTCCGAGACATGACCGATGCGCGCCGGCACGATGCCGCTTGCCCGCATCACCTCGCGCCAGTACGGCACGTTGCGTTCCGCGTGCACCAACATCGCGCGAAGCCGGGCAGTACGCCGGGCCTCCAGCTGCGCCGTGGTCCACTGCTCGCGGATCCGTGCGTACGCGAGCCGATCGTCGAATTCGCCAGAGAAACGCTGCCTACGCAGCCGTAGACCCTCGGCGGAGCACAGGAGATTCTGCGCCCACCACGGCGCAGCGCCGTACAGCGCCGTCAGCTCGTTTCGCACCGCGGCAAGCCTAATACAAATGCAGCGAACCCAGGCCCGGAAAAGCTGCGTGGCGAGACTCGCACCACTTGCGCTGGTGGATCGAGCCGCTGATCCTCGTGTTCCTCGGGTGCGCCGCCGTCGGGGCGGTGTTCGGTCTCGCCGATCGACGTGCGCGCCACGAGCTCGCCGTGATGGCCCTCAGCCACTTCCCGGGATGGCGAGATCGCGTGGGTGCGAGTGCCGCGACACCGAGCCGTGAGACAATCGCCCCGCCTCCACCAGCTTCGCCATCATGAAGGACATGCCCCGCAGTGCGCCCGCCAAGCGGATCGTCGTCGTCATCCTCACGCTCGACGAGGAGTCGAACATCGAGAAGGCGATCGCGTCGGTACGAGGCCGCGCACCGATCGTGGTGGTCGATTCGGGCTCGCGCGACGGGACGCGCGAGCTCGCGAAGTCTGCGGGCGCCGAGGTCCACGAGCACGCGTTCGTCGACTATGCGAGCCAGCGCAACTGGGCGCTCGAGCAGATGCAGCCGCGCTTCGAGTGGGTGTTCTTTCTCGACGCGGACGAAGAGGTGACCGACGAGCTGTGGAGCGACATCGAGGCGGCGACGACGCGCGACGATCTCGACGGCGCGTACGTAGGGCTGACGTTCTTCGTGCTCGGGCGCGAGCTCAAGCACGGCGGCTTCGGTGGTGCGTCGATCCTGCGGCTCATGCGACCTGCGATTGCGCGGTTCAACCGCGGCACGAACGAGCGTGTCGATGACAGCAAGATGCGGGTGATCCGGCTCGCCCACAAGCTGCGCCACGACGATCACAAGCCGCTCGCAGAGTGGTTTCGCAAGCACGTGCGCTATGCCGAGCGCGAGGCTCGGCACTACGTCGACGGTGACGACAACCGCCGCGGGCTCGACGGCTTCTCGATGCGCACCAAGGCGGGGCGGATGATCGGCGTACGCTGGGCGTACAACAAAATGCCGCTGTTCCTGCGCCCGTTCGTGCACTTCGGCCGCACCGTCGTCGCGCAGAACGCTTGGCGCGACGGGCTGCCCGGGCTCATGTACGCCGGCATGCAGTCGCTGTGGTATCCGCTGATGATCGACGTCTTCATCTACGAGCATCGCTGGCAGAAAAGGCTCGGCCGCGAGGAGCACGAGTCGTGAGTGCGGTCGAACCCGTCGATGCGTGCCCGGCTTGTGGCGAGCGCGCGCGCACGCCCGTGCTCGGTGATGGGCATGGGGCGCTCGACCTCGCCCGCTGCGAGCGCTGTGGGCTCGTGCACGCGATCGGTCGCGTACGCACCGACGTGCTCGATGCGGGCTATGGCGTGCGCGCGCAGGGCCACGACGAGGTGGATCGCGAGCGCAAGCGTCGAGCCGTCGCGCTCTACGACGAGCTCTCGCACGGCCGCCTCATGCGCCCCGAGCCGGGGGCCACCGCGCTCGATCTCGGCTGCAACACGGGCCTCTTGCTCGACGTGCTCGCCGAGGTCGGCTACGCGACCGAGGGCGTCGAGCGCTCGCCCGGCGCGCGTGCGTTCGCCGAGCGCAGCCACCGGATCCACGACCTCGACCTCGAAGCCCCGGGCGCGACGACCGGTCGCCGCTACGCGCTCGTGACCATGACGCACGTGCTCGAGCACATGGGCGATCCGGTTGCGGTCGCGCGCTTCGTCGCGCGTCACCTCGATGACGACGGCATCGGCGTGATCGAGGTCCCGAACTGGGATGACATCGCGCGCGGGGTCTGGGGCGCCCGCTACCGCCCGCTCGAGCTCGGCGATCACGTGTGCTTCTTCGATCGCGACACGCTCGGCGAGGTCCTGCGTCGCGCCGGCCTCGAGGTCCGGACGATGTGGAGCCGGCCGCAGGGCGCGACGCTCGTGATGCCGTCCCTGCTCACCGCGCTCGATCACGCACGCGCGCTCGTGCCGTGGTCACGGACGTCGACGGCCGGGGCCATGTCGGCGCGCGAGGATCTCGGCGAACGCGCCTCCGGCACGCTGCGCGCGCGGGTGCTCGGCGCGCTCGACCGGCTCGATCCCTGGCTCGCGCGCGTCGCCAGCCCTGACTTCGTCGGCGGATGGTTCAGTCGCGCCGGCGCCAACCTGGTCGCGATCGTCTCGCGGGCGCCCGATCAACAACGGTCTTGACACCGCCCCGGCGCCTGACCGATTCTCCCGGCCCCAACGCATGGGGTGGTAGTTAAGTCGGTTATAACGCCGGCCTGTCACGTCGGAGGTCGCGGGTTCGAGTCCCGTCCGCCCCGCTAGGGAACTGAAGGAGCCCCCGAGGTCACCACCTCGGGGGTTTTTTCTCGTCCGCGAGCGGCCGCGCTAGCGGTGATCGATCGACGAGGCGCCCGACGTCTCGCGGTTGACCTGCGTCGCGCTACCGAGCCACACGATCGAGCTCGCGCCGCTCGCCTCGGCGACGAGCGATGTGTTCGCGGTGACCTCGGCACTGCTCGCGCCGCTCGAGTCGATCTCGACGTTGTCCGCGACGAGCGCTGCGGCCTGGAGCTCGGACGCACCCGAGATGTCGGCCTCTAGCTTCGTCGTCTTGCCCTGCAGACGCAGCGTGCTCGCGCCCGACACCTCGACCTCGAGGCTCGCGCCATCGAGCGCGGTGACCTCCGCGCGCGACGCACCGCTCAGCTCGATCTCGTCGAGCTCGGGTGTGGTGAGCACGAGAACGAGCGGCAGATCCGGGATCACGTTGCCGGTCATGTGCGCGCGCAGGCGCCCACCCTTGCTCTCGACCTCGACGCTCGGGACGAGGTTCGAGTCGCCACGCACCTCGACCCGACGCTGGAGCCCCTGCTTCGCGTGCACGTGGAACACACCACCCACGTCGATCGCGTGGAACGGATCGACCTCGCGGACCTCCGTCAGCGGCTCCCCGTTGCCCCGCGTCATGCAGCCGTTGGCGAGGCCCGAACCGAGGATGGCTCCGGCGAGAACGGCGAAGGTGGTGCGCTTCATGTGGGTGGCGCAACCCTTACCACGTGTGGCTATTTCAGGACTCGCATTCAGGAGGAGGCTCACCACGCCGCCATGACGGCGGTCGCATTGTGAAAGCCCTCGATGCTGCCGGCATACTTCGCGATCTCGCCGTAGCCGGCCATGCCGATCAGCGGGAAGTTACGGCCGCCGTGGAACGCGACGACCTGCTCGGCGTAGCGATCGCCGAGTAGCTGCATGCGTGCGCCGCAGTCGAACACCAGCGCGCCGTGGATCGCTTGATTCTCGAACGGCTCGAGCACGCGATTGGCCAGCGTACGCGCGGACTCGATGAGCGCGTCGGGGGTCGCGCTCGCGACCCGCACCATCGCGCCGAGCGGCAGGCTGCCGGCGAGGACGATCGAGCCGTCTTCGAGCACGCGCAGCGGCGCGCGGATCTTGAGCTGATCGCCGAACATCGTGCGCGCACCGAGCTCGTGCGTCGCCATCGCGCTCACCAGATCGTCCCCCGCGCGCATGAGCCCGAGGCGTACGAGCTCCGCTCGATACGCGTCGGCGGCGGGTTTCTCGTCGAGGCGTCGCAGCGTGCTGCCGTCGATCTCCGTGATCGTCATCTCGCGGCCGTTCTCGGCGCCGCACCAGCCGTGGTGGGCGACGAGCGACGGGCATGCGTCGGAGAACAAACCGATGAGCACCGCTGCGTCGCGCAGCACCTCGCGGCCCGCGAACACGTATGTCGACTCGAAGCGCCAGCCGTCACCCGCGGTCGCGCCGAAGATCCGCCAGTGCGGCGGCACCGACGACTGCAGCGCGGCACACAGCGCCTCGCCGTCGCAGGCGAAGGCGTCGGCGAGCGCGATCATCACCTGGCTGCGCGCTGGCACGCGATGCGCCCCGTCGACGAGTCGACGCGCGGCGGTGCGGATCTGCCCGGCGGGATCGCGACCGAGATCGTGGGCAACGCTGATCGAGAAGCCGAAGTCGCGACCACCGATCACCGCAGCGACCGGCTCGGTGCGCGTCACACCGCGCTCGGTGAATGCGGCGCCCGCCGTGGTCGCGCCGACGATCGGCGCGCCGAGGCCATTGGACGCAGCCGCGAGATACGGCGCTGGATCGAGCTCGATGGGCAGGTAGAGTATCCCGAGCCGCGGGCCGTCGAGGCGCGCCGCAACAGCAGCCATCTCGCGCTCGAGCGCTTCGGGTCCGCCATGAGTGGGTCCGACGCTGACGATTTCCATGGGTGTCTCGCGATCTGACCCGAGCTTATGGGATGCATGCCGTCGGTCAATCACGCATCGTGTGGTGCGCGCGCGCTGTAACAGCAGCACGGCGAATTTCGTCTGTTAGAATCACCGCGCGCGGAGCGGAACCGCGCTGGCGGAACTTCGTTTCCTTCGCGATGCGTCCGCCTCTCGGAGCAACGCGACAAACCACGTCGACGTCGATGCAGCGGGCCGAACGAGTGTTCGCGCGATCCGACCGGTGCGAACGCGAGGCGACGAGGTGCGACGTGATGACGCCCTCGTCGACGTGATCACGACGTGGGCGCGCGTCGCGCCAGCGCTTCTGTGCCGTATCATCCTCTCGCATGCGCATCACGATCAACTACTGCGTTCAGTGAAACTACCTCCCCCAGGCCACCCGGGCGGTGGCCGAGCTACGCGAGCGATTCGGGACGAGCGTCGTCATCGACCTCGTTCGCGGCGGACGTGGGATCTTCGACATCGAGGTCGACACCGTGCGGATCTTCAGCAAGCACGAGCTGCAACGCTTTCCCGATGCGGGCGAGATCGCGGACCTCGTCGCAGCACGGCAACCGGCCACGTGAGATGAACGGCGCTCGCGACGTGTTGCGAGCGCCTTCGTGCTGCACGTGCGCCGTGGCGCGGTGGACCTGCCCAAGCGCATCGCGATCATGAGGCCCGCCGCATGAGGGCCCAGACCGAGCAGGTGGAAGACCGCCCGCGCACGCTGCTACGCTTGGTCGAGATGGACCCCGCGGCTCGAGCCGGAGTCGAAGCGAGCCTTCGTGCCAGACGCGAGGCGTTGGTGCGCGAGGGTGATCACGAGCTTGGCGCCGAGGTCGACACGGCACGCAAGGTCGACGACGACGCCGCGCCGCTCGCCGAGATGGAGAAGGTGATCGCGTCGAACCGCAACCGCGCGCGCGCCGAGGAGCTGCAGCAGGTCGAGGCCGCGCTGCAGCGACTCGCCGACGATCCCGAAGGCTTCGGGATCTGCGAGCAATGCGAAGACCCGATCCCCATCCGCCGCATCGAGCTCATGCCGTGGGTCAAGCGATGCATCGCGTGCCAGCAGGGCAGCGAGGACGATCGACCCGACGGCAAGCGCCGGCACATCACCGACTATCGCTGACCCCGACCGCCGTGCCCGCGTGAGCGCTGTGTCGTGACAATCGCGACGCACCGCAGTATCTCTTCGATCCGAAGGTGGCGTCGCGAATTCGATGGCTCGGCGCGGTCACGATCGTGCTCGCGTGCGGCGAGCCCGTGCCGGCGCAGCCGGAGCCGACGCCGGACGCGGGACCTCCGACGTTCACGCGCGACGTCGCGCCGATCGTGTTCCGCCACTGCGCGCCATGCCACACCGAGAACGGCGCCGCACCGTTCGCGCTGGTCGACTACGACGACGTCCGCGATCATGCCTCGCAGATCGTCGAGATCACCGCGAGCCGCACGATGCCGCCGTGGCTGCCTGCACCCGGCGTCACCCGCTTCGTCGGCGAGCGCCGCCTCACCGACGGCGAGCTCGAGACGCTCGCAAAGTGGGCCGACGCCGGGCGACTCGAGGGTGACGCCGCCGAGCTGCCGCCGCGACCGGCGGTCGCCTCGAGCTGGCGCGTCGGTGCGCCCGACGTGATCCTCGAGCCCGACGTCGCGTTCACCGTCCCCGCCGACGGCACGGACGTGTATCGCAACTTCGTGATCCGCGTGCCGCCCGAGGCCGACGGCTGGATCAAGGCGGTCGAGCTGTTGCCCGGCAACCCGAAGGTCGTGCACCACGCGGTGATGCGCGTCGATCGATCCGGCACTGCAGCGCGGCGCGACGCGGAGGATCCCGAGCCGGGATTTTCCGGGATGGATTTCGCCGGCGCGAACATGCCGGACGGTCGCTTCATCGGCTGGACACCGGGCAAGGCGCCCGACGCCGGTCAGGCCGCGCGCGCGTTCCGACTCGTCGAGGGCAGCGACATCGTGCTGCAGGTACACGTGCGTCCGACCGGCAAGGCCGAGACCGTGAAGCCGCGCATCGGCCTGTTCAAGAGCGATCGCCCCGCGACGCGCCGAGCGTTGGCGATGGAGCTGTCGTCGACCGAGATCGATCTACCGGCCGGCGCCGCCGACGTGCACGTCGTCGATCGATACACCTTGCCGGTCGATGTCTACGTCGTGACCGTCTATCCGCACGCGCACTATCTCGGCAAGCGCGTGGACGCCTGGGCCGACCTGCCGGACGGCAGCAAGAAGTGGCTCGTGCAGATCGACGACTGGAACTTCGACTGGCAGGACCAGTATCGCTTCGCCGAGCCGCTGTTGCTCCCGGCCGGCAGCACGCTGCGCATGGACTGGAGCTTCGACAACTCCGCGAGCAATCCCCACAACCCGAGCTCACCGCCGGTCACCGTCGGGTTCGGTCCGCGATCGGTCGACGAGATGGCGGAGCTGATCCTCGAGATCGAGCCCGCTGATCCGGCGAAGCTATCGGAGCTCGATCGTCACTTCATGAACGGCTGGCTCGATCGCCAGATCGCACACTTCGACCGGGCGCTCGCTGCGAAGCCGGCTGATGTCGCGTCGATCATCGCGAGGGCCGGGCTGCTCGGCCGCCGCGGGCAGACCGACAAGGCGATCGCCGACTACGAGCGCGGTCTCGTGATCGCGCCCGAGCGGCACGACGCACGCGTCGACCTCGCGATCGTGCTGATGACGACGAGCACATGGGCGAAGGCGCGTGCGCAGCTCGACCTCGCGATCGCGACCAAGCCGGACGACCCGCGTGCCCACCTCACCCTCGGCAATCTGCTGCGCAAGCAGAAGTCGTTCCCCGAGGCAGTGACGCACCTGCAGCGTGCGCTCGAGATCGATCCCGCATCGGTCGATGCGTGGAACAACCTCGGCATCACACACGAGCTCGCGGGCCAGCTCGCCGACGCCGAGAATGCACTCGCGCGGGCCGTCGAGCTCGCACCGAAGCGCACGCTGTTCCGCGAGAACTACGCGCGCGTGCTCGCGGCGCAGAACAAAGATGCCGACGCGCTCGCGGCGTATCGCGCGGTGCTCGAGGTCGACCAGACCTCCGTCGGATCGCTGAAGGGTCTCGCCGCGGTGCTCCTGCGCAGCGCCGAGGAAGGATCGGCGAGCGCATTGCGTGCGGTCGATGCCGCCGAGCGAGCGACGCGTGCGACCGATGGTCGCGATCCCGCGGTGCTCGAGGTGCTCGCGCTCGCCTACACGGCGGCCGGCAAGCCGGACAAGGCCCTCGCGACCGCTCAGAACGCGCTCGCGCTCGCCCGCACCGCCGGCGACGGCGCGCTCGTCGATCGGTTGATGACGCGCATCGACGAGCTGCGTCGGCGCGGTGGTTGACCCGTCCCGTCCCGCCCACGGTGACGTCAGGCGAGCGCGCGTAGCGGTGCGAGCCGGGCCCAGACCGGCAGATGATCGGACGCGATGCGCGTCTCGTTCGACGCATACGCGTGCACCTCGCGCAAGAGCACTGCCGGTCGCGTCCAGATCCGATCGAGCGCGAGCAACGGCCGCCGCACCGGATAGCTGCGCGGCGCGGGCTGGCCGCCGAAACGAGCGCGCAGCTTGCCGAGCACGTCACCGCGCGGCAGCCAGCTGTTGAAGTCACCCATCACGACGAGCGGTACGTCGTCGCCGGCGACTTCGTCGAGCAGATGCGCGCAGCGACCGAGCTGCGCATGCCGCTCGCGCACGCGGACCCCCAGATGCGTGTTCATCACCATCAATCGACGACCCTCGTGCTCGAGCACCACGCGCATGAGACATCGCGGCTCGCGACCCTCGACACTGAGATCGAAGCAGCTCGCGTCGACGATCGGCAGGCGCGACAGGATCGCGTTGCCGTAGGGCCCCGCGTCGCGGCACATCGTCGTGCCGAGCACCGGATGCATGCCGAGTCGCTCGGCGAGCTCCGCGACCTGCCCGCCGCGCGCGCCCGGATGTGCCGATAGCACCTCCTGCAGTGCGACGATATCAGGATCGAGGCGCGCGAGCACGTCGCCGACCCGCGTGATGTCGGTGCGGCCGTCGAGCCCGACACCACCGTGGACATTGTACGTGACGACCACGAGCGCACGCGACGGCGTCGAGAGAACGTTGGTTCGATCAATGAGCATATCGTGCCTCTGCGTGCTGTGATCCGTGGGTGCCACCGACCATGTCGCCCCAGACCGGTCGCTGCGGATCGATGAGGTCCGTCATGGGCCGACATGCACGAGAGCAAGTCGCGCGTCATCTGCCGCGCGCTGAAAATCGCCGTCATCTTGCCGGGCCCGTCGCTGCATCACGTGCTCGTGCGCAACGCTGCGGGCGCTCGCGCTCGACTGTGCGCCCGCGACACTGCCGCGGCTTGTCGGATCACGTACCGCGCCGGATCGAGGATCTCGACGTGCGTCATGCGAGGTGCTTTGCCACCCAGCCGCGCAAGCGGCCACCGCGCGGTTGCACGGCACCTTCTGCGTGCCAAAGCGGAGGCGGTGGTCGACGCGCACAGGCCACGACCGATGCTGCACGACGATTTCCCGCTCCCGCGCGAGCCCGCGATGCCGACCGACGGCCGCGCGCGCGTCGTCGTCGCTGCGATCGAGCCGTCGATCGCCAGCGGTCATCCGATCAAGCGCATCATTGGTGACGTGCTGCCGATCTCGGCGGTGCTCCTCGCCGACGGTCACGACGGAGTCGCGGGCGCTCTCATGGTCCGCCGGCCGGGCAGCAATGCATGGGCGGAGCAACCGCTCGTCGCTGCCGGCAACGACCGCTACGGAGCGACGCTCGCGCTCGATCGCGTCGGTCGCTGGGAGCTACGCGTCGAGGCATGGATTGCATCGCGACCCGACCGCACGCTCGCGACCAAGAGCGACGTGCATGCGATCGTCGTCGACCCGGTGCACGCCCGCTTCGCGGCCTGGTACGAGCTGTTCCCGCGATCGACCGGCGCCGCCGGAGCCCACGGCACGTTCCGCACCGCCGAGGCGTGGCTGCCGTACATCCGCGACATGGGCTTCGACGTGCTGTACCTGCCGCCCGTCCACCCGATCGGCATCACGCATCGCAAGGGCCGCGACAACTCGACGACGGCCAGGCCCGGTGAGCCGGGCAGTCCCTGGGCGATCGGTGCGGCCCAAGGTGGTCACACCGCGATCCATCCCGAGCTCGGCACGCTCGACGACTTCGATCGCTTCGTCGCCCGCGCGCACGATCACGGGCTGATGATCGCGCTCGACATCGCGTTCCAGACCTCGCCGGATCATCCGTGGGTCGCCGAGCACCCGGCGTGGTTCAAGCGCCGCCCCGACGGCACGATCCAGTGCGCCGAGAACCCGCCGAAACGCTACGAGGACGTCTACCCGTTCGACTTCGAGAGCGACGACTGGCGCGCGCTTTGGACCGCATTGCGCGACGTGTTCCGGTTCTGGATCGATCACGGCGTCACGGTCTTCCGCGTCGACAATCCCCACACCAAGCCGATCGGGTTCTGGGAGTGGTGCATCGCGTCGATCAAGGCACGTCATCCCGAAGCCACGTTCCTCGCCGAGGCGTTCACGCGTCCGCACCTCAAGTATGGTCTCGCGAAGATCGGCTTCTCGCAGGGCTACACGTACTTCACGTGGCGCAGCACGAAGGCGGATCTCGAGCGCTACATGCTGGAGCTCACAGACACCGAGGTCGCCGAGTACTTCCGGCCGAGCTTGTGGCCGAACACGCCGGACATCCTGCCCGAGGATCTGCAGCACGGCGGACGCGCGGCGTTCGTGTCGCGGCTCGTGCTCGCGGCGACGCTGTCGAGTCACTGGGGGATCTACGGCCCCGCGTTCGAGCTGATGGAGCACGTCGCACGGCCCGGCTCCGGCGAGTACCTCGCGAACGAGAAGTACGAGATCAAGTCCTGGGACATCACGCGCTCGGACAGCCTCGCGCGGACGATCGGCGCCATCAATCGCATCCGCCGCGAGCAGCCTGCGCTGCAGCACAACGAGGGCCTGTGCTTCCACACCACCGACGACGACATGCTCGTGTGTTACAGCAAGAGTCACGGCGATGATGCCGTGCTCGTCGTCGTGAGCCTCGATCACCACCACCGTCGCAGCGGCTTCGTGCAGCTCGACCTCGAGACGCTCGGCGTCGAGCGGAGCACCCCGTTCCAGGTCCACGATCTCGTCGGCGGCGGCCGCTACCTGTGGCACGGCGCCCGCAACTACGTCGAGCTCGACCCCGCGATGCCGGCGCAGATCTTCGCGATCCGCCGGCGCGTCCGTAGCGAGCGCGACTTCGACTACTGGCTGTGAACCGCATGGCACGCGACGACGAGACGACCGAGCTCTCCACCGACGATCGCCTGTGGTTCAAGGACGCGATCATCTACGAGATCCAGATCCGCGCATTTTCCGACAGCAACGGCGACGGCGTCGGGGACTTCGCCGGCCTCATCGGCAAGCTCGACTACGTGCAGGATCTCGGCGTCACCGCGATCTGGCTCCTGCCGTTCTATCCGTCGCCGCAGCGCGACGGCGGCTACGACATCGCGGATTACCGCAAGATCAATCCGACGCTCGGCACGATCGCGGAGTTCAAGCGACTCATGCGCGAGGCGCATCGTCGCGGCATCCGCGTCATCACCGAGCTCGTGATCAACCACACCTCGGATCAGCACCCGTGGTTCCAGCGCGCACGTCGAGCGCCGCCGGGTAGCCGTTACCGCGACTGGTACGTGTGGAGCGACACGCCCGACAAGTATCGCGACGCTCGCATCATCTTCCAGGACTACGAGACCTCGAACTGGACCTGGGATCCGCTCGCAAAGGCGTACTACTGGCACCGATTCTACTCGCACCAGCCCGATCTGAACTTCGACAACCCCGAGGTGCGGGCGACGGTGTTCGAGACCCTCGACTACTGGATGGCGCTCGGCGTCGACGGCCTGCGGCTCGACGCCGTCCCATACCTGTTCGAGCGTGACGGCACCAACTGCGAGAACCTGCCCGAGACCCACGGCTTCTTGAAAGAGCTGCGCGCGCACATCGACACCAAGTACCCGGGCCGCATGCTGCTCGCCGAGGCCAACCAGTGGCCCGAAGATGCCGCCGCGTACTTCGGTGCCGGCGACGAGTGCCACATGAACTTCCACTTCCCGCTGATGCCGCGGATGTTCATGGCGTTGCAAGTCGAGAACAGCTTTCCGATCGTCGACATCCTCCAGCAGACGCCGACGATCCCCGAGACCTGTCAGTGGGCGATCTTCTTGCGCAACCACGACGAGCTGACGCTCGAGATGGTGACCGACGAGGATCGCGATTTCATGTACAAGGTGTATGCCCAAGATCCGCAGATGCGGGTCAACCTCGGCATCCGCCGCCGGCTCGCGCCGCTGTTGAAGACGCGGTCGCGCATCGAGCTGATGAACGCGCTGCTGTTCTCGATGCCCGGTACGCCCGTGATGTACTACGGTGATGAGATCGGCATGGGCGACAACGTGTGGCTCGGCGATCGCGACGGCGTGCGCACGCCGATGCAGTGGAGCCCGGATCGCAACGCGGGATTTTCGAGCACGAACCCGCAGCGGCTGTTCCTGCCGGTGATCATCGACCCCGAGCATCACTACGAGACCGTCAACGTCGAGGCGCAACAGGGCAACGGCGAGTCGCTGTTGTGGTGGATGAAGCGGCTGATCGCGCTGCGCAAGCGCCACCTCGCGTTCAGTCGTGGCGACATCGAGCTGCTCGGGCCCGACAACGGCAAGGTGCTCGCGTACTTTCGCACGCACGGCGACGATCGCATCCTCGTCGTCGCGAACCTCTCGCGCGCGGCGCAGTACGTCGAGCTCGATCTACGCGCACATGCCGGCAGCGTGCCGGTCGAGTTGTTCGGGCATGGGCGGTTCCCACTGATCACCGCAACGCCGTACCTGCTGACGCTCGGGCCCCACGCGTTCTACTGGTTCCAGATCCAAAAGCCGCGCACCGAAGAAACGACCGTTGCGACGATCGCGACCAAGGCAAAGCCATCCGCGTTGGTCGCCGGTTCACGGGGCCGTCTCGAGCTTGCACTCGCGCAGTGGCTGCCGCGCCAGCGGTGGTTCCGCGGCAAGGCCCGGGTGATCGACCGCGCGACGATCCGCGATGCGTTCGAGCTCGGCGACGCCCACGTGCTGCTCGTCGAGACTACGTACGCCGACGCGCAGTCCGAGACCTACGTCGTGCCGATCGCGTTCGTCGGGGTCGAGAGCTGCGAGCAACTCGTCGCGAAGTCGCCGCGGGCCGTCATCGCGCGCATCAAGTCGGCCGACGGCGACGGCGCGATGGTCGATGCGCTCGCGACCGAGCACCTGCCGTTCGATCTGCTCGGCCTCGTGCTCGAGCGCGGCGCGTTGCGAGGATCGCATGGGGTATTGCGGGCGCGCGCGACCAGCTCGCTTCCGAAGCTCGTCGACAAGTCGCTCGCGACCCGCAGCGCCCGCGTGCAGCGGCGTCAGGCGTTCCCACCGCGCATCGGCAGCGCCGAGCAGAGCAACACCAACGTGCTGTTCGGCGACAAGCTCGTGATGAAGGTGCTGCGTGCGATCGAGCCCGGCGAGCACCCCGAGGAGGAGATGGGTCGGTTCCTCGGCGAGCGCGCTGGGTTCGGCCGCGTGCCGCGGATGCTCGGCTCGCTCGCGTACGATCCGGACGACGGCAGCGCCGAGCAGGCGATCGCCGTGTTGCAGGAGCTCGTCCCGAACCAAGGCGACGTCTGGGAGTTCACGCTCGATGCGCTGCTGCGGTTCTTCGAGCAGGTGTGGAGCGGTGGCGACACGACCCTGCCACCGCAGCCGCCGACGCCGCTGTTGCTGCGCGCGCGGCAGCCCGTCGGCGAGCTTCCCAAGACCAAGCTCGGCCCGTATCTCGCGCTCGTGCGCCTGCTCGGATCACGCACCGCCGAGCTCCACCTCGCGCTCGCCGGCGAGCGCGAAGATCCAGCGTTCGTGCCGGAGCCGTTCACGCTGCTCCACCAGCGATCGATCTACCAGTCGGCCCGCAGCCTGCTCGTCGCCACGTTCGACACGATGCGCCGCCAGCTCGATCGATTGCCGCCCCCGGCAGCGGCGCTCGCGAGCCAGCTGCTGCCGCGCCGCAAAGAGATCGAGCAGCGCCTCGCCGCGATCACCCGCGAGAAGATCGACGCTGTCCGCACCCGTGTGCACGGCGATCTGCACCTCGGTCAGATCCTCTACTCGGCGGGCGACTTCGTGTTCCTCGACTTCGAGGGCGAGCCCGCGCGCACCCTCAGCGAGCGTCGGCGCAAACGATCGCCCTTGCGCGACGTCGCGGCACTGCTGCGATCGTTCCACTACGCGGCCGCGACGGCACTGACCGGAGAAGGCGTGCGCGAGCAGGACATCCCGGTCCTCGCCCCGTGGGCACGTACGTGGCCGGAGTGGGTCGGCGCGCAGTGGCTCGGTGCGTGGCTCGACGGCGTCGGCGATGCGCCGTTCGTCCCGCGCGATCCGACCGTGCTCGCACGCATGCTCGACTTCTACCTGCTCGAGAAGTGCATCTACGAGGTGCACTACGAGCTCGCGAATCGCCCGACCTGGCTCGCGATCCCGCTCGAAGGTCTCGTGCGGCTACTCGATGCGGGTGCAACGTGAGCAGCGAGCTCGGCGCGGTCGACCTGCACCTCTTCGCCGAGGGCACCCACGCCGCGCTCTACGACAAGCTCGGCGCGCACGTCGAGCGAGATGGCGTGCGCTTCACCGTGTGGGCGCCGAACGCGACGCGCGTCAGCGTGGTCGGCGACTTCGACGGCTGGGACGACCTCGCGCACCCGATGGCGCCTGCGGGCGGCGGCGTGTGGACGACGTTCGTCGCGCGCGCGGACTTCGGCGAACCGATCGGTGCGCGCTACAAGTACCGCATCTTGCCACGCGACGGAGCGCCGCGCGACAAGGCGGATCCGTTCGGGTTCGGTCACGAGCGGCCGCCCGCGACGGCGTCGGTGATCCGCGATCTCGACTACGAATGGAGCGACGCCGACTGGCTCGCGCGCCGCGGCGCTGCGCAGCGACTCGACGCACCGATCAGCATCTACGAGGTGCACCTCGGCTCGTGGATCCGCAAGGACGGCAATTGCTCGCTCGGCTTCCGCGAGATCGCCGAGCCGCTCGCGGATCACGTCATCGCCGCCGGCTTCACGCACGTCGAGCTGATGCCGGTGATGGAGCATCCGTTCTTCGGATCGTGGGGCTATCTCGTCACCGGCTACTTCGCACCGACCGCACGCTGGGGCACGCCGCAGGAGCTGATGTACCTCGTGGATCACCTGCATCGCCGTGGCATCGGCGTGATCCTCGACTGGGTCCCTGCGCACTTTCCCGCCGACGCGCATGGGCTGTACGAGTTCGACGGCACCCACCTGTTCGAGCACGCCGATCGTCGCCAGGGCCTGCACCCGGACTGGAACAGCGCGATCTTCAACTACGGCCGCAACGAGGTGCGCAGCTTTCTGCTGTCGAGCGCGCGCTTCTGGCTCGACCGCTATCACGTCGACGGTCTGCGCGTCGACGGTGTCGCTTCGATGCTGTATCTCGACTACTCGCGTAAGCCCGGCGAGTGGATCCCGAACGCGTACGGCGGCCGCGAGAACCTCGAGGCGATCTCGCTGTTGCGCGAGCTCGGCACGATGGTGCATCGCGACTTCGAGGGGGTGCGCACGTGGGCCGAGGAATCCACCTCGTGGCCGATGGTCAGTCGCCCCGCGCGCGTCGGCGGTCTCGGCTTCGACTTCAAGTGGGACCTGGGCTGGATGCACGACACGCTCGCCTACCTGCACCACGATCCGATCCATCGCCGCTTCCACCACGGCGCGCTGACGTTTCGCGGGCTCTACGCCGATCACGAGAGCTTCGTGCTGCCGCTGTCGCACGACGAGGTCGTGCACGGCAAAGGGTCACTGCTCGCGAAGATGCCCGGCGACGACTGGCAGCAGCGCGCGAACCTACGCCTGTTGCTCGCGTACATGTTCGCGCTGCCCGGCAAGAAGCTGCTGTTCATGGGCACCGAGCTCGGTCAGCGCACCGAGTGGAATCACGACGGCACGCTCGATTGGGCGCTCCTCGATCAACCGAATCATGCGGGAATTCTCGCGCTCGTCGGTCACCTGAACCGGCTGTATCGGGGCGAGCCCGCGCTGCACTGCCGCGATCACGAGCCGGGCGGGCTGGTGTGGATCGACGCCGACGATGCCGATCGCAGCCTGCTCGCGTTCGAGCGGATCGGCGGCGACGAGCACATCGTGTGCGTCTTCAACTTCACGCCGGTCGTGCGCACCAACCTGCGGGTCGGTGTGAATCGCGAGGGTCGCTGGCGCGAGCTGCTCGACACCGATGCGCTCGAGTACGGTGGCAGCGGCCAGGGCAACCTCGGTGGCGTCGACAGCACCGTCGTGCCGGCGCACGGTCGGAGCGCGTCGATCGTGATCACGGCGCCGCCCCTGGGTGCCGTGTTCTTCAAGGCGTAGACTCGCGCAGCATCGTCGTCGCGAGCACGTTCCACGAGATGAACGTGCCGCGTCGCGGCCACAGTCCGCGTCCGTCGTCGTCGTAGCACTCGTGCAGCATGCCGGTCGTGCGCAGATCTTCGGTGAGCACGCGCGCGGTCGTCTGGGCGAGCTCGCGCGCTTGGGCGACGCGGCCGTGGAGCGTCAGCGCGCGGAACATGTAGAAGTTGGCGAGCACCCAGATCGGCCCCGACCAGTTCGACACCGGCGATCGCTCGCCGCGTCGCGGGTCGTGGACCATCACGCGCGGTGCCTGGTGGAAGTACACGTCGTCCTTCGGCACGGTGCGCACGCCTGCCGGACCCCAGTAGCGCGTGGGATCGAGCAGCGCGTCGAGCAGCATCTCGGCGCGCGCCGGCGAAGCAATGCCGGCGACGAGAGGAAGGAGCGAGATCCACGTCGCGAGTGGTCGGTACACACCTTCCGGATCGCGATGCCCGACGATCGCGTCCTTCGGCGTCGCGACGCCATCCCTCCATTGCAGCGCGACGTAGGTCTGTGCCGCGTCGTCCCACAGCAACGCCTCCATGCGCGCAGCGAGCGACTCGGCACGCGCGTCCATGTCGTTCGCGACGCGTGGCTTGCCGAGCCGGCGCGCGAGCTCGGCGAGCGCTCGATACTCGAGCACCATGAACATGTTCGTGTCGGGCCCTTCGACCGAGTATTCGGGCAGCCCCGCGCTCGTGATCTCCGAGTCGAAGCCGCTCGCGCGCGCCGACGGTGTGAGCAAGAGGCCGTGCTTGCCCGTCGTCTCGCGTTCGAGGTAGTCGACGAACGCGACGAGTCGATCGAGCACGCCGTGGCGCTCGGCCCGCTCGAGCCCGTCATCGAGACCGGCCGTCGCGCGCAGGGCGAGCTGGGCCATCACGGGCTTCGCGGGCTCGGCATCGCGGACACGATCCGGCAGCTCGATCCGATGGATGCAACCGCTCGGCGCGGCGCAGTCGAGGAAGCAGAGCAGCGACCCGAAGCACGCGAGGGCCAGCTCGGGGTCGCGAGCGAGCTCGATCGCACCCTCCGACACATCGTGGTGGAACAGCGCGCCGGAGTAGTCACCGGTCACGAACTGGGCGGATGGATCGCGATCTTCGGTGCCGGCGATGGCGGGCATGGGTGCGACCCATGGATGGCCGAAACGAAGCGATGGCGGACGAATGCAGCGGCGCGCCTCTCGCAGGAGAGTCTCGCGTAGCGCGTCGTACGATTCGTCGCTGGTCACCTCGGTGTCCCCAACACCAAGGCCCAACACTAGGACATTTGGGAGGCCCTCGGGAATCCACCGATGGCGTGCGTCCACGGGATTCGCTAGGCTTCCAACGCGTGGTTGCTACATGGCTTTTGATTCGTTTGCGTGCGCCCCTCTTCTTCGCGCTCGGTGTCGCGGCATGTACGGCCGAGCCCCGTGGCGAAGGCCTGACGCAGACCTCGACGACACTCTCGACGACGGGGCCCGAGGACACGAGCGGTGCGATGACGACGACGCCCGAAGACACGTCGACGACCGACACGCCGTCGGACACCAGCACCGACAGCGACAGCGACA